>Ga0265297_10000786_pt1 | contig 87274 bp, 82 predicted proteins | sample Munlanlwell13791_FD_192502 | JGI IMG/M metagenome (GOLD analysis project Ga0265297, IMG submission 192502) | Leachate microbial communities from a municipal landfill in Southern Ontario, Canada - Leachate well 137-91 | ecosystem: Engineered > Solid waste > Landfill > Unclassified | place...
AAAGCGGATGAAAAGGAACAGGTAAAAGGAGGCGTTATCGGGCAATAAAAAGAGCGAAAAAATCAGGCACAAAAACATTCCCGGCTTTCATTGGCAAAAGCACGGGCTACTGAAGTTTTCAGGTTAATGGGAAAAATGGATTTTGTATTGCTAAAATCAAGTTGACGGGGATAGGTCCAACGGCCCATGTGGGGGCGGCGCGCCATTACTACAATGAACCCAAGTGAGTCTTGGGACTCGCCACGCTAATAAGGAGTGTGACCAAATGAAATATGTTCTGTCCGTGCTGATGGCCGCCGCGTTCGGCGCGCAGCCGGTTTACGCGCTGAGCCTGGCGGATGCGGGATATTCCCCGTTTGCGCTGGGCACTTCGCCGTCTGACATTGAAACGCCGGACGCGCGGCAAAGCGACGCAAAATCGCCGGAGGAAGCGCCCTCGCAAAGACAGGCGCCGCCTTACGGCTACGGCATGCAGCTGAATGCCTCCATAAATCTGGGCGGCAACAATGTCCAAGTGCAGGACTGGCGCAACGGCTTCACTGTCAATGTGGGGCATGTGGGCTACGGCATGTACTCCGTGCAGGCGTTCATTGACGGAGCCGAGGTGCGCTACGGCATCGTCGGCACGCCGGGCGGATCATACCGCGTGCAGAATATGGATATTTACTTCAGCCGGCAGGGCGGCACTGTCTATATGCAGGCGAGCATCCCGCAGGCAGGTTATTCCGGCGCAGCCCAGTTCAATATGGACTGGAACGGCGAGATGTACGGCGCCGACTATGGCCGGGGATACGACCTGCGCTTTACGCGGTACGCCGTAAGCGGCACCATCAACCCCGCGCAGTTTCCGAAAGCGGTACTGGGTTCGCTGGCCGCCTATTACGCCGCAACGTTGATGGATGGAAACTCCAATCAGGGACCGTATCCACCTCCGCCGCCCGGACCGTACCCGCCCCCCGGACCATACCCGCCGCCTCCCCCGCATCACCCGCCGCACCAGCCTCCGCAGTACCCGCCGCCTCCGCCGCATCACCCGCCGCATCACCCGCGCGACATCGGCTCGTCCGACGCCGCTCAGTTCTGATTTCAAATGCGGCAGAAAGCCCCGGCTCCGCAAGGAGCCGGGGCTTTACATTTCCCGTCCGCAAAACCACCGGATATAACGGCAACAGGTTATCCGTAGCGCACGATGTGCCGGGCCAGTTTCTCCTCAAGTTCGGCGGGTTTTATGGGCTTGGTGATATAATCGTTTATCCCGGCGGCAAGGGCGGCGTCGCGGTCTTCTTTCAGCGCGGCGGCGGTAAGCGCGATTATGGGCATGGCAAGGGACAACCGTCCGCGCATGGCGCGCGCCGTCTCCAGCCCTGACATTTCCGGCATCACCATATCCAGTATGACGACATGGTATTTCTTCGCGCGCGCCATCTCCAGCGCCTGCGCCCCGCCTGAGGCCGCGTCCACCTCACAACCGAGGTTTTCAAGCAGTATCCGGGCCAGTTTAAGATTGACCGGGTTATCCTCCACCAGCAAGGCGCGCACCCCTGAGAACGGTTTGGCGGGCTTGTCCGCCGCTATCAGCGCGGCGCCCGATTGCGGCGGCCCGCCCTTCTCGGCGCGCGGCATGACGAAGGTTACGGTGAAAACGCTGCCTTTGCCCGGCTCGGATTTCAGCGAGACGCCGCCGCCCATTCGGGCGGACAGCGTGCGCACTATGCCAAGCCCCAGCCCGGAGCCGCCGAAATTGCGCCACACCGAAGGACCGGCCTGGGTAAAAGGCTCGAACAACTTCGCCTGGGCTTCCGGGGGGATTCCCATGCCGGTGTCGCGCACCGATATTTCCGCGCGGATTTTCCCATCGTCTTGGAGGGAACAGGCTATGGCAAGCACAACCTCGCCCTCATGGGTGAATTTCACCGCATTGGAAAGCAGGTTCAGGAGTATCTGGCGCACGCGCGCGGGGTCGCCGCGCATATCGCATTGGGCGGAGGCGTCCATTTCAAGCCGCAGCGCCAGCCCCTTCGCCAGCGCCTGATGGCGCACAAGGTTAAGCGCGCTTTCCGCCGCCTCGCGCAGGCTGAAATCTATCTCCTCCAGTTCCATCTTGCCCATCTCTATCTTGGCCACGTCTATGATGTCGCCCAGCAGTATGCCCAGCGTTTCCGCGCTCTCCTGCATTATGCCGACATATTCGCGCTGCGTATCGTCCATGCCGGTTTTGGCCAGCAGTTCCGAAAACCCCTTTAGCGCGTTAAGCGGCGTGCGGATTTCATGCGACATTTCGGCCAGGTAGCGGGTTTTCACGCGGTTGGAAATTTCCGCCTGCTCGCGGCGGCGCAGCAGTTCCTCCCTGTCCGCGGAAGAAACGGCGCTTTCACGCACGATGATCACGTGTTCCGGCACGGCGTCGCTGCCGCGTATCGGAAGCACCGAAAGGATGCCGTCTGCAATGCGCCCGCCCTTGACCAGAAACTGCGTCCCGTAGGACTGGGGAACAGCCTCGCCGCGCAGCCGGGCGGCGTATCTGGCGGTTATCATGGGGCGCAGGCCGGGGGGGAAAAACTCCAGGATGTCCATGCCGTTCATCTCTTCAGAAGTGTATCCCAGCATACGCTGCAGCGCCAGGTTGGTATAGCGCACTTTGCCGTTGCTCGCCACGCCCATTCCGTGCGGAGAGCATTCCACCAGCGCGGAGTACCAGCGTATAATAGAACTTTCGTTCTTGTTGCAGAGGCGGTAAATGCCCCTGTAGCCGCCGAGCTTGCAATTGCCGTCGTAAAAAGGAATTCCATTCAGTTCAAATAGCACCGGACGGCCCTGCTTGTTGAGCACGGGCTGGCTTACCTGGTAAAAAGCCTGTCCGTGCTTCATTATGTCTTCCACGAATTTCCTGCGAGCCTGCCTGAGCTCTTCCGGCACCAGCGCGAAAACGCTTGTGCCCACCAGCTCGCCCACCTCGTAGCCCAGTATATTTTTCACGGACGGGCTTATATAGGTGATGATGCCGTTTCTGTCCATCTCGGCGATGACGGTATCCTCGGAACCTTCAACCGGCTCGCGAGAATCAGCCTCCGCATCCGGCTTGATTTTCACCATATAGCCGGAGGACGCCGCGCCCCCCAGCGCAACCGCCGGCGACTCCAAAAAAAACTCAAGAGGCTTGCGGTATGTCACCGCAAACTTCTTGAGTTGTATGACGTCCAGTCTTACCTGACCCGACTCTATTTTCGACAAGTAGGATTGCGTGACACGCAAGAGTCGTGCCGCCTCCCGTTGCAGAAGACCCGCTCCCTTTCTGGCCGCTATCAGCTTGGCGACCAACCGCCTGTGCTGGCCGGAATGTATGGTCTTCATACTACCCCTCTGCACCTGTTGTAGAATTTACAAGAATACATCGCCCAATGCCAAACTGGAATATCGGCCTTTATTCAGCCTATATTATAGTCTGGCTCTTTATTGTACTATCCGCAAGTGGTTTCTACCGAAACCCGTTTTCAGAAAGGAAGTTTTCCGTAATGGAATTTCCTCCCCGGCGGGCGTATTTGAGAAGGATATCGGGCTCGAAGTTCAGCATATCGCCCGGATTGCGGTATTTCAGTGCGGTGGCGGACCATGTGGCGGGTATGACGGCGGTTTCAAATTCGCAGTTGCGGACGGAGGCTATCGTAAGGCTTACCCCGTCCAGCGCGGCGGAGCCTTCCTCAATCAAATCCCCGGACGCTTCCGCCGGGGCGGCAAAACGCATAATACGCGCCGCCGCGCGCGGGACGACGGAAACAAGCCTTACGGCGGTTTTGACATGCCCGGTAACGATATGCCCGCCAAGGCGGGAGCCCAGCTTAAGCGCGCGCTCCAGATTAACCCTGCCGCCGCGCCGCAAAGCGTGAAAAGCCGTTTTGCGGAATGTTTCCGGCGACACATCAAATGCCGCCGTCCCTCCGGCGAACAAAGCCACGGTCAGGCAGACGCCGTTGACCGCTATGCTCTCGCCCAAATCCGGCTTCCAGCCGGGGGGGAGGCGCAGTTCCAGCCGGCCCGTTCCGGCGCGCAGTATTTCGCCTTCCGCTTCAATTATTCCGGTGAACATGACCCTCCGCCACTATATCCCCGCCGCACATGCGGACGGACACATTTTCAAGCCGCAGTCCCAGCAGCCCGCCGGAGACGCGCGCGATTCCGCGCCCGCCCAGCGAGGGCAGCGCTTTCCCGCCGCCGAAAACCGCTGGCGCGCTGATGAAAATAAATTTGTCCACAAGCCCCGCGTCGCTGAAAGCGCCGCACAGGGCGGGACCGGATTCCAGCATGGCATAGGCGATGCCGCGCCGGCCCAGTTCGCGCATAAGCGGCGCAAGCGGGACGCGCCCGCCGGTTTTGAAAGCCAGCACCCCGCAGCCCGCCTTTTCCAGCGCGCGCCGCTTTGCAGCCGGCGCGTCCGAAGAACATGCCACAAGCAGCGGATGCTCACGCGCTGTTTTGACCATATCGCAGGAGACGGGGATTCTAAGTTCCGTATCCGCCACCACGCGAAGCGGCTGGCGCGCGCCCGGCAGTCTTGCATTAAGCATGGGATTGTCAGACAGAACAGTGCCTATGCCGGTTATCACCGCGTCGCTTTCCGCGCGCAGGCGGTGGACGAAACGGCGGGATTCCGCGCCCGTTATCCAGCGGGAATTGCCGAGGCGGTCGGCAACCCTGCCGTCAAGGCTCTGGGCGATTTTGGCCGTCACATAAGGCAGGCCTTCGCGCATCAGCTTGTTAAATCCGGGATTGAGCGCCCCGCACCGCTTTGCCAGCAGCCCCGCGCGGGTTTTGATTCCCGCCGCGCGCAGGACGCGGGCGGCGCGCCCGCAATTGGCGGGGTTAGGATCCCGCGCGCCGAAAACGACCCCGCGTATTCCGGCCTTTATTATCGCCTCGGAACACGGGGGGGTTTTCCCGCATGAGGAGCATGGTTCCAGCGTAACATACAAGGTTGCGCCCCGCGCGGCTGCGCCGGCATCCCGTATCGCGTTTATCTCGGCATGAGGCCCGCCGAAGCGCAAATGCGCCCCTTCCCCGACGATACGCCCGGACCTGGCCACAACCGCCCCCACCATCGGATTGGGATGCGCGCCCATGACTCCCCTGCGCGCTATCTCCAGCGCGCGCAGCATGAAGCGCTCGTCCTCCGGGGAAAAGCTCATTTTTTCAGTTTGCGCCACAGGTCGGCCATCTCTATCGCGGCGGCGGCGGCCTGCGCGCCCTTGTTGCCCTGCTTGCTGCCTGCGCGCTCTATGGCCTGTTCCAGATTGTCCGCCGTAACCACGCCGAAAATGACCGGCACGCCGGAACCCATCGCCGCCTGGGCTATGCCGCGCGCGGCCTCGCCGCAGACAAGCTCGTAATGCGAGGTCGCGCCCCTTATCACCGCCCCCAGGCAGATGACGGCGTCATAGCGTTTGGACATTGCCAGCCGCTGCGCAAGCTGCGGCAACTCAAAGGCGCCGGGGGCCCTGGCTATTTCTATATCCGCCTCGCGCGCGCCATGGCGGGCAAGCGCGTCAAGCGCGCCTTCCAGCAGCTTGCCGGTGATGAAATCGTTGAACCGGGAAACCGCGACGGCGAACTTAAGCCCTTCCCCGTTAAGCATTCCTTCCGTTGTTTTTATGTTCATAGCAGATGTCCCAGCCTCGTTTTCTTGGCGCGGAGGTAGCGGCTGTTTTCCCTGTTGCCGGGAATTACAAGCGGCACCCGCTCCGTTATTTCCAGCCCGTAGCCGGAAAGCCCCGCGATTTTGCGGGGGTTGTTGGTTATAAGCCTGATTTTCCGCGCGCCCAGGTCCGCCAGAATCTGCGCGCCCTCTCCGTAATCGCGCAGATCGGCGGCGAAACCCAGCTTGACGTTTGCTTCCACGGTGTCAAAACCCTCGTCCTGAAGCCCGTAGGCCTTTAGCTTGTTCACCAGCCCTATTCCGCGCCCCTCCTGGCGCATGTAGAGCAGCGCGCCGGAGCCGTTTTCGGCTATCATCCGCATGGCGGCGCGCAACTGCGAGCCGCAGTCGCACCGCAGCGAGCCAAAGACGTCGCCGGTGATGCATTCCGAATGCACCCTTACCAGCGCCTCGCCCTGCGGTTTTCCGCAGACAAGGGCTATATGCTCGCGCCCGTCAACCAGGCTGCGGTACACCGTCATCTCAAAAACGCCGAATTCCGTCGGCAGCCGGGCCGAGGACTGCTTCTGCACCAGCGTCTCCGCCCTGCGGCGGAAGGCTATGATATCGGCTACCGTGCCAAGCTTCAGCCCGTGCCGCGCGCAGAAACGGCGCAGTTGCGGCACGCGGGCCATGGTGCCGTCCTTATTGAGTATCTCGCAAATCACTCCGGCGGGATAGAGGCCGGCGGCGCGGGCCAGGTCCACTGCCGCCTCGGTATGTCCGGCGCGGACAAGAACGCCGCCCTCCCTGGCGCGCAGCGGGAAAACATGCCCGGGACGCGCCAAATCCTCCGGGACGGTTTTGGGATTTACAAGCGCGGCTATGGTGCGCGCCCTGTCGTGGGCGGAAATGCCGGTGGTAACCCCGGCTTTGGCGTCAACGGAGACGGCCCAGTCGGTCTTGTATATGTCGCCCGAGGGGGCGGCCATGCGCTCCAGCCCCAGTTCGTCCAGCCGGCGCGACTGCGCGGCGACGCATATCAGGCCGCGCCCGTGCGCCGCCATGAAATTCACCTCGCGCGGGCCGCAGAACTGCGCGGCAATGACGAGGTCGCCCTCGTTCTCGCGCGATTCGTCGTCGGCGATAACTACGAGTTTCCCGGCCTTGAAATCGGCTATGATGTCTTCTGCGGAAGCAAAAACGGAAGTCTTCTTATAAACGATAACGCCCCCTTCTCTCCGGGGGCGAAAATGGAAGCGCCGGCGCGGCGCGCCGGCAAGCTCTTCTCTCATCTGGACTTTACCATCGGCCCCGGAATTTCACCGGGTCATGCCGTTTTTCGGCTCGCGGGCTGTACCGCCGGTCTGGAATTTCACCATGCCCCGAAGAGCAAGCAATACTATTATACCAAAATCTGATACCATAAGCCCAGCTATGAGAATAACCTTATTATCGCTCTGCTGCGCGTTGCTTTGTTCATGCGCCGGGGTTCCCGACAGGAAAACCGCGGAATCTCTTGACGGCTGGCTGAACCGCCAGAAAACCGTCGCCCTGTCCGGGATGACGGCCAATATCTCCTCCGGCCTGTCCGGAGAAAAGAGATTCGGCATGCAGTTCGTGACAGACGAACGCAAGGATTATGTCAAAGACATGCTGGCCCGCAAAGACCCCCGCTTCCGCGCGGAGGGGGCTGATTTGATACTAAGCGGCATAAAGGCCGCGCCCGGCTCGGTCTGCGCCGCCCCGCCCGGAAAGCCGCCGGAACCGGATTATTTCTTCCACTGGACCCGGGATTCCGCCATCGTGATGGACGTTCTGTCCGCGCTGGACGCGAAAGCCCCGTCCCCGGAAAGGCAGGCCATGCTGGCGGATTTCATACATTTTTCGCGCGGCCTTCAAACGGACTTCCCGGACGGCGGGCTGGGCGAGCCGCGCTTTAACATGGACGGTTCCGCCGACGTGCTGAAATGGTCCCGCCCCCAGCACGACGGCCCCGCGCTGCGCGCGCTGACTCTGATCCGCCATGAATCGCGCCGCGCCCCGCTGCCGGACAAAACCGCCGCCGAACTGCGCGCCGCCGCGCTTGCGGACCTGGATTTTATCGCCTCCGCATGGGACAAACCCGCCTTTGACCTGTGGGAGGAATACAGGGGCGCGGATTATTATGCCGCCGTAGTGCAACTGGCGGCGCTGGAGGCCGGCTCCGCCTGGGCGGCGGCCAAAGGGGAGGGGGAGCGCGCCAAATCATATTCCGCCGCAGCGGGCGCGCTGCGCTCCGCGCTGGAAGGCTACTGGCGAAGCGACGCCGGGTTCTACGCCTTTCATCTCGGAAAACAGATTTACTGGGACGGCACGGAACGGCCAAAGCCCGGCGGCAATCTTGACTTTGCCATTGTGATGGCGGCGCTGCATTCCGGCCTTGAAGACGGGCCCCACTCGCTGCTGGGCGACAGGGTGCTTTCCACGACGGTCAAACTTGAGGACCTGTTCGCAAAAACATATCCGCTCAACCGCGCCCGCGCGCAGGACGAGGGCGCCGCCATGGGCCGCTACGACGGGGACGATTATTACGGCGGCAACCCGTGGGCGTTCGCCACATTCGCCTGGGCTCAGGCGCATTACAGGGCAGCCTCGCTGGCGGCGAAAAAAAGCGAACTGTCCGCCACGCCGCTGAACCTGGAATTTTTCTCCCGCGCGCTGCGCCGCGCGGGCCGGACCGCCATGCCCGCCGCCGGAGACAATCTGCTTGCCCCCGGACTGCGCGCGGACCTGCTGCGCGGACTGGTCCTGCGCGGCGACGATGTTATGAGAACGGCCCGCCGCTGCATTCCGCCCTCCGGCGATATAGCCGAACAGTTTGACAAAACCACCGGCGCGCCCGTATCGGCGCGGAACCTTTCGTGGAGCTTTGCCTCCTTCCTGGCGGCGGAGCAGGCCCGCAGGGAGGCCGCCGGGCTTTACTGATACTTGCGTTTGCCGCGGTTTTTGTTAAAATAGTATCCGCATGATATACCGAGCGGTTCTGTGGACAGGCGCGTTCGCTTTGCTCTGTCTGCTGGCCACTGTTGCGCTGGCGGCATCCGGCAGGAGTCACCACATAACCGCCGCAGCCGCAGTAACGCTGGCTCTGGTTCACGCATCGCTGGCGGCATATAAACAGTTCAGGTTCAGGCGCCCGGCCATTCCGCCGGGAGGAGCAGGCAAATGAAACTCGCTTTCGCTTTCACTGCAACGGCTTTGCTCTCGGCGGTTCCGGCTTTTGCGCACCCGCCTTCCGCGATACATATCTCCATAACCGGCAAGCAGGTCAACGTAACAGTGGACCACAACACGCGGAACAGGCTTAAGCATTACATCGACAAAATCGCGGTAAGCCTTGACGGCAAAACGCTGGTCTCGCAGAATTTCGCCTTGCAGCAGGATGAGAAAACCCAGACCGCGGTATACCTGCTGCCCGAACTCAAAAGCGGCGCGGTGGTGCGGGTATACGCCGAGTGCAACATGAAAGGCAGCCTTGCCGCGGAGCAGAAAGCGCCATAATGGCCAGAATAAGAATACTTATAGCCGCAAACGCCGCGCAGAACGGCCTCGCAAAATCAATCAGCGATGCCGGCTGCGACGTCGCCGCCGCGGCAACCAGCCTCAAAGAAGCGCTGGACGCCTGCGCGCGCGGCGCGGCGGACATGGCATTGGTGGACATAAGATTCGGCGGCGACGCGGCCTCGGCGCAGAAAGCGGCGTCTTTAATAGAGGAAAAAGCGTCCATCCCCGTGGTTTTTTTCGCCCCGGAGGAATGCGCCTGCCCCGCAACCCCCTCAGGCGCGCCCGGCTGCGCGGACAATCCGCTGCGCCCGGGCGAGGCGGCGGGCTTTGTCAAATTCGCGCTTTACCGCAGGGAAACCGAAGCCGCGCTGATGGAAAGCCGGCGCTGGCTCTCGGCAACGCTCAAAAGCATAGCGGACGCCGTTATTGCAGTTGACAGGGGCGGCTGCGTGCGCCTGATGAACAACGTGGCAGAGGCCGTTACCGGCTGCGCCGGCAACAAATGCGCGGGCCGCTTCATAGACGACGTGGTTGAGATCAAGGATGAAAAAACGGGCCGCCGCATTCCCAATCCGGTTTTTTCCGCGATGGAGCGCAACGACATGGTGCGCGCGCCGTTTGACATAATTCTGTCCACCATGGGCGGCAGGAATGTGGCTGTGGGCTGCAAGGCCACCCCCATAGTCAAAGAGAACGGCGAGGTTCACGGCGCGGTGCTTGCCTTCTGGGACGTCAGCGAGGCGCGGCTGGCGCAGCAGGCCCTCGCCCGCAGCGAAACCAAATACCGCCTGCTGGTGGAAAATGCCAGCAGCATCATAATGCGCGTGGACCTCTCCGGCAACATAACTTTTTTCAACGAGTTCGCGCAGAGCTTTTTCGGTTTCGGGGAGAACGAAATCCTGGGGAAAAATTTTATAACAACGTTGTTTCCGCGGGAAAGCGCCCCGTATTCCGAGGCGGCGGCCATGCTGCGCCGCCTGGCCCAGGGCGGTGAAAGCAGCCTCTCCTTCCAGTCCGAAAACCTCAGACGCGGGGGGGAGACGGCCTCCATCGCCTGGACCAGCCGGCTCATCAAGCTGGATAACGGCGGCAGGGAAATACTCTGCGTGGGAGCCGACATAACCAGCCTCAAGCGCGCGGAATACGCCCTGGCCGAAAGCGAGAACAAATACCGCAGCCTTTTTGAGGATTTCCTTGATGCCATATATCTGGCCGACGCCGGCGGCGCGCTGACAGAGGCCAATCACGCATTTCTTGACCTGTTCGGCTACAGCGAGGAACAGTTCCGCGCCGGCGCGCATCTGCGCGACATTTTCATAAGCGACAGCGACCTTTCCGCCTTCCTGGGCGAGGTGGAAACGCGCGGCGCGGTCAGAAACTACGAGATAAAACTCAGAAAGTCCAGCGGCGCTGTTATGGACTGCCTGATAACCTCGTCGCTGAGACCGGGCAGGGGCGCGGGCTTTGAAGGCGTGCTGCGCGACATAACCGAGCAGAAAAAGGCCCAGCGCGAGCTGGAAAAGGCCCGCGCCGAACTTGAACTGCGCGTGCAGGAACGCACCAAAGAACTGGCCACGGCCAATGCCGAGCTTTCCGCGGCGTATTCGGAGCTGCAGGACGCCAATCTCCAGCTTATACAGTCCGAGAAGATGGCGGCGCTGGGGCGCTTTTCCTCCGGCATAGCGCACGAGATAAAAAATCCGCTGGGCATCATTCTGGGCGGCATAGAGTATCTGCAGATAAAAGACCTCGTTTCCATAGACTTCCGGGAGGACGAGTTCACCGGCGCCAAGCTGCCCGCCGTGCTGCTGCTGCGCCTGGCCGCGGACGGGCTGGCGCAATCCTGGCCCGTGGAAAACGAGAAGCAGGCGATATCCGCCCTGAACGAAGTTCTGGATTCCAACTCCTTTTACGAGAAATGGAGCGCGCTGGGCAAGACGGCGCCCAACCGCGAGGCACAGGAACTGGTGCGCCTCACCGCAGAGTCGCGCAAGCAGGAATTTTCCTCGCTGCTGCCGGTGGAGCGCAGCTATGTGAAATTTCTCAACCGCTATCTGCTGGAGCTGGCCTATCCGGCCGACTGCCCGCACTCGCCTTACTCCGAAGTATTCCTGGCGATGATAAAGATAAAGGACGCCACCATGCGCGCCGACACCATAGTGCGCAATCTGCTGCGGTTTGCCCGCCCCTCGGAAATGCAGACGGAGCGCCTCGCCCCCGAATCGCTTATAGACTACGCCATAAACAACATCCCCGCGGAGGAGAAAAACCACGTCTCTTTTTCCGCAGACTATGAACGCGGCCTTGAAGTGGATGTGGACCGCAACCAGATTATACAGGTCATAATAAATGTCCTGGTAAACGCCGCGCAGGCCATCCCGCGCCGCAGCGAGGGCCGGATAAGCGTGCGCACATACAAAACATCGCGTCCCGAGTTGTCCGGGAAAAGACTTTACTGCGCCATGGAGATCAAGGATAACGGCGTCGGTATCAGACAGCAGGACATGCAGCGCATTTTTGAGCCTTTTTTCACAACCAAAATATATAACAGGACTCTGGAGTCGCACCCCGTGGAAACAGGCATAGGACCGGGCTCGCCCGGAATGACAATACGCCGCGTCTGGCGCGACGTGCGCCACGGCCAGACGCAGGGAACGGGACTGGGGCTTTCCGTATCCAAATCCATAGTCAATAACCATAGAGGCGACATGACGCTTTCCAGCGTGGAGGGAGAGGGCACCACGGTAACCGTTCTGCTGCCCCTCGCGCAGCCATGAGCGAAAAATCACTGATACTGGAACTGTTCCTCAGCAAAAAAGCGCTGGAGGAGAAGGATATTCCGCAAATTCTGACCGCGCAGCACAAGGACAACACCACCGTAGAAGAGGCGCTGGTATCCTCCAAATTCGCCACCGAAGCCGACATTGCCCAGTCGTATTGCGACTATTTCAAAGTGCCCTTCATCCCGGACGAGGAATTCGCCAAGTCCGCCGAAAAATCCATAGAGCTGGCGAACCTGCTGCCGGAACGTTTCGCGCGCGCCAACAAGGTCATCGCGCTGGAAAAAGCAGAGGATACGCTGCGCGTGGCCGTGATAAACCCGTCAGAGATTTTCATCGTGCAGGAGATTTACCTCTATACCGGGCTGAAAGTGCAGCTTTCGGTGGCCACCATAACCGCCATAACAAACGCGCTTAACACCCATTACGGCCAGCGCGACGAGGTCAAGGAACTGGCCTCGGACCTGCTGCCCGCCAGCAAAGGCGACGAGGACGACGAGACCGAGGAAGTCCTGGACCTCAACAAGCCCATCCCCGCCACGCGCGAGACGCAGGTTGTGCTGTTTGTAAACAAGATGCTTGAAACCTCGCTGCAGCAGCGCGCCAGCGACATACACGTGGAGCCGTATGCCGAGGAAATCCGCATCCGCTTCCGCATAGACGGCATTTTAAGCGAGGTGCCGCCTCCGCCGAAATCCATGTTCGTGCCGCTTATCTCGCGCATCAAGATATTAAGCAAGCTGGACATAGCCGAAAAGCGCGTGCCACAGGACGGGTCGTTTACCATGCGCTACAACAGCGCGCGGGTGGACGTGCGCGTGTCCACCTGCCCCACGGTGTACGGCGAGAAGATGGTCATGCGTATCCTTAACAAGGACAAACTCCCGCTGGATTTTGAAAAGCTGGGCTTCCAGAAAGCGCAGCTTGACGCTTTCGTCAAAGGCATAAACTGCCCCAACGGGCTGATTTATGTAACCGGCCCCACCGGCTCGGGCAAGTCCACAACGCTTTATACGGCGCTGCAAATGCTCAACTCGCCGGAAAAGAACATAATGACCGTTGAAGACCCCGTGGAATACAAGTTCCACGGCATCAACCAGGTGCAGGTGAAACCGAAGGTGGGGCTGACTTTTTCAGGCGCGCTGCGCTCTTTCCTCCGCCAGGACCCGGACATCATCATGCTTGGCGAAACCCGCGACGCCGAAACCGCCGAAATCTGCCTGCGCGCCGCGCTTACGGGCCACCTGGTCCTCTCAACGCTGCACACCAACGACGCGCTTTCCGCGGTATCCCGCCTTGAGGATATGGGGATAGAGCCGTTCCTGCTCGCCTCCACGTTGCGCGTGGTGGAAGCGCAGCGGCTTGTGCGCAAACTTTGTCCAAACTGCAAGCAGTCCTATCCTCCTCCGCCGGATGTCATAAAAAAATACGGTTTCGCTGAAGGGGATGTCCTCTACACCCATGTCGGCTGCGAGCAGTGCAACGGCCTGGGCTACCGCGGCAGAATCGGCCTTTACGAGGTTATATTCGTAACACCCGCCCTTTCCGACATGATACAACGCAAAGAGCCGCTGCCCGCGCTTGTGGCCCAGGCAAAACGCGAGGGCACGAAATTCCTGTTTGACGTCGGGTTGGACAAGGTGCGCGAAGGCTCCACCAGCCTTGAGGAAGTGGTAACCGCCGCCGCCGTGGGCGAGTAACCCGCGCTCCCGTTCCATATAAAACAGGCCGCCGCCGGCTAGCCGGCGGCGGCCTGTTCCTGCACTTTGTCGGCTACCAGACGTTTCTGCGGAACAGATAATCCAGCTGGCCCGCGTTTTTAAGCCCCAGCGGCACGGCGTCGCTTCCCGGCGCCTTCTCAAGCAGCACCCGCGGCGCGGCTTCCGTGTCCGGCTGCGCATCGCCCTTGACATTAAGCGTTGAGCGTATGTCCAGGAACTTGTCATACAAGACATTGCCGGGACAGTCGGAACTGCCAATCTCGCGGTGGGCGTAAATTTTCTTTACCCCTATCTTGTAAAACTTGGCTATCTGGGTCAGCGCGGTTTCAACGGCCTTCAATTGCGCCTTGGTCGGCGGGCCGTCCATGAAATTGCCCATCACGGACACGCCGGCATTGTTGGCGTTGTTATTAAGCACATGGGCGCCCTGCGCGTTTATGGGCCTGCCCTGATATATGGTTCCCTCGCCGTCTATGACAAAATGATAGGCGATATCCGTCCAGTGGCGCACGTTTTTGTGATAATCCTGCAGGAACCGCATTTCCTTTATGCCGTCCGCCCTGTTCATGGGCTGATGGCCCGCCGTGTGGTGAAGAGTGACTCTGGACGGCGTCTGCCCGGTGTAGCTGCCGTTGGGCGGTTCGGCCTTCCAGGCGGAGCGCGAAACAAAGGAAAGCCCCGGTATAGCCGGCGGCGCGGACAGCCTTGCGGAAGGCGGCGGTTCCGGCAGCGCGCCGCCGTCGTCTTTAAGCTCGCCCTTGTCCTCAAACACCTCAACATCGTAAACCGCAACTTCGCACTTCCCCTTGAGGCCCGCGTTCAACAGCCGTATCTGCACCGGGTTTGCCGACGCGGACGGAAACCTGATTTTGGCCCAGAACCGTCCGCCGTCAAAATGCTTCACCGTCATGGCCTGCCAGTCGCCGTCGCCGCTTCTGGCCTCCGCGGCAAGCCCCGGGTCGCTCATGCGGCCCTCCATCGCCAGAGTATCGTACGGCTCCGCCGCCGGGCGGCTTACGCGGCTGGTAAACACCGCGCCGGATTGCGCGGGATTTATGATTACCGCTCGGAAACCGAAACCCGAATCGCCGAAATTGAGCGATTCGCCTATCTCGCCCGCCATGGAACTACCCGGCAGGGCGAGAAATGCCGCCATCATCAATATGCGTGTTCTCATGGCTCCAGTTTTACCACACGCAGACGCTTTTGTCAAGTGCGCCGCAAATTAGCATAATGTTATGCCATGCTGGAAACGGTCTGCGGGGATTATCATCAACTGGCGGCGGCTTTTGCCGCGCGCGCCGGCGCCCGCCTGAAAAAGGGCCCCGCCGGCATTCTTGTGGCCGCCCCGTCGCGCGCCTGCGCGGACAGGCTGCAGGAAACGCTCGCGCGCGAGCATGGCTGCGCCGGGGGGGTGGCGTTTCACACCTTTATAAGCCTGGCCGTAAACCTCGCGGCGGAAAATCCGCCGCCGCGCGGCGGCCCCTCCGGCAGGCCATACCCGCTGGCAGGGGATTCGGGCTTTCAGGATTTCATCGTCCGCTTTATAACCGAAACTTTTCCCGGCTGCCGGGCGCCTTCGTCGTGCAGGGGGTTTGTCTCGGCGCTGCGCTCCACGCTGCGCGACCTGGCCGACGGGCAGACAGACCCGGCGACCGTGCTTGCCCATGCCGAGGAAGGCGCATTCTCCGGCCTGCAGGAAGAGCGCGTCCGCTGGCTGATGCGCGTGCTGGGATACTACCGCAAATGCGCGGAGCATATTCCCGTCACCAATTACGCCGAGCTTTTCTCCTGCGCCGCCGCAAACGCCGTAGAATCGCCCTGGCTGGGGCAATACTCGCAAATCTGGCTTTACGGCTTTTACGATTTGACCGGGCTGCAACTGGAGCTTTTCTCCGCGCTGGCGGAGCGGGACGCGGTTTTGTTCTATCCTCTTGTAAAAAGCCACCCGGCCTACGAGTTCGCGCAGCGGTTCCACGAGGCGCATTTGGCAGGCAAATCCGCAAAAACCGTTTTTCTGGCGCCGGAATGGAAAAATCTCGCGCTCGGCAGCGCGCTGGAGGGGATGTTCAGGCCCGGCTCCGCTCCGGCAGCGCCTCGGCCCGGGGCTGTCTCCGTCATAAGCGCGTCAGGCGCGTCCGGCGAGATACGCGCCGCCGCCAGGGAAATACTGCGGCTCAGGGAGGAGTGCGGCTTTGAATACCGCGACATCGCCCTTGTCGCCCGCACGTTAGAGCCGTACCGCCGCGAAATCCCGGAGATTTTCGGCGAAAACGCCATTCCTTTTGAAGCGGACCTGCCCCTGCCGCTTCTTTCCCGCCCGCTGGCGCAGGCGTTCCGCTGCCTGCTGTTTCTGCGCCGGGACGGCTATCCCGCCGAATCGGTGGAGCATATTCTGGAATTCTCAGGCGCGGCGCGCGGGCAGTGGCGGCAGGCGGCTAAATTTTCCCGCGGCGGGCTGGCGCAGTGGCGCGCCCTAAAGGAAGCCTCCGCCCTGCCGCCGTATATAGAGCGCCGCGCCCCGCCCTCCGAAGCCGCCGCCGGGCTTGCCGGCTGGATAGAACGGCTGGATAAGACCCTTTCATCGCTGGAGACCGCCGGGGACTGGGCCGCCCACGCGCAAACCGCCGCAAAGCTTATTGACGAATGCTTTGAGCGCGGCTCGCTGCCGCCGCATATGGACGGAGTCCGCGAGACTTTCCTTGCCGCGCTTTCCGGGCTTGAAAGATATGATACTGTCCGCCGGGCCCGTGCGGGCGAATTCCTGGACGAGCTTGAGGCCCGGCTGGACGCCGCCGAAATCCCCGCGGAGAAGGCATTCTCCGGCGGGGTGCGGGTGCTGGATGCAATGGCGGCGCGCGGGACGGCTTTCGGCGCGGTAATACTTGCGGGTCTTAACGAAAAGCTGTTCCCGCGCCTTGTGCGCGAAGACCCGCTTCTGCGCGACGGCGCGCGCAGATTCATGCGCGACCACGAGGGGTTTTCCATCCGCCCCAGACTGGAAGGCTATGACGAGGAAAAGCTGCTTTTTCATTTTGCCGCCTCCTCCGCGCGCAGGCGGCTGGTCTGCATTTACCAACGTTCCGACGAGGACGGGCGCGCCGCCGCGCCGTCCGTCTATCTCGCCGAGCTGCGCCGCTGCTGCGGCGGCGCGGCTGAGGAAAGGATTTTTCCGCGCCGGTTTTCGGAGCAGGCGTCCGGCGGGGACGAAATGCTGCTCTCCGCACGGGAAATGTCGCTTAAAACCGCGCTTGGCGGCGCGCCGTTCGCGCCGGAACTGGAACCCCTTGGCATTGTCCCGCCGGACTGGGAGCGCCGCTCCGGCGCCGCTGACGCGGTATCCGCCTTCTCCTCCGCCGGCAAATACGACGGAATGACCGGCCCGCCGGAGGCTTTCGCCGCGGAGTTTTTCGGCAGGGGAATCTCTCCCTCGGCGGCGCAGACGCTGGCGCAATGCCCGATGAAATTTTTCCTCAAATACGCCCTCTCTCTGGACGAGCCGGACAGCCCCTCCTCCGGCGAGACTCTGGCGGCGAACCTGTCCGGCACAATCTACCACGGCATTCTGCAGCAGACATACCAGAGCCTGCCGGAGGGGGGGGATTTCTCCCTCTCCGCCGCGCGGCGCGGGTTGGAGGCCGCCTGCGGCGAGGTTTTCACCCCGCAGGCAGGCCGCGCGCTGGGACTCTATCCCGTAATCTGGGAAATGACGGAAGAGGCGATGCGCGCCCATCTGGCGCGCGCGGTGGAGGAGGATTTTTCCGCGCTGGGCGGCTGGCAACCGGCATTGTTTGAAAAGGAAATGTCCGCAAAGCTGGACGAACTGGGCGGTGTCAAATGGCGCGGCAGGGCAGACCGCATAGACATGGACCCGCAGCGGCGGGTTTTTCGCGTGGTTGACTACAAACGCAGGGCGCGCAGCTCCACCCTGCTGGCGGAAACCTTGAAGTGCGAAACATTCCAGCCGCCGGCCTATATGCTGATGGCGGCAAAATCCGTATGCGAACTGGCGGGTTTTGCCCCGGAAGGCGCGCTGGTCCTGGGGCTGGAAGCCGGAGAATCCGAAAAAAGGCTGCGCCCGCTTTCACTGGAAGAAATCGCGCCGCACTGGCCCAGGCTGCGGCAAAGCGTTGAATTCATCCTGTCGCTGGCCAGGGACGGGGTTTTCTTTATCCGTCCGTCGGAAGGCGCGGAGCACGGCTGGTGCGCCTGGTGCCAGTTCGGCGCGGTATGCCGCAAAAATCATCCGGCCAGCCGCCGCAGGGCGGAAACCTGCCCGCAATTTGCCGAGCGGGAGCTGCGCTCCAAACTGAAATTTTATGACAAATGAGCTTGCCGACATAAAGCAGCGGCTGGACGCGAAATACACTTTCGGCAGAAACGTCATCGTGGACGCCGGCGCGGGAACCGGCAAGACGCGCCTGCTGACAGAGAGGCTGGCCTTCTGGATTATCGGCATAAAGCACGGCTGGCTGGGCGAAGGCGAGTCCCCTGCGGAACGGCTGGTGGCGCTGACCTTCACCGAAAAAGCCGCCGCGGAGCTGAAGCTGCGCCTTTGCGCCAGGCTGGCAGACGCGGCGTCCGGTTTTTCCGGCGGCGGCTGGCGGGACGACGAATTTCTGGCGGAAGCGGCGGCGCGCTCCGCCTGTTCCCCGGCGGAGATGGGCAAATCCGCCGCGCTGGCGCTGCAGCGGCTGGACAGGGCGCAGATAGGCACCATACACAGCTTCGCCTCGCATGTGCTGCGGCTTTATCCGGTGGAGGCGGGCATAGACCCCGCCAGCGAGATTGACGCCGGCGCGGCCTTTGACGCCGCCTTTGACCGCCTCTGGCGCAACTGGCTGGAGGAGGAGCTTTCCGGCTCCGGCGGGCGGGAGGCTTTGTGGAAAAAAACGCTGCGCGCAACCGGCATGGAAGAGCTGCGCGCGCTTGCCCGCGCGCTCTGCGGCGGCAGACTTGAAAATTACGACCCGAGGCCGCATTTCACTAAACTGGCTGAAATATGCGCGGCAAAAGCCCGGCGGGCAGCGGAATTATCCGCGCTGTATGCTCCGGCGAACAAACCGCGCGCTCTGGAAAAAGCGCTGGATGGGGCGGCGGCCTCGCTGGCAGCAGTTTCGCGCGCGCTGGAAAACGGGGACTTTTCCGCGCCGCATCCCGCGCCGGAGAATAAAAAACCCGCCAAACCCGCCAATTGGCCCGACCAGGATTTTGAGGAGGCCAAAGCGCTGCTTTCCTTCGCGGCAACAGCCACGGTTTCCGGCCAGGCGGCGGTGCTGGACGCGGCTGAACTGATTGCGCCTTTCGCCGCCAAAACCCGCGCCGCCTATGCCGGGCAGGCCATGCTTTCTTTTGACGACCTGCTGCTTAAGTCGCGCAACCTGCTGCGCGACAACCCGTCCGCGCGCGCGGAGCTCAAGGCCAGGTTCAAGACGCTGCTGATAGACGAATTCCAGGACACGGACCCGCTTCAGGGAGAACTGCTGCTCTATCTTGCCGAGGAAGGCAAATCCTCCGCCCCGGACTGGCAAAGCATACGGCTGGAGCCGGGCAAACTTTTTATCGTGGGCGACAGCAAGCAGTCCATATACCGCTTCCGAGGCGCCGACATACGCGCCTACGGCGAGTTTGAAAAGCTCATGGAATCCCAAGGCGCGCTGCGCTGCGCGCTGAGCGTCAATTTCAGAAGCGGGCGGGAGATTGTGGAGGCCGTCAACTCCGCCGTGCCGCCGGTCATGCAGCCAGCCGAGGGGATGCAGCCCGCCTATTCGCCCATAACGCCGTGCCCGCAGGCGCAGTCCGCGCCGGCGCGCCCCCGTGTGGAGATATTTCTGGCCCCGCCTCCCAGGGAAGGCGCCCCCTCCGCCGGCGGCTGGCGGCGGACACAGGCCGAATTCATCGGCGGCTGGATAGAGGAAAACTCCGGCTCGCTGGAGATAGAGCCGGGACGCAAACTCGCGCTAAAAGACGTTGCGCTGCTTTTCCGCTCGGCCACGGGGCTGGACGAATACCTCAACATCTTCAAGCGGCGCGGCATCAGATACGCGGTGGAGGAGGACAGGTTTTTCTACTCCGCCCAGGAAACCGCGGACCTGATGAATCTGCTTAAAGCGGCCAGCGACCCGGCGGACAAAACCGCGCTCTGCGGAGCGCTGCGCTCGCCGCTGGGCGGGCTGGACGACGGCGAGCTTTACGCGCTTTCCCGCGCAAATGGGCTGGATTACACGCGCGACGCGCCCTCCGGCTTTGAGGCCGCAGGCCGGCTCTACGCGATATTGCGGGAGCTTAACTCGCTTGCCGCCTCCGCCCCGCTGGATGATTTTGTCGGGCGGGCGATAGCCGCCGTCCGCGCGCCGGAGATTCTGGGCCGCGCCTATCACGGGGAACAGACGGTTTCAAACATAGCCAAGTTCGCGCGCATAGCGGCGGCGCACAGCCTGGACCAGGGATTGGGGCTGTCCGGTTTCATAAGCCGCGCGGGCCGGTTCATGGAGGACCGCGCGCGCGAGGGCGAAAGCCCGCTGGCAGACGAGTTCACAGACGCCGTCCGCGTCATGACCGTGCACAAGGCCAAAGGGCTGGAGTTTCCGGTAGTTTTCCTGCCTGATATAACCGCGCGCAGGCGCGCAGGCAGCGGCGAGGACGCGCTGTGCGACTGGGCCTGCGGCATGACCGGGCTGCGCGCCGGCAAATCACGCGACTGCGCCATGGCGGTTCTTGAAGAACAGCAACGCGCGCACGAAAACTTTGAGGAAGCGCGCATTTTCTATGTCGCCATGACCCGCGCCAGAAGCAGGCTTATACTGGCCGGCAACCGCGAAAAGCCGCCGGAAATCTCTTTCGGCGGATTTCTGGCGAAGGCGGGCTTTATTCCGCCCTCTCCCGAGGAGGAGGCCGGATTCCGCTGCTCGCCGCTTGCTCCGGTAAAAGACATCCCCGCGCAAGCCATGGCCCCGCAGCCGCGCCGCGCGGCGGAGCAGCCCCCGCGCGCCGCCGAATGGGCCGCCCGCTGGCGGCGCAGGCTTGAGGCCCGCGACGCCGAGGCGGGCAGGAGAACATTCGCCACCCCCACCGGCGCGGAGCGCGACGCTGAAACCGGGCATATCCGCCAGGAGATTTCCGAATTTGCGGGACCGGACAGGCTGCTAATCGGCAAGCTCTGCCACCGCGTGCTGGAATTGCACGATTTTTCGCGCGCCATAACGCGGGACGAGACGGAGCGCGCGCTGAACTATTTCGCCTTCCAGCACCATGTGCCGGATTATAAAGCCGCCGCAGACGAGGCTTTCGGCATCCTCTCACGTTTTGCCGCAAGCGGCATTTACGGCGAAATAGCCGCCGGCGAGATACTGGGGCGGGAACTGCCGTTTGCGCTTGAGCAGGAGGATGGCTCCCTCATGCGGGGCGTGATTGATATGGCCTTCCGGCGGGAGGGGAAACTGGTTCTGTTTGATTACAAGACCGAGGCCGCCCCCGCCGGCGGAGAGGCCGCCGCGGCGGAAAAGTACCGCGCGCAGGCTCGTGCCTACCGCAAAGCCGCGGGCCTGATATTCGGAGAGGACGCGCTGGCGGAAATCATATTCCTGCGCTCGCTTTCCCGCGCGGTAATATAAGACTCTCTACCAAATTCTTTTTTCCACCATAAAACAGGCGTTGGCAACAACTTCCATGCCGGCGGCTTTGGCGCTGTCTATGGCGGAGCGGGATTCGGAGCCGGGCTGCATCCAGACTTTTCCGATGCCCAGCCGCTTGCAATCCTCCACCAGCTTTTCGGTGATTTCGGGGGGAACGACCGTCATCAGAGTATCGGGCTTTTCGGGCAACTCGTCCAGGCTGCGGAATATTTTTCGGCCAAGAACCTCCCCGCCGGCGGGGTTCAGCCCGAAAACGCAATAGCCGGAGGCGATAAGGTCGCGGAATATGCGGAAGCCGAACTTGGCCTCGTTGCGCGAAACGCCGGCTATGGCTATGACTTCCTTCATGCGCCGGGGAAATTCAGCCCCGCCACCGCGCCCATTTTTTTGGCGGCAAGCTGCATGGACAACTCTATGGCGCGGTTCACGGTTTCCCGGACGGCCTGCTCCAGCGCCTGCGGCTGCGCGCCGGCGGAGTTTATCTTAACCTCGGTCACCCTCTGCGAGCCGTTCATCTTCACGTGCACAAGCCCGTCGCCGCTGGCGGCCTCCACGGTTTCGGCGTCAAGCTGTTTTTTCATCTCTTCCATCTTGGACTTGAGCTGCATCAGCTCCTTGATTTTGTCAAGCATGCAACCTCCACAGCAGGGATATGAAATGCAGCAGCGACGCGACGGCAAACGCCGCCGCGAAATTAAGCGCGGCAATTTTGAAAGTATCCTTCACCCCGACCTCGTTTGAGAGCGCGGCAAGCGAGGCGGCGCAGGGCATGTAGCCGGCCAGGAAAACCGACGCCGTAACTATCTGCCATGACGACAGTTCAAACGGGACCAGCAGCGCGATGGAAACGTCTTTTCGCAGAAAGCCCAGCAAAATCGGCGAGGCGGTGTCCGGCGGCAGGCCCAGGCACAGCGACACAGGCCCCTTAAAAACCGACGCCAGCCGGTCCGCCAGCCCGGACCACTGCGCCAGCGCGATGACGGCAATGCCGGCCATTATCATGGGCGCGGCCTCTACGATATAATTTTTAAAGCGCAGCCACAGCTTGGAGCCGTACACCCGCGGATTGGGCCACTGCCAGGCCGGGATTTCCACGAACAATTCCGGCTCCGCGCCCTTCATTATTTTGTTGAGCGCGTAGCCGGCCAGCGCGCCTGTCAGCAAAAGCGTGCCGAAAACAGCCAGCACATAGCCGAAACCGCGCGGCGCAAGCAGTGAAATTATCATCGCGCTCTGCGGCATGCACGGCGCGGCCAGCAAAGTAAGGCTGAGGGCTATGATTTTCTCGCGCCGGGTCTCCAGCACGCGGGTGGCCAGAATGCCGGGCACCTTGCAGCCAAGCCCCAGCAGCACCGGCACGGAGGCGTAGCCGTGCAGCCCGATTTTGTGCAGCACGGCGTCCAGCAGCACGGCAAGGCGGGGGATATAGCCGGTGTCCTCCAGAAATCCCAGCGCGGCGTAAAACGCCAGCACATAGGCCAGCACCGGCACGAAAGCCACATACACGCCGGAGGTCAGCACGCCGAAACCGCTCAGCGGCTCGCCCGGAGCGCCGAAAAGCAGCTTGACGGCCATGTTGTAATGCGACGGTTCCAGCAGTTGCAGCAAAGGCAGATACAAATGGTAATAAGCCGGCCCCAGAACATAATCAACGAGCCCCTCCCCGACAAGGCGCACAAAATAAAATGACGCCGCCAGCACAAGCAGCGCTATGGGTATGCCGGTGGCCGGCAGAATGGAAAGCGAGGCCATTTTCTCCAGCGCGGAGGGATGCCTGTGCGCGATATGCTGGGCGCGGCGGCTGATTTCGCCTATCAGCTTCCATTTCTCGTCAGAGGATGGGGGAACGGCGGAGGGGGGGGCAAGCTCGCCGCGCATGGCGGAGGCGGCCTGTTTTTCCAGCTCGGGCAAACCCTCGCCGCTTACCGCCACGAAAGGCACGCAGGGCGCGCCCAGCATTTTTGAAAGGGCGTCCGCGTCTATGGTGATGCCCCGCATCCTGGCAATGTCCCACTTGTTTAGCAGTATTATGACGGGCCGCTTCAGCGACAGTATCTCCAGCGCGAAAAACAGGTTCCGCTCAAGGCTGGTGGAATCCACCACGTGGATGAATACCGAATCTTCGGCGCCTTCAAGCATCCGGCAGGCCACTTCCTCGGCCTTGCAGGAGGCTTCAAGGCTGTAGGCGCCGGGAACGTCGGTTATGCGGCACTGCTCTCCCCCCAGCCTGGCCGAGCCGTGCAGATATTCCACCGTGGTTCCGGGATAGTTGGAGCTTATCGCGCCTATGCCGGTCAGCCGCGAAAACACCACGCTTTTGCCCACGTTCGGGTTTCCGGTCAGAAGAACGGGAAAGGGGCGCGGCTCCACGGAGACATGCTCGCATATCCTGCGGCCAAGCGCGACCTGGCAGCCCGCCGCCTCCACCACCGCCGCCCCGCCCGGAGCCGAGGATATTTTGCGGATTTGCCGCCCCTCGTAAATCCCCATGGCGGAAAGCCGCTTGCGCATGAACTCTCCGCCCGCTATGGCGGTAACTTTGGCGCTCGCCCCGTCCCGCAGAGAGGCTAAAGTGGCATTCCCGGTTTTACAGGGCACGGCAGAAGGCATATATCCATTATTCCAAGAAAACCGTTTCCCGTCAAGAAAAGAGCAGGCCCCGCATAAGCGGGGCCTGCCTGTCTGCGTCAATTCGGCTCAGTTCACAGCGCCGTCATTAACATCGGCGTCTGCCGCATCTCTATGGCCGCCATGCCCTCCGCCGGGATGGCCGCCGGGGTTGCCGCCGGGATGGCCTCCACCCCAACCGCCGCCAGGGTTAGGCGTAGGCTGCGGAGAGGGCTGCGGATGCCACGGCTGTGGCGCAGGCTGCGGATGGTTCGGCTGCGGCGCAGGCTGAGGATGATTCGGCTGCGGACCGGGTTGCGGATGATGCCCGCCGGACGGCGGATTCGGCTGCGGCCCCGGGTGATTCGGCTGCGGCGCAGGCTGAGGATGATTCGGCTGCGGACCGGGTTGCGGATGATGCCCGCCGGACGGCGGATTCGGCTGCGGCCCCGGGTGATTCGGCTGCGGCGCAGGCTGAGGATGATTCGGCTGCGGACCGGGTTGCGGATGATGCCCGCCGGGATGCGGCCCCGGATGCGGACCGCCGGGCTGAGGATGAACCGGTTGCGGGGGATAGTGATGATTCCACGGATTATGCCCCGGATAGGGATGATGATGGTAATTCCAATTGGGGTCCGGAACATAAGGATACCAGGGCCCAGGCCCGGCCCAGCCGTTGTTGAAATCCTCAAGCCAAGCCACCGCATACCCCGCCATGCAGGATGCCTCGCCTTCGGAGAATACCGCGGTGTTCATATAGCCCTTGGCAACGCTGCCGTTGAAGTGCAGATAGTAATTGCCCCCAGCATCGCCGATGGTTACCCCGCCCGCAAGGTTTACGCCCACACGTATGGCGTCGCCGCCGTCCGGTGTCGGAATATGCCCTGTTATTATCGCGGTGGTGGGGCCGTTCTGCCTGAATTCCAGGTCCACATCCTCGCCGCGCACCAGATACACGCTCGGTTCGTCCGGAGCGTTAAGCCGGTGAACCTCATAGGATATATCCGCGTTTTCCACGGTGGCCCGCACTGCGTAATCGCCGTAGCCGTTGCGGGTAACGGTAACATAGAAGGCATTTTCGTCGTCCCATATCGTGGTAACATTCCCGTTGCGCACCATCGGGACATCGCGCAATTCCACCCTCGGGTCGGGGGCTTCCTCTTCCGGCGGGGCCTCCCCGTCCTTCACGCCGGAAACAGCCATTCTGGCGGCGTCAGGCATGGGCACGTCCGCGGCATCGCTTATTCTAAACGGCGCAAGCTGCGGAATGCCCCTGTCCGCCAGGCCAAGCGCAAACAGCGGCGGCGCGCCAAAGACGGCAACCGCCAGAACAGAAACGACTTTCAGCATTTTGGCTCCTCCCCTTGACATATTCAGAGCACACTGCGGATGATAGCATTTCCGTCGCGCATCTGCCTTGGTTGTCGCATATGCCCCGTTTCAGGGACAGGGCCGCAAGACCTATCGCGGCGGCAGCGGGCAAAGTGATATTGTTTCCATATGCCTGTTCTTGAAATTCTTCTGATAGCGGTTGCCTTGTCCATGGACGCGGCGGCAGTGGCAGCCGCAGCCGGCGCGGCGGAAGGTTCTTTCCGCGTAAAACGCGCCCTGGAGATGGCTGCGTATTTTGGCGGCTTCCAGGCGGCCATGCCCGCGCTGGGCTGGCTTGCCGGAGCGGCCGCGGCGCAGCACATGGCGGCATTCGCCGGCATGGCGGCGGCAGCGCTTCTGGCCGCGGTGGGCGCCAAAATGATATGCGCCGCCGTAAGCGGAGAGGAAACCGGCAAGCTCCCGCTGCCCGCGCTGGCGCTGGCCACCAGCGTGGACGCGTTCGCTGTGGGGGCGGGGTTTTCGCTGCTTTCCGTGCCGCTTCTTGCGCCGTGCATGGTCATCGGCGCGGTTACATTCCTGCTGACGCTGTCCGCGTTTTACGCGGGCATACGGCTTGGGAAAATGATAGGCGGGAAAGCCGAGGCGGCGGGGGGAATTGTTCTTGTCATCATCGCCATAAGCCTAATCAAATAAAAGCCCGCCGCCGGGTATCCGGCGGCGGGCGGCGAAGCGGAATTTTTCAGGATTTCTTTGCCGGAGAAAGAACCTTCTCTATCGCGGCGGAAAACGTTTTCTCGTCGCCGTCGTCGTATCCCAGCCATTTGCCGGCCACATCGTGTGAACTGTCCAGCAGATAGAAATTCGGCACGCCGTGCGCCTTGTAGGCAACGGAAACCGGCTTGCCGCCGACCACTATAGGAAACGACAATTTGTATTTCTGGGCAAAGTCGCGCGCTTTTTCCGGCGCATTTTCCGTGGAAATGCCCAGCACCGCCAGCCCCTTCGGGCCGTAGGTTTCGCTGATATGCTGCATCACCGGAGCGGCAAACTTGCAATACGGGCAGTAGGAGGTGAAAAACATCACCAGCACCGGCTTGCCGGCATAGCTGGCAAGGTCCACATTCACGCCGTCGTAGCCGTTAAGCGAAAAATAGGTGTCCTTTTTGACATAAGCCGGTTTTTCCGGCGCGGGCGCCTGCGCGGGCGCAACTGCGGCGGATGACACCGCCACCGGCGCTTCCCCCTGCGCGCAAAAAGCGGGAACCGACAGACAGCCTAACGACAACGCGGCAATTGTGAGTTTTCTCATTGAACAATTAAACAAAAAAACCCCGTTTCCTGTCTATGCGGAAGGCGCCTTCTAATGATAAAATATAAGGGTCGCATCATACTCTGCGGATACTCAGGAGGATATATGGCCTACAAAATCAATGCCGAAGCATGCATCAACTGCGGCGCGTGCGAACCCGCCTGCCCCGTGCAGGCGATAACAGAGAGCAACGAAAAACGCGTCATAGACGCCGCCAAGTGCATAGACTGCGGAGCCTGCTCCGGCACCTGCCCGGTTCAGGCAATAGCGCAGTAGACGGATGGAGTTTCCCGCCGGCGCGGCGGTTCAGCCTCAAAAACTGGCCGCGCTGCGCGCCCTCGTCGCCCGGCTGGGCATAGACCTGCCCGCCGTGGAGGAGAAGTTCGCCGCCGGCGGGGGGCATGGCGGGCAAAAAACCAACCGCTCGCGCAACTGCGTCCAGCTGAAATACCGGGGAATTTCCGTGCGCTGCCGGAGGGAACGATCCCTCTCGCTCAACAGATTCCTGGCATTGCGCGAACTGGCGGAAAGAATTGAAATGCAAATCTCGCCCCAAACTTCCCAAAAACTTCAGGACAGGGAGAAAATCCGTAAATCCAAGCTGCGCCGCCGCGCGCGCAGGGATAACCCGTGATTACAGACGTCCTTGTGGCGGGCGCGGGCGCCAGCGGCCTGTTCTGCGCGCTGCACGCGGCAAGAGGCGGCGCCTCCGTAATCGTCCGGGAGGCGGGTCCGGCGGCGGGGCGTAAAATCCTTGCCAGCGGCAACGGACGCTGCAATCTGACAAACCTCAACGTCTCTGCGGAACATTATCACGGCGGCAGGGAACTGGCGCGGGCCGCGCTTGCAAACTTCGGCGGCAAAAACGCCAGGGACTTCTTTGAAACCCTGGGCGTCATGACCGTGGAGGAGGACGGGGGCAGGATATTCCCCCGCGCCGGCAGGTCCGGCGCGGTGCTTACGCCCCTTCTGTGCGCCGCGACGGAAGCCGGCGCCAGAATAGAGCTTAACGGAAAAATAACGGCCATACGGCGCGAAGGCGGAATCTACAAAGCCTTTGACGGCGCAGGGGGCCGCATTGAAGCGCGCAACGTAGTGCTGGCCTGCGGTTCCGCCGCGGCATCCGGGCTTGGCGGCGGAATGTCCGGGTATTCTCTGGCGGAAAGCTTCGGCCACGCCATAATCCCGCCGTCGCCCGCGCTTGTGCCGCTGCGCTCCGGCGAGAAAGGGCTGCGCCGGCTGGCGGGGATACGGGTCCATGCCGCGCTTTGCGCAAAACGCGACGGGCGGACTTTATGTTCCGCGGCAGGCGAAACCCTGTTTACGGATTACGGCCTGTCCGGGCCGGCGGCGCTGAACCTGTCCGCCGGCTGCGCTGCGGAACTGCAATCCGGCCCGCTGGGCTGCGAAATGAATCTGTTCCCGGATATGGAGCAGCGCAAATTCATGGATTTTTTCTCCGCGCGGGCGAAAATGTTCGCCTCAAGGCCGATGAAGCATTTTTTCGCCGGGATGCTGCATGAAACAGTCGCCAACCTTATAATGGACATAGCCGGAATAGACCGCAACTCGCCCGCGGGCGAACACGCGGGAAAAGCCGCCGCGCTCTGCCAGCGCTGGGAATTCACCCTTTCAGGCACAAGACCCATGTCGGAAGCCATGGCGGCGGCGGGGGGGGTGAAGTCCTCGGAAATCAACCCGGATACGATGGAATCCAGGCTGGCGCGCGGATTGTTTATAACGGGCGAGTTGCTGGAGCCTGTAGGCGAAAGCGGGGGCTGCAACCTCCACCTGGCATGGGCCACGGGAAGGCTGGCGGGCCTGGCCTGCGCGTCCGGCGCGCGCGCGCGGCAACAGAATGGTCGGCAGTAGCGGACCGTTAGGGTTTCCATTTGCGCAACGGTAATATATAATATCAACACCTACTGATATGACACTTCTGAAGGCGATGGAAAGAACAGCCGCTGTCACAAAATGCCTTTGCGCTATGGCCGCCGCATGGTGCCTGGCCGCGCCCGCCATGGCGGAACTGCCGAACGCTCCGCACAAAACATTCCGCGTCCAGGGCGGCTCGCCGTCAGGCATGGCATTATCCCCGGACGGCAATTTCACCCTCGTGGCGGACCGTTCTCCGGTGCTGCGGGTGTTTTCGGTGAAAACCGGCGGCATGGTCCGCAAATTCACCTCCAACGGCGACATTCGCATTGCTCTGTGGTCGCCGGACGGACGTACTGTCGCGGGCGCGGGTTCAGGACGAATATGGCTGTGGAATTACGCTTCCGGCAAGATTGTCAGACACCTTGGCGGACAGAAGAGCGACTTGAACGCGGCGGCATTCTCACCCGACGGCAAAATGCTGGCCTGCGCCGGCGAAGACAGGACTCTGAGAGTATATCGCCTGTCAGACGGTATGGAGGCGGCGGTAATAACCTCCGGCGCCGCGCCGCTGGTTGCCGCGATATTCTCCGCGGACGGCAAACATCTCGCAGACGCGGGCGCCGACAACCGCGTCCGCCTTTTCCGTGTTTCGGACTGGGCGCTGCAAAACACTTTTGAAACCGCGGCCCGCGTAAGCCACGCTGCCATATCGGCTGACGGCAGCTATATAGCCGCCGTCGGCGCGGACGGTAAAATTTACGCATTCAACACCGTCAGCGGCGCAACAGCCCAGCTGGGCACCCGCGACAGAACGGCAAGCGCGGCGGCGTTCTCCCCTTCAGGCCGGTATCTGGCCGGAGTGGGAACGAGCGCCGGAATCCGTCTGTGGGACATGCAGACCTTCCAGCTGGCTGCCACATTGCAGGGCGGAAAGGGCGACGCGGTGTCGGTCGCGTGGAACAGGGACGGCTCCGGCCTGGCCGCGCTTTCGGCGGACGGTTCCGTCAATCTGTGGAAACTTAGCCTTCTTGACATCCCCGGCGCCGCACCGCAAAAAAGCTTGTCTCCGCCGACGCCCCAGCAGAAAGCCGATGCAAAAAGCGGGGCATACCCGGAACGCGGATACGACGAATCACCCAAAGGCCGAGTAACCAGGCTTTTTTCGGGAATGCTGTCCGCGCGGATGCTTATGCTGATACTTGTATCCGCAGGACTGATATTCACCCTGATGGCCACAATGACGGACATGTTCCTGCACCCGGAAAAAGTATTTGAGGAAAAGTCGTCGCGTTACGAGCCCCCTTCGGAGCTTCAACGCGCACCCGGCGGTTTCGTTTTTCCGAAACACACGGAAAAAAAGCCAAAGCAGGAGGCGGAATCCGCCGCTGCGGAGAGTTCCAATGTACTGTCTCAGCTTGGCAAGGCACGCGCCTCCGCCCAGCCGCCAGCGCACAGCGCGGGGCCGGAGTTTTTCACAAATCCGCCGCTGATGGTGGAATCCCCCAAGCCCGAGCCGGCGCCCGAACCGCAGATAACGGCACTCCCCGCTCGCCAGATAATGCAGCCGCCACCTCCACCATCTCTGGAAACGCAGCAACCGCCGCCGCCCGCTGCGGCGGAAAGCGAGCCGCGCCCCCTTATCGTGCCGGAACGCGGCAAGCAGCCGGACGCCGCGCCCCCGCCGCCGGCCCCGCCGGCGAAAACAGAAACGGAAAAACCCTCCGACATGGTGTCCGGCAAATACCGTCTGCTACGCGAGGTCGGGCGCGGCGGCATGGCCATAGTCTACGAGGCGGTTGACATACAACTGGACAAAAAATTCGCGCTCAAAAAAATGAAGGAGGGCTCCTCGCTCAGCGAACGCGAACGCAAACGTTTCATAGAGGAAGCCCGCATCACCGCCAAGCTGCGCCATCCCAACATAGTGGATATTTACTCCATCAACGAGGAAGGCGCGGATATTTATCTGGTCTTTGAATTTGTGGACGGCAAAACGCTGGAGAACCTGCTGACCCGCTACCGGCACATACCGGCAAAGCAGTGTGTGGCGATATCAAACCACATACTGTCCGCGCTGGATTACGCGCATTCAAAAGGCGTGGTGCACAGGGACCTCAAGCCTTCCAACATAATGGTCGCAGACGACGGTTTTGTGCGCGTCATGGATTTCGGAATAGCCCAGCTGGCCCGCCTGGCCACCGCCACCCGCGCCGGAGCCGACATATCCGGCACGCTGGCCTACATGGCGCCGGAGCAGCACCTGGGCAAATATGACAGCCGCGCGGATATTTTCGCTTTCGGCGCCACCCTCTACGAAATGGCCACCGGAAGACTTACTTTCCCGGGGCCGGATTTCCTCTCGCAAAAGCGCGAGGCGCATTACAAAAAGCCCTCCCAGGTGACGCAGATGCCGCAGGCCCTGGAAGACCTTATAGTCGCCTGCCTGCACCCGGACAAGGCAATGCGCCCCGCCAGCGCGCAGGAAGTGCAGGCCCGCCTCCGGGACCTCAAACTCTGATGGCTGCGGCGCGCGCCGCGGCGGCGGCTGTTCTGGCTCTCTTTATACCCGGCGCGCAAGCCTCTGAGGTGGAATCTGCGCAGCGCCAGCCTCCCCCTTACTCCCGCACCTTTGAAACCGGCGGCTGGACCAATTCCGTGGCCTGGTCGCCGGACGGGCATATGTTTTGCGCGGCATCATCCGACGGGTTCGCCCGGGTATGGGACAAGGACGGCAATCTGCTCAAAACCGGCGCGCTGGGCGAGGCTTCGTGCGCGGTTTTCTCCCCGGACGGGAAATATCTGGCCGCCGGCGGCGCGGGCGGTGTTTTTCTGTACCGCCTGCCCTCAATGGAAGCGGCGGGGGAGCTCTCCCCGCGGAAAACCATCATCAAGTCGCTGGCCTGGTCGCCGGACGGGAAATACCTGGCCGCGGCCTCGCTTGACGGCTCCGTAACCCTGGCCGGATTTCCCGCGTTGAAAAAGCTCTGCGCCGCCGACGCGCACGAGGGGGGGGCGGCTGCCGTTTCGTTTTCTCCGGACGGGAAACTGCTGGCCAGCGCCGGATACGACAGGACGGTGAAGCTCTGGCGCCTGCCGGATATGCAGCCGGAGCGGACGCTGCGCGGCTTCAACGGCAATGTAAACGCCGCCGTATTCTCCCCAGACGGCAAATTCCTGGCCGCTGCTGCCGACGACAGGTCTATACGGATATGGCGCGCAAAGGACTGGAAAAACATCCTCGCGGAAGAAAAAGCCCACAAAGACGCGCTTAACGCCGCCGCCTGGTCCCCGGACGGAAAACTTATCGCCACCGCGGGGGACGACGGCTTTGTCCGGCTATGGCTGGCAGAAGATATGACGCGGGTGCGCACCATAAAAAACTACAACCTAAGCGCGCTTTCGCTGGCCTTCTCGCCTGACGGGACGCAGTTGTCCGCGGGATATTTGCTTGGCACAGCCAGGATATGGAACTGGAAGCGAGAAACAGCGGTTATAACTGCGCGCAAGGCCTTCATTAACACCGGCAAGGACAAGCTGTCGCTGCGCCTTGGCGAGAGAATCACCCTGCAATGGGACGAAAACCCCACCGGCAGAATCGTCTACGCCGAAACAGACTCCGCGCGCGGACGGGTCAAACGGAAGCTGCTCGGGTTTTCGGACAGGTTCGCCCCGGTGATACGAATAATCTCCAAAACCCGCGAGGGCCGGCGGCTGCGCATAAAAGGCGTGGTCTACGACGACTGCGCCGTTTCCGACGTAACCATAGCCGGACGCGACGCCGAGTGGGCATCCGGCAAAGCCGCCTACGCCGATTATTCCGACGCTTTTCCCTTCACAGCCGAGATTGCGCTTCCCCGTTCCGGCCCCGCGCCACTGATAAGCGCGCAGGATTATGCCGGACACCGCTCCAGCCTGGCCTTAACCGATGCTCCGGCGGAACACTGGGCGCCCCAGGTGGCAGAGATAAAAGCCGCCCGCCCCGCCCCGCTGATGAGCGCGGTGGATTCCGAGGCCAAAGTCGTGCGCATGGTCCCCGCCGGCGAGCCGCTTCTGGCGGTGGGCTACCGCAAGAACTGGTACCGTCTTGACGACGGCCTCTGGATATCCGCAGACGCCGTCACCGGCAGATAATCCCAGCGGTTCCGCTATGCCAAGCAGCAGCGCGCCTACCGGATGCTGAAAGAAGCCTTCCGCCCGTATCCCGTAGATTTGCCGCCCGCAAAAAAAGTTTGTTATTCCAAAGAATAATCTGCAATCGCCGGCGGGACGCCGGGACAGAATTGGCGCGCCCGGATTTTGCCGTCGGCAAAATCCGGGCGCGGCTCAAAACAGACTTTCAGGAATGCACGGGCTCGCGGGGGGCGAGCTTCTGGATGGTTTTGTCCAAATCAAGGAAACCGTCGCAGGTCTGGCGCAGCTCCCAGGACTGGCCGATTTTGAAGCCCGCCAGATACACCTTCTTGCCGGTAGCCTGAACCGCTTCCACCATCTGGACGAAATCGGCGTCGCCGGTGAGAATTATGGCGGTGTCGTAGGCGTTCTGATAGCACAGCGCCAGCATGTCGGAGACAAGAAACACGTCCACGCCTTTTTGCACATAAGCGCCTTTGCCGCGCGGGTCCCGGCGCAAATTGGTCAGCTTCACCTTTATGCCGCGGAAACGCAGCGCCTCGTAGAATTTGAGACGCTCGCGCTCGCATTCGTAGCGGCTTTTGGCCAGAACATCCTCGGCGGAGAGGATATGCCAGAACTCGTGTTCGTTGGGCGGCCATTCGCCTACTCCAGCCAGCCGCTCGCGCGAAAGCTCCATCAGCCGGCCCCAGGCCATGCCTTGCCGGGCATGGTCCATGTCGGACCAGGCGCGTGAATGGGCTTTGAGTTTCTGCTCCGCCGCGCCGCAGGCTTTTAGCGTCTCCTCCCGAAGTTCATCGTCTGAAAATATTGGCGGCTTGGCATTGTAATAATAGGCGCGGATAAGCTCAATGCCGGTCTCGGCGGCAAGGGCCTTTATCATGTCGGAGAGGTCCACGCGGGGGGTTTTGCCATACGCGGTCTGATAGGACTGGTAAAAATACTCGCCGTCAATAAACATCATGCCTTTCATAATCATTCTCCTTTGGTATTCGGGTATGTCCAGTTTACAAGAAGGCTAATAACGCCGTCAACATCTTTCCGCGCGGACAAGGTCTTCGTAGGTTTCCCGGCGGCGGATTATGCGCCATTTGCCGGTTTTGGAAACCATAACCTCCGCCGCGCGCGGGCGGGAATTATACTGCGACGACATTGACATCCCGTAGGCCCCGCAGGACAGAACCGCCAGAATATCGCCCTGCCGGGGGGGGGATATTTTCATATTGACGCCCAGAAAATCGCCGCTTTCGCACACGGGCCCGACTATGTTGAAAACCGCCGCCCTGCCTCCGGCGGAAAGACTTACAACCGGATGCGCCGCGCCGTAAAGCGCGGGACGGAGCAAATCGTTCATGGCGGCGTCAACGACGGCGAACTTCTTGCCGCCGCTTTGCTTGCGGTAGATAACTTTAGCCAGCAGCAGGCCCGCCGGCGCGGCTATGGAGCGCCCCGGCTCCACCATAACCGTCGCGCCGCAGCCGCGCAGCACTTTCAGCGCGCGGGCAAGCATTTTTTCCGGCGGGTCGGGGGGGAGGCCTTCCTCGCAATGCCAGCCGCCGCCTATGTCTATATGCGAAAGCCGCGCGCCCAGGTGGTTTTGCAGCTCCCCGCGCAGCCACAGCAGGAAGCGCGCGTTCTTTTCAAACACCGAGACATCCTTTATCTGCGAGCCCAGATGGCTGTGAACCGCCACCGGCTCCAGAAAACGGCTTTTGGCGGCCATGCGGTAAATCCCGACCGCCTCGCCGACGGAAACGCCGAATTTGGAGCCCTTTTTGCCGGTGGAGATATATTTGTGCGTGCGCGGGTCTATATCCGGGTTGATGCGCACCGATATGCTGCACCGCCTGCGCAGGCGCGAGGCCGTTTTCTCCAGCGCGGCGGCTTCCTCCGCCGATTCCAGATTTATAAACAGTATGCCCGCCTTAATAGCGGCTTCATGCTCGGCATCCGTCTTGCCGACGCCGGTGAATATGATTTTGCGCGGCTCAAAACCGGCTTCCAGCGCGCGGGCCAGCTCCCCGCCGGAAACCACGTCCGCGCCGGCCCCCAAAGCCGCCAGTTTGCGGCATACCGACAGGTTGGAATTGGCCTTCAACGCGTAGCAAATCAGATGCCCGCAGCCGGCAAGCGGTTTTTCGTAGGAGAAAAACCTGTCTTCCAGTTCTTTCTCCGAATACACAAAAACTGGCGTGCCGGCCCGGGCCGCTATATCGCGCAGCAGCCCGGCGGCAACAGGAAGATGATATTGCTTCATACGTTAAAACGAAACAGGCACACGTCGCCGTCCTTGATATTGTAATCCCTGCCTTCCGAGCGTATGAGGCCTTTTTCGCGCAGCGTCTTCTCGCTGCCGTGACGGTCTATATCCTCAAAAGAATAGACTTCGGCGCGGATGAACCCGCGCTCTATGTCGGAATGGATTTTGCCGGCGGCGCGCGGCGCGGGAAACCCTTCCGGGATAAGCCAGGAGCGCACCTCAATCTCTTCCCCGGCGGTGAAAAATGAAATCAGGCCCATCAGCTTCTGAGAAGCGCGGGCGACTTTTTCAAGGCCGGTGTAATGCTCGCCGCTTTCGGCCAGGAAGGCGCGGCGCTCGTCCTCGCCCAGTTCGGCCAGTTCGGCCTCCACCTTCACGCAAAGCTCCACAAAACCCGCGCCGCGCGCGGCGGCAAGCCCGGACAAAATCTTGGAAGCCCCGGCATTGGGTTTTTCCGAATTGTTGCCCACAAAAAGCGTCGGTTTCAGGGTGAGAAGCTGAAGCTGCGCCGTCTCCTCCGGCGCAAGGCCAAGCGAGGAGGCCGGTTTTCCCGCCGCAAGAACGGCCTGCACGCGCTTTAGCGTTTCCAGCGCGGTTCTTGCCGTTTTGTCGCCGGCGCGGCACTGGCCTTCCAGCCGGGGAATCATCTTTTCCACCGTCTCCAGGTCGGCCAGCATAAGCTCGGTCTCTATTATTTCCACGTCGCGCGCGGGGTCCACCCCGCCCATGACGTGGATGACGTTGTCGTCCTGGAAAAGGCGCACCACATGAATCACCGCGTCCACTTCGCGTATATTGGCCAGGAATTTGTTGCCCAGCCCCTCGCCCTTGCTTGCGCCTTTGACAAGGCCGGCGATGTCAACAAAACGCAGCGGCGCGGCGGTTTTTTTCGGCGGCTTGAATATTTCAAATAGCCGGTCCAGCCGGCGGTCCGGCAGCGGCACCACGCCCACGTTGGGGTCTATGGTGGTGAACGGATAGTTGGAAGACGCCGCCCCCGCGTTTGTCAGCGCGTTGAACAGCGACGATTTGCCCACATTGGGCAGCCCTATTATTCCGGTTTCCATGATTTGTCAAATGTCCTGCCAAGCGCCGCCTCAAAATCGGCCAGCCAGCGTGAAATATATTCCCCGTCAAAGCCAGGATTTTTGAGAGCGACGATGCGTGCATCCTCCAGGTCTTTCGGCCTGCCCGCGATAATTTTGTGGACTATCACATCCTCAAGCGAGGCAAATTTCACCTTCGTCCCGCATAACTCCACGGAACGGGCGCGGGCTATCGCCTGGCGCTCGTAAGGCGTCCAGGAAAATATGAAATCCACCCGTATTCCGGTGGCAGTGTCCTGCGCGGGAAATATCATCGTGGATTTGGCGAATTCCGCCGCGTCCCCGGCCAGGGATTTCAGGCCTATGCGCGCCGCGCATTCCGCCACCGGCCCGGCGCCGTCCGCGTCCAGCCCCAGGGTTATGTCTATATCCTTTGTAAGCCGCGGCTCCCCGTACAAAAGAACGGCCTGTCCGCCTATCACCATATAGGGGATGCCGCGCGCGTCCAGTTCAGCGGCTATTTTGGCGAGCAGTTCCTGAAACATGGTTTATGGCTAATGCGAGATTGATTTTATCCTCTATTCCGTCAAGAGGCTGTCTGAGCGGCAAAACACCAAGCAAAACAGCTTCTTCGCGCATAGCCTCGTAAATTCTGATGTTCCGCCCGTAATCCGGCGGAGACAGGCGCATGATGTCGTCGTCCAGTTTCCGCAGCAGATGGGGGTTTCGTATCACACCGTCATTCTATCATTTATCCAGATACGGCGCGAATACGCGGGCGAGGTCCCTGACGCTCAGCGACACGTCCGCCATCACCATCGCAAACACATCCAGATTGACCAGGGAGTTGATTACGGAATCTTTTTCGGCGGCGCCGCGGATACGCTCGGCGAAATCGCGGTTGACGGAGCGTATATCGTCGTACATGCTGACCAGTTTCTGCAGTTCCCAGTCCGGGCACAGCCCCTCTTTCATCCTGAAATACTGCGCGCCCATGTACATGGTGAAAACGCGGTAAACCGTCTCCTCCACGGTTGAAAACGGCAGATGATACATCGCCATGGGCTTTAGCTTGTCCATCACCGGGCAGCCGCTGGAGGACATGTATATGCCCAGCAGCGAGTAAAGCCCTTCGTTGAGCGAGGCCGCCTTTGTTACCGTGCGCGCGGAACTGGCCACGGAGACATACGCGCTGGCGCAGGACATTATCTCGCCGAAATCCGCCACCAGCCGGGAGATATTGGCCGCTATCGGGCAATGACTTGTGTAGCGCGAATCCAGCGGGCAGTTCCGGCATTTGCGGTATTCCAGCAGCGTCCACGGCGGCGGGTCCGGCGCATCATCCTCCTGAACCACCAGCAGGGTGGCGGGGTCTATGGAAACGTGGAATTCCTTGGTGCGCCCGTCATCCAGCTTAAAGGTATATTTCCAATTCTGCATCAATGCCCCCCGAACTTGTCCACCGAGGCGGATATTTCCACCCGCTCCGAATCCGCCAGCACCGGCCTGCCGGCTGTATCCTCTCCGGAGGCGTCCTTTTCCGCCCGCGCCCACGAGCCGAGCGTGAATTTGAAAGTCCCGCCCGCGCCGCGCGGCAGCTTCACCGAACCGCGGTACAGCCGCCGGTTGGCCGAATCGCGCGACAGTTCCACGGCGTCGGCCTTCCAGGAGCCGAACTGCGGCAGGCTGCCGGAGACAAAAACCCGCGTCCCCGCCGGCAGCCCCGGCGGCGCGATTAAGCGGAAAGACACGGCGCTTTCCGCCGGAACCGTTTTTTTCAGCAGCACCTGCGCCGAAAACGGCTGCCCCTCATACTGCGCGGACAAAATCACCGGCCCCGGCTCCGCGCCGTGCGCCAGGCGGAAAACCCCTCCGTCCCGCACGAAATAAGGCGGGGACGATCTGGCCGTCGGCGGGATATAATCCGCCTCAAGCCCGCCGGCAAAGGAAAGCCGCGCGCTCAGCAGCACGGTCTCCGGCATCAGGTTTTTAACGCCCGCCTCCGCGGAGCTGGCCGCAGGTTTAAGCGAGACCAGCCGCATATCCTCCCCGCCGAAAAACCAGCGCAGCGGACGGGAAAGGCGGCGCGCAAGCCCGCGCTCGCCGTAAACGCCGGAGCGGTCCGCATAAGCAAGCAGGTTTTTTCCGTAGACCAGCTTGTCCAGCAGCGCGACTTCAACGGCGGCCATTTCCACCGGGCCGGACATGATGCCCCTGCCGTATTCGCCCTCCAGCAAGCTGGCGTCAATCCATATTTTCACCTCCGGCGGGAAAGAGCCGCTCAGGACGGCGGATAGGCCGGCGGCATCCAGCTTGGGGGAAAGCGCGGCGCAGTTCAAAAACCCGCCGCGCGACGCCATATACAGCGCCGCCGCCCCCGAGGAAAACGCGCCGGCCACGGCCCGGCTGCCAGCCCCCGGCAGGGCGCGGTAATTGGTTTCTATATAAGGAATTAAATCACGCGACAGGAATTCCGCATAAGCCTTCGCTCCGCCGGAGCTTGCGCCGACCGCGAAATCCCCGGAGGAAGCCGGGTCTATTCCCACGGCCAGCGCCTTGCCGGCGCCGCCTCTGGCGCGCAGCTCCGCCATAACACCGGAGACGGGGACATAAGGCTCTTTTCCCGGCCAGGAAAATATCCTAATTCCGGGGAAATACACCGTTGGATAGCTTTCCCGCGACCCGTCGTATCCCTCCGGCAGCAGCACTCGCACGGTGCGCGTTCCGCCCAGTGCCGGAGAATAAAAGCGGGTGATGGTGTTCATGTCGCCGCGCTCGTATATATGCAGCCCGGAAAATGCGTCCGGTTTGGGGCGCGGCGCCAGCACGTTTTCGGATTGAGGCTGCGCCGCCAGCAGAGGTTGCACGGCAAGCGCAGACAGGAGCCATATGAATATAAAAAACAGCCGCATTTGTCAATGCTACAAAATTTGACGATATTCTGTCCGAATAAGCCCTGAAAACGGCTCTTCTCCGGCAAGTTGTGAACAGGTTTTAGCAGTAACCCCTTTAGATGAGGCAAATTACGGCGCAAGCCGGTCCTTTCTCTTTTCTCCGACGGAGTTTCGTCAGAGGCAGAGACGGACGGGGGCTGCTTGCGCCACAGGCGCGGACGCGGTTATCCACAGTTTTGGTCTGGTTATCCACAGCCCTTCAGGCCTGCGCCGGTTTTTCGCCGGAAACCGCCCTTTCAACACTATAATCCACAGGTTATCAACAGGTGTGAACATCACAGGAGATTTGCGGGTTACAACCCTTTTTTTATGGCTTCCACGGCGCGCAGGCAGGAGAGGCGCGCCGCCTCGTCAGTCTCAGTTTCCGCGACCTTTTGCAGAACAGGCAGGACTTTGCGCAGCCGGTCAAATGAGGATTGCGGATCGGCGTAAAACATAGCCGCCTGCGGCATAAGCAAATGGTCCGCCATCATGCCCAAAGCCTCGCAGCCGCCCGTTCTGGCGGAGGGGGATTTGGACGCCAGCGCGCGCTGCAGCCTGTCAACCGCGGGGCCGCCCATCCAGGCAAGCGCGGCGGCGCACTGGCGGACAGCGGACGATTCCCCGCCCAGACATTCGAACAGCGGCTCCAGCGCGGGAACGCCAATTCCTCCCAGCGCCTGCGCCGCGGCATAGGCCGTTTTCCCGTCCGGGGATTCAAGCATTTTCATCAAATCCGGAACCGCTTCGGCGGCTTTTTCGCCCATTTCGCCAAGCACAAGCGCGCACACCGCGCGCAATTGCGGGTCCGGGTCGGAAAGCGCGGGACGCAGCAGCGCGGCGGTTTTTTTGCCTTCGGGGTCAAGCTGCTCCAGCGCGGCGCGGGCGGTCTGCTCGTCGTAGCGGAACAGCCCGGCGATATCGCGCGCGGAGGTCTTTTCCGGCTTTTCCGGGAACATGAAAGCCAGCGCCGCCGCCGTCCAGCCGCGCAGCCTCGGGTCGGCGTCCTTGAGCAGCGGGGAAATTTTGTCCTGCGCGCCGCGCGCGGCGGGGCCCATCCGGGTAAGCAGCCAGGCCGCTATAAGCCTGTTGGCAGTATTATCGCCGGAAGCGAAAATTTTCCCCAGCGGCGCCGCATATTCGGGATACTGCGCGACGAAAGGCGACAGCGCGGCAGCGGCGGCAGCGGCCTCCTCGGCGGCGGATGCGGAGCGGAACATCTCCCAAAGTTCCGCGCGGCGGGGCTGGGCGGCTCCCAGCCTGTCCAGGGCCTGCGCGGCAAGTATGCGCGACTGCGCGTCCGGCTGAATCTTTCTGTCCAGCCCGCGCGCAAGGCAGGAAGACAGTTCGTCTTTCCCCGCGCCGGAAAGCGCGGCGGCGCGCTCAAGCCCGCTCTGCCGGACGGCTTCGGAGCTTGAAACCATATCCGCATACAATCCGCCGCAAAGCGCGGTTGAAACGGAAACAACCTGCGCCGCAGCGGTGGAACCCGCCGTTGCGGGATCCCCGCCGGCGGCGCGGCAAATCCCGGACGGCAGCGCCGCAAGCAGCGCCGCCGCGCATATCCCGCAAAAACGCCGCCCCGCATGACCGGACAAATGTCTCATAAAATCCTCCGTAAAGCCCTATCTTGCGCCTGCCGCGCGCCGCCGCGCCAGTTCCGCTTCCGCCGGCTTGTAGCCCGCTGCGGCGGATTGTTCCAGCAAATTCAGGCATTCCTCCCGCGACGCGGAGGCGGCTTCGCCGTTGCACTTCATCATGCCGAGCTGATACCGCGCCTTCGGGCTTGAGGACGCGGCCCTGCCGTACCAGCGCGCGGCCTCGCCGGTATCGCGCAGTCCGCCCAGCCCCTTATAGAATATATCGCCCAGCATCTCCTGCGCCCACGGCTGGCCGGCTTGCGCCGCGCGGCGCGCCAGCAGCGCGGCCCGCGCGTAATTGCGCGCGGCAAACGCCGCCTCGGCCTCGCCGGCCTCGTCCGGACGGCGGCACGGGGCGGGCTGCCTGAGCCCGCAATCCGCTTTATTGCTGAAATATCCGTTCTTCACCCCTTCCGCAGGGGGGGCTGTCTCCCCGGCGCAGAACGATTTCCGCTTCACGGCGCCATGCTCCGCCGCAACACGCGGTTTTGCGCGGGCGGGCGCGGCGACCTTTTCCTCCGGGCGGGAATGCCGCGCAAAAACGCGCTCCGGCGCAACGGCGGCTGGCGGCGCGGCTGCCGCCGGTTTTGGAACGACCGCAACAGCGGGAACGGCGGGCCGGACCGCCGGGATATCGCGCTCCGGCTTTCTGTCTGTTTCCGGCGCGGGTTTACGCACGGGTTCAATCTTTACCGCCGCTGCCGGAGCAACCCGCACCGGCGGCAGTTCGGAGTATTTCAGGGCGACTATGGCCGCAGCCGGAACGCTTGCATACTTAAGCGCGGCAATGTCAGGCCGCGTTTCGCGGGGCTGTTTCACAACCGGCGCAACGCGCGGCGCGGCGGTTTCGGCATATCTCAGCGCGGTTATCTGACGCGCCGCTTCCGGCGCATGCGCGGTTTTGGCGGCAACCGCCGCAACCGCGGGTTTGCCGGAATATGAAAGCGAAACTATGCCGGCGCGCGGTTTCGGAATTGCAGCGTTTTTTGGCGCGGCATAGCGCACCGAAACAACGGAAGGCGGGGCAGCCTGCGCCGGCGCAGCCGCCGCAAGAAACCTAAGGGAGACAACAACCAGTTCCGGCGGCCTGACGCCGGAGGCGTATTCAAGCGCGGCGATTGCCGGCGCGCTATAGCGCAGGGCGGTTATACCGGCTTGCGGCGAATGCGGCGGCGGGCCGGCTGTGCGGGACGGTTTGTCCGCATACTTCAGTCCGGCTATGCGGACTTCCGGGCCGCAGACGTATCTAAGAGCGGCTATTGAAGGCGCCGCCGCCGCATATTTCAGCGCGGTTACCAAAGGCGCAGGCTGCTTCGCTGTTGCGGGCGCGGGTTTTTCCGGCACGGACGGTTCCATGTATTTGAGAGAGGCTATGACAACACCCGGCCCCTCCTGATATTTCAATCCGGCAATGCGGACAACCGGCCTGCTTCCACCGGCATACCTGACGGATACGACTGAAGACTCCGCCGCATATTTCAGCGCGGTTACTATCCGCCCCGGCGGCGCGGCGGAAACGTCCGGGCCGGGCTGCTTCCTGGAAGGAAGGGAGCAAAGCTCGCGCAGCGGCAGGGAAGGCGCAACGTCGGGGTTGCGCCTCGGCGGCGACTGCGCCAGGTAGGAGTTCAGCTTTCTTCTGGCGCGGGCAAGCTCGCGCGGGGTCATCTGCGCCTCAACCTGACGCAGCGCAATGCGGGCGGTGGGGAAATTTTCCGCGCTGGCCGCCAGCCATTTCCACGCCTCGGCGTAGTCGCGGCGCAGCGCCTCGCCGTTGTAGTATTCCACGCCCAGATTGTACTGCGCCATCGGGTTGCCGTTGGCGGCGGCCCTGCGGTTCCACCTGACGCATTCCGCCAGGTCGCGCGGCACCACGCCGCCCTCGCAATAAAGCAGCCCGAGGTTGACCTGCGCCGTCTCGTAACCCTGCTCCGCCGCCTTGCGGTACCAGCCAAGCGCCTGCCGGTAATCCGGCGCGCCCCCCGCGGCGGAGCCGTAAATCTCGCCCAGCAGATTCTGGGCGGAGGCGCAGCCGCTCTCCGCCAGAGGCAGGGCCAGCGACAGGGCCCTCTCCCTCTCGCCGGACAAAAAGGAGTCCCGCGCCGCGTTCACAAGGTCCGGCACGGCGGACGGGGCCTGTTCCTGCCGCGCGGCAAGCTCCGGCTGGGGCTGGGAAATCAGCCGCCAGGCCGACAGCACCAGCAGCGCGCCGCCGGCAACGGCGGAAGATATGACTATAACTCGCCTTCTCACCCCTCAAGTATATTAAATACGGCCCGCCATTTGACACGGCGCCTCCGGATTGTATAGACTGCGTTATTGGCATACGCCAATAACAATCATGCCCAGACCGCACAAATGCCGCAGAATCCGCTTTGCGCCGAAGGCTTTCTATTTCAAGCCCGCCGGCATACCCGCGCCGGAACTGGAACAGGTAACCCTCACCCTGGACGAGACTGAGGCGCTGCGGCTTGCCGACCATATGGGCCAGGAGCAGGAAAAAGCCGCCGCCGGCATGCGAGTGTCGCGGCAGACTTTTGGCAACATACTGCGCTCCGCCAGGGGCAAGGCAGCCGACTGCCTGGTTAACGGCAAAGCGCTCCGTATAGAAGGGGGGAAAGTCGTTCTGCTATGCGGATGCAAAGGGAACAGGCGCGCTGGCGGCTTATGCGGCCAAAGGCTCGGGCAACGCGCATGCGCCGGGCGGATTTCGGAGGGGCCGCGCACGCGGCCAAAACGGCATAGAAACAGGAGAACATAAAATGAAAATCTGCATTCCGACGGAAACCAGAGACGGCCTGAAAGCCAGGGTATACGGCCATTTCGGCAGCGCGCCGTATTTCACGCTCTGCGACAGCGAAACCCGCCGCTGCGAGATAATAGACAACGGCGACCGGCAGCACGTCCACGGCATGTGCGACCCGCTTAAGGCGGTGGGCAATGCGAAACCCGACGCCGTCATCGCCGGCGGCATAGGAATGGGAGCGATCCGCGGGCTTAACGCCGCCGGGATAAAAGTCTATATCAGCCGCGAGGACACCGTTGAAACCGCCGTGGAGGCCGTCAAGTCAGGCAAGCTCCGGGAAGCGGACGCCGCCTCGGCCTGCGGCCATCATGGCGGGCATGGATGCCAGCACTGATTCCCGCATAACCGCTGTCTCCGCCTGTTCGTCCACCGCCGGGCGCCGGGAATTTGCTATTTTATAGGCTGGCAAGGAGGTTCCATGGCGGCAAAACGGATAGGCATTCTGACCGGCGGGGGCGACTGCCCCGGCCTTAACGCCGTGGTGCGCGCGGCGGCAAAATCGGCGCATAAACGCGGCTGGCAGGTGGTCGGCTTCCTGGACGGCTACGCCGGGCTGGTTGAAGACCGGCACAGGGAAATCGGCGACGACGCAGTCTCCGGCATACTGGCGCGGGGGGGGACGATACTGGGCACCAGCAATATCGCCAACCCGTTCTCCTATTCGCTGCCGCCTTACGGCTCGCCTGAAAAACCGGCGGACATGTCGGACCGGGCGCTGGAGGTTTTCAAAAAGAACTCGCTGGACGCGCTTATCGCCATCGGCGGGGACGGCACGCTCTCAATCGCGCTGAAGCTGCTCAAAAAAGGAATTCCCGTGGCGGGGGTGCCCAAAACCATAGACAACGACCTTGCCGCAACCGACGTTACCTTCGGCTTTGATTCCGCTCTTGCCGTAGCCACCGACGCCGTGGACAAGCTGCACACCACCGCCGAATCCCATCACCGCGTGATGATTTTGGAAACCATGGGCCGCTACGCCGGCTGGATAGCGCTGCGCGCCGGCATAGCCGGCGGCGGCGACATCATACTGCTGCCGGAAATACCCTACTGCGCCGAGGAGCTTTGCGCGGCGGTGCATGCGCGCATGGCGCGCGGGAAGCATTTCAGCATAGTGGTGGCATCCGAGGGCGCGGCGGACGAGTCGGGAAAGCTTACGGTAGCCTCCACCGTCAAAGGCTCCACCGACCCGCTGCGGCTGGGCGGGATAGGCTATAAGATTGCCGACACTATTTCCGGGCAATGCGGCACCGAGGCCCGCGTGGTGGTGCTGGGACATTTGCAGCGGGGCGGCACCCCCACCGCTTATGACCGCTGGCTGGCCACCCGCTTCGGCGCGCATGCGGCGGAAATGATAGCCCTGGGCAAAACCGGGCGCATGGCGCGGCTGCGCGGCACCGGCGTGGACGATGTCTCCATAGAGGAAGCCGTGTCAAAGCTGCGCCGCGTGGACCCGTCCGGAGAGGAAGTCCGGGCCGCGCTGGATGTGGGCACGAGCTTTGCCAGCAGGACGGTGAAATAGACGCAATGCCGGCAAATACCGCGAAAACAGCCGTAGCGGAAGCGGAGATGCTCCGTTTTTTCAATAAAGACGGGCCCGTCGCCAAAGCCGTTGGCCGCTACGAGGAACGCCCCCAGCAGGCCGAAATGGCCTGCGCCGTGGCGCGCGCGCTGGAGGGTGGCGGGCATCTGGTGGTGGAGGCGGGAACCGGCGTTGGCAAATCGCTGGCGTATCTGGCTCCGGCGGCGATGTGGGCGCTGGCGCGCGGCAAGCGGGTGGCGGTAGCCACCTATTCAAAAGCGCTGCAGGAACAACTTGTAAAAAAAGACATCCCCGGCCTGGCCAAAGCCCTGGCGGCTGAAAACAAATTCGTTACAAGCGCGCTGCTGATGGGTTCTGAGAACTATCTCTGCCTGCGCCGGCTGGACATCGCGCTGCGCCGCCAGGCCGGTTTGTTTGACAGCCCCGCCCGCGCGGAAATACTAAACGGCCTGCGCGCCTGCGCCGCGACGGCCCGGACCGGGCTGCGCCAGGAGCTGCCGCTGCGCGTGCCGGAACAACTGTGGGAAAACGTCCGCCGGGAAAGCGAGCTTTGCGCCGGCAAGCTCTGCCCGAAAAAAGATTTCTGCCTCTGGCGCAGGGACGTCTCCCGCGCGCGCGCGGCGCAGATAACGGTAGTAAACCATCACCTTTTCTTCGCGGGGATGTACGGCATCCCGTGGGACGCCGCGATTCTGGACGAGGCGCACAACATTGAAGACGTGTCCGCGCAGTATCTGGGCGCGTCGGTGTCGGGAAGGGATATAACGAGGATTCTGGACGGGATTTTCAGCGCTTCCTCAAAACGCGGCAGCGCGGCGCGCTTTATCCTGGCCGGGACGGCGGAGGGCGACGCCGTCTCAAACGCGCTGGACGCCGCCGCCTCCGCCGCGGACGATTTTTTCAGCGCGGCGGCGCGCAACGCGGGAATAGAATTGCAGCCGCGCTCGGTGCGCGTTACAAAGCCGGATTTCGCGCCGGATACGATTACCCCCGCTCTGGCCGGGGCCGCAAACGCGCTGGCCAATATCATTTCCCGCGCCAAAGACATGGAAGAGGAGCTTGCGCTGAAATCCTCGCGCGACAAGCTGACGGAGGCGGTGTCCGCCCTCAAACGTTTCCTCAAATGCGACAGCCGGGATTTCGCCTACTGGGTGGAGGGGCGCAGCTTCAGGGGCAGGACGCATGTGTCTTTGCAGATAACGCCGCTGGACGTCTCCGGCGAGCTGGCAAAAACGCTTTTCGCATCGGGGCAGCCGGTGATTATGACCTCGGCCACGTTGGCGGTGGACGGCGGGTTTGACTATTTCAGGAAGCGCACCGGCCTGCCGCCCTGCGAGGACAAAATAATAAGCTCGCCGTTTGATTACCGGAAGCAGGCCGGGCTTTATATCGCCTCGGACATGCCGTGCCCGCGCAATGAAACGCAGGCCTACGAGGCCGCCGTCATAAAGGCGGCGGAGGAAATCATACGCTCCGTGGACGGCGGCGTATTCGTGCTGTTCACAAGCTGGAATTTCCTGCAGCGCGCGGCGGGGGAGATAGCGGCGAAACTGGGCAGCCGCCCGCTTTTCATACAGGGCGAGATGCAGCCATCGGTTCTGGTAAAGGAGTTCAAGACCGCCGGCAACGGCGTGCTGTTTGCCACCGACACATTCTGGCAGGGCGTGGACGTGCCGGGAAAGGCGCTGTCGTGCGTCATAATAACGCGGCTGCCGTTTCTGGCGCCGGATTCGCCGGTGGAGCAGGCCCGCGCCCAGTGGTATGCCGAGCGCGGTCAGGAGATTTTCGGCCAATATACGCTGCCGCGCGCGGTAATCAAATTCCATCAGGGGTTCGGGCGGCTTATACGGCGCAAAAGCGACAGGGGCGCCGTCGCCGTGCTGGACCCGCGCATTCTGGGAATGCGCTACGGCGCGAAATTCATCGGCGCGGTGCCGCAGTGCGCAAGGCTGGAGTCGGCGGCGGAACTGCGCGTTTTTTTCGCCGAAAGCCGCACGGAGGAAGAGTGATTAAAATCCTTGTTCTCGCGGCCGCGCTTGCGCCCGCCGGCGCGAACGCGCAGCAGCTTGACGGCGTTTCGGAATACGAGCTTGCCTTCGCCAAAAGGCACGGTTTCCACGAGGCGATACTGGCCGAGGGGCAGGCAAAAAAACTTTCAGGGGCGGAGCTGTCGCAGTTCTATTCCTCCCAGGCGCGCGCGAAAATAAGCGGATTTTTCGCCCCTTACGCCCGCGCGCTTATGGTGATAAGCTCCAACCCGCGCGCGGCTTTTGACAGGTACTCAAAACAAACGCCGTCCGAGGCGACGTTGCTGTTCAAATCCATAGCCGCGCAGCGCGCGCGCATGCGGGGCGAGGCGATGAACGGCTACAACACCCTCATACTCCGCTCCCCGAATTTCATGGACGGCATCGCATACCGCTGGCGTGGCTCGCTTTACGAGGATTCCGGAGAGCTGGAAAATGCAGCCGCAGACTACTCCCGCGAAATAGAAATCTCTTCCGGCAATCCGGCAGCGCTGCTGGCGCGCGGCGGAACGTATTTCGCGATGGGCTATTACCTGCTTGCGGCGCAGGACACGGCCCGCGCCCTCGCCAATTCCGGCGGCGAGGAGAACAGGCGCGCCGCGCGCGGCGAACTTTGCGAGGCGCTGGCGTTCCGCGGCTACCGCCTGCCCTGCGCCGACCTGAACGCGGAAGGCGCCTACGAGGCGCAAATCAGCACGCCGCCCGCGTCGGAGCTTGCGACGCGAGTCCGGCAAACCGCGGCGGGCGCGGAAACGGCAGTCGCGGAGAGCGAAAAAATTCTCACCGGGCCGGGAAGCGACATCGCGCGGCTTACGGCGGCCTCCGAGATGCTGGGCAGGCCGCTGGAAAAGGAATCCGACACGCGCTGCCATTTCCTGCGGGGAATAATAAAGCTGCGCCTGGCCCAGCTTCGCGCGGGAACCTTTGCCGCCGCGCTGCCGGACTTGAAAAAGGCGGCGGTGGCGGGCTCCGGCTGGGCATGGCACGCAATGTTCCGCGTATGGGACAAATACGGCGAGCCGCAGCTTGCCCTGGCCTGCGCCCAATCAGCCGTTGCCGGCGGCGAAGAAAACCCCTTCTTTTATAACGATATGGCCAGGGCGCGCGCTGCCCTCGGACAATACCGCGACGCGCGCGCGAGCCTCAGGAAGTTTTTCAAACTTAACAGGAACAGGGTTTACGGGGAGCATGTCTCCTCCGGGCCGGAGTGCAGGACACTGGCGCTTGAAGGCTATAAGACCCCGGGCTGCCGGGACAAGGCGTATTTTGCCGCCGGCGGGGAAGTCTCCGCCCCGGAATGGCAAATGCCGCCTTCGCGCGCGGTAACGGGCAGAAATTGAGAAAACCCTCCAAAAACGGTAGAATATACCTTCGGCACAGGAGAATGCATTATGATATATACCAACGATTTCAGGGAAGGGCTTATCTTTGAGAACGAGAACGGGCAGATTGTGGAAATTCTTGAATACCAGCATCACCGCAAATCCCAGGCGCGGGCGGTGGTGCGCGTGAAGCTGCGCAATCTGGACACCGGCTCGGTCATTGAAACCAGCTACAGGCCGGAAGACAAATTCAAGGACGTAACCGTGGAAAAACGCCCAAAAACCTACATGTACACGCAAAACGGCATGGCGGCGTTCATGGACACCGAAAACTACGACCAGACCGAGCTTCCCCTTGAGAAACTGGGCGGTATGGACAAATTTCTGGCCGAGAACATGGAAGTGGAAGGGCTCTACATCAACGACAAATTCTACAACATCATCCTGCCCGCGAAGGTGGAGCTGAAGGTGGCCTCCACCGTGCCGGGGGTAAAAGGCGACTCGGTTTCCAACATGACCAAGCCCGCCACTCTGGAAAACGGCATGGAAGTGAAGGTGCCGCTTTTTGTCAACGACGGCGACACCATCCGCGTGGACACCCGCACCAGCCAGTACATGGACCGCGTCTAACCGAAACGGCGGCCCGGAAAGTCGAGGCCCGCATTATGATTGAAGCCGTAATTTTCGACATAGACAACACGGTGATGGATTTCATGCGCATGAAGCGCGCGGCTGTGGACGCCGCCGCCGACGCGATGATAGACTCCGGCCTGAAAACCCCCAAAGCCGCGCTGGTGGATAAAATTTTCAGCGTCTACTGGCGCGAAGGAATTGAGGACCAGAATATTTTTGACAAGGTGCTGTCCGGGGAAATGGGCCAGGTTGACTATAAAATCCTTTCCGCCGGCATTGTAGGCTACCGCCGTGCAAAAGACGCCGCAACCACCTTATACCCGCATGTCGGCATCACAATGACGGAGCTTATAAAAATGGGCGTGCGGCTGGGCGTGGTTTCCGACGCGCCGCGGCTGCCGGTGTGGCTGCGCATAACCACGCTGGGGCTGCAGCACTATTTTGACCATGTGGTAACCTACGACGACACGGGCGAGCGAAAACCCTCCCCCAAGCCGTTCATGCGCGCGCTGGATTTTCTGAAAGTTGCGCCCGAAAAAAGCCTGATGATAGGCGACTGGGCCGAGCGCGACATCGCCGGCGCCAAAAAGCTGGGCATGAAAACCGTCTGGGCCAGATACGGCAACCAGTTTGACAATGTCCGCTCAGGCGCGGATTACGAAATTGACGATGTCTACGAGCTTGTTGACATAGTGCGCAAGCTGAACACGCCATGCAACTGCTGACGCTGCTGCTGGCCTGCGGCTGCGCCCGCGCGCTGGAAATAACCGCAGCGGACAGGGCGGGCGGATTTATACAGCTTTCCGGCGGTATAGAGATAACCGGCGTCCGGTTTTCCACGGACGCCTTCGGCGGGGCGGTTGCGCTTGCGCTGGACAATTCGCGGGACGGGCGGACATTCGCCAACATCAGAATTATGAATAAAAACCTGTACGGCAAATTGATGGCGGCAAACGCCGCCCAGCAGGCAGGAAAGACGGACATAGACGTCAAAGTCCTCTCCGCCAGAAAGCTGGCATCGCCGTCGCGGATAGCAAACGTAGACATCGCCTTTGACGGCGAGCTTGCGGCAACCTTCGGCCTGCTCAAAACGCGGGGCAAAAGCGGCACAGCCTATAAAATGCTCTCGCCCGCGAGTTTCAAATTCAAATCCGGCGCGCTGCGCAAGCGGGTGCGCGAACTGGTGATACAGGCGGGCATGAAAGCCGCCGGGGAAACCGCGCCGGGAAAGGCAGGCGTCAAATGAAATTAATAAACACAACGCGCGGCTGCGCGCTGGCGGAAAACGTGGAAACCGCCGGCACTTTTTTCAAAAGGCTTGTCGGCCTCATGGGCCGCAGGGCCCTGCCGGAGGGCAGCGCGCTTTACCTGTCGCCCTGCAATCAGATACACACCTTTTTCATGCGTTTTGCCATAGACGCGGCTTTTGTGGACGAGGGGGGGAAAATACTGCACATCGCCGAGAATCTCAAACCCTGGCGGATTTCCCCCTGGATAAACGAAGCGCGCGGCACTTACGAATTCCCGGCGGGCGCGCTGGCCGGCAAAGCCGATACGGGCGACATTTTGTCGGTGCAATAATACAAACAACCGCAGCATTCCCTCATAGTCTGTTCCCCGCGCTTGGCGGCGGGGGCGTGGCGGCATATGGCAATGGCATTGCGCCGCCCATATTCCCACCGCCAATCGCGGCACAACAGCGATTTATCGCCCGGACAAGACCAGGCCGCGGTATTCAAGCAGCGGCTGCGTCTCCGGAGGGCCGCCGTAGAACTTCCTGAAAAGCTCGTCTGGCTCCGCCGTGCGCCCGCGCGAAAGAATTCCGGCGCGGAACAAATCCCCGTTGGCGCGGCTTATGCCGCCATGCGAATAGAACCATTTGCCGGTGTCGCGCGCCAGCACCTCGCTCCAGATATAGGCATAATAGGCCGCCTGATACCCGCCGCTGAAAGCATGCGCGAAATACTGCGTGTGATAGCGCGGCGGCACGGGACCGTAATCCATGCCGGCTTTTTCAAGGGCGGCGCGCTCGAAATCCAAAACGCCGGAAGCCGGCGGAACCTGCGAGGCGGGTATCTGATGCCAGGCCTGGTCAACAATCGCCGCAGCCACGTATTCGGCGGTATCATAGCCCTGTCCGCAGGTCAGCGAAGACAGCAGCTTGTCCAGCAGGGCCTTCGGCATGGGCTGGCCGGTGCGGTAATCTTTTGCGAAATTTGCCAGCACACGGGTGTCGCGGGTCCAGGTTTCGTTGAATTGGGACGGATACTCCACGAAATCCGGCGGCACAACCGTGCCGGAAAGCAGCGGATATTTCACATTGGACAACAGCCCGTGCAGCGCATGGCCGAATTCGTGGAACATGGTTACCACTTCGTCAAAGGTCATAAGCGCCGGCTGGCCCGCTGGAGGCTTGGGGATATTGAGGTTATTTATAACCACCGGCTTCCGGTCCAGCAGGCCGGACTGGTCCACCAGATTTTCCATCCACGCGCCGCCCCTTTTGTTTTCGCGCTGGAAATCGTCGCGCAGGAAAAGGCCTATGGTTGAGCCGTCCGCATCAAAGACCTCAAAGACGCGCACCTCCGGGCGGTAAACCGGCAGGTCCGCGCGCTCCTTAAACGAAAGCCCGTAGAGTTCATGCGCGGCGAAAAACACGCCGTCCCGCAGCACGCGGTCCAACTCAAAGTAGGGCTTTATCTCTTCTTCGGTGAAATCGTAGCGGGCCTTGCGCGCCTGCTGGGCGTAAAACGCCCAGTCCCAGGGCTGAACGGCAAAAGGCTTTTCCCCTGCGTCTTTGGCCTGCCGGTCAATAAGACTTTGTATGTCCGCCGCCTCGCCTTTGGCCTTGGCAAGCGAGGCGCGGGCCAGCATTGCCAGCATTTCGTTGACGGCGCGCGGGGTTTTGGCGCTTTCATCCTCCAGCGAATAGCTGGCGTAATCGGGGTAGCCCAGCAGCGCGGCCTGCCGCGCGCGCAGCGCGGCTATCAGGGAAACCAGCGCCGTATTGTCGGTATCGCCGCCGTCCGCGCGGGAGACGGAGGCGCGGTAAATCCGCTCGCGCAGCGCGCGGTTTTTAAGCTGCTCCAGCGCGGGCTGCACGGTGGTGTTTTGCAGCGCGATAACCCATTTTCCGGCAAGGCCGCGCTCTTTGGCGGCCTCCGCCGCCGCGCCTTTCTGCTGTTCGGAGAAGCCGTCCAGCTCCGCGATATTGTCAACAACCACGGCATTGCTTTTGGCCGCTTTAAGCAAATTCTGGCCGAATTTGGTGCTAAACAAGGAGAGTTTTTTGTTTATCTCCTTCAGTTCCGCCTTGCCGGATTCGGGGAGTTTGGCGCCGGCGCGCACGAATTGCCTGTAATACCGCTCCAGCAACTGCGCCGATTCGGGGTCCAGTCCCAATTTGTCCCGCCGCGTATAAAGCTCGTCAATGCGCGCGAACAATGCCGGGTTGAGGCTGATAGCGTCCTGATGCGCGGCCAGCCGGGGCGACACCTCCTCCTCTATTTTCTGCATTTCATCGTCGGTATTGGAGGCGTTGAGGTTGAAAAACGCCTTTGACACCCGCGCAAGCAACGCGCCTGAACGCTCCAGCGCGAGTATGGTATTGTCAAACGCCGGAGCCTCGCCGCTGCGGGCAATGGCATCCGCCTCGGCAAGCTGTTCGGCCATGCCGCGCTCAAAAGCGGGCCTGAAATCGGAGTTCTTTATCCTGTCAAACGGCGGCAGATGATACGGCAGCGGGCTTGGCCGGAAGAACGGGTTCTCCGGCGGCGTCTGCGCATTAGCCGACAACGCGCAGGCCGCAAACAGCGACGTAAACAGGTATCTCATAATTTTGCCTCCGTATACTGCCTATTTTACCAAAGATTGCTCCGCCATCACCGCTGCGGTGTAGACATAGAGTTCCGCGCCCGAATCCTTCCAGGCGCCGGGAGCAAGGCCCGCCTTCTCACCGCAGAGGGAATTCATAAACTCCTCCCGCGAGCGGAAATGCTCCCACACCTGCGGCAGATAAGTCCCGCCGCGCGCGCCTTTGCGGATAAGCACGCCGTGTTTGCCGGGGATTATTTCTTCCGCGCTTTTGACGCGCTTCATCGGCGAGAGCACCGATATTTCAATATCCACGGCAGCCAATTCGTCGCGGGACAGGCCCGGAAACCGCGGGTCCGAAAACGCGCTTTGCTTTGCCATTTGCGCCACGCAATCCGCCAGCGTCTGGCGGGCCTCAAGGCTGCCTATGCAGCCGCGCAGTTCGCCGCGCTTGTGCAGCGTCACAAAAGCCGCCGCCGGCGCATTGAAGGCCGGATGCGCGGAGAGTTCCGGCGGGGGGGGTATTGTTTTGTCAAAAGCGCGGGCTATGCTCTGCCGGGCAAGGGCAAGCAGGTCTTTGCGTTCCGCCTCCGAAAGCGGGAAAAGTTCCGCGCCCCCGTCCGCCGCGCAGAACACCCCCGCGCCGTAGCCTACAGTGCTTTGCGCGTCCGCGCCTTTAACGTCGCCGGAGTTGTCATAGCGCAGCAGCCGGAAATCGCCAGCGCCAAGCTCCATGGCGGCGCGCGCGCCGGCGCGCGCGGCGGCCTCGCCGCAACAGGCGGTGTCATAGCCCTCAAGCCGCTTTTCCATAAGCAGCCGCGCCGCAAGCCCGAAATACTCTGGCCCCGCACCCCGCGCGGCAACCCCCAGCGAAAACATCAGCGAATTATCCGCCAGCCGCGCAACCTCCGCCGGAGGATAATGCGACAGGTCCGCCGAAATCACCAGCAGCGCCTTGCTGCCTTTCAGCGCGGCGGCCAGCGCGCGGCCCAGTTTTTCAAGAATTTCGCCGTCGCCGGTATTAAGCAGCAGCGGCAGCATTTTACGCGCTTTCCCGCCCAGGCATTGCAGGAAGGGAAGCTGAACCTCTATGGAATGCTCGCCGTCATGCGCTTTGGGCAGAACCTCAAACAAGGGAGACAGTTCCGCCAGCCGGCGATGCAGCCCGCCGTCAATTTCCACACGCCCCAGCGGAGTTTCAAAGGCGCCCTCGCCCCACAGCGCGGCGCCGCGTATATCGGCGCGATGCCCGGTTCCCAGGATGACTGCCGTTTCAAAATCCAGATTTTTCACCGCAGCCCATGCCGCGCCCGCCGCCGCGCCGGAATAGACATAGCCCGCGTGGGGGGACAGTATCGCCTTCACGCCGGGGGAATCCTCTCCGCCGGAGATAAAGGATTTCACCGCGGCCTCAAGCTCGCGCGGGCGCGCAGGGTAGAAACTCCCCGCTGCGGCGGGCGGCCTTGTCATGGATTTCATAACCCCTCCAAACAAAAAACGATTTGCCCGAAAGCCGGTTAAATTCTAGAATATATTCACGGTGGTTGTAGCTCAACGGTTAGAGCGCCTGGCTGTGGCCCAGGAGGCTGCGGGTTCGAGTCCCGTCAGCCACCCGTACTAAACCGCTTGCCCCCCAAAAAAAACATAACCTTGCCCTGCCGCTTTGCGCTGGCAGACTCCGTCAGACAGCTAAATCCGGCGGCGGAAATTCCATGCGGGCGCGACGAAACATGAGGGGGGCTTGACAGCGGCGTAAACTAATACTAAAATAGTCTTAGTATGGCGCTGCTAAGCAGGGAAACCGATTATGCCGTGCGCGCGCTGGCCGTGCTGGCCGGGGCGGGGGAGGGGAAGCATGTATCCTCGTCCGAAATTTCGCGCGTGCAGCGCATACCGCTGTCTTTCCTGCGGCGCATTCTGGGCGGGCTTTTGCGCGCGGGCCTTATAGAAGCGCGCGAGGGCAGAAACGGCGGCGTCCGGCTGGCCCGCAAGCCGGAAACCATATCCATAGCCTCGGTGATGGAGATTTTTCAGGGGCCGGTTTCGCTTTCGCGCTGCATATTCCGGCGCAGGCTTTGCCGCAACGGCGGAACCTGCGTCCTGAGGCGGGAAATAGCGGATATAGAATCCTACGCGGCGCGGAAGCTGGCGGGACTGACTGTCGCTGATTTGCTGAGGATACAAAGGAGAAAATCATGACGATGTACTGCAGACAGTGCGAACAGACACAGGGCGGCAAAAACTGCCTTAATCAGGGCGTATGCGGCAAAACGGCGGAAACCGCCGCCATGCAGGACATGCTGGTTTACGCGCTTAAAGGGCTTGGCTTCTGGGGCCATCAGGCGCGCAAGCTGGGAATCGCGGACGAACAGGCCGACAGGCTGGTTATGGAAGGCCTGTTCACCACCGTTACAAACGTAAACTTCGCGCCGGAGACTATCGCGCCGCTTATCGGGAAAGCCGCCGCCGCGCGCGAGCGGCTGCGCGGCAAGGTCATGGCGGCAAGGCCTTTTACCGGCACAATTCCGGCGGCGGCGGAAATAATTCCGGCGCAAACCGTCGCAGAGCTGCTGAAGCAGTCCGGCCAGGCCGCGCTGCCCGCGGACAGCGCAAACGAGGACATACGCTCACTGCGCGAAATTCTGCTTTACGGCCTCAAGGGAATGGCCGCCTACGCCGACCATGCGGCTGTTCTGGGCAAAAGCAGCGATGAGGTCAACGCATTCTTCCATGAAGGGCTTGCCGCGCTGACGGACAATTCGCTCTCCGCGCAGGATTATGTGGCCCTTATCATGCGTTTCGGCCAGGTCAATCTCAAATGCCTGGAATTGCTGGACGACGCCAACACCGGCGCCTACGGCCATCCGGCTCCGGTCAAAGTGCCGCTGGGCCATAAAAAGGGACCGGCGATACTGGTGTCTGGGCATGACTTGCGCGACCTTTATCAGTTGCTGGAGCAGACCAAGGATAAAGGAATCACCGTCTACACGCATGGCGAAATGCTGCCGGCCCACGCCTATCCTAAGCTGAAGGCCTTCCCGCATTTCTACGGCCATTACGGCACGGCGTGGCAAAATCAGTACAAGGAGTTTGACGCCTTCCCCGGCGCGATACTGATGACAACCAACTGCATACAGCGTCCCGCCAAAAGCTACATGGACCGCATTTTCACGACGGGACTTGTGCAGTGGCCGGGGGTGGAGCATATCGGCGCGGGCGAAGACGGCGCAAAAGACTTCTCCCCGGTGATAAGAAAAGCGGTTGCCGCCGGAGGGTTCAGCGAGGACGCCGCCGGTAAAGAAATCACTGTCGGCTTCGGGCGCAACACCCTGCTGGGCGCGGCGGAGACGGTGGTCAAACTGGTCAAGGCCGGCAAAATCCGCCATTTCTTCCTGATAGGCGGCTGCGACGGCGCGAAACCGGGCCGCAATTATTACACCGAGTTCGCGCAGAAAATTCCCAAGGACTGCCTGATACTGACGCTGGCCTGCGGCAAATTCCGTTTCAACACGTTGGAATTCGGCGAGCTTGAGGGGCTGCCCCGGCTGCTGGACTGCGGACAGTGCAATGACGCATACACGGCGATAGTGATAGCCTCCGCGCTGGCGAAGGCGTTCAACTGTTCAGTAAACGAGCTGCCGCTGTCGCTGGTGCTTTCCTGGTACGAGCAGAAGGCGGTGTGCATACTGCTGACGCTATTCTCGCTGGGGATCAAAAACATCAGGCTGGGGCCGTCGCTGCCGGCCTTCGTATCCCCGAATGTGCTGAATATACTGGTGGAGAATTTCGCAATAAAACCCGTCTCCACGCCGGATAACGACCTGGCGGAAATGCTGGGCGCGATAAAGCGGTAACACTTACGGCGCGGCGGGCAAATGTATTTGCCCGCCGCGTTATTTTTTGAAATACCCGTTCATCCAGAGCAGTATCGGCAACAGCGCGGCGAGGACCGCCTTGGAAATCAGTATCCTGGCAGGCATGTCGCAGAAAACCCCGGCGGCGGCATACTGCGCCAGCCACAGCGCGCCGGCGCACATCAGCGCCTGCCCCGCGCGCGAAAAATCATAAGGCACCGGGTAAAGTTTGCGCGAGAAGGCCAGCATCACAGCCGCCATCAGCGCATAGCTGATAAACGTCGCCCAGGCCGCGCCCATGAAAGAAAATTTCGGTATCAGCAGCAGATTGGCCGCGATATTGGACAACGCGCCGACCGCCGTGGTCCAGGCGATTATCTTGGTTTTCTTGGCGATGACCGGCCCGGCGAGGAAATTTACATAGAACCCGTAAAACAAATACCCCGCCAGCACCACCGGCACTACCGGCAGCCCGCCCCAGTAGCGCGGGTCTATCAAATGCCAGCCGCCGATATCCAGCCGCACGATGTCGCCTATAAAAAACGACAGCGCCAGCACCACAAAAGCCCCGAAGGCCGCGAAATAATTGAACACCCGCGCGAATACCTCCGGCGCGCCCGGCTTGCCGGCATGTTCCAGAAAAAACGGCCGCCAGGCCTGGTCAAACATGCTTACAACCAGCATCATGAATATCCCCAGCCTGTAGCCCGCCTGATAAATGCCCACGGTGGACTGGTTGGTGAGGAAAAGCAGTATCGGCCTGTCTATGACCTGCACGGCCATAGCCGCCAGCCCCGCCGGCACCAGCGGCCAGGAAAAAGCCAGCATTTCCCGGAAAACCTCTTTTGAGAACCGCCACCGCAGCGATTGCGTGATGACCGGCGTCAGCAGCACAAGCGACGCCGCAGACGCCGCCACAGACGCCATCAGCGCGCCTTCCGGCCCGGTTTTCAGCTTGAGCAGCAGTATCACGGTTGCCGCCAGGTTCACCGCTATGTTGGCCGCGCGTATGGAGGCGTAGCGCAGCGCTCTGTGTTCCATGCGCAGCTTGGCGAAAGGCACGCACATCGCCGCGTCCATGGCCAGCACTATGGCGGCATAGGCCACCAGCTCGGAATACCGCCCGCCAATTCCACCTATAACCGCGGCGGGCCCGCGCAGCACGCACAGCAGCGCGGCCAGCGCCGCCGAGGCCGCTATCACCGGCCAAAACGCGGTGGAAAATACCGTTTTCTCGTCGTTTTCGCGGTTGACGGACAGGCGCATGTACGCCTGGTCCATCCCGAACTGGAATATGACGCCCAGAAAGGCCACATAGGAATAAACCGCCGCCACCACGCCGTGCTGCTCCGGCGCGAAGGCGCGGGTGTAGACGGGCAGCAGGAAAAAATTCAGCAGCCGCGCCAGCACGGTGGAAAGGCCGTATATGGCCGATTCCTTTCCCAAGTCCCTTATACGCATTTTTTCATTATAATAGATTTGGGCCGTTTCCCGTCCATGCGCGGCCACAGTATTGAGACAGGGTAATTCCGGCAGCTTGATTCGCAGGCGCCTTGCAGTTCGCCTTGAGCGGCGCGCATTTAACGGCACTCGCCACCGGTTGCGATTTTGGGTATAATGTGAATGTTGGGCGGCGGTTCGCGCCCGAATTCCGGGATGGTGTAACGGTAGCACAAGCGGCTCTGAACCGCTTTGTCTAGGTTCGAATCCTAGTCCCGGAGCCATGTATTTGCAAAGATAGAACTTCTGCCCTTTTAGCGTTCGGCGCTAAGGGCAGTTTGTATTTTATGTGGCCTCCGCCCGGCGTGTCCAGTTCAATGCGCTGTACCCAGTTGCTGAGGAACGATTTCGTCTCGGTTATGCTGGATTTCTCCAAAAAGCCGCAAAGTTCGTCCGAGTAGTCCTTAAGCTCCTTGTCCGACACGTTTATCGTTTCCTTGGCGTATTCCGCGTTCAGCGCGGCTTTCATGCCCTCCAAGGCCTTTAGCTGCTCCCGGAGTTGTTTTATGCGCGGGGCCAAGTCCTCGACCTTCACATGGCCCGTTTCCAGCGCGTTATAAAGCTTCTGCAGGCGCTTATTGGCATCCACTATCTGCAGGTCCTTTTCGGCTATACGGTCGCGCAGTCCGCCTTTTGAGGCCAGCAACTCCTCGTTTATATCCTGCACCAGCTTGCCAAGATTTTCTTTGGTTACAACCCGTTCGCGTATTTTGGCTATTACCGCGTCCTCCAGTTTCTTGCGCGGCACAAAGCCGCAATCACACACGGATTTGCCGCGTTTGAGGTAATTCTGGCAGGCGTAGTAGAAAAATTTGCTGGATTTCGCCGCGCTGCCGATTAGCTTCGCGCCGCATTTGCCGCAATAAACCATCCCGGACAGGAGGTAATCGCTGCCAGCTTCGCGCGGATGCATAATTTGCGGAGCCCGTGATTTCATAAGTGCCACCACCTTGTTAAAAGTTTCCTTGTCCACAATCGCCGGATGCGCGTTTTCCACGCGAATCAGCTTGTCCTCCGGCTTTTTGCGGCGGACTTCCTCGTGCTTGGCGTAACGGTTGAATATCACCGCGCCGGTATAGGTTTCATTGGTCAGCATATAATGGATGACGGTCTTGCTCCACGGGAACCCGGCCCGCGTTTTTGCGCCTTCGCTATTCAAAACTTTGGTGATTTCCTTGGTGCCCAAGCCTTTTATAGCCATTTCAAACATCCTGCGCACAACGGATGCCTCCGCCGGTTCTATGTCCAGTTTGGCCTTCTCGTTTCCATTGACCATGACCTTGAGGCGTTTGTAGCCGTAAGGGGCGGCTCCGCCGTTGCAGAAGCCGCGTGCGGCGTTCTCGCGCATGCCGCGTATCGTATCGCTTGAAAGATTGAGCGAGTAAAATTCGTCAACCGCTTCCAGCATGGCTTCCATCAGGTGGCCGGACGGCGTATCATCTATCGGTTCATTGATGGAAACGACGTCCACACCATGCTTGCGAAGCAGCTTCTTGTAAAGGATTGAGTCTTCGCGGTTTCGTGCGAAACGGGAGAATTTCCAGACCAAAATGGTGTCAAAGGGACAGATTTTCTGTTTAGCGGCGTAAATCATCTCCTGAAACTTGGGGCGGTCGGCAGAGCGCGCGGATTCGGCCTCGTCTATAAATTCAGCAATGATGCTGCCGCCTTTTTTGAGCGCATATTCGCGCAATGCCTTCAACTGGGCGGGGATTGAGAGGTCCTTGTCCGCCTGGCCTTGCGAAGATACTCTTGCGTATAACGCCGCTTTCATAACAATACCCGCTCCTCGGCTATTTCACCGCCCTGAAATATGCGGACAGCAGCTTTGCAGTCAATTCGCTTTTGCCGCCGATGTGCCAGTCCATGTTCTTTTCCGGCGGGACTGGGCATTTATAGTCGTAGATGCTGAATTCCAGCCCGTTGATTTTGCCGACCCATTCAATATTGCTCTTGCCGCTTGGGAATGCGAACGGGCGGGGCTTGCCGAATACTCGGACAAGGTCTCTGTATGTCGTGCCGTCGGGCATGTAGCCGACGAGGCTTATGCCGGTTTCCGGGCCTTGGCCCATTTTGATTTCCACGTCTACGGACACTCGGATTTTCATAGCGTCTCCGTTAAAATTCCGCGTTTTTGATTGCGCCGGTTTCGGCGTCGCGGACGGTGTAATAGCGTTTGTTGCTCCGCCAACTGCCGTCGGTGAATTGCTCCTCTATGGTGATGCTCCATTTCGCCTTCGGCAGGGTTTTGCGGACTATCGCCAGCTTTTCAAGCGCGGCGGGGATGTAGTCCTCGGTCTTGCCGGTCAGGGCGACGTCTTCCACGTACATCTCCGAGCCGTCCTGCTTGAGGCTCAGATACCGCGACTTCAGCGTTTTGCCGGTCATATCGCCTCCTGTACTTTTATCCGCGCGAGTGTTTTGCCGTCGTGCCGGATTACAAACCGGATGCGGCTTTTGCCGTTGCGGACTTCGGGGCGGCGGGCTTGCGCCCCGGCAAATGCCTGCGCTTCTGCTGCCGTGTTGAACTTGCCGATTGTGCGGCGTATCGTGCTGCGGAACCTCGTCCCCGCCAGCGCCGTTGATACCGCCGTCACGTAAAACCTCGCTTTATTTACCGTCTCAGAATCCATCGTTTTCATACGGCCTCCGTTAGCTGTCATCATGAACATACAATGACTTCGGCGATTAATCCAGTCCTTTCCGGAAGCCCTTTACCGTCAGGGAAACAGCCCTTGACTTCATCCCGGAAACCCTTTATTTTCTGGCCCGCCCGGCCCCATAAACCGGGCGGGCTTTGCGTTCACGCGCTCGCGGGCAGGATTTTGCCCAGCCAGTCTTTGCCGACCAGCTTGTTGAGCGCGGCCACCACCGCGTCTATCGCCCAGCCGATGAGCATTCCTTCTATGCTCTCCGGCAGGAACGGGATGTCTATCAGCGCGTTGAGGACGGCGACGGCTAACGCCTTCTTATCCGCGCCTTTGAGGCCTTCGTCCTGACCGACGGCTTCGACCAGCTTCACGACATCCGGGATAGCCTCCGCCGCATCCTTGAGGCTTTTCACGGCCTTGATTTTGCCCTTCAGTTCGCCCAGCCCGTCCAGTAACTCTTTTGCCTTCGCTTCGTAGTCCATGGTGTCTCCTGTTTACGCCAGTTTCGTGTATTTGCCGTCTTTGAACGCCAACACCTCGCGCTTGCCGCCGGTGCTGGCGTGAATCCACCGTGAGCCGCCGCGCCGTTCGTCAATAAGCTGTCCGAACGGGATGCCGGATTCTTTCCACAGCCAGTTGAACGCGTCGTCTATGCTCACGCCTTTCACCTCAAAATCCGCCGCTTGTCCCAGCGTATGCTGGCTTGACGCGCTGCCGCCGATGGCCTTGTTAAGCTCGTAACACCTAAAGCCGGAATGCGCTATGACCGGCTTGCCGTAATGCGTCCGCACCGGCTCAAGGATGAGGCGGCACAGGCCGGTAAGCTCGGCGACATAGGGCATCGCCTTTCGGCGGTTAAGCTCCCGGAACCCCGGCTTGCCGGTGCGCGTAAGTTCAAAGAATGTGAAATGTTCCGTCAGTTTGAAGTCGTTCATTTGCCGCTCCATTTAAGCCCCAGTTGGAATATGGCGTTCACCGCCAGCGTTATGCCGCCGACGAGCCATGAAATCTTGGTTTTCATGGCCCTCAGTTCCTCGGCGAGGCCGATTTGGCCGTTGCCGTTGACCGTATGCTCCAGCCGCGATACTCGCCCATCGTTGGCGGCCTTGTCCTGCGCGTAACCGGCAAGATGCGCGTCCTGTTTGGCCTCTATGCGGGCCAATCGTTCAAGTATTTCGTCGAGTTTGCTCATATCACGGCCCTCCTCCGCCGGTTTGGCCTTGCCATTGACCGGCGGCTGTTCCTGTCGCAAGGAACACCTCATACGGCGCATCCGTCGCTATGGCCATGCACGGCAATGCGGCGCAGGCCAACCCCTGCAGCTGGATATGCGTTTTTGCGCCGTAGAATGTCGCGCCGCCGAACACCCCGGTTCCGGTGATGGCTATCGTTGACGCGCTGATGCCGTAGGTTTCCGTGATGGTTTTCGTGAACGTGTTTACGCCGGTGAATGCCTGGCTGGCGCTTAATAGCGGCACATTCGCGCTTAATCTTGCGTCGGGGATTGTGCCGCTGGCGAGGTTGGCGGCGTTCAGGCTGGTTAGCGCGCCGCCCGCTCCGGCAAAGCTGGCGGCGGTTACCGCGCCTGAAAACGCACCCGTCGCGGCGGCGATTCCGTAGGCTTCGGTGATGGTGTTTGAAAACGCCACCCGTCCGGCGGTGGATACTGACATGGCGGGCGAGGTTCCTGCCGTATCAGTTGAAACGACAAGCAAGTACGGGAATGTCCCGGCGGGGCGTATGTCCAGCGCGGCGGCGGGGGCGTACTGGCTGTTGCCTATCAATACCCCGTTTCCGGCGTTTAGCGCGATGTCGCCGTTTGACGCGTCCACCTGCACCGCCCGGCCTGCGCCGGTGTTGTTGATATGCAACCGCGCGTTGGGGACGGCGGGGCTGCCGATGATGAGCCGGCCCAAGTCCGCGCCCTGATAATATGCCGCGTTCGGCGGCGAGAAGTTCGATGTCCACCGCGCCGCGCCGACATCTATGCGCAGCTCGTCCATATAGACCGCGCTGGCGGTCGTGGCGGTATCCGTCGCGCGGGTCTGCTTTGCGCCGATATACGCGCCGTTGGACACGTCTATGTTTGCGCCCGTGCAGATATTGACCAGTTTTGACACCCCGTCAACATACAGGTTGATTCCGCCCGCGTAAGTCGCCCGCACCAGCGCGACATGATGCCAGCCGCCGTTATACGGTCCCCAGACGATATAAGACGCGATGCCCATGCAGCCGGGGCCGGACACCATCAGGAAATCGTTGCCGTTGTAGTTCACATGCGACACCGCCAGCGCGTTCGTTATCGCCGCGTTATACATGTCCAATCCGCCGCCGGTCGTCGTCCAGTCCGGGTTCAGCACGAGGAACGCGCGCGCGGCCTGCCATGCCGGGCAACCAACGGTGTAGACCCAAAAGTCTATCGTGAATGTCTGCGAGCTGATTTGCGGCATGGACGATATATGCGCGCCGTCGTTCCAATGCGTCATATAAAGCGACGCGGAGCCGAACTTTTTGTTGGCCTGCGTCAGGTATGCCGCGTTGACGATAGTGAATGTTGCGGGCGAGACCGAATCGGGGATAGCCGTCGCGCCCTCCGCGCCGTCCATGTGAGCCATGACCGCCGTGTTGGGGCTGTATGCTATGTTCAAATCGCCGCCGATGGCGACGTCGCCGTTGTAGGTGTTTATGATACCCGCGCCTGTGTTGGTGGCGACATTGACGACGGCGGCGTTCACCGCGCCTGAAAACGCGCCCGTCGCCGCCGCTATGCCGTAAGTCGCCGACACGCTGCCCGCGTTTACCGCGCCCGTGAACGCGCCGCTTTGCGCCGACAGCGGCCCCTGCACCGTCGCCGAAGACTTGAGCGTGATGCCGTTTGCGGTTATCCGCCCGCCATTGCCTTGCAGTATGATTGACGTCGCGCCGCCCACGGACGGGTACAGAAGTTCCTGCCCGACGAGCGTCATCGTCGCTTTGCCCGTCGGCGTGGACACGGTTACGCCGTAATACTGCGCCTGCGCCGGGGGCGCAAGCAATACCATCAGCCACACTATCCATTTCCACATATCAGCCCACCTCCTCTGTTGAAGTTGCCGCGCCGCCGAGGACGATAAACCCGCCGTCGCCCTGCGCCGTGTCGCCGCAGTAAAACATCCTTTGCTTCAAATCCGCCGCCCAGCAGTCAAAACACTTCGCCGGATTCTCGGCGGCGTAACCCTTCAGTTCCTCATACGTCCCCGCCTTGAACGCGATGCCGCCGATGTCCAGATAGTTGAAATTCGCCATCAGGATATCCGCGTCCGGAATGTCGCCGTTTTTTATGTTGTGCGGTAACGCCATCAGAGCGCCTCCGTCAGATTGAATGCGGTGGCCCAGTTCTCCACGTCAAGCTCGATGCCCTCTACACGGAAATTCGCGTTATAGAACGGCAGCCGCACGGCCAGCCAGCTTTCGTTGTAATAGACCACCCGGTTCGTTTGGCCATAGCGCACCGCGCCGTCGCCCCATTTCCACGCCGTTATGAAATCGCGCGGGATGATTTTCAGCAAGACCTTGTCGCCCAGCTCAAGGTGCAGGAAAAACCGCGTCCTTGCCAGCGCGCGCCGCCGCTGGCCTTTGACATAGTCATACACCGTCGGCGCGATGGCGCGGGCCAAATCAACATTCGCCGCAGGCAGGAAGTTGCCGCTTGATATCGCGTACTCCCGGACGCCCATCTGGTCTATGTTGTCCGGCCTCGGCTCGCTTTGCGTTTTGGAATCAACGACGATGTTATAGCCGCCGAATGTCACATTGACCCGGTTGTAAACCCGCGCCGCGCCGCTTGCGACGCTCTCCAGCGCGGCCACGTTTGAATTGTCCAGCGTGTAAACCGGCGACATTGAATCGGCGCGCGGTCGGAAAACGAAGCCGTCATCGCCGGTGAAGCCGATTTCATAGCTGCACATCCGCGCCAGCGCGGCCAGCGCGTCTTCGCAGGTCAGCCCGGTCATGTTGACGACAGGGATTGTGACAGCCGAGGTGTAATAGTCCACCTGCCAACCTTTCAGCAACGCGTAGTTCTGCCATGCGTAGTCGTTGGTTACAGTTACCACCCAGCGCAGCTGGATATACCGCAGCAACGACGGAATGACAGAGCCGGGCGCAATCGCCGTCCAGCCGTTCCAGTTCGCCCCGTCGGCGGAATCGCGGTAATAGAATGCGGACACGGCGGTGCCAAGCTCAAAATGCGAAGCCGTCAGCTTCCCCCAGTTCGCCAAATCGGCGGTGCCGTCTATGACGGGGCTGGTGTACGAGCCGGTCAGCGACGGGTAATGGCCGGAAGTATTCCAGTAAAGCCGTATCCCCATGTCATAAGAATCCCACAACGTGTTTGAATACTCGCCAGACGAAAAACCCGCCTCGTCCAATTGCGAAAATGTGGTCTCTACGGAATTTGCGAACAACGCCGGGCTGATGTCCGCGCCGTCAACGCCGCACAGCGCGCAGATTTGCGCGACAATCCATTCAATTTTCTTGTCCAAGCGCCAGTAGGTGTAGCTGCACCACAGGCTTTGACCGGCGTTCAGCGCGATTTTAACCGTGATAGCCGCAGGCGCATCATGCTCGTTGAGGTTGGCGACCGAATAATCTTTGTCTGCCATGAGAACGGTCGCGTTTTCCGGCCCGGCGGAGGTCAAACCTTTGCGAACCTCCGCGATTATTCCCGCCGCGTTATGCCCCGTGCTGAAATCCAGTCCCGAATTGGAGCCAATCAGTTCGTTGGTTACCGCAGTGCCGACGAGCGCCGCGCTGAACTGGGCGAACACCGACATCCGGCCAAGCAAATTCAGTTGCATGGTTTTCTGTTCGGGGTATTCGGTGTTGTCGTCTGTAAGATAACCCGTGTAAATATACTGCGGGTCCGGTGTGCCGTCGGACCGGACCACGCCTGCTATCAGCGCGATTTTGGAGTTGAACACATAATACCCGTCAGGGAAATAGCCGTCCGGATTGCCCTCAAGCCACTGTCCACGGTCGTTTCGGACGGTTACGGCGCAATTGCCGTAGGTCCATTTGTTGTATTCCTCGGTGTCCAGCTTGATTTGGATTTTGCCGACCTCCGCGACATCCGGCGTGAGGTCAATGGCGTCGTCGTAGACAAATGCCGCGCCGGTCCAGCTCCGGCGGTAAAGTAATACTCGCTTGAAATACTTCGGCTTCGGCGAGTTGAACGCGTCCAGCGATTCAGGAGCAATCGTTTTCATAATCAACGTTCCTTGAGCGATAGCTCTATCTCGTAACGGCATGTTTTCCGGTCAAAGGTTTCAGTCGGCGGCTCGGCTATGAGGAACTCGTAAATCTGCGTCGGGTCGTAATCGGCGAAAAATGCGAAAGTCAGGAAATCATAGGTTGCAATCGCCGACAAAAGCGTATCCCGGTCGGCTTGCGTGACATTGCGAAGCGACAGTGTGCCTTCAACCTTCTGCCATTCCTTCCACGCGACGAGGCTGCCGTCGGACATGCGGATGTTGCCGCATTTCGCGGCGTCCTTGCGCTTGAACGTGGACTGCGCGTGAAGCGTGAGCAATTCCACATCCAAATGCGCGGGGTCGTAGACTTTTATCGCGTTCACATTGCCTCCCCGTCGTGTTTCGCGCCGATTTTGTAGGCGGCTTTGGCGTTCTCGACGCCCCACGAAACGCCCTGCTTTATAGCGGTCGTGATTTGCTCGCACACCGCGCGCACATCAGTTTGCGAACCCATGCCGCCGTTGATTGTTATGGGCGCGTTGAGCGAAATATTGACGCCGCCTCCGCCGACAGCCGCGAGCGCGCCGCCGGTGCTGACCGAACCCATCGCTGCCATCTCGCGCAGGCTCAATACATACTCGCCGCCGTGGACGATGGCCGCAACCGGCTGGCCTTTCATGCCGGGGACCAACCCGCCCTCGGCAAACCCCAGAAACTTGCCCAGCCCGCCGGTCAGCCCGCCGAACGCGCCGCCGGTGAACAGGTTCAGTATCCCGTACAGCGCCATCTTGGCGGCAAGTTTTGCGATAAGCTCCTCAAACGCTTTCAGTATCGCCTGAAAAAGGTTGTCGGCCAGATTTTTAATCGCGCCGAACACGCCGCGCGCGGTGTCCAACGCCTTCCAGAACCCTCCCGCAAACGAGCTTTCAAAGCTGCTCATCGCGCCGGTCATCTCGGTTTTCCAGTTAACCCCGGCGGCGGCTGTCTCGCGTAGCGCGCTCGTCCACGCGACGCTGAACGCCGAGGCGTCTTGCGCCGCATCCGCCCCGATATTCGGGATTTGAGGCGCGGCGGGCATGTTCAGCGTAGGCGCGGAAATGCCGCCGGAAAACACGCTTTTCACCGCCGCCAGTTTGCCACCGACAAAATCCTGCGCTTTGCCGTAACCGTTCGCCACGCTTTCGGCGATATCCTTGCCGGTGTTCAACGCAGTTTCGCCGATTATGCTGCCCCATTTCTTTACATCGTTCGCCACACCTTTAAGTGATTGGCTGATTTGCGAGTTGCCCAACGCTCCGGCGGTATCGTCCACGAATTGCCTGATAGCCGCGACCGCGCCGTCCATGCGCAGATACTCGGCCACCGTCATAAAATCCCGCACCCAGTTCTTGAAATAGTCCTTCAGGGCTTGGAATTTATCGCTGAAAAACCGGACGAAGAAGTCCGCGATGACCAGAACATCGTCCATGTAACCCCGGCATACTTCGCGGAATGTCAGCATCAGGCTGTCCCATGTTTTGACGATGGACGACCATTTGTCTATGACAATCAGTCCGACAGCAATCAATGCGACCGCGATAATGCCAACCGGCCCAGACAATGCCCCGATTGCCGTGACAATCAACTTGAACGCCGCGACAATCCAGCCCAACACCGGCGCAAACCCACTCACCGCCGACACGAACAGTCCCAATCCCCAGATGGCGGGGCCTAAAGCCGCGATAATCATGGACACCGTTATCAGCCAGTTGCGCGTACCAGCGTCCAGTCCGCCAATAAACGCCGCCGCTTTTTGCGCCGCCGAGGTCAGCATTTGCGTCAGCTTTACGACCGTCGGCAAAGCGATGTCGCCGAGTTGGATTAACGCGACCTGCAATGTCGCCAACGCTTTGGCGAACTGTTGGCTCGCGTCTTTGTCGGCGATGTTGAACGCGGTTTTCAGGTCTTGCCCCGTCGCTTTCGCCACATCGGCGATGACCGCCCGCGCGACCTCGCCGTTCTTGCCGATGAGGTTCAGAAGTCCGACAAAACCCTCCGCTTCGGGGAACACGTTTGCCAGCGCGATTTCGTTGTCGCCGAAGCACGCTTTCAGCGTCTGCAAGACCGCCAGCAAACCGCGTTCCCGCAGTTCCGAGCGCAACCCCTCCGCCGAAAGTCCGACAAGCGCAAGCCCGTCGCGCATTTGCTGCGTCGGTTTCAGCAAAGTCAGGAACACACCGCGAAGCGCGGCCACCGTCTGCCTCGCGCCCATGCCGAGCCGCGACATCGCCGCCACCGCGCCGGATACCTCGCCGAACGACACGCCCAGTTGCGCCGACACTGGCAGCAGCTTCCCGATAACCGGCGCAAGCTCGTCCAGTTGCATTTTTCCGTTGCGGACTGTGGCGACCAGCATGCCCGCCGCCGTTGCTGCGCTCAAATTCGCGGGACCGTAGGCGTTCAGGGCGGAAGTTACCGCGTCGGCGACGGTTTTGGTGTCGCCCATCCCCGCCGCCGACGCCATCGCCGACGCTTTCACCGCCTCCAGCGCATCCGCGCCGCGTAACCCGGACTGCGCGACAAAATACAGCGCGTCGGCCAGTTCCTTCGGGCCTCTGCCGGTTTGTGTCGCAAGCGTCATAAGGTCGCCGCGCCATGAATCCACCTGTTCGCGGCTCACGCCGATAATCGCGACGATTTTGTCCAGACTGTCGTCGAACTGTGTGGCGAATTTTACAGCGGATAGCGCGGCCCCGGCGAACGGCAGCGACAACCCGTAAGTGATTTCCTTGCCGAGCGCGGTAAACCTGCGCCCCGTGCGGGCGAGCGTCTTTTCAGCTTTGGCGAGGCCTTCCTCAAAGCTGGCTGTCCGCGCCGTCAGGTTCACTATCAGGTTGCCGATTGTCGCCATATTTTCCGCCTAATGCCGCGTTTATTATCCGCACTTTCGCCAACATCTGCCGCCAGTCTTGCGTTTCACCGCCGAACTTCGGCATGAAGTCCTGCGGTTTGTACGGCTTTATTCCCTTGCCGCGAAACACATTCGCGCCCGTCGCCGCTATTATGCCCGCCCGCAAATCCGCCCGTTCCTCGCCGAACGGCTCGATGCCGTAATACGCCTGCCATTCGGTCAGTTCGCGCGAGCTGATGCGGCCCAACAGCTCGCCCACCGTCATGCCCAGAGCGAGCGCTAACCGGAAATAGAACTTTCGCTCCGGGCGGCGGTGAAATTTCCGGCAAGCTCCTTGACGTCGCTTTCGCTCAAGCCGGACAACTGTTGAACCGCATTGAACAGCCGGTTCAACGCCTTTGCGGACTTCTCGCCGAGCCAGTTCGCGTCCGCTTCCGTGAACAGCGGCTTGCCGTCCTCGCCGATAACCGACTGCGCCACCAGCTTTGCGCGCAGGTTCTGCATGTTCACCGTCGCGCTCTTGCCTTGTCCTTGCACGACGCCAGCCTCAAACCTGTCGCGCTCCGCGCCGGTGAGGCTTTTCAGCCGGACTGTCCCGCCCCATTCGGGGACTTCCACGTCCAGCGTCTCGATGTCCGAGACGGTCTTGATTTGGTCTTTGTTGAGCAACATATATCCTCCGTTACGCCAGCGTCGGCTGGCCTGTTATTTTCAGCGTCACGCTTGCCGCCAGCTTGCCGTCTACCGGCGCGTCCGGCTCGAAGTTCGTGACGAAAGCCGAAAAACTCCACGTCGTGTTCGCCGTGTCAGGAAACACCAGCTTGAAGTTTTTTGCCGCGCGGCTTGTCAGCGCGGTCAGCAGTCCCGTCTGGCTCGCGTTGGCGGGCAGGAAGTTCAGCTCCAGTTTTATCTCGCCCGCGTCCAGCAGCCCGGCGGCATACTCTTTGTAGCCGCCCGGTGAATCATCCGCCGTCACATCTATCGTGTCCAGCGAGACGCCCGGCCCGCCCACTTTTGACACGGCGGCTATGTCGCTAAACACCTCCGGCGACGCGCCATCGCCCATTTTCAGTTTCGTGCCGAAACCGCTTATCGCTTCGCTCATATCAATCCTCCTTGTGCCATATCAGGACGTCAGCCGTGACGCGAAATACGCCGTCGTCCGCGCTGAACCCGTCCGTTTCGTTTTCGTTGAACGCGGCCTGAATATCGCCGCCTTTCTTGCCGTGTAACGCCGACACCGCCGCCAACGCCAGCCGCTTTGCCTCAAGGTAATCCACCGAGTAACAGTCCAGTTGGAACCGCGACGATGCCAGCTTTGACGGCCCGCCATGCGAGGCATATCTGATGCACGACACTTTCATGTAAACCATCGCAGGCAGCATAACCTCGTCGGGCAGCCGGACTGGATAGACCCTGTCGCCGACAATCGCCGACACGGCGGCGTCATGCGACAACAATTCAAACAACGCCTGTTCAGCGGTCACTTTGGCCTCCGTATTTCGCCACCAATCGGCGGTATTCCGCGTCGCAGGCCTGAATCGCCTCCTCTTTTTTCGCGTCAAACGCCGGGCGCATGAACGGTTTCGCCTCGACGCGGCCCACAACCTTGTAGAACCATCGGTTGCCGGATTTATGCGACCGCACAGCCAGCGCGTGGCCGAACTCGACGAGACGTCCGTACCACACCGTCCAGTGCAGGCCAATTCGGGCGCGGACTTCGCCTTTCAGCGGGTCAGTGCTGATGGTTACGCCGATGTTGTCCTTGATATGTTCGGCGGTCTCCGGCTTGCCTTTGGTGAACAGGTTGTTGACGCCGGGGTCATACGGCGCGTTCGCCGCCGCCTGCGCGCGGATGACTTCCGCGCCTTTCTTGACGGCGCGCACGGTGGCGCGCCGCAGCTCCGGCCCGCGTATGTTTTTCAACGCCAGCTCAAGCTCCGGTATGCCGTCCAGTTGGATTACGGTTATGTCGCCCATAATTACGCCACCCGCTTACACATAAGCTGCAATTCCTGTTTCCCGTCGGCGGGGTTGATTATTTCCACGATGTCATAACCATTTCCGCCGGATACCACGCGCCAACTCGGCTTCACATCCGCGCGATACCGAATGACGACGCGCACCGTGATTTCGCTGTTCACACGGGCGGATTCAAAATACTCCCGCCCGCGCAAAGGTAGCACCGCCGCCCATACCGTCGCCACATCCGCCCACACCGGTTTCGCTTGCCCGACGGCATCGCGGGTTATGGTCTGCCGCTGCAAGGTTACCCGCCTGTTCAGCTTGCCGGGGTTCATAATGCGCGCCCCCATAACCGATACGGCGCGAGCAGGTACTGCACGCCCATCGGCAACTCCTCGAAGCGCACATTGGCTGCGTCGCTGACGGCGATGCGGTTCTCGTACCAGTGCGCCGCCAGCAGCCTGATTGCCTGGCGCAGCGGCTCCGGCACATTCGCGCCAGCCGCGCCGTAACCGCAGCCGAAGTCGACCTCTATCCCGTTCGCCCGCCGGAACCCCGCCGACGGGGTTTGCCAGTTGTCTTTTGGCAACACCCGCGCCGGTTCGCACAGCACATCGGCGTAATAAACCGCCGCGTTCAACACCGTCCCGACGCCGTTTGCGTCCCAGAACCGGACGAACTCAACCGCCGTAACCGGCGCGAACGGCGCGATTATCACGCCGTCCGCGGGCAGGCCGTCCCAATAGACGCGCCAGCGCTGCGTGATGAGCTTGCGGTTCGTGAGCATTTCAACGCATTCGCGGGCGGCCTTGATAAACCCAGCAATCAGCGCGTCGTCATCGGCATAATCAACCCGCGAATGCGATTTCTGCTCGGCAAGCGTCACCGGCTCAGCCGCCGGCGCGGCTATCAGCGACAGCCCCATATCACTTCGTTCCCGGCGCGTCCGCCTTCCTGTCGCGCTTGAACGGCTCGAGGTATTCCTTGTGCCGCTCCGCGTCGGCGTCGGAAAGCTGTATCACAGCCCCCTCCGCATAGCCGCCGAACGGCTTCTTCACCCGGTAGAGTTTCGTTTCCATGTTTTTTCGCTCCTATTTGAACAGCAGGTACGAGAACGCCGAACCCTGCGCAACGTCCACCGACAACGCCTGCGTAAACCGCAGCCATGTCTGGTCCTGCATGAACGCGTTCGAGTTATCGCCCGCGTCGTAGGCGTCCTGCGACAGCTTCACAGCCAGCCCCTCGCGCGGCGATATCAGCAGCGCGCGGTTGAACCGCCCGTATACCGCCGCCGTGCAATCCGCCCCGGCGCCGAGGTTGTTCGGTATCGTCGGGCACAGGACATACGGCACGTTCCATACCGTCGCCGGCACATCGCCCGCCGGAGGCTGCCAGATGTACTGGTTCTGGTTGTCCTTGAGCTTCATCAGCTTCTTGAGGCCCGTCCGGCTCAGGGTGATTGTCGCGCCCTGCGAGTTCGCCGCGTTGAGCGAGAATATCAGCTCCGCGATATCGTCAAAGCTGACCGACGCGCCGCCCATGCTGACAACATTCACGCCCGACGCCTTGATAACGCCCGTGAACGGGTCGCCCGCCGCTGTGTCGCCCAGCAGCGCGACGCGCTCTATCTCCAGCGCCATCGCCTCGCTGATAAGCTCGGACAGGAACGCCGTCAGGTTGATGGCGCTGTCGCGCAGCAGCTCGTCGGTGCATTTGATGACCGCCGCCATCACCTTCGCCACCTGCTCCAGTTGCCCGAACGCCGGGTTCGTGACCGGCTTCGTCCCGCCCTCCGTCGCCCAGCCCACCGAGACACTGGTCAGCTGGCGCGGCAGCTGCCGTTTCCACGTCGACATCGGCAGGATGTTGGCCAGTTGCATTACCGGCGAGGCGTCTTTCAGCAGCCGAATCACCTCGGCGCTGAACTCGGTCGGGACCAGATACCCGCCCGCCGACGAGGAGCCTTCGCTCATCACCGTCTTCGCGTCGGCCAGCATCGGGTGCCGCTCCTTGGCCGCCAGCAGGAAGCCGCGCATCCCGCCGAATTTCCGGCCGTAGTCGCTGGTCCACGGTTTCTCCGGGGTGTTCGCCGGCGAATTCCTGAACGCCGCAACCAGCCCCGACACATCCTCCGGCCCCTGCGGCGGAACCTGCCTGCCGCCGGGCTGGGGGTGGAGCTTTTTGACTATGTCCTCCACCAGCTTCTCGGCCTTGTCCCTGGTGATGCAGTCGTCCAGCCTGCACTCCAGGGTTTTGCGCAGCTCCGCTATGGAGCCGCTTACCGCTTCGTTTGCATCCATGTGCAAACCTCCTTTGGTCTTTTCGATTTCTATCGACTTCAAAGCCTTGCTTACCGCCTCCGCCAGTGCGTCAGGGTCGGCGGGCACCGCCACAAGCGATATCTCGTATATCTCGGCCAGCGTCAGTTGATGGGGCGCGTCGGGATTTTCGTAATGGAACCGGCCCGCTATGCTGATGCCTTTCGCGTGGCCTTCCGTGTATATCCGGCGCGCGTGTTCCACAACGGGATAATCCGAGCTTGAAAACTTGGCCTTGAAGTACAGGCCCTTCGCATCCTCGCGGATTTCGGCCATCGAACCCGCGATATGGTCAACCGCGTTCACATGGTCCACCAGCAGCACGGGGTTTTTCAGATATTCCTTGAGGTCGTAGACGTAATCCCGTTTCGCCTTGTAAACCGTCGGGATATCGCCATACCTGTCGGCTTGGTTTTTCGTGTTCGCGTATCCCTCAAGGAAAACAGAGCCGTTCTCCTGTATGATTTTGCCGCCTTCAATCGGCAGTATTTTGAATTGCCTGTCCATTGTCGCCTCCAGCCGCCGAAACCATGTTCAGCGGCGTCAGATATATCACACCCTGCCCGCCCGGCAGGCGGTTCATGTTCTCGCGCTCGCGGATATCATCAGCCGATAGCCAGCCCCATTGCCGGCCAATCGCATACGCCGCATAACGCGTCTTGATATCGCCGCGCAAAAGCCCCTCAATCAGAAATTCGGGGAAATAATCGCCGGAAAACAGCTTGAACGACAGCTCCTGCTCGATATTCACCAGCCACGGGCGAATAGTATCCGTCACAAATTCAATCGCCTGATGCTCGATGTTGTTGTTCGTGGACCTATCCAAATCCGAAATCTTGTGCAAAGGCATCCTGAAATAGCGCGCTATTTCAGACACGCCGAATTTGCGGGTCTCAAGCAACTGCGCGTCCTCCGGCGGTACGCCCACCGCGTTGAACTTCATGCCCTCCTCAAGCACGGCGACGCGGAACTTGTTGTCCAGCCCTTCATGCGTCTTTTCAAATGATTTCCGAAGCCGCGCGGATGCTTCGTCGGACAACTGGCCCGGATGCTCAAGTATCCCGCCGGGCCGCGCGTCGTTTGCGAAGAATTTCGCCGCGTATTTCTGCGCCGCCAGCCCCAGACCGATAGCTTCCTTCGCCGCGCGCATCGGCGGCAGCCCCAAAAGCCCGTCATAAGACAACCCTTTGATGTGCAGTATGTTGGCAAAAGGCACGTCCACAACGCCCGAATCCAGCGCGACGGCATAAACCAGTTGCTTGTTCACGCGCTTTAACGATACCCGCCACGGGGTTATCGGCCACAGGGCGACCGGATTACCGTCGGCGTCGCGTTCTATTTCGCTGTAATGGTTGCCCCACAGGCACAGGTGAAGCATTATCGCCTGCCGCCAGCTCATGGAGGTCATCTCCCGGTTGGGCGCGTCGTGCAGTATGCGGTAAAGCGGATGGCCCGCCGCGCGGGATTTGCCGTCGCTGGTGCGCTGGTAAACATGCAAAGGCAAACTGCCGATTGTCTGCGACAAAACCTGCGCGCAGGCGTAAACCGCCGATAAATTCAATGCCAGCGTTTCGTTGACCTCCACGCCGCTTTGAGTGTTCGTCAGAGGCAACAACACGTCGGCAAAGAATTGCTGGATGCTCTGCATTTTCCGACCGCCGATGTTCAAAACCTTTTTGAGCCAGTTCATAAAATCACCATCCCGCGATTCTCGTAGACGCTTCTGCCGCAATGGCGCATGGCCCGGTCCAATGCCATCACGGCGGCTACGATACCGTCTATGCGGCTTGTGCTTTTCGCCTTGTCGGGTTTGATGTTGCCCGCCGGGTCCGTACGCACCACGGCGTTATCGGCCATCCAGCGCAACACCGGATTGCCGCCGTGATGCAGCTTTCCCGCCAGCACCAGCCGCAAAAGTTCGCCGCTCGGCCCCGCCATGCTGGCAAACCCCTGCCCGAACGGCACAACCGTCAGGCCAAGCTCCTGCAGTTCCTGCACAATCTTTGCCGCGCCCCAGCGGTCAAACGCTATTTCCTTGAGGGCGTATTGCTTGCGAAGCTCCGCTATCTTGGCGACGATGAACCCGTAGTCGATATAATTCCCGCCGGTAGTGAATATCAGTTTCTGCCGCACCCACAGCTCATACGGCACGCGGTCGCGGTTGGAACGCCCGCGCAAATCGTCTTCCGGAATCCAGAAAAACGCCAGCAGCTTGATTGCGTCCTCCACCGGAAACGCCAGCACGAGGGCGGTGATATCCGTGGTGCTGGACAGGTCCAGCCCGGCGTAGCAGGCCTTGCCACGCAGCATCTCGGGAATTACCGTTCCCCTGGACGCGTCCCACGCCGCCATCGGCAGCCAGCGGCTTTCCTGCTGCGTCCACTGGTTCAGATAGAGCCGGCGGAAGGTGTTCTCGCAGGCCGGGATATTCTGCGCCTTGGCGCATTCGCGCCTGAGGTAATCCTCGCTGATGCTCACGCCGAGATTCGGATTGGCCTTGCGCCATGTTTTCGGGTCGCGCCAGTCATCAGCCTCATCCGCCGCGTAGATTACCGGCAGAAACGAATCGTCCGGGACCATGCCTTCCTTCACGCGGCGGGCGTATTCATGCAGCTCCCGGCAGATGCTGTTGCGGTCAAAACCTGCCGTGGTGATCGCCATAGTCAGCGGCTGCGTCCGCGAGCCGGTGCTTGTAGCCAGCACGTCCCACAGGTCCCGGTTCGGCTGCGCGTGAAGCTCGTCAAAGATAATGCCGTGCGCGTTCAGGCCGTGCTTGGTCGGCGCGTCGGAGCTTAAAACCTGATAGGTGGACGCCGTGCGCGGAACGAATATCGAGTTGCGGTATAGCTGCCCGCGCGACATGAGCGCTTTCGACGCCATCGCCATGCCCTTGGCCACGTTGAACACGATGGCGGCCTGCTTGGTGTCCGCCGCCGCGCTGTAGACCTCGGCGGATGGCTCGCTGTCGGCGTAAAGCAGGTACAGCGCAACGCCGGAGCAAAGGCTGGATTTGCCGTTCTTGCGCGGGATTTCGATATAGCAGGTGCGGTAGCGGCGCGTGCCGTCTTCCCGCCTGCAGCCGAACAGCGGACGGATGATGTCGTCTTTCTGCCAACGTTCCAGCATGAATGGCTCGCCCGCCCACTTGCCTTTTATATGGACGAGGTAACGCTCGAAAAACCGGGTGGCCCGGTCCGCCGCTTTATGGTCGAAGTAGAAATCGTGTTCGCTCATGACGGTTTGTCGAAAAACCTCTCGTCCTCGTCGCCGCCGTCCTTGTCCGGCCTCGGGATTATCCGGCTGCGCATCGTGGCCGGTATGCCCATCTCGGCGGCAAGCTTAGTCATCATCAGCATCCAGCCCCGCGCGATTGAGACGAACGGACTCTGCTGTACCGCGCCATTCGGCGTACGGTAGACGGGTTTGGTCTTTTTAAGCGCATCGTTTGCACGTTTCCAATTGGAATACGCCGAGCAATAAAGCATGAACAGGTCGCGGTCTATCGAGCTGACTACGCCCAACGCGGACAGCTCCGGGAAAAGCTCGCGCCACTTCGCCTTGGCCTCGTCGTCCAGAAACTCAGGAGGCGCGCTGCTGGCGGGACCGGGCCTGGGTTCGGCAGGGTTGGTCCTGCACCGCTTCAAAGTGCCCGTTTTCCGCTTGATTTCCGTCGGTATCGGCTTCCTTCCGCGCATATTTTCCCTGCCTACCCCCCCCTTGCGAATTATGGACGCGTTTACGCATAGCCGCGCACCGGTCTATAGTCAAAAGCCGGGGGGAATTACCCTGCCTACCGGTCAGCCGTTGCGCTTTTTGCGACACCTGCCGAACCCGCCATCCTCCCGCGCCGTCTTGAGGCTGTGATGTTCATGGCACAGCCCCTGCAAGTTATCCATCGCGTCCGCCCCGCCCTGCGACTTGGGTACGATGTGGTCAACATCGGTGGACAACTCGGCGCAACCCGGATAACGACACACCGGGTCCCGCGCCAACACCAGCACCCGCAATCGCTGCCACCGCGAACCATACCCCCGTTGAGTAGAAGTTCCTCGCCTTTCCTGCTCGGCCTTGTTTGCCTTCGCTTTGTGCGCCGCGCAGTAACGCCCGCCAGCCTCCGCCAAAGCAGGGCAGCCGGGATACGCGCACGGAGGCAAAGGCTTATGAGGCATGCTGCACCTCCGCCTTCCTGCCCGTCGCCTGCTCCCAGCGTTTGACTATGACATCGGCGTAAAGCGGGTCTATCTCGCAGAGGCAGGCTTTGCGGCCTGTATGCTCGCACGCAATGAGCGTGCTGCCTGACCCGCCGAACAGGTCCAGCACCACATCGCCCTTGCGGCTGCTGTTGCGTATCGCACGGGCGCACAGCTCCACGGGCTTCATCGTCGGGTGTTCTTCGCTGCGCGTGGGACGGGGGATCTCCCAGACGGTGGTTTCCGCGCGTCCGCCATACCACTTGTGGCTTGCGCCAGCCGCCCAGCCGTAAAGTATCGGCTCGTGCTGCCACTGGTAGTCCTGTCTGCCGAGAACGAAGCTCTGCTTGGCCCAGATAACGGTTTGTTTGACCTCGAAACCGCTGTCCAGCAAAGTCTGCCGGAACAGCATGGTCTTGCCGTCAGCATGACAGACATAATAAGGCGTCCCGCCGTCGCAGACCTTACGCATGGCGTTGAACGCCTTGCCGAGGAACGCGCTGAAATCCGCGTCGGACATCGCGTCGTTCTGTATGGTCAGGCGCTTCTTGGTTTTGCCGACATAGGCGATGCCATACGGCGGGTCGGTGAATATCATGTCGGCCTTGGCACCGTCCATCAGGCGGTTGACGGCAGCCTCGCCGGTCGAATCGCCGCAAAGCAGGCGATGGTCGCCAAGCAGCCACAGGTCGCCGGGCTTGGTAATGGCGGTCCCTGGCTTATCCGGCACTTCATCCAGCCTGTCCTCATCCAGAAGCGCTTCGTCCTGAGCCAGTTCGCCCAACTCGTCGTCCGAGAAGCCGACCTCGCGCAGGAAATCCGCGTCAAAATCGTTGGCGAGTATGTCCATGTCCCAGTCGCCTGACGAGATGTTATCCCGCAGCATCCGCTTGGCTTCCAGTTCCGGATTGTCCATGACGATAACCGGCACTTCCTTCATGCCAATCTCGACAGCCGCACGGTAGCGCTGGTTGCCCGCGAATATCACCATCTCCTTGTTGACGAGTATGGGCCGCGCTTCAAAATAATCGCGGTCTTCGCGAAGGCTGGCGCACAAACGCTTGAACGCTTCGTCCTTTATGACGCGCGGGTTCTGCGGATTGGGTTTGATTTTACCGACGGGGATATATTCAGGCTTAAGCATTGGAACCTCCGGTTAAAGCTTGAGCGGAGTGCCGGAACCGCCCCGGCCCCTTGAGTGTGGGACACTCATGGCTCTCTCTTGAGCCCTCCTCCGCAAATATCTTCCACGACAGGTCTTTGTGTTTCGGATAGTTCAGGTTCCAGGTGAAAGGCGACTCGCGTAGCAGTGCCTTGCGCTCTTTGTGCGAGCAGAGGAATTTGCAGTAGCGGAACTGGAAGCCGGTTATCTTGTGCAACCCGAGTTTGCGGACAAATCCGGCTTCGCGCGTGCCGTAGCGGGTTATCAGAAAGCGCGGGTGAACCACTTCGCCGTCGGCGGTGGCATAGAACTGGCTGACGATGCTGCCGCCGTAGAGCCAGCTCGCCGCCTGATAGACATAGCCCGGCTTGCCGCGTAATCCGTCGGCCCAACTGAACAGCAGCTTCACCAAAGGGAAATCTTCCAGTATCCGTTGGCAGCAAAGTTTCAGGAACGCGCTTTCGGTGTTGCGCGGCATGCAATCCAGCACGCAGAACCGGTTTAGTTCAAGGTAATCCGCGACGCCCAGCGACGGAAATATCCGGCGGATAGTGTGTGTCGGACGCACGCCATAGCCCCAAAGCGCTACGCCGACCAGCTCGCCGTCATGGAACAGGCCATAGCAGACCTTTGTTATCGGCGGACATATGACGGCGTAGTGATACTCGGCAACAAACCGCCGTCCCGCCGCATTTGAGATAGCCTGAATGGAAAGCCCGGTCATGCAACCTCCGGGCAGGAAAGGGTGGCGGCGTCCGTCCGGGCCGAGCATTTATGTATGTGTGTGCCCGCGCTGCCGCCAGAAAACGAAGCCCCGCGCCCATTTTTCAGGACGCAGGGCTGTGCGTATATTGTCGAGGTATACGCAAATTTCCTGCAAAAACAAATCGAGGTATTCGCCATAGTTCTCCCGGCGTATACCTCGACACCAATATTCTACCGCACGGGATTCAGGTTGTCACGTGTTGGTTTTTGGCTATGCTTTTGCAAGCGGCTTTCCCGTCGTAAAACGCACGCCTTCAAATTGTTTCTGCGAAGCAGCTCATACACCACGCCCGCTGATTGCAGCTTCATCTTGAACGCGACTTCCTTTGCCGCAAAGCCGCACCGCAACAGCCGCACTATTTTCGCATCGCGTTTCGGATTCTTGCTCATAACCTCTGCCCTGGAAAATCGCCGAACAGCATCGGCGCTTCATGCTGATGCTTCGCCGCCAAATCTATCGCGGTCTTGTGCAACGCTTCCCAATGCTCCAGCTCTTTTGTGAACTGCCGCATCGTGGCGTTGTTGGCCCGGCACGCTATCCAGACCGCGTTTAACCGGTTCTCGCAATCGCATATCGCTCGGAACAACCTCGCGTCTTTTTGCTCCGTGATTTTATACGCACCGGAAATCCAAGTCGCTGAAACCCGATTGATAGCGGCCATCACCAGCTTCCTGCGTTCTATCTCCATACTCCCCCAGTTTTGGCGATTTGGCGAGCCGTTTTTGAGTTTTGGCGAACGCATTTGTATTGGTAAATTTCGGGTTTTCGCCAAAATCGCCAAGATTTTCCGAAACTTTTTCGGTATAAACCGGAGGTTTTATATACAGAAACTTTTGGGAATTTCTTGGCGATTTGGCGAACAATATATATTACTCGCGTGCGTACGAGCTGACGTTCGCCAAAACTGCGTTTTTTCGTTTTGGCGATTTTGGCGACTTTGGCGAAAACCGGGCAGGGCTGTATACATTGCGCCTGCGCGCAAAGTATTTTAATTGTCATACCAGCTCCCGTACTGTTTCGGCTGCATATCCGGTTTAAGCTGAATCCCTGACCACACATACTTGTCAACATGAGCGCCCGCGGTGGCGCGCATTTTGACCAGCCCGTGCCGCTCAAGGTAATCGGACATCTGGTTGCGGCTGATGCCCTTGTAGCCGTTTTCTTTGGCCCATGATTGCGCAGCGGAGGATAGCTTGCCAGCTAATTCTTCGGCGTTTGGCGACAGCTCGCAGCACTCCGCGATAAACGCGCCCATAAGGTCGGATTTCTCGCGGTATTCGTCCAGCGCGCGTGCCATCACGGCGGGCATGCCCAACCCGTCTTTTTGCCACAGCCGGAAACCGTCAACCATCCACGCAAAGATGCCTTCCGCCTCCGCCATGAGCTTTTCGTCCAGATTCTTGTCCACCGTGTCCGGGCCGAAATACGCTTTGAACGGTATCAGCCGGATGCGCGACCAGATGCCTTGGTCCGTGCCGCTGATGTTCGGTTTGTAATTCGTTGACAGCCAGATTTTGAACTCAGGAACATATTCAAACGGCTTGTGGTACAGAAACCGTGCGCTTATCGGTTCGCCGCCGGTCATCGCTTTTATCTGCGCTTCGGCGAATTTCTGGCCCTTCTCGCCCTCGGAGGCCATCACGAAGCGTATGCCTTTGAGCTTCGCCAGCTCCTGCGACGCATTGTTGCTGTTCCCGTCGTAACGCTCCATCAGCGTGCTTGCTGGCGTAACCGCCGCATACGGACCAAGTATCCGCCAGATTGTTTTCAGGAACGTGCTTTTGCCGTTGCGCCCCGTGCCGTAACAGATGAACAGGCAATGCTCCGAAATATCGCCGCTTAACGAATATCCCGCCGCGCGCTGCATGAACGCTATCAACTCGTTGTCGCCCTGAAATATCTCGTCAAGGAACTTGAGCCAGCGCGGGCATTTGGCCTCGGGGTTGTAATCGTAAGCAATTTTCCGCGTAATCATATCCTCCCTCCTGTGTCCGCAAAGTTTCAACGCTGATAAATTAAACGCGCCGTTGTCGCAATTGAGCAGTTTTTCGTCCGCGTCAAAATCGCCCGCCGCAGCCGGGATGCCTTCCTCGCTTTCAGCCAGTTTTATCATCGCGTCCAGCCGCGATTTTGACTCGCTGGTTTTTGCGTGAGCGAACAGCTTATCGTTGTTCTCGCCCTCAGCCAGCGCGAACATGCGCTTCACCGATTGCTTGGCCAGCCGCATCACTTGACCGGATTCCTCACGCGCCCATTTCTTGCCGTCCCAGACATGCCAGCCCGCGAACTGCGCCGAATAACGTAAATCACGACCGGACAACTCGCGCAGTAACGCGGCGTTCCATACATCGGTATACGGCCCGGCCAGCTTATCCACGGGATAGCGGCACGCCGATTTGGCTATGGTTTCCGCCTCATGCTCCGACAGCGGCGGTATACATTTCTCGCGGTTGGTCTTGAGAACCAGCGACAGGATATCCTCCGCGCTCAACCCGGTTTTGTGCAGCCGGTAGGCGATGGAAAACAGCTTGTCGTTGCGGTTGGACGTGATTTTGCTTCCGTCGGATAAATCAACTTTCGCAATCGCGCTATGCGCCTTGACCAGTTTTATAAGCCAGTCCGGCGCGTCGGCGAACGGCACGGAATCCGGCGGACGCACCCAGTCATAACTTTTGCCTTCAGCGACGGACGGCGGCGCGATGATATATCCGCCGTCGCCGCGTATATCCAGCCCGGGGCGCACGCCGATTCTGCAGCCTATCCCATCTGCCGGATAGTTGAAGTAAAGATGCCTCCCGCCGGAGCATGACCGGGCCTCCACCGTAACCGGCAGAACGCCGCGCTCGCGCTCCAAATCGGCAAGCGAGATGTCGCCTCCGGCGTTTTCCTTCACGTCAACATCCAGCACGAAAAATCCGGTCACCTTGCCGGTGGATATGCCGATAAGCGCGTCGGGATGCGGCGCGAACAGGCGTTTCACCGTTTCCGCATCGTTGGACGCGTCTTTGAAGCCGTGCGGCGTTAACGGCGATTTGGCTTTGTTCTTGCCTTCGAGCCTGGGCCTGCACGGCAGCACCGGCCAGCCGCGCGCGGCGTATGCCAATGCGTGCGCTATCATGCGTTCTCGTCGAGAAGCAGCAACAGCGCGGCGGTCAGCGCGCAGATAACCAGATACAAAAGCAGACCGCGCGGATTGCGCCACTGCTTGGGATTGCCAATGCGAAGACAGATTGCTTGCTGTAAGTTCATAAACCCTCCGTTAGTTGGTTACGCCGATTCCCTGACCGGCGCGGGATATGCGGACGGTTACGCCCGGCGGCTCGCCGTATATCTTGCTCACTCGCCCGTCGCAGACGCGGCTGTCGTCAACCCACAACCGCGCGTATGTTATCGCGTCCAGTAAGGCCTTTTTGAGATTATCTTCGTCGGGGCGGCGGCACATGAACACCACATCGGGCTTGACGGATTTCGGTCGCGGGAACCGGAACGTGGCGTCCAGCCGTATCGGCCCGTCCAGCGGCAAGACGGGCCGGTGCTTTATCGCCTCCGCGTGAATCAACCCGAACCAGTCGCTCTTGGGGATCCAGCTCACGAACTTGCCACTGGGCTGACGAAACCTGACAGGCCGCTTCCACGGTTTGGGTATGCCGATGACGGTGAACTCAATCACTCCATCCATAAACCTCCGTGCATCGCGTCAAACAGCTTTATTGCCGCCAACCAGCCGTCCAGCGCGACGGGGATATTCACCTTCTTGGTCTCGAAGTCCGGCCCGGTCTTGCCGAAACGGATTACCCATGCGCTGTCCGGCAACGAGACGCCGTAGGTTTCCGCGAACGCTTGCGCATAGGCGGACACCTGCAGGGGATACTCGTCGCGCATGGCATTGCTGGTTTTCCAGTCCAAGATGATAAACCCGCCGGATTTCGCGCGGGCTATCGCGTCCAGCCGCCCGCCATAGCCGTATTTTGTGCTGGCTACGACGGTATCGCCCGCGATTATCTCCAGACCTTCGTGCGATAGCCACGCCATGAAGTTGTCAAAGCCGGGTTGGGTGTCCAGTTCCAGTTTTGGCGTCTTTCCGGCGATGTAATCGTCTATGGCTTGGTGTACGCGCCCGCCGATATCTGCGGCCTCGTCCTTGATTTTGTCCGGTTGCCGGTCGGCGCGGGCGAGTATCGGGCCAAGAATATCGGCTGTGATGGCCCGACCCTGCGTAAGCTCGGCGATAAGCTCGGACTCTGCCAGTTTCAGCGCGGCACGGCGTGCCCACACCACCAGCGCGTTGGTTTTGCCACCGCCCACGATGTTGAGTATCTTCGTGACGGAGGGATACTCTATCCCGTTGACGGTGTAAAGATGCTGGCGGCGGTAATCGCGGTAGCCGACCGCATAAACAGGCTTCGGCAGTATCGCGGTATCCATCAGAATGGCACCTCGCCGTCGTCCGCCGGTTTGTTGTCCGGGATATAGTCGAACTGGCGGACCTTGTTGCTGCGCTTGCCGTTGTATTCCTCGATGATGATGTCCGCCATCGCTTCTTTGCCGACGATATCGTCCGAGTCAAAGTTGACGCAGCTTTTGTCTATCGAAAAGCCGAAACATTTCAGCGAATGCACCGCTATGCCATGCCCCGGCTGGCCTTTCGGGATGAATGTCAGCGTGTGGTAAACCCACCTGTCCGGCTTGTCCAGAACGCCAAGCTTCATGTTTATTTTCGGGTCGCCCGCCTTGGAGTAACCGTCCTCAACTTGCAACACCTTCACGCGGTATCTGCCCGCCGGTAACGGGGTGTAAACGCCTGCGTTCTCGTCCACTTCGTAATCTATCCTCATGGCTATCCTCCCTATTTGGATTCTTCAAAGCCGAGCATGTCGTACTGCTTCTTGCCGTCCTTGATAGACTCTTTGTAAGCGACGGCGATTGCCTTCCCGACAAATCCGACAGCGCGTTCCGCAGCCGCCGCGCTGTGGGTGATGAACACCTTGCCGACGCCCGCCAGCTTGAGGCCGTATTTCTTACCGGTCCCGGTATCCCGGCTTTTTACTTCCTCCAGCACGCCCTTGGCGGTAAGCTGCTCGGCGGCTTCCGGCGCGGATTTTGCTTCCGCCGGTCTGGTTTCCGGCGAGGGCGCAGGTTTAGGTTCCGGCTTCGCGCCGGCGTTCAGCCAGCTTATGAGCGCCTTGCCTGTGTCATCGGTAATCGGGAAATCTTTGCCGTCAAACAGGCTGGTGCGGTCTTTGGAAACTGCGGCGTAGTGATTTTGGTTGAGTGTGAATACGACGGTGAACTCATATTCCACACTGTCGCGCTGTATCGGCGCGGTGCCGATTTTGCGGGGAATTGCCTGCCCTTTGATGTTGGTTTCAACAGCGTATTCAGCTTTTGAACGCATTGTGGCGATGATATGCATATCGCTCTGTAAAATCGCGTTGATCAGCCGCTCGTGGCGCGGCGTGACATTTTTCCAGCCCGCAAAACCCTTGTTGAGCGCGTCTACGACGGAAAGACATCCGCCTTCGCCAGTCCACTCATGCGACAGGCTGTCTATAACGCACACGCCGTATCCCGCCTGCTGCGCCACCTTGATGGCGTCCACATAGGCTTCGGGCGTATAAGGCGGGCGAAGCTCGGTAACGTCGAAATCAAACCTGTCGGCATACAGGCTGGCCGAGCCATGCTCGGTGTCTATAACGGCGACTTTAGACGAGAGCGATTTGGCGAGTATCAACGAGCTGAACGTCTTGCCCGCGCCCGCCGGACCTTCAACCGCCAGCCTTAGGCGGCTCTGTGTTTTCTGAGCTTTCTGGAACATGTGCCTGGCTCCTTTTCTTTATAATGTCGGCGGCAATCATCCGCGCCAGTATCCGTAATCCGGCGTCAAACTGCCGCTGCGCTTCCGGCGTCCACCCCTCGGAAGAGGGGTAATCGTCATTTGGTGATTGCGAAGAGGTCATCGAAGTTTTCGGTCTCCAGAACGCGCATCATCCGCTGCCGCAGTTTGGGGGAGGGATTGCGCTTCCCGTGAATGATATGGGAGAAGTAGCCGCTGGTTATATCCAGCCTGTAAACCAGCCATTTGACCGTTTTGTTGCGTTCGGCCAGTTTCTGGCGCACTGCTTCCGCCTTAACCCTCACTTTGCATCGCATTCTTGTGTTCCTCCTGATGGGTTAGTATTATTCTTGCACAGTCAAATATACCGAATTCGTTGCAAATATAGCTAATTTATTTTCTTGCAGAAGTTGCGCAAAAGCTATACAATCAGGACGGAATGCGCCGTTGAAAGGAGAACGCGAAAATGAAGTCAAAGGATTTCGGAAAATACCTGCAGCAACTGCGTAAGGCCCGCCGGCTCACGCTGCTGGACGTCGAGGCCGAGGCCAGGATATCCAACGGCTACCTGTCGCAGTTAGAGACCGGCGTGCGCGGGATACCGCATTTCGACACGTTGAAAAAGCTGGCGGCGGTGTATAAGGTGAGCGTGGCGGAAATGATGGCAAAAGCCGAGGCTGCGGCGCAGGGCGCGGAGCTTGGCGAGGCGGAGAGCGAACTGGACGCGGTCGCCCGCGATTTCCAGCGGCTCAGCCCCGCCGAGAAAGAGCAGCTCAAGACGTTCCTCAAGTATCTGCTGGAAAGGGACAAGTCAAAACGAGGCCGAAAATAGGGATTATGTGTTGGTTTTGCCGGAAAAGACGTTCAGGACAGATGCCGCATCCGGGCGGCATCGGAAAATCCAGCGTGAGCTTGCCAGCCGTTATGTCATGCTCGCATCGGCGTGTGATCCATGCTGGTCTGCAAGCCAGCATCACCTAAAAACGCGGCTACAGCGGCAAAAGTCCGAAACAGCATATTTAGGATTAGGTGTTCGGTCGGTTAGCGGAAATTCTTCCAAGCCGGGACCGTGCTGGCGGAAACCGGCCCGGCGCATCTGCCGTGTTTAACTGGTGCAAGCCTTGCCGACTTATTCCACGCGGATGATTTATTGTGCAACCACATAACTACCGCCCATACATGGGCGGGTGTTTTCGCTTTGGCACCGACGACAGATCCGAACTAATAACATTGACGTGTCCGAATAATGGGTGGAGGTAATGGTGAGCGCGTTGACTCTCCTCCATATTTTCGGTATCATACTATTAAGTTAGGTCATCTCTATTGCGGTGATCGATTGCAATCAGCTTGTCTTTGGGGGAATGAATACAGGAATGATGAGTTGTTGCGCTATGCGATCCCGGCTGAACTGCGTTTCCAGCAAAAGCGTCAGACGCTGGTTTTTTTCTGCGTGCAAATGCGCGGCGGCAGTGATTTTGCCGGCATTTTTCCTTTCCGATGTTAACGCTGCGTCAATAAGATGGATTGGCGGAAGCGGCTCGTGGTCGGTTGCGTCCAACTGGAGTGGCGGAGTTCTGCCGACTGCGACTGACGATGTGACCATAGATGCCGCTGTAACGGTAACAGCCAGTGGCGCTCCTATATCTTTCAATACTTTGGTGCTTGGCGGAACCAGTGCTCCCAAGCTGATGCTTTCAACAGGCACACTGAATGTTGGTGCAATCACAATCAATAACAATGCGGTTTTGGAACAGAACAGCAGTTTACAGTTGGTTTTTTCTGAAATAACCATAAATTCCGGCGGCAAACTGACTCATACTGCCAATACCAGCGCAAAACAGTATTCCCTTAATATTAAGGCTACGGGCAACTTTACCCTACAGTCCGGCGCCACGATATACATGGACGGGTTGGGGTATACTGGTAATGCTAGCGGTGGTGGGAATGGCCCGGGGGGAGGGAAAGGCGCTTATGACAGTTTAGGCGGTTCCGGCGGCGGGCATGGCGGTAGCGGCGGGAACAGTGATTCGCAGTATGGCGGCACCTATAATGACAATTTGCTGGCTCCGGCGGATTTGGGAAGCGCTGGTGGAGGAGGGAAGAGTTCCAATGCTGGCGGCAGCGGGGGCGGTTTATTAACCGCCAGCATTGGCGGGGTGGCGCATATATACGGGTTGATAAGCGCGAACGGAATAAGCGGCACCAATATCAGCGGAGGGTCGTCCGGCGGCGGCGCCGGGGGCGGCATCAATATAAGCGCTGGTTCCATAGACGGCAGCGGGGTAGTGCAGGCGAACGGCGGCGATAAAGGCGCCGGGGGTCCCTACGGCGGC
>Ga0265297_10000787_pt1 | contig 87259 bp, 79 predicted proteins | sample Munlanlwell13791_FD_192502 | JGI IMG/M metagenome (GOLD analysis project Ga0265297, IMG submission 192502) | Leachate microbial communities from a municipal landfill in Southern Ontario, Canada - Leachate well 137-91 | ecosystem: Engineered > Solid waste > Landfill > Unclassified | place...
TCGCGAGATCCTCGTCCTTGCCGGAGAGGCAGACCCAGCGGAACGGGCCGTAGCCGTAGTCGAACAGCACCGGACCCATGATGTCCTCGACGTACGAGGGGAGCGTGAAGCCGTCCTTGTCGTCGAAGCCGTTCCGATAGAGCCCGGGGGCACCGGCGTCCGCCGCCGCCTTCAGGAAGCTGTTCCCGTAGTCGAAGAAATAGGTGCCGCGATCGACGAGCGCGCGGATCGCCGCCAGATGGCGGAGGAGGCACGAATCGACGCGGCGGACGAACTCCGCCTTGTCCTCGGAAAGCAGGCGCGTGCGTTCGGTGAAATCGATCCCGGCCGGGCAGTAGCCGCCGTCGTGGACGGCGTGGCAGCTGGTCTGGTCGGAAAGCAGGTCGATCTTCTCGCGGTTTCGGACCGCGTGCTCCAGCAGGTCGACGACGTTGCCGGCGTAGGCGAGGGCGAGCGGACGGCGGGCCAGGACGGCTTCACGGGCGAGCGCGAACGCCTGTTCGGGCGTGTTCGCGACCCCGTCGACCCAGCCTTGCGAGAGGCGCGTCGCGATCCGCGAGGCATCGACCTCGGCGACGATCCCGACGCCGCCGGCGATCCGGACGGCCTTGCCCTGGGCGCCCGACATCCCGCCGAGACCGGAGGAGACGAAGAGGATGCCGGCGAGGTTCGCGTCTTCCGGAATCCCGAGTTTCGCCCGCCCGGCGTTCAGAAGCGTCGAATAGGTCCCGTGGACGATGCCCTGGGGACCGATGTACATGAAACCGCCGGCGGTCATCTGGCCGTAGTTCGCGACGCCGAGGGCGGCGGCGCGGTGCCAGTCCGCCTGGTTGTCGTACTGCCCGACCATCAGACCGTTGGTGATCGAGACGCGCGGCGCGGTCCGCGTCGCGGGAAAAAGGCCGAGCGGATGCCCGGAAAGGAGGACGAGGGTCTCGTCCGCCCGCATCCGTTCGAGATAGAGGCAGATCAGGCGGTACTGCATCCAGTTCTGGCAGACCTGGCCGGTCTCGCCGTAGGTGACGAGTTCGTAGGGATAGAGCGCGGTCTCGAAGTCGAGGTTGTTGTCGATCATGACGCGGACGGCCCGGGCCTCGAGGATCCCGCGATAGTCGTCCACCGGACGCCCGAAGATCCGTCCCTCGGGACGGAAGCGGTAGCCGTAGATGCGGCCCCGCGTCAGGAGTTCCTCGAGGAATTCGGGGGCGATTTCGCCATGCCATTCCTCCGGGACGTAGCGCAGGGCGTTCTCGAGGGCGAGGCGGATGTCCGCCTCGGAGAGGGTGAGTTCGCGCTTGGGAGCGCGCCGGATGCCCGAAACGAAGGTCGCGGGCGGCGGCAGGGTCGGGTAGGTCTCGCGAAGGGAGGGGACGGTCCTATTCATCGCAGGGTTCGCCCCCGTAGACCTCGCGATCGTAGTCCTCCGACCGGAGGAAGCCGTCGGCGGCCTCGATCAAGGGATACATGACGACGTCGCTTTCGACCTTCGGGATCCGGCGGCGGAACGCCGCGTGGGCCTTCGTCGTGAAGGCGCCGAGTTCCGCGGCGGGTCGCAGGTCGATCGCCTGGCAGGCGGACATCGTCTCCATCGCGATCACCTTGCGGACGTTTCCGACGATCTCGAGCGCCTTGCGCGCGGCGATCGTCCCCATCGAGACGTGGTCCTCCTGGTTCGCCGAGGAGGGAATCGAGTCGACCGAGGCGGGATGGGCGAGGACCTTGTTCTCGGAAACGAGCGAGGCGGCGCTGTACTGCACGATCATGAAGCCGGAATTGACGCCGCAGTTGGTCCCGAGGAAGGGCGGAAGCCCCTCCGAGAGCTGCGGGTTGACGAGCCGCTCGAGCCGGCGCTCGGAGATGTCGGCGAGTTCGGCGACGGCAATGCCGAGATAGTCGAACGCGAGGGCGAGCGGCTGGCCGTGGAAGTTGCCGGCGGAGACGGCGTCGCCCGCGTCCGGGAAGACGATCGGATTGTCGGTGACGGCGTTCATTTCCGCCTCGACGATGCCCTTCACGTAACGGAAGGCGCCGAGCGAGGCGCCGTGCACCTGCGGCGCGCAGCGGAGGCTGTAGGCGTCCTGGACGCGCTTCTCGCCGGGCCGGGTCAGATGCTTCGATCCCGCGAGGTTCGCGAGGATTCGTTTCGCCGAATCGATCTGCCCCGACTGGTTGCGGAGCGCATGGACGCGCGGATCGAGCGACGCGGGAATCCCGCCGAGAGCTTCGAAGGTGAGGCTGGCGGCGAGGTCGGCCTGGCGTGCGAGCCGGAAGCAGTCGTAGAGCGCGAGGGCGCCGATCGCGGTCATCGCCTGCGTGCCGTTGATGAGCGCGATTCCCTCCTTCGCGCCGAGCGACTCGATCGGAGCGACGCCTTTCTGCGCAAGCCCTTCGAGCGCGGGCAGACGCTTTCCGTCGACCCACACCTCGCCGAGGGCGAGCAGCGGCAGGCACATCTGCGAAAGCGGCGCGAGGTCGCCGGAGGCGCCGAGCGAACCCTTCTCGTAGACGACGGGAGTGATCCCCCGGTTCAGGAATTCGACCAGCTTCAGGACCGTCTCCGGGCGGACTCCCGAATAGCCCTTCACGAGCGCGTTGACGCGCAGGAGCATCATCCCGCGCACGGCGTCGACGGGAAGCGGGTTCCCGACGCCGCAGGCGTGGCTCATGATCAGGTTCTTCTGGAGGAGGCCGACGTCGCGCTTCGCGATCTTCACGTCGGAGAGCTTTCCGAAACCGGTGTTGATCCCGTAGACGGGAGTCCCGGCGTCGGCGACGGCGTCGACGAAGGCGCGGGCGATTTTCGTCCTTTCCATGCTGTCGGCGGAAATGGCGACGCCTTCGTTTCTGCGGGCGACGCGGATGAAACCTTGGAGATCGAGATCGGATCCGTTCAGATGGAGCATACGTTCACCTCGTGGTCGGGCGCAGCGCGCCCCGTTGTATGATAGCACCTTTCGCCCGTCCGCGCAAGCGCTTACTTTCCCGCACGACGTGCGGAAAGGCCGGCGGAGACCGCCGTATGGCGAAGATTCTCGTAAAGTTCCCGTCGGGTTCTTGACAGCGGAAAACCGTGCGTTTATACTGAAATCAGCGATGAAACGATGAAACGGGATGAGATGGAATGCCTTATGAATCGAAGTTGGCCTGCGCCGACGCCGACACCTTGTTCGAAGCGATCCTGAGCCTCAGAAACGCGGAGGAATGCTACCGCTTTTTCAGCGATCTCTGCACCGTCAAGGAACTCCGGGACATGTGCCAGCGGTTCCATATCGCGAAGCTCCTCGACCAGAAGGTCTCCTTCCAGATCATCATGAGCCAGATTCCCGCTTCGACCGCCACGATCGGGCGGGTGAACCGGTCGCTCAAGTACGGCGAGAACGGCTATCAAATCGTGCTGCCGCGTCTCAAGAAACCCGCATCGGGCCGATAGGCCCTTTTTTTTATGCCTCGGCGCGGAGGATCCGGGCGAAGCGGACGCCGAGCGCCGTGATCGCGACGCCGACGGCGAGCGTGACCGCAAGCGAGACGATCGTCGCGAGCGGCTCCGGTTCCGGGGTTTCGGTCAGGACCGCGACGATCCGCCACCCCAACAGCGGCAGGAAGGCCGAAAGCGAAAGGTAGACGCCGCGGAAGACGGGCCGGGCCGCGGGTCGGCGGGCGACGACCCGGCGGCGCAGGATCGCGAACAGGAAGATGCCCGCGTGCATCGCCGCCAGCACGAAGAGGAAGAGCGGGAAGGCGACGAAGCGGAGAAGGGTGACGCCGCCGACGACCAGCGTCGCCGCGGCAGCGTATCGCGCGAGCGCGGCGCGATCGGTCACTTCGCGGCTCCGGGTTTCGCCACCGGCCGGTCAAGACCGGCCCCGCGGGCGGTGTCGTCGAAGCCGCTGACGAGATGGCAGGCGACCGTATGGTCGGTGCCGACCGACATGACCGGCGGCGGGACGTCTTTGCAGCCTTCCATCGCGAACGGACAGCGCTGCCAGAACCGGCAGCCCGCCGGCGGATCGATCGGGCTCGGAATGTCTCCCTGCAGGATCACGCGATGGCGCTTCTCCTCGGGACGGACGTCGAGGATCGCCGACATCAGCGCCTTGGTATAGGGATGGCGGGGCGATTCGTAGATCTCCTCCACCGATCCGGCCTCCATCACCTTGCCGAGATACATGACGACCATCCGGTCGCAGATGCTCTTCACGACCGCAAGGTTGTGGGAGATGAACACGTAGGTGATGCCGAGCTTGTCCTGAAGGTCGATCAGAAGGTTCAGGATCTGCGCGTGGACGCTCACGTCGAGCGCCGAGACCGGTTCGTCGCAGACGAGGAACTTCGGCTTCATGATGATCGACCGGGCGATGCCGATGCGCTGCCGCTGCCCGCCCGAAAAATCGGACGGATAGCGCGGGAGGTCTTCCTCGGAGAGGCCGACGAGGGCGAGCGTCTCGACGACGCGCGCCCTGATCTCGTCCTCCGTGAGGCCGCCCTGGACGACGAGCGGTTCGGAGACGATCGCCTGGACGGTGAAGCGCGGATTAAGCGAGGAGAACGGATCCTGGAAGATCATCTGCATGTTCCTCCGGAGTTCGCGGAAGGCCTTCCGGTCGAGCGCGTTCAGGTCCTTCCCGAGGAAGGTCACCCTGCCGGCGGTCGGCCGGACCATGCCGACCATCGCGTTCGCGATCGTCGACTTGCCGCATCCGGACTCGCCGACGATGCCGAAGGTTTCGCCTTCGCGTACCGAAAGGGAGACGTCGGTGACGGCTCGGACCTTGCGCTTGCGGGAAAACGGCAGCCCTCCCTTGACCGGGAAGTCGACGGAGATTCCGTCGAGGTCGACGATGACCGGCCGATTGTCCTGTTCGTTCATGGGCGATCGACTCCCTTCGCGAGGAGCGGATACCAGCAGCGGAGCTGCCGTCCGTCCGGAGTCTCGAGCAGCGGCGGCACGTCCTTCCCGCAGAACGCGGTGGCGCGCGGACAGCGCGGATGGAAGTAGCAGCCGCGCGGTTTGTGGAGCGGGTGCGGAACCGTCTCGGGGATCTGGGTGAACTTGCGCTTCTCGTCCCCGAGTTTCGGGACCGAGGCGAGCAGCCCCTTCGTATAGGGGTGCTGGGGGGCGTTGAAGAGGTCGTGGACGGTCGCGCGTTCGACGATCCGGCCGCTGTACATGACGTAGACGACGTCCGCCGTGTTGGCGACGACGGAGAGGTCGTGGGTGATCAGGAGCTGGGCGACGTCGTGCTTCTTCTGCATCTCGTTCAGGACGTCGAGGACCTGTGCCTGGATCGTCACGTCGAGGGCCGTCGTCGGCTCGTCGGCGATGATCAGCTTGGGCATGCAGGCGAAGGCCATCGCGATCATCACGCGCTGGCGCATCCCGCCGGAAAGCTGGTGCGGATAGCTGTTGGCCCGCGATGCGGGTTCGGGGACGCCGACCAGTTCGAGCGCGCGGATCGAGGCCTTGCGGGCGTCATGCGCGTTCATGTGCTCGTGGCGGATGTAGAGTTCGTCGAGCTGGCGGCCGATCGTCATGACGGGGTTCAGAGCGGTCATCGCGTCCTGGAAGATCATCGCCATCCGCTTTCCGCGGATGTCCTGCATCTTCGCTTCCGAGAGGTCGCGGAGGTCTTCGCCGTCGAGCGTGAGCTCGTCGACCCTGACGACCGCCGGCGGCGTCGAAAGGAGCCGCATGACGGCGAGCGCGGAGACGCTCTTGCCGCATCCGGATTCGCCGACGAGGGCGACGCATTCGCCCTTGTGGATGTCGAGGTCGATGCCCTCGACGGCGCGCAGCACGCCCGCCGGGGTCGGGAAGACGACCTTGAGGTTTTTCACCCGAAGCATCAGTTCCCGTTCCATGGCCGGTTCCCCCTTTCGGCGTCCATCTGCGAGAAGACTTCCTCGAGACGGGCGTTGTCGAGATGACGGAACAGCTTGAAGAGACCGTTCGACTGCTTCATCCGCGGGTTCAGCATCTCTTCGAGGGCGAGGCCGATGCGCATGAAGCCGAAGACCGCGAGGAAGATGCCGATGCCGGGGGCGAAGATCCACCACCAGTGGCCGAAGAGGAGGGCGCCGCCGCTCTGGGCCTCGGCGAGCATCTTGCCCCAGCTGATCGCGGTCGGGTCGCCGAGTCCGAGGAACGACAGCCCGGCCTCCGCGACCATGATGCCGGCGCAGGAGAGCGCCGTCGACATGATGAGCAGGTGCGAGACGCCGGGGAGGATGTGGCGGAACATGATCCGGGCGCGGGACGCGCCGGCGAGTTCGGCCGCCTTCACGTAGTTCGCGTTCTTGAGGACGAGCACGAGCGAGCGGATCACGCGGGCGAGCCCGGTCCAGCCGAAGGCGGCGAAGATCGCGATGATCATGAGGTAGCTCCGTCCGAAGAGGTTGGTGAGGACGATGATGAGCGGCAGCGTCGGGATCACGAGCAGGATGTCGACGACGCGCATGATGACGGTGTCAGCGACGCCGCCGGAATAGCCGGCGAGGATTCCGAAGAAGGCGCCGATGAAGGCGATCGCGACGCCCGTCGTGATGCCGATGAGAAGCGAGACGCGGGTGCCGTAGATCAGCATCGAGAAGATGTCCTGGCCGGTCGTGATGGTCGTCCCGAGGAGATGTTCGAGGCTCGGGGCGAGGCCCTTGGCGGCGCGTTCGGTGACGTCGTACGGATCGTAGGGGGCGATCCACGGCGCGAAGACCGCGCAGACGACGAGGAGGGCGACGATCAGAAGGCCGACGCGACCCTTCGGGTGGCGCCAGACCGAGCGGAGGAACCGTCCGATCGGGGCGAGGAAGCGGAGGATCGCGGAACCCGCGGTCCCGAGCGTGCGGACGACGGCCTTCATCGGCGGTCACCCACGGTGACGCGCGGGTCGAGGAGTCCGTAGACGAGTTCGGTGACGAGGTTCGCCGCGATCGCGACCGCCGACATGAAGAGCATGATGCCCATCATCAGCGGATAGTCGTTGGTGGAGTTGGCTTCGAGGAACAGCGTGCCCATGCCGTTCCAGTTGAAGATCTGCTCGATGATGACCGCGCCGCCGATCAGGCCGCTGATCGACATGCCGAGCGAGGTGACGATCGGCAGCATCGCGTTCCGGAGGATGTGCTTGTAGAGAACCGTGCGTGGGGTCAGGCCCTTGGCCTTGGCGGTGAGGATGAAATCCTCGTTGGTCACCGCGATCACGCTGTTGCGCGTGCTCTGGCCGTAGGCGACGATGCCTCCGACCGCCATCGACAGGATCGGCAGGGCGGCGTTGTTCATGACGACCTTGATCGCATCCCAGCTCCAGTCGAATTCGGCGACCATGTTCGGGTTGGTGTAGGCCGGGAAGAGTTCGAACTCGAAGCCGAGGTAGAACGTCAGGATGAGCGCGATGAAGAACGCCGGCAGAGCCGTCGTGAAGGTCGAGGCATTGAGGAGGAGGGTATCCTGCCATCGCCCCCGCTTCCAGGCGGCGAAGGCGCCGATCAGGATTCCGAAGAAGAGGCTGATGACGAGGTTCGTGACCGAGAGCGCGAGCGTCCAGGGAAGGCGTTCGGAGATCAGGTCGGACACCCGCGGAGACCCCGAGCGGAACGACGTGCCGAGGTCGAACCGGGTGAGTCCCTCGAGATAGTTCAGGTATTGCTGGAAGACCGGCACGTCGAAGCCGTACTGCTCCCGGGTGGCCTGCTTGACGATCTCGTACTCGATCTCGGTCATGTTTCCCTGGGGCGGGTAGTACCGTGCGGCCGGGTCGTCGACGCCGAGCCGCGGGATGAAGAAGTCGAGGGTGATGACGACCGCGAAGACGAAGATCGCATAGAGGACGCGCTTGAGGACGTAGATCCGGTTCATGACGCATCCCTCCGTTCCAGGTTCTGCAGCGTATCGGTGTTGAAGACCGTGCTTCCCCGAACCGTGACGTATCCCTGGTAGCGGTCGGTCCGGGCGATCGAGAGGACGTTCGAGCAGTAGAGCGGGACCTTGTAGTATTCGTCGGCGATCATCGACTGGATCGCGAGGATCAGCTCGTACTTGTGCTCGAGGTCGAGCGTCGTCCGCATTTCGCGGATCAGGGCCGTGAGGTCCGGATCGCCGAAGCGGCCGTAGTTCGACGACGTTCCGAGCGTGACGAAATGGGCGAGGTACATGATGTCGAGGTTGGAGATCGTGAACGTGACCCCCTGGATCGTCATGTCGAACTTGGAGTTGTACAGGTACGTCTTCTCGGGACTCGAGCCCTTGGAGGCGAACTCGACCTCGATGCCGATCTTCTGAAGCTGGACCTGCAGGAAGGCGATCGTCTCCTGTTCGCCGACCGATCCGAGGATGTCGAAGGAGACGCGGGCGCCGTCCAGGGTGCGGTAACCCTCTTCGTCGCGCGTCGGCGCGACCTCGTCGAGGAGGGCGTTCGCTTCCGCGATCCGCGCCTCGAGCCCTTCCGGAAGGAGGATCGCGTCGGGGTTGTAGATCAGCGGGTTGGCGGTGCTCATGAGGCCGGCCGCGACCGTCGTCCCGGATCCATTCAGGATCCGCGAGATCAGTTCGTCCTGGTCGATCGCAAGCGCGATCGCGCGGCGGACGCGCACGTCGCCGAGCAGGTCGCGGATCGGATTCTTCTCGCCCGCGACGGGATTCACGTTCATCACGAGCGTCTGCAGGAACAGTCCGGGTGCGTTCGAGACGAACATGTGCTCTCGCTCTTCGAAGAGCGAGAGGTAGTTCGTCGAGATGGCGCTGTCGAGCAGGTCGATGTGACCCTTGAGGAGCGCGTAGATCGCGACGTTCAGCTCCTGGTAGAGGATGAACTTGATCGTGTCGACCTTGTAGAGCGCCGACCCGTCCTCCGCCGTCAGGGCGTAGTCCGCGCGGCGCTCGAGGACGATCACCTGCGCGTTCGACCGGTCGGCGTCGAGGACGTACGGTCCGCAGCCGACGGGATGGCCGTATTGCGCGAGCGTCGCCGCCGTCGGGTCCTTCGAGTTGAGCTGGTTCGTCGGCGTCACGATCGGTTCCCAGATGTGCTCCGGAAGGATCAGGATCGTCGAAAAGAGCGTTGTCACGGCACCCAGGACCTTGTTCACGTGGAGGTACAGGACGGTGTCCCGTTCTTCCTCGGAGATGGCGTAGCCCATGTCCGCGGCACCGTGGCCGTAGGTGAAGATGCCCTGTTCCACGAGCGTGCCGGAGGAGTATCCGTGCTGCAGGTCGCTCGTCCAGGCGAGCGCCCCCGCATGGTTGGACAGGGTGTTGTTGGTGGCGATGTCGAACGTGTAGTACACGTCCTCCGCCGTCACCGGCATCCCGTCGCTCCAGGTGAGCCCCTCGTTCAGGACGACCTTCACGGGAAGATAGGTCTTGTCCGCGGCGCCGTAGATGGCCTCGACGCGGTCGTAGTCGACCGAACCGTCTTCGCGGAGGAGCGGCTCGCCGGCATCGTCGACATAGTACCATTCCTTCGCGATCAGGCCCTCGAACAGGCCGGTCTCCTCGTTGTAGGTGAACAGGGTGCTGTAGAGCATGCTGGCGATCGTCGGGGCGATGCCGTCGCGCGACAGCCATGGCATGAAGGAGACGGGGAACGAAGAGGCGACCACGCCGGCGTAGAGCGTGTTCGAGGCGTCGGTCCGCCGTTCGTACTCGCTTGCCTGGCAACCCGCCGCGCTGAAGGCGAGAAGCGCCGCGAGGACGAGGAGCGCGCATTTGCGTTTCATGGGGATCGCTTCCTTCCTGGATAAGGGATTGCGCACGGGCCGGGGAGGAAAAGGCAGAATCCCGAAAGAACGAGGTTCTGCCTTCTGCGCGGGGCTTCGGTGCGGGGTTGTCGGGTCACTTCTGGTACGGATATTCCATCTGGGTGCCGAAGCCGTCCTTCGTCACGCAGTTGTCGTAGATCTCCTCGATCCGGAACACGTAGGCGGGATAGCGGAGCCAGCGGTTCATGTCGGGACGGTGGTAGACGTCGTGCTGCGCGTTCAGAAACTGCTGGTAGATCTCGCGCTTGCCGGAATCGGTCTCGTCGTGGATCTCCATCTTGCCGCGAAGCTCGTAGCTGATCATCGGCGGCTGATAGAAGAGCATCGTCGCCTCCGGATTGGCCTTGTAGTTGGCGTAGCTGTGCTTCTTCGCCATCTCGAGCGAGCCGATGCACGTGAAGTCGACGCGGTCGCGCGCTTCCGGGCCGTACATGTACTTGACGAGCAGGGCAAGGCCGCGGTCGCTGTATTCCTTGTCCTCGGGCGTCCAGCTCCGGATGTGCTCCATGTAGGCGGCGAGAGTCTTCTCGAGGTATTCCGGCTTCGGCATGAAGCCGATGCCCTTGATCGAGGCGTTCAGGCCGGCGGGGCCGTGGGAGATCAGGGCCGGGTCGTGGGAACAGAACGAGAGGAACATCTTCTCGTTGGACATCTCTTCCTTGTTGACGAGTTTCATGACGGTGTTCGCACGGGTGTGGAACGCCCAGTTGAAGAAGCTTTCTGCGGTTTTCATAGGATCCTCCTGTCGGTTATGGTGTGAGGCGCGTCCGCGCGACGGCGCGGACGCGTCCCGTGTGTTCGGTTATTCGACGACGACCGGTTCCGGAATCGCCAGCGTCCGGTCGGCGCGGCTGCCCATCGAGGACGCCTTGACGTTCAGGGTGAGGCTGCCGTCCGCATGGATCGTGCCGGGAAGGGCGGTTCCGCCTTCGGGGGTGATGGTGATGACGAGACCCTCGACCGTGAAGGTGCCGACCTCATCGAAGGTGTAGGGCTCTTCACCCATCATGAAGTCACTGTGGAACGCGTAGTTGCCGAGGACGTCGAAGGTGATCGTGTACTCGTAGACGACTTCGGATCCCATCGCGGACACGGTATGGGTGCCGGCGTAGGCGGTGTCGTAGGAAAGCGCGGTGACGGCGACGGTGCGGAGCGCTCGGCTGCCCATCGAAGAGGCCTTGAGGGGCAGGCTGAGCGTGCCGTCCTCGCCGATCGTGCCTTCGGCGGCGTCGCCGCCGTCCGGCGTGAGCGTGATCGCCAGGCCGGTGGCCGCATAGGTGCCGACCTCGTCGTAGGTGTAGGTCTCCTCGCTCATCACGAAGGCGCTGTGGAAACTGTAGGTGCCGTCGAGCGAAAGGACGATGTAGTAGTGGTAGACGACGGGGGTGCCCATCGCCGAAACCTCATGCGAACCGACGTAGTAGAGGTCGAATTCCAATTCGGTCGGCGCGAGCGTGCGCAGCGCGCGGGATCCCATCTCGGAGGCCTTGACGGGGGCGGAGATGGATCCGTCGGGGGCGACCGTGCCGGTCGCGGCCGATCCGCCTTCCGGCGTCATCGTGAGCACGTCTCCGGCGACCGAGTACGTTCCGGTCTCCTCGAAGCTGTAGGCTTCTTCGCCCATTTCGAAGACGCTGCGGAACGCGTATGCGCCATCGGCGAAGATCAGGACATAGTGGTAGACGACTTCGCTTCCCATCGCGCTGACGGTATGCGATCCGTAGTAGTTGCCCTCGACGACGGCGTCGGCGACGGTGGTGGTCGACGGGACCGTGGTGGTCGTGGTCGGCGCGGTGGTGGCGGTCGTGACGGCGGCGGTGGTGGACGCGGTCGTCGACGGTGCGGTCGTGGTCGTCTCGCAGGCGATCATCGCCGCGCAGAAGACGAGCCCGAGTAACAACATGATTGCCTTTTTCATCTGTTTGATCCTCCCGATCTATTTGTATTGTTTTCAGCCTTGGGGACAACGTTCCGCGACGGGACCGTCATTTCTTCAGGATGAAGCCGTAGGTGACTTCGCCGACGACGAAGTTGACGTTGAGTCCGGACGAGGAGATCACGCACTTGGTCGTGACCGCGCCGAACTTGAGGTTCACCGAGAGCGGGAAGCCGCCGACGGTGAAGGTCCCGGACTGTTCGAGGACGGCATCGCCGCCGGCCGCGGGGGTGATCGCGACGGTGTAGGTGCCGTCGGCGGCGAGGACGACGACGCCCTCGTAGTCGACTTCCTCGACGGTCGTCGTGCCGGTGAAGATGCCGTTCACGTAGTCGTGGTAGCCCTTCACGGAGGCGGAACCCGAACCGTCCGCCGCATCCGGCCATTCGACGGTGAGGACGTATCCCGAGAGCGTTCCGGTGCGCGAAGCACCTTCGGAAGGCTGGAGGGTGATCGCCGTGCCGGAGACCGCGAAGGTGCCCGTTTCGGTCCAGGGCGTCCCTTCCGGTTCGCCCACGGAGACCTGGTAGCCGCCGAAGCGGTCGAGCGCCACGACGACCCCGAGGGATCCTTCGGCGGTCATGCCGAGATAGGTTCCCGCATAGGCGTTGGTGGTGGCGACGCGGAGATGGCGCGACTCGCGGGCGGCCATCTCGGAGGGTTTGATCGCGACGTCGAGGCTGCCGTCCTGATTGATCGTTCCGGTCACGGTCTCCCCTTCCTCGGGCGTGAGCGAGAGGGTCGATCCGTCGACGGCGAAGACGCCGGACTCGTCGTAGACGTATTCCTCCCCGCCGGTCTCGAAGGTGCTCTGGAAGGCGTACTGGCAACCGCTCTTGAGACTGAGCGTGTAGTCGTACTCGACCGATCCGCCCATCGCCTCGACGGTATGGCTCCCGGCGTAGACGCCGAGCTGACTCTCGTACATGATGATCATCGCGTAGAGATGGTAGACGATTTCGGGGTTCTCCTCGTCCACGACCTCGTAGTGCAGGTTCGACGACCCGTACGGCAGCGCCGTGGCGAAGAGCAGGTTCCTGCCATCCAGGTGGAAGGTGCTCGTCTTCGGCGTTTCGGTGGTCGAATCGCTGTAGAGGAACATGTAGGTGTCGCCCATCGAGCCGATCGTGCCGTGACCCTTGTCGACGGTGAAGGTGCGGTCGGGCGAGAGCTGGAAGGTGTCGTCCTCCGAGATCCGCAGGTAGACGACGAGCGGCATCCCGAGGTTGGTGATGTCGATCTCGTATTCGCCGACGAGCGAAGGCCTGCCGGTGGTGGTGACGGCTTCGGTGGTCGTCTTGCCGCAGGCGGCGAAGGCGAGAAGCGCGAAGACGGCGAGAAGGAACGCAAGGAAGCGGTATCCTGTGGATTTCATGGTGACGGTCTCCTTTCCCGATCGCCGGACGCCCGTGACGAAGGGCGGCCGTGCGAAGCATCTGCTTTTGCGATAACACTACACCACGTGCGGGTGCGTGTCAATAATGTACGGAAAAATCGGTTCCCGATCGGGCGCAATCGCCGTCACCGTGTTACCATAGTGCTATGCCCGACGCCCTTTTCGCCCCCGGCGTTGACGGAGGGTGGCAACCGTGTTACGATGGAAGGCGGTTCCGACGCTTCCACCCCGGTCGGAACGGGAGGATCCCCGATGACCGGCACGAACCATGAACAGGCTTTCCTGGAACTGCTTCAGACGGAGATCGTCCCGTCGATCGGATGTACCGAGCCGGTCGCGATCGCCTTCGCCGCGGCCCTCGCCCGGCGCAGCTTCCACGCCCTTCCGGAACGCATGCACGTCCGCGTGAGCGCCAGTCTCTACAAAAACGCGCGCAAGGCGGTCGTCCCCCATACCGAAGGTCTGTCCGGAGTCGCCGCCGCGGCCGTCGCCGGTCTCGTCGGCGGCCGTTCCGAACTGGGACTTCGCGTCCTCGAGACGATCGGCGAATCCCATCTCGAGTTCATCCGGAAGTATCTCGAAACGCCCTTCTGCGCCGTCGAGGTCGACTCCGCCGATGCCGACTTCTCCTGCATCGTCACGCTCTGGTCGGGCGCGCGCAACGCCTTCGTGGTGCTCCGCGGATCGCACACGAACGTCGAACGGATCGAGGTCGACGGCGTCGTCCTGCCGACGGAACGCTTGGCCGACCCGATCGTCGGCCGGCGCTCCGACGTCTTCCGCGACGTCGCCTTCCGCGACCTGTACGAGTTCGCGAAGACGGTTTCGCTCGAACGCATCGAACCGATCGTGAAACCGCAGGCGGAAGCCAACATGAACATCGCCAGGGTCGGCCTCGAGCGCACCGAAGGCGCGCGTCTGGGCACGCTCTATCCGACCCTCGACCCGTCCCTCCTCGGCCGCATGAAGGCGGCGACCGCCGCCGCCATCGAAGCCCGCATGGCCGGCGCCCCCCTTCCCGTCTACATCAACTCGGGATCCGGCAACCAGGGCATCTCGGCTTCCGTCCCGATCGTCGTCTATGCGGCCGAATCCGCCATCCCCCGCGAACGGCTGATGCGCGCCCTCGTATTCTCCAATCTGGTCGCCCTCTACCAGAAGGCCCAGGTCGGAACGCTTTCGGCCTATTGCGGCGCCGTCGGCGCCGTCGCCGCCTCCGCCTGCGGCATCGTCCTGATGAACGGCGGCACGTGCGACGAGGCCGCCGCGGTTCTCGAGGACACCCTCGCGATCACCGCCGGACTGGTCTGCGACGGCGCGAAGGCCTCCTGCGGTGCGAAAGCCGCGCTCGCGCTCGAGGCGGCGGCCGTCTCCGCCGCGCTCGTGCGGCGCAAGGGGACGTTCGAGTCCTCGGAAGGAATCATCGGCCCCTCGGTCGAGGACACCGTCGGGACCGTCGGGAGAATCGCGCGCGAAGGCATGGCCGACGTCGACAAGGTTCTCGTCGACGCGATGTGCAGCCGCGACGGCATCCGTTTCCGCTGACCCTCCGGACGCACGGCTCGACGACAGGAAAAGGCGACCTCGCCAGGAGGTCGCCGGTCCGATCGCCCCGTCCCCGGACGGAGTCGACGGGATGAATCCGATCCATCGAAAGAACGCACGCATCGGCGACCGATGCGTGCGTTCTTTCTCATTCGGGCATGTGGATCATCAGCGGGCGCAGGAGCGCATACCCTCCCGACTGCCACGCGATGACGATATAGTAGTCCCCCGGCTCGAGATACACCCAGGAAGAGGCGAGATCTTCCGCGACGAGTTCGCCGGACGCCGTGAAAAGCGGCATCGCCGGAATGCTGCGGTCGTAACTCGGCACGTTCATGTTCCAAAGGATGTTGTACATCAGGGCGTAGTTCCCGGCGACGGTCACCGTGAAGCGGAACCGGACTTCCGGATACGTCGGACCGAGCATCGCGACGGGGGGCGTCGACCCGTTCGGGGAGGACGCCTCGACGACGGCCATCTCCGGCATCTGCGCGTAGTCGGTCGCCGCCGGTCCGCTCGGCACGAAGTCGACCGCGATGCGGTAGGCGAAGGTCTTCGAATGCGCCGACAGGCTCAGGATCACGGGTTGTCCTTCGATCACCGGCAGAAAGGTGCCGTGTCCGATCCCGATGTTCCAGGCGAATCCGTTGTACCCGACCCGGACCGAGACGCTGACGCCGCCGTAATCGACGCCGCTCAGGACGTAATATCCTTCCTTGCCGGACACGTCGAGAAGCACCGCGTCGCTTTCGTCGAGGCCGCTTTCGAACGCGCCGTCGATGTAGCCGTCGTCGTCGATGATCGGTTCCGCGATCGTGCCGACGTCGGCTTCGGGTACCTTCTCGATCGCGATCGTGTACTTGTCGGAGACGATGACGCGGGCGTTGAACCAGTAGTCGCCTTCCGCCTCGACCCGGAAGAAAGCAGGATTCCGCTCGATGCGGGTTCCGTCGCCGTCGAGCACGTACTCACGGACGAATTCATCGGCGTTGACGTGCCCCAGGGCGTAATATCCCGGCGTAAGGTGCATCCCGATCCAGTTGTCGCGGCCCTGACGCAGATAGGCTTGGACCCCGTCGCCTTCCGCGTAGGTCGTGAGCGCGTCCTCGATCCTGGAAGGAGCGTAGACGTAGTAGTCGGCGGAATCGTAGGCGAACCGTGTGACCGTTTCGGGGTAGGCGACCACGATCGCGTACGCATAATCGTAATAGTAGTACTCGTCGTCCGACATGTCCGCGTCGGGGATCTCGATGCGGTTGATCGCGATGTCGATCGAGAGTGCGGAGGAATCCGCCGAAAACGTGAAGTCGATCCTCGCCTCCGCATCCTCGCCCGGGTCCGGCGCGGACAATCCGAAGGCCTCGACGAAGCGGCGAAACGCCTGTCCGGCACTGACGGACGAGAGCGGCACGAGGAGTCGGTAATGGCCGGCATCGGAAGCCGTCACGATCGCCCCGGGGAACGAAACCGAAAGTTCGTCGCCTTCCCCCGAGGCGTCCGCCAATCCGCCCGGCGAGAGCGGATACGCCGTCGTCGTGAGGAATTCGTCCTGGCATTCGACCTTCAGGAGACGGTCTCCGGATGGTTCGACGAGCACCCACCCGGCGTACAGACCCGTCGCGAGGAAGTGGTAGGTGAGGGAGGAATGGTAGTAGAGTCCGGAAAGGTCTCGTTCCGCAAGGAAATCGATCCGGGCGACGGTCACTCCGATCTTGCTTTCCGTCGATTCTAGCTTGACGCGCATCGACGCCGTCTCGCGCATCGCGGAGTCGTCGGAGTGGGTCGTCCAAAACGCCGCGAGCTCGGCCTCGAACGCCGCCTCGGCCGGCGACATCGTGGTCATGACCTCGGTCGGCACGGTCGTCTGAACGGTGGTCTGAGCGGTGGTTTGAACGGTGGTCGAAGACGTCGTCGCCGGGACGGTCGTCCCGACGGGGGCGGACGTGGGGAACGAAGCGCAGCCGTAGAGCGTCGCTCCGATCGCGGCACAAACGAACGTCGACAGAATCCTTCTCATCGTCCACCTGCGCGGATCGCATCCCGGCAATGCACCCGATCCGCATCCCAGACGCCTTCAGTCTATCATCGATGATTTCGCTTGACAATCGAGTCCCGTGAAAAAGACGACGAATCGGCGAATATCTTCATCCGACGGGTCGTCCCGATCTTCTATTCGGTGACCGAGGCCTCGTACGCCGTCGTCAACATCACGGTGAGGTTGCCGTTCTTGACGCGCAGTTCGTCGATGAACTCCTTCTGGTCGGCGTCGGGCTTCATGTCGACGACGTAGGTAAGTTCGAACATCGTCCCGAATTCGGTCGTCCTGACCTTGTGCAGCTTCGCCTTCTTCGCGAACTTCCGGAAGGTCCTGTCGAACGCGTGGGCGTAGTTCAGGTTCTCGGGGATGACCACCTTCAGCTTGCAGTGGCCGTCGGCCGCGCGGTCGAAGCCGGACAGCGACAGTCCCGCGAGGACCGCCGCGAAGACGACCGTGACGATCGCCGCATAGCCGAGATAGCCGAGACCGCAGGAAAGGCCGATCGCGAGCGTGACGAAGATGTAGGCGACGTCCTTGGTGTTCGTCATCGTCGCCCGGAACCGCACGAGCGTGAAGACGCCGGCGAGCGAGAGCGCCTTGGCGATGTCGCTCTGCACGAGCAGGATCACCACCGCCATCACGGGCGGGAGGAGCACGAGGGTCGACGCGAACGAACGGTCGCAGCCGCCGTCGCGGTGGGTGAAGAGGCAGACGCCCGCGAGCGCGGCGCCGAGGAACAGGCTCGCAAGCAGGATCCAGACGAGGTTGGCGGCGGTGATTTCCGTCATGTCGAGGATGAAGACGCTACTGAACATGGTCGATGTCTCCGTTTCTTCGCGCCGCATAGGCGGCGCCGTATTTCGAGAAGCTGCGGCTGTACGCCTTCAGTTCCGAGAGTTCCCGCGCGAGCCAGAGCGGGTAGTTGTCGGCGGTCTTGATCTCCAGAAGCCAGGTTCCCGGCGGGAGGAGTTCCTCGCCGGCGTCGCCCTCAAGATCGACGGCTTCCGTCCGGACGCGGACGTTTCGGTCGAAGGTGACGCGGATCGAGGGATCGGACTTGCATTCGAGCGCGATCCGGTCGTAGCCGATGTAGTAGTTCGGGCGGACCGGCCGATGGGCGACGAACCAGCCGATCTCGCGCAGCACCTGGCCGTCGAGATAGTCGCCCGCGGCGGGTGCCGCGCCCCGCTCGACGAAGGCGATCGCATCGCGGTACGTCATCGCGACGCGGCGCTTGTTCACGCGTCCGAGCGATTTCTTCTTGATCTCGAGGAAGACGCGGTCGTCCGGCCCGACCGGGATCACATAGCTGCGGAGCCGGAGCTTCTCCTTGTAGGACGGGCGGTCGATCGAGGTGCGGACGACGTCGTTGTCCTCGGTGTCGTAGTAGACGTTGTGGACACGGTAGCAGGAATCCTCGCCGGAATGTCCGTCGTAGGCGAAGCGCTTCCCGAGCGCCGCCAGGAACGCCCGCTTCTGGTCGTCGGTCAGAAGATACTTCCGCTCGTAACGGGAGAAGGTGCGGACGGCCATGGTCAGGGTCTCCCGCCGCCGGAGGAAGTTCCGACGGTGGTGGCGATTGCGGTGATCGTGAAGGTCTTGTAGAGCGTTCCAGACGCATAAGTTCCGCCGGCGGTGACGCCATCGAGCGAGGACGTCGGATCGGTCACAGTGCCGCCGAGATAGACGTTGTAGGTCGTCCCGCGGGCGAATTCCGGGGTGCAGATGACGATCGTCTGGATATTCTTCGACGGCCGGAAGGTGACGACCTCGGTCCCGTCCGCGGTTTCGATCCGCACGATCTTCGCCGAGGCGGTCGTCAGGTTGACGAGCACGCCGTACTGCGTCGATGTCGAGCCGACGTTCTGCGCCATCCCCATCGAGCCGGCGGCGATCAGGATCCCACCGGTCATCGCAAACGAGGAGTCGTAGTCGAGCGCACCGTTGTCGGAGGCGGTCGGTCCGTTCACGATCACGACGCCGCCGGAGATCGAGAGCGCGCCGTTGACGTCGAGGCCGTCGCCGGTAGAGTCGACGTAGACGTAGCCGCCCGAGATGGAAAGCGACGCGTTGCCGGCGGACGCCCGGGGCTGTCCTCCCCAGGGGAACGTACCGGATCCGTCGACGCCGCCGGCGCCGTTGATCCCGTCGTCGGATGCCTTGATGCGGACGGTCCCGCCGGAAACGGCGATCGCGAGCGACTCGAGTCCTTCGTAGGATTTCCGGATGTCGATCTCGCCGCCTTCGATCGACAGCGTCTCGTCCGCGTGGATCCCGTCGTCGTTCGAGGTGATGGCGATCGATCCGCCGGCGACGACGACCGTGCCGTTCGCATGGATCGCGTCGTCCTTCGAGACGATGTCGATGGTACCGCCGGCGATCGCGACGGCGTCCGTCGCCTTGATGCCCTTGCCGGAGACGGTCGCGATCGAGGCGTTGTTCACGCCGGAGACGATCATGAACGTCCCGTCGAAAATCGTGACGGCATGCGATGCGTCGAGCCCGTCGCCGTACGCCGAGATCGTGAAGACGCCGCTTTCGATCGTGATCAGGCCGTTCTCGGCGCTTTCCGCGTTCTCGCAGTGGATCGCGTCGTTGCCGGCGGTCAGCGTCAGGGTCGCGTCCTTGATCGTAATCGAGTCGTTCGCCTTGAGGCAGTTGTTCTCGGCCGTGATCGCGATCGTACCGTTCGTGATGACGAGGTCGTCGTCCGTGTTCAGGCCGTTTCCGACGTTCGCCTCGATCGTCAGCGAGCCGGTGCCGTTGATCGTGACGTCGTCGTTGGAGAAGACGACGCTATGGATGTCGGAGGTCGACCCGGCGCGGTCGGCGAGGCGGTTCGCGGTGCCGTCGGCGAGATTGAGGATGAGCTTGCCGGACTGTTCGGCGAGGATGACCGGTCCGTCGGGACTCGTCAGGTCGCATCCGGAAAGCACCAGCGTCACGGTCTCGTCCTTGCCGGCGGAGACGACGATGTTGCCCTCGCCGGCGCCGGTGATCACGTAGACGCCGCCGGCGTCGATCGATATCGTCGACCCGGCGGGAAGCGTCGTCGACGCTGTTCCGTTGGCGGTCGTGATCGTCACGGCGGTTGTGGTGAAGGTGATGTCGGAGGAGCCGGCGACGGTGGTCACGACGTCCTCGTCGTCCTCGTCGTCGTACGTCGGCGTTCCGGTGAAGACGCCGGCGGTCGTGTCGAGCGAGCAGCCGGCGATTGCGAGCACGATCAAGAGCGATGCGAACAGCAGGAGGGTCTTCTTCATGGGGTGCCCCTTTCGGCGGTCGGAGGACCGTTCCTCCGATTCGTTTCCAGCCCCATTATAGGTTCGGTCTGTGAGAAGACGATGTCGGTTTTGCCAAGGATCGGTGAACATCGTGATGGTTTCATCACAAGAAACGAACAATGAAAAGACCGAGGCGTCAGCCCCGGTCCTTGCGGCGGATCAGTTCGAGGACCGCGTAGGTCGCGACGTCCTCGGCGTACTTCTTCGGTCCGAAACCGGCGTCGTAGCCGAGTTCCTTCGCGAGTTCGTGGGTGATGCGGGCGCCGCCGGCGATCAGGATCACGTCGTCGCGCATCTTCTCGGCTTCGAGCAGTTCGACGAGTTCGACCATGTTCGCGAGGTGGACGTCCTTCTGGGTCACCGTCTGGCTGACGAGCAGGACGTCGGCCTTCAGTTCCCTCGCCTTCTTCACGAAGGCCTCGTTGGACACCTGCGACCCCATGTTGCAGGTCTTCACGTGCCGGTAGCGTTCGAGACCGTAGTGACCCGCGTAGCCCTTCATGTTCATGATCGCGTCGATCCCGACGGTGTGGGCGTCGGTCCCGGTCGAGGCGCCGACGAAGACGACGTCGCGCCCGAGCTTCTCCTCGATCAGGCGTTCGACCTCCTCCATCGACAGCGCCGGGGTCTCGAGTTCGCTCACGGCGATCCGGTCGGGGTCGACCAAGAACGGCGTGCGCCCGTAGACCACGTACATCGAGAAGACCTCGCCCATCGGTTCGCAGTGGACGACGTTCGGGTCGATCATCCCCATCTGCCGCGCGAATTCCTTCGCGCACTCGATGCCCTTCGCCCCCGCCTTCACGGGCAGGGTGAAGGACAGCTGGACCTTCCCGTCGTTGGACGTGTCGCCATAGGGTCGGATGTTCATCGGCGTCCCTCCCTGAGCCGCTCGAAGGCGGCGTTCATGTAGTCCGGATGCTTCGCGACGACGCCTTCGAGGCCCTTCCCGCCGTCGCGGGAGCGCCTGATGTCGGCGAAGTCGCCGCGTTCGAGCGCATCGAAGAGCGAGGTGCCCGCGATCTTCTCGAGCATCGCGCGCGCCTCCTCGAGGACCTGATGGGCCCGTTTCACGACGATTCCGTCGGGAGCGAACCGCAGTTCGTCGTAGATCGCGCCCATCGTGGTCTGTACCATCTTGGCGTTTTCGACGGCGAGGTGGCGGTCGGCGAGGAAGGGCGTGTGGATCGCTTCGGTCATCATTCCGAGCAGGTGGATCGACTGGCCCGTCATCGTCGTCGCGGTGTTGAAGAGCGTGTCCATCGCGTGCGTCTGGAAGATGTTGCCGGTGGAGTGTTTCGTCGGCGGCATGTACTTGAGCGGACAGTCGGGGAAGATCTCGCGCGCCATCTCCGCCTGCGCGATCTCGTAGAGGAAGCCGTTTCCGATCGCGGGATCGATCTCGAAGGCATGTCCGAGTCCCGTCTGTTCGGGAGGAAGCCCCGCCTGGATCGCGAAGCGTTCGTTGATGAACTGGCTGGCGAGAACCGTGTGGGCCTTGTCGACGGCGTCCGAAGTCGTCAGATAATTGTCCTCGCCGGTGTTGATGACGATTCCGGCGTAGGCGTTGAGAGAGCGCGAAAAATGCTGGTCGACGAGCGTGCGTCGCATGTTGATGTCGCGGAAGATGATCCCGTACATGGAGTCGTTCAACATCACGTCGAGTCGTTCCAAAGCGCCCATCGCGGCGATTTCCGGCATGCAGAGACCGGAGGCGTAGTTGACCAGCTTGATGTACCGGCCGACCTTTTCCGAGGTTTCGTCGAGGGCCTTGCGCATGATCCGGAAGTTCTCCTGGGTGGCGAACGTGCCGCCGAAGCCCTCGGTCGTCGCTCCATAGGGCACGAAGTCGAGGAGCGACTGGCCGGTCGAACGGATCACGGCGATGATGTCGGCGCCCGCCTCCGCGGCCGCCTGCGCCTGGACGACGTCCTCGTAGATGTTCCCGGTGGCGACGATCAGGTAGATCTCGCAGTCGCGTTTCCCGAAGCGCCGGACGTAGGCGTCGCGGGTCGCGCGGTTCTCGTCGATCCTTGCGAACTTGCGGTCGAGGTACGGTTTCAGGATCCGCCGCGCCTCGTCGTTTCCGAGAAGCGGATGACCGCAAAGCGTCGCCTTGCCGTCGGCGAAAGCCGAGACGAACGCGTCCAGGTCGAGTCCGATGGCCTTGAGGGCGCTCGCAAGATAGACCGAGACGCCGCGGGAGAGGTCGCCGTGCCTGTTCACGTCATCGACCATCAGGTTGGGGATCGGGACGTCGAACCGGTCGATGCCGTCGACGCCGCAGAGGCGCAGGACGGTACGTTCGACGGCGACGGTCGTGTGCGCGTCGATGAAGGTCTGGGTCGTCTCGCCGATGCGTTTCGCATACGCCCGGCATTCGGCGATCTTCTTCCGGTCGAGGTTGAGCTTGTCGTAGGTTCTCATGCGGATTCCTCCATGACGTCGACGGCCGGAAGGCCGGTCGCGTCGGACAGTGCGTCGAGAAACGCCTCGCGGTCGAAGCGGTGCCCGGCGGGTGAAAACGGGTTGGCGCCGACGAAGAGGACCTTCATCGGGGTCAGGACGCGGATATCGCGCCCGAGCAGAAACAGGTGGCGGAGCGCGTCGCCGTCGGCGACGATCGAAAGCGGACCGCGGACGACGAGGCCGCAATCGTGTCCGGTGCGGCGATCGACGAAGCGGCGGGCGAACGTCGGTCCGAGCGCCTTCGGCAGGTACAGCCAGCGGGCGGCCGGCGGAACGCGGTCGAGGACGGCGTCGGCGGAACCGACCGCGGACGGGACGTCGAGCGGATGGAATCGATGGTCGACGTCGATCCAGCCGATCGCGTCGACGGCTTCGAGGAACGAGAGCGCCGGATCGACGGCGGGGAGCGTGAACTTCGCGACCGCGTATTTCGCGGCGCGGACGACCGCGTCCATCGAGGCCGACAGGTGGGCGCCGGCGACGTAGACCATCGCCTCGCCGGCCGCGGCGTGCGAGCCGCGGGCGAAGGCGCCGTCGAGGAAGATGCGCCTGGCGCCGAGTCCGCGGAGGATGCGGACGATCTCCTCGGTCGCGGAGGCCGTGGACGGACCGCCGACGAGGAGGATCCCTTCGGACAGGACTTCGACCACGACGATCTCGCCGAGTCCGGTCATGATCCCGGTGCGGCGGACGATCCGGGTCTTCGCCTCGGCCGTCCTCAGGCAGTCCTCGGCGGTCGCGCAGAGGGTCCCGGCGGTGAGCCGGATGCGCGGCTTGGGAAGATAGGTGACGGCGTCGAGTTCCTCGCCGTCGAGCCCGACCGAGGTGACGCCGACCGTGACGTCGGAATAGGTCGGGACGAGCGCGTTCAGCACCGTCGTCTTGCCGGCGTTCTTGGCATTGCCGACGATCGAGACGACGGTGTGGTCGCCGACCAGCCGTCTCAGCCTTTCGATGACCGTTCCCTTCTTTCGAGGTGCTTCGGCTCGATCGAAAGTCGCTTGCCCGCCAGCAGGCTTGAGACGCCGTCGTGCGGCTTCTGGTTCGCGCAAAGCTCGCAGTCGCAGGTGTCGTCGTATTCGGCGGGCTCGGTGTAGGTGGTGATGACGCCCTCGTAGTTGCGCAGGACCGTGCGTGACGGCGACATCGAGAGGACGTAGTTGGGCATCACCGGGATCTTCCCGCCGCCACCCGGGGCGTCGACGACGAAGGTCGGGACGCAGAAGCCTGAAACGTGGCCGCGGAGGCCCTCGATGATCTCGATCCCCTTCGAGATCGGCGTGCGGAAATGCTCGATGCCCATCGAGAGGTCGCACTGGTAGATGTAGTAGGGACGGACGCGCATCTGCGCAAGCCGCGTGACGAGCGTGCGCATGATGTTGACGCAGTCGTTCACGCCGCGGAGCAGGACCGACTGGTTGCCGAGCGGGATGCCGGCGTCGGCGAGCTTCGCGATCGCCGCGGCCGATTCCGAGGTGATTTCGTTGTAGTGGTTGAAATGGGTGTTGACCCAGATCGGGTGGTACTTTCGAAGCATCGCGACGAGACCGTCGGTGATCCGGGAGGGGAGCACGACGGGCGTGCGCGTCCCGAGCCGGATGATCTCGACGTGGTCGATCTTGCGGAGTTCGGAGATGACCCACTCGAGCTTCTCGTCGGAAAGCAGAAGCACGTCGCCGCCGGAAAGCAGGACGTCCCGCACCTCGGGAGTCCTCCGGATGTAGTCGATCCCCTTCTCGATCCGCTCCTTCGTCGACTCGCCGTCCTTCTGTCCGGCGAAGCGGCGCCGCGTGCAGTGGCGGCAGTACATCCCGCACATGTCGGTGACGAGCAACAGGACGCGGTCGGGATAGCGGTGGGTGAGGCCGGGGACGGGCGAGTCCTTGTCCTCGTCGAGCGGGTCGGCCATGTCGACGGGGCTCACGTACAGTTCGCCGATCGACGGGACCGACTGCAGGAGGACGGGATCGTCCGGATCGTCGGGATCGATCAGGGTGAGGTAGTAGGGGGTGATCGCCATCCGGAACTTGCCGAGGACGGCGCGAATGTCCTCCTCTTCCTTCGGGGTAAGGGCGATGTACTTCTTCAGCTGCTCGACGGAGGTGACGCGGTTTCGCACCTGCCACTTCCAGTCGTTCCATTCGGCGTCCGTGACGTTCGGGAACAGGATCGCCTTGCGTTTCAGATAGCTGTCGTTCTTGACGAGCATGGGGTGTCACTCCTTTCCGCCGTAGCGCTTCCGGAAGAGCCGGTAGAGCTCGGGCGATTTCCTGATGAGGTCGATCGTGAAGTCGGCGTGTCCGGCGGTGTAGCCGTTTCCGATCATCATCGTGGCGCCGCTGGCGACGCCTTCGGCGCCGAGCGCGGCACGCGAGAACGAGGTCGCCATCGAGAAGAAATAGACGATGCCGTCGTCCCTCGTGGGCAGGATCGAGGCCATCTCCGTACCGGCGACGTTCACCACGTTCACCGTCAGGTCGTACTTCCGTCCGCCGTTGGCCTCGAGCGCCTTCCGGTAGACGTCCATCGGGTCGCGGGCGTCGGCGACGACGATCTCGTCGCAGGCGTGCAGTGCTTCGAGTTCGGGCAGCTGCTTGAGGTCGTTCACGACCCCGACGACGTGTCCTTCGGGACCGGCGTCGAGTTTCGCCTGAAATGCGCAGAGCACGCCCGACTTGCCCGAGGCGCCGAGGATCAGGACGGATGAACCGGGATTCACGAGCCGATGCACCTGCGCCGGCGCGCCGGCGACGTCGAGCGCGGACATCACGACCTTCTGGTCGAGGTCGGCGGGAATCTTCGCGTAGATGCCGGTGGAAAACAGGATCGCGTCGGCGTCGACGTCGACCTGGTCGTTCTCCATGTGGATCTTCCTGATCGAACGGATCGAGAGCGGCGTGAGCGAGAGCGACACGAGCGTCGCGATCCGGTCGCCCGGCTTCGCCTTGCCGGGGAAGGCGGACCCGACCTCCCTGACCGTCCCGAGAAGCATCCCCCCGGATCCGGTCACGGGATTCTGGAGTTTCCCGCGCCGCGTGACGATGTCCATGATCATCTCAGCCATCTTCTTCTCGTCGCCGCCGCAGGCTCCCATGATCTGGTGGAAGCTCGCGGAATCGACGTTGAGCGTCTCGACGGCGATCAGGAGTTCGTTCTCGCGGATCGGCAGGCGGTTGTCGAGGACGTCCGCCGCCTGGGGCAACGCCCCGGCGGGCGACAGGACGCGGTGCGTCCCGTAAGGACATGGTTTCGTCATCGTCTTCCCTCCATTCCCAGGATCCTCCGCGCCTCGACGGGCGTGGCGACGCGGCGTCCGTGGCGGACCGCCATCGCCGCGACCTTGGCGACGAGCTGCGCGTTCGAGGATGCGAGCACGCCCTTCTCGACGTACAGGTTGTCCTCGAGGCCGACGCGGACGTGGCCGCCGTCGGCGATCGCGAGTTCCGCGAGCGGAAACTCGTACCTACCGATGCCGGCGACGCTGTAGGTGGCGTCCGCCGGGATGCTTTCGCGGAGGAAGCGGAAGTCGCGTTCCTCGCCGGTCATCCCGCCGTTCACGCCGAGCACGAACGAGAAGTGGAAGGGCGGCTTGACGAATCCCTTCCGCGCGAGCCGGAGGACGGTGTCCACGTGCCCCTTCTCGAAACATTCGAGCTCCTTCGCGACGTGCGCGTCCTGGAGCGCCTTCGCGAAGGCGATGATGTCGTTCTCGGTGTTGACGAAGATGTCGTCGCCGCCGAAGTTGAGCGTACCGCAGTCGAGCGTCGCCATCTCCGGGGAAAGCGAGACCGGCTGGAGCCGTTCGGCGCGTGACATCCCGACGGCGCCGCCGGTCGAGACCTGGACGATGACGTCCGGCGCGGCGGCGCGGATCGCCTCGATGATCTCCCGGAAGCGCGCGGCGTCCTGGGTCGGACGGCCGTCGTCGGTGCGGGCGTGCAGATGGATCACGGAGGCCCCCGCCTCCGCCGCACCCCGGGCCGCCTCGGCCAGTTCGGCGACGGTGTAGGGGACCGCCGGGTTCTGTTCCTTGGTCACTTCCGCGCCGGTGACGGCGCAGGTGATGATGAGCGGTTCCAAGGCTTCAGCCCTGCCGCTGGCAGCCCTTCGGGACGACGCAGGTGCCGACCGCGGTGACGCAGAGGATCGGCTCCTCGAGGGCGTCGGCGGCCGACGCCGAGAGGTCGGGACGGGCGGCGACGACCTTATGGAGCGCGAAGGCCATCTTGCGCGAGGTGTTCCCGACGGCGACGATCTCGGCAGTGACCTCGACGAAGTCGCCGGCGCGGAGGGGCGCGAGGAACTCGACCGATTCGTAGGCGCGGAAGAGACCCTCGTCGCCGTCGTGGCGGATCAGGAGTTCGGTGGCGGCGTCGCCGAAGAGGGCGAGCGCCTTCGCGCCGTCGACGAGGTTTCCGCCGTAATGGGCGTCCTGTTGGGAAAGACGCATCCTGAGTGTCGTTTTCATGCCTTTTCGACTCCTTTCATGGGGACGACGCCGTCGACTCGAAGCGGCGCTTCGGTGAGGGCGACGACTTCCGCGACCGTATGGTCGGGATGGACTTCAAGCAGCCGGAGGCCGCCTTCCTCGACGGCGATCACGGCGAGTTCGGTGACGATCAGGTCGACCTCGCGGCGCGCCGTGAGCGGAAGCGCGCACCTCTTCAGGATCTTCGGCCTGCCGTTGTTGGTGTGGGTCGTGGCGACGATGACCTTCTTCGCGCCGACGACGAGGTCCATCGCCCCGCCCATCCCGGGGACCTTCTTGCCCGGGATGATCCAGGACGCGAGCGAACCTTCGGCGTCCACCTCGAGGGCGCCGAGGACGGTGACGTCGACGTGGCCGCCGCGGATGATCGAGAACGAGAGCGTCGAATCGAAGAACGAGCCTCCCGGGACGATCGTTGCGTGCTGGCCGCCGGCGTTGCAGGAACCGGTCGGGGTTTCCGAGAGCGGTCCGATCCCGATGATGCCGTTCTCGCTCTGGAGCGTGACGCGCCTGTCCTTCGGGATGAAGTCGGCGACGAGGGTCGGCGTGCCGATGCCGAGGTTGACGAGGTCGCCGTCCTCGAGTTCGAGGGCGATGCGGCGGGCGATGACGAACTTGTCTTCCATGGCCTCAGTCCTCCAGAACGTAATCGACGAGCGGGTGGGGGACCACGACGTACTCGGGGTCGAGGGCGTCCTTGATCTCGTACGGTTCGGCCAGAACGACGGCCGCGGCCGTCGCCATCACCGGATTGAAGTTGCGCTGCGAGCCGCGGAAGGAAAGGTTCCCGAAGCGGTCGGCGATCGCGCCGCCGAGAAGGGCGACGTCGGCGCCGAGCGGCTCCTCGAAGAGCCATTCGCGCCCGTTCGCCTCGATCGTGCGCTTGCCTTCCTGGACGACGGTGCCGAGCCCGGTCGGGGTGAGCACGCCGCCGAGACCGGCGCCGTGGGCGCGGATCCGTTCGGCGAGCGTCCCCTGGGGGACGAGCTCGACCTTCATCGAACCCTCCTGCATCATCCTTCCGGCGGACGGATTGGTGCCGATGTGCGAAGCGATCAGCTTCTTCACGCGGCCGGCGACGATCAGGCGGCCGACGCCGCGATCCTCCCAGCCGCCGTCGTTGGCGATCACGACGAGGTCCTTCGCGCCCGAGGCGAGGAGGGCCGAGACGAGCCGTTCCGGCGATCCGTTGGCGAGAAAACCGCCGACCATGACGGTCATCCCGTCGCGGAAGAAGCGTCCGAGTTCATGCGATGTCAGAAAACCTCTCATGCTATTCCCCCTTCGGCGGCATGATCACGGCTTCGCCGACGATCACCGTCTCGCCCTTCTGGTTGACCGCGACCGTATCGAGGATCACGCGGTTCTTCTCCGGAATCAGCTCGCGCACCGTCACCGTCGCGGTGACCGCGTCGCCGAGATAGACCGGCTTCGTAAACTTGAGCGTCTGGTGGGTGTAGATGCTGCCGAGCCCGGGCAGCTCGGTGCCGAGGATCGCGCTGAAGAGCGAGCCGACGAGCATGCCGTGGACGATGCGCGCGCCGAAGACCGTGTCCTTCGCGTACGCTTCGTCCATGTGGGCGGGATTATGGTCGCCCGACACCGCCGCGAAACCGGCGACGTCCGCTTCCGTAAACGATTTCGAGAGCGACGCGGTGTCGCCCACGCGCAGGGTTTCGATCGTCTTTCGATTCATGGATATCCGCCTCCTTGAAAAAAATAAAGCCGTCATGTCGTAACCATGACAGCTCTTCATCCGAACGATGACAGCGGCGGAAACGTGGGGTCCGACGCCTGGCGCGGCCGGACGGACCCGGTCGTGCCACCGACGACGTCGCCCTTCGGCCGACGCGTCCGGGATCCGTCCCGTTCGCATCGCCGGCCTACCCGCGACGCCGCACCTCTGCGATGCGATGCAGTTTTATCGATGCCGTAACCATCATAACACGGGGTGAAAGCGTTGTCAACTGCGCGCAGGCGCAAAAGGAAGGCGGAACGGTCCGCCGGAACCGTTCCGCCTGTGACGCCAGATGACGTGGGCGAGGGGTGAAGCAAAGCGATCGTGATGCGATGACGTCGGACGTGCTCTGGGTACTGACGATGGATCGATGCTGAAGCGTTCCCTGGATCGTGTTCGGTGGTTCGCTTGCGAGATTCTCCGGCGGCCGGGTCGGAAGATTCCCGACGGTGCGATCGACGTTCAAGCGATTGATCTGGAAAAGCCAAACCATGGATCGTTCCGAAACAGATGCGTTCTGGTTCTGGATCGTCATCCGGTTCCCCTCGTGAGGACTTGCGACCGCGGGCCCCCCCGCGGTTTGTCGTGAAGCGAGAAGCGACGTGGATCCTTGCATGATGCGATCGTCCGACGGGGATGCGGAGGCACCCCTCGACTCTCTTATACCAAACCTTTTCGGAAAAATCCATACCTTTGCGCAAAAAAGTTGCGTGGACGGCGAGATTCGTATCATAGATACGATCGCGACGGTCGCAAATTCACGGAAACGCCGCGACGGCCCCGCACGCGACCCGACGGGATCGAAGGATGGACGGTTTTCACCGAATGGCGAAGACAATCCGCTCGTCATTTGGTATAATGTAAGCGCAACCATGAACCGAAAGGGTGAACCGCATGAACAAGTACATGAAGACCGCGATCCGCGAAGCCGAAAAGGGCATCGCGGTCAATGACGGCGGGCCGTTCGGCGCCGTCGTCGTGAAGGACGGGAAGATCGTCGCCAAGGGCCACAACCGCGTCGTCGTCTCGCACGACCCGACCGCCCACGGCGAGATCGTCGCGATCCGCCGCGCCTCGAAGAAGCTCGGCACCTTCGACCTCTCGGGATGCGAACTCTACAGCACCGCCGAGCCCTGCCCGATGTGTCTCTGGGCGATCTACTGGGCGAACATCGGGAATGTCTACTACGGCTGCACCGTCGCCGACACCGAGAAGATCGGTTTCCGCGACATGGAGTTCTACAAGATGTCGAAGAAGGCGCTCCAGCAGAAGATGACGATGATCGACCGCGACGAATGCCTTTCGCTTTTCGACCAGTACAACCGGCTCGAAGCCAAGACGAACTACTGAGGGACCCATGGCCGACAAGTCCGAAGCGCTCCTGCTCCACGAACGGCTGCGCGGGAAGATCGAGGTCGCACCCCGGATCGAGATCGCCGACCGCGCCACCTTGTCCCTCGCCTACACCCCCGGCGTCGCCGAACCGTGCCTTCTGATCCAGAAGGATCCCGACCTTTCCTACCTCTACACCCGCCGCCACAACACCGTCGCCGTGATCACCGACGGCACCGCCGTCCTCGGCCTCGGCGACATCGGCCCCGAGGCCGGGATGCCGGTGATGGAGGGCAAGGCGCTCCTTTTCAAGACCTTCGGCGACGTCGACGCGATTCCGCTCTGCGTCCGTTCGAAGGATCCCGACGAGTTCGTGCGATGCGTTTCCCTCCTCGCCGGCAGCTTCGGCGGGATCAACCTCGAGGACATCTCCGCCCCGCGCTGTTTCGAGATCGAACGGCGCCTGAAAGCGATCTGCGACATCCCCGTCTTCCACGACGACCAGCACGGCACCGCCGTCGTCGTCGGCGCCGCCCTGCGAAACGCCCTTAGGGTCGTCGGAAAGGACCTCGCGTCCGTCCGCGTCGTCGTGAACGGCGCCGGTGCGGCCGGCACCGCGATCGCGGAGTTTCTGCTCGACCTCGGCGTCGGCGACGTGATCGCCTGCGACCGCCTGGGGATCCTCTTTCACGGCGACCCCGCGCTCTCCCAAGCCCACAAGGCGCTTGCCGCGAAGACCAACCGCCGCGGACTCCGGGGGACGCTTCGCGATGCGCTCCATGGCGCCGATGTCTTCATCGGCGTGTCCGTGCCCGGATGCGTCGATGCCGCGATGGTGCGCTCGATGAACCCGGGTGCGATCGTCTTTCCGCTCGCCAATCCGATTCCCGAGATCACCCGCTACGAAGCCCTCGCCGCCGGTGCCGCGGTCGTCGGCACCGGCAGTTCGAAACATCCCAACCAGATCAACAACCTCCTCTGCTTCCCCGGCATCTTCCGCGGCGCGCTCGACGTCCGCGCCCGCGACATCGACGCCGGGATGATGGTGGCCGCATCGTTGGCGATCGCCGATTCCGTCCCGCTCGAAATCCTCTCCCCGGAATCCGTCATCCCCTCGCCGCTCGACGGAACCGTGCACGCCCGCGTCGCCGCGGCCGTCCGCGCGGCGGCGATCCGTTCCGGCGTCGCCCGCGCCCCGTACGATCCGGACGCGCTCCGCTGAAGAAACGAAAACAGGTTCGATCCCCTTTCGGAGACCGAACCTGTTTTCTTCATGTGGCGGTCTACTTGTCGCCCATCGTCAAGGCCATGACGGCCTTGGCGGTGTGAAGCCGGTTCTCGGCCTCCTGGTAGACGATCGAGTGCGGTCCGTCGATGACGGAGTCCTCGACCTCGTTCCCGCGGTCGGCGGGGAGGGCGTGCATGTAGGAGACGTCCGGCTTCGAAAGCGCGATCATCGCTTCGGTGCACTTCCACGACTTGTTCTTCACGAGGTTCTCGTCGACGACCTGCGTCGAGGTGTTCGCGACCCAGGATCCCCAGTTCTTCGGGATCACGACGTCGGCGCCCTCGTAGGCTTCCTTCATGTCGTGGGTGATGCGGAAGGAGCCGCCGTTCTCGAGCGCGTTCTTCCGCGCCTTCGCGATCGCCCAGTCGGGGAGCGGATATCCCTCCGGATAGGCGAGGGTGACGTCCATCCCGTAGCGCGGGAAGAGCAGGATCTGCGAAAGCGGGACCGAGATCGGCTTCTTGTGGGTGGTCGCGAACGCCCAGATGATCGAGACCTTGAGGCGTTTCGTTTCGCCCTTGACCTCCTGGATGGTCATCAGGTCGGCGAGCGCCTGCATCGGATGGTAGAGGTCGTCCTGGAGGCTCATGATCGGGACGGTGGACCACTTCGCCATCTCGCGGAGGTACTTGTTCCCGACCTCCCAGAAGCAGTTGCGGCAGGCGATGCCGTGGCCGTAGGAGGAGAGGATGATGGCGGTGTCCTTGGCGGATTCGCCGTGGGACACCTGCATCATCGAGGTATCGAGGAAGGTGGCGTGTCCGCCGAGCTGGGCGAGACCGGACTCCATCGAGTTGCGGGTACGGGTGGACTGCTCGAAGAACATCAGAAACGCCGTCTTGTCGGTGAGGTAGGGGGTCGGGACGTTACTGCGGAAATCGTGCTTGAGCTCTTTGGAGACCTCGAGCAGCTTGTCGATTTCGGGCTTCGACCATTCCTCGAGGGTGATGAAGTGTCTTCCTTTGAACAGGGGTTGCATGACGCTATTCCTCCTTGCGGCCCTTGAGGCCGTCCATGTAGACGCCGGGGAGCGCGGCGTAGAACGCCGCCGCCTTCACGAGTTCGTCCTTGTAGGTCTTTTCGTTCGGGGCGTGGGCCTCCTCCTCGCGTCCGGGTCCGAACCCGACGCAGGGGATTCCGTGCCGTCCCATGATCGTCACCGCGTTCGTCGAGAAGGTCCACTTGTCGACGACGGGCTTTTCCTCGAAGAGGCGCTCGTAGGCGCCGACGGCCGCCTTCAGGACGGGATGGTCCTTCTCGAGGACCCACGTCGGGAAGTAGCAGTCGGTCGGATAGACGAGACCGGTGTACGACGGCCGGTCGTACCGGTACATCTCGACGACCGCGCCCGCCCGCCTGACCGAGGGCAGGTCGCGGATCTCCTGAAGCGCGCTCTCGTAGGTCTCGCCGGCGGTGAGGCGGCGGTCCACCGAGATCGCGCAGCCGTCGGCGACGGCGCAGCGCGAGGGCGAGCTGTGGAAGATTTCGGAGACGGTGAGCGAGCCCTTCCCGAGGAAGGGGTCGTCCTTCAGCCGGCCGTGCAGTTCCTGCAGTTCGAGCAGGATCGGCGCCATCTTGTAGATCGCGTTGTCGCCGCGCTCGGGGGCGCTGCCGTGGCAGGAGACGCCGCGGGTCGAGACTCGGATCTCCATCCGGCCGCGATGCCCGCGGTAGATCCGGCAGGCGGTCGGTTCGGTGATCACGACGAATGCGGGGCGGATGCCCTCGCGTTCGATCAGGTACTGCCAGCAGAGGCCGTCGCAGTCCTCCTCCTGGACCGTGCCGGTGACGAGGAGGGTGCAGTCGTCCTCGAGCCCGAGGTCCTTCAGGATCTTGCCGGCGTAGACCATCGAGGCCATCCCGCCCTCCTGGTCCGAGCCGCCGCGGCCGTAGACGCACCGTTCGTCCTCCTTGCCCTCGTAGGGGTCGAAGGACCAGTTGCGGATGTCGCCGATCCCGACGGTGTCGATGTGGGCGTCCATCGCGATCAAGTGCTTTCCGCGGCCGATCCGCCCGAGGACGTTGCCCATCGCGTCGATCCGGACTTCGTCGAACCCGACGTCCTCCATCTCCTTCGCGATGCGGAGGACGACTTCGCGTTCGCCGCACGATTCGGAGGGAATCCGGATCATGTCCCGGAGGAACCGGACGATGTCCGGACGGTACGTTTCCGCCAGCCGGCGGATCGATGCATAGTCGCGCTTCACGATGCTACCTCATCGCGCGGATCTTCGCGTCGTAGTCCGCGATCTTGCGGTACTCGTGGTCCCAGAACGAGGGATTCCGCATCGCGTCCAGATACTCCTTCGAATAGCCGAAGGGGAGCCAGTCCTTCTCCTTCTGGGCGAAGAGCCGCTCCTTCGCGGCCGCGCCGCGGACGTCGAGGATGCCGTCGGTCCCGGCCTTGAGGAAGATGTCGCGGAACCAGCGGCGCAGCACGAACGGCGCCGTCTCGAGGACGCGCCGATCGAGGTCGGCGATCACCGAGTCGTAGCGGTCGAAGCCGTCGGTGGCGATCGTCACGACGTTGTCCTCGGGGCCGAGCTTCAGATACTTCGCCATCTTGATGGCGCCGAGGATGTTGCAGACGGAGGAGACGCCGAACAGTTCCCTGAGACCTTCGGCGGTCGTCCGCGAGATGCCCGCCTCGACGAGAACGTCGGGGGCGTCGTGCAGGACCTTGAGTCCCTTCACGCAGTCGTCGTCCGCGATCGTCGCGACGAAGTCGGTGTTGAGGACGTTGTGGATCAGCGTGCACATCTTGTCGCCGATGCCCTCGATGCGATGCTGGCCGCGGCCGCCGTCGGTGAGCGTCGAGCATTCGTACGGCTCGAGCGCGACCACTTTGGCCTCGGGGAAGGCCTCCTTGATCGCATCGCCCGCGGCGAGCGTCCCGGCGCTGCCGGGAGCCGAGGTGAAGCAGGCGATCCGGCCGTTCCCGACGCCCTTCACGGCCTCGATGCAGGAATGACCCGTGACGTGGCGGTGGAAGCGGTAGTTCGGCATCAGTTCGAACTGCGCGAGCGAGCGGTTCTTCGGATCCTTCTTGAGTTCGTAGGTCCGTTCGAGCGTGAGGATCACGTCCGACTCGGTGCCCGGGGTGAGGTCGAGCTTCGCGCCGTAGCGGCGGATCCGCTCGTAGCGCTCCTTCGACATGTTGTCGGGCATGATCACGATCGCGTCGTACTTCATCAGGTTGCAGATGTAGGAGACGCCGATCCCGAAGTTGCCGGTCGAGGGACCGAGGATCGTGTGCGTGCCAGGGACGATGTCGCCGTCGACGCAGCCCTCGATCAGGGTCGCGTAGGCCGGACCGACCTTGTGCGATCCCGAAGGAAAGGTCTTTCCGAGCAGGACGACGACGTTCGCGTCGACGCCCGTGAGCGCCTTCGGCAACACGATCTTCTGGACCCGGTTCTTGGCGTCCTTCCAGGTGATGTTGAACAGGTTGATCGGATCGAGTTCGTTCTCGGTCTTGGCCGAGAGCGCCCTGGCCCGGACGGCCTTGTCGGCCTTCTCGGGGTGAAGCATCTCCTCGTAGGTGGGACCGTAGGGGATCTTGTTCATTGCGCATGCACCTCCGCATGATGTCTGTCGATATAGTCTATCAGGGCTTCCAGGTCCGGTTTCAGGAGGATCGGGGAACCCACGGCCCGGGCGGCGTTCGCCGGGTCCTTGAGGCCGTTGCCCGTCATCGCGCAGACGACGGATTCGCCCTTCTTCACGAGACCGCGGGCGACGGCGGCCTTCAGGCCGGCGAGGCCGGCGACGCCGGCCGGTTCGCCGAAGATTCCCTCGGTCCTTCCGAGGTCCTTCATCATCGCCAGGATCTCCTCGTCGGGGACGGAAATCCAGGTGCCGCCGGAATCGCGCACCGCCCGCATCGCCTTGACCGGGTTGCGCGGGATCCCGACCGCGATCGAATCCGCGATCGTGTCCTCCTCCGCCTCGCGGAGCGGTTCGTTCTGCTCCCAGGCGTCGACGAACGGCCGGCAGCCGGACGCCTGGACGCCGAGGATCTTCGGGATCCGGTTCGTGAAGCCGAGCCGGAAGAGGTCGTAGAAGCCCTTGTACAGTCCCGCGACCGTGCAGCCGTCGCCGACCGCCACCACCGCCCAGTCGGGAACGTCCCAGCCGAGCTGTTCGGCGATTTCGAGCGACATCGTCTTCTTGCCCTCGACGAGATGCGGGTTGATCGCGGCGTTCCGGTCGTACCAGCCGTAGTGGCGGATCGCCCGCTTCGACAAGTCGAAGGCGGCCTTGTAGTCGCCGTCGACCATGATCACGGTCGAGCCGTACGCGAGAAGCTGGTTGAGTTTCCCGACGGGTGCCCGCCGCGGAACGAAGATGACCGAGGAGAGGCCCATCCGGGCCGCCTGACCGGCAAGCGAGGAGGCGGCGTTCCCGGTCGAACTGCAGGCGACCGTACGGGCGCCGAGCGCGAGCGCGTCGAGCACCGCGACCGCCGAGGCGCGGTCCTTCATCGAGGCCGTCGGATTGACGCCCTCGTCCTTCACGTAGAGGACGTCGAGACCGAGGTCGGCGCCCAGGCGTGTCGCCCGGTAGAGCGGCGTGAAGCCGGTCCGGAGGGTGCGTTCGTGGCCGTCGCCGACGATCGACAGAAGCGGCAGGTAGCGCCACATCGTGCGGTCGGGGTCGGCCGCAAGCGTCGCCTTCGTGAAGGTCCTCGCGATCGCGTCGTAGTCGTAGCGGACGTCGAGCACGCCCTGTTCGCCGCAGGCGGGACAGACGTGCAGTCCGGGATCGTAGGGATGTCTTCTTCCGCACAGGGTGCATTCGAGGCATAGGATCTTCGCCATGTCATTCCTCGATCGGCACGAGCCGGAAGAGCGGGACGTCGAACAGTCCCATGTCGGTGAGCTTGAGTTCCGGAATCACCGGAAGCGAAAGGAACCCGAGCGCGAGGAACGGATCCTCGAGGCTCGCGTCGACGCCCATGGTGCGCACGACCGCGCGCATCGCCTCGAGCCGTTCGACGACGACGGAGGCGTCCGCCGTGGTCATGATCCCGCCGACTTCGAGCGGCAGGCATTCGGCGACGGCGCCGTCCTTCACGACGGCGATCCCGCCGCCGATCGCGACGATCCGCTCGACCGCGAGGCGCATGTCGCGGTCGGAATCGCCGATCACGATCAGGTTGTGCGAGTCGTGGGCGATCGTCATCGCGACCGCACCGCGCTTCAGGCCGTAGCCTTCGACGAGGCCGAGGCCGACGTTGCCGGTGCCGCGGTGACGTTCGATCACGGCAAGCTTGAGGATGTCGCGGGCGGGGTCGTGGACGTAGATCCCGTCCTTCCGGTCGACGACGCGGACGAGTTTCTTGGTCGAGGCGTTGGCGGTATCGAGGCCGATCACCTTGACCGCGTCCCTGCCGAGCCGGAGTTCGAAGGAGACCTTCGCCGGATCGACGCGGACGGTGTCGACGACGCGACCGTCCCGGACCGTCGGGACCTCGAAGAGGGCGACCCGGTCGCGGGCGACGAGGACGCCGTCCTTGAACACCAACGACGGGACCATGGCCTTCAAATCGTCGATCACGACGAGGTCGGCGCGATAGCCCGGGGCGACCGCCCCGCGGCCCTGCAGGCCGTAGCAGCAGGCCGTGTTGAGGGTCGCCATCCGGATCGCGTCGACCGGATCGACCCCCGCCTCGATGGCGAGCTTGACGTTGTGGTTGATGTGGCCTTCCCGACGGATGTCCTCGGGATGCTTGTCGTCGGTGCAGAAGGTGACGCGGTGGCGGTTTTTCTCGTTCACCGCGGGAAGCAGCGCGAGCAGGTTCTTGGTGTGCGATCCCTCGCGGAGATGGACGTACTGCCCGAGTCGGACGCGCTCGGCGAGTTCCGCCGGGGTGCGGCACTCGTGGTCGGTCCGGATCCCGGCGCCGACGTAGGCGCAGAGGTCCTTGCCCGTCACGGCCGGGGAATGCCCGTCGACCGGGCGGTTCCCGACGGCGGCGATCTTGGCGAAGATCTCCGGGCCGCCGGAAAGCACCTGCGGGTAATCCATCACCTCGCCGAGGCCGAGCACCGACGGGTCGCCCGCGAGCGCCGCGACGTCCTCGTGTCCGATCGTCGCGCCGGCGGTCTCGAAGACGGTCGTCGGCACGCACGAGGGGATCATCATGAAGACGTCGAGCGGGACCGTGGCGGCGGCCCGGATCATGTAGCGGACGCCGTCGACGCCGCGGATGTTGCCGATCTCGTGCGGATCGGCGACGACCGCGGTCGTTCCCCAGGGCAGTACGCAGCGCGCGAACTGGGGAGGCGTGAGCATCGAGGACTCGATATGGACGTGGCCGTCGATGAAGCCGGGGCTCAGGTACCGCCCCTCGAGGTCGATCTCCTCGACACCGTCGTACGACCCGAGGCCGACGACGACGCCCTCGGCGACGGCGACGTCGCAGAAGTCGATCGTGCCGGAGAAGACGTTGACGACGTGCGCGTTCTTCAGGACCAGCGGGGCCTTCTCGAGACCCCTGGCGAATCTGACGCGTTCCGGTTTGCCCATGGTTCCCTCCCTGGTGAAGCCTGGTTGACTAGAGACTCCCGATGAAGTCGGAAAGCAGGTTGAGCGCGACGGTGCGGCGGTAGTCCGCCGTCGAGCGCTGGTCGTCGATCGGCCGGATCGCGACGCCGTAGGTCTCGCGGATGCGGGGCAGTTGCCGCTTCAGCTCCTCGAGGGAAAGCCCGGTCGCCGACTCCTCGATCTTCGCGTCGCGCACGACCGTCGGACCGACGGCGCCGAACGCGACCGAAAAACGGGTCACGACGCCGTCGTCGACCTTGACGAATCCGGCGAAGGCGACCTTCGCGATCGCGTCGGCCTTGCGGCCGCCGACCTTCTCGAAACGGACGGTCGCGCCGTCGTCGGAGGGAACGAGGATCGCCGTGATCAGCTCGTCGGGACGGAGGACGGTCTTTCCCGGGCCGGTCGAAAAGCCGACGACCGGAACGGTGCGGACACCGGAGGCGCTCTCGAGCCGCACGACGGCGTCGAGACACGCCAGCGCGAGCGCCGGGTCGGCCGCCGGGGAGGCGTTCGCCAGGTTGCCGGCGAGGGTCGCGGCGTTGCGGATCCCGGGGGACGCGGTCACGCGGATCGCGGCCTTCAGGAGCGCCGGGACGAGCGGATGGACGAGCAGTTGCGAAAGCGTCGCCGTCGCGCCGATCTCGACGAGACCCGCGTCCACGCGGATACGGGAGAGTTCGGACAGGTTGGCGACGTAGACGGCGCCTTCCGCGATCGCGGGCGACACGCCCGCCCAGCGGCGGCGCTTCACCATCAGGTCGGTGCCGCCGGCGACGACGGGGCCGCCGCCGATGGCGAGGAGTTCGAGGGCTTCGCGCCTGGATCCGGGAATCGCTTTGTTCACCACAGCCCCTCACCGTCCTTCGACGCGCGCAGGACGGCGCGCACGATCATGCGGTAGCCGGTGCAGCGGCAGAGGTTGCCCGAGAGGGCGTCGGCGACGGCCGCTGCCGTCGGATGCGGGTCGTTCGAAAGCAGCGCCTCGGCCGCGAGCACCATTCCGGGCGTGCAGAAGCCGCACTGGACCGCGCCTTCCGACAGGAAGCTCGCTTCGATCACGCGATAACGTTCGGATTCGCGGAATCCTTCGATCGTGACGATCCTGCGTCCGTGCGCGTTCGCGACGGGGACCATGCAGCTGTTGTAGAGGGCGTGGTCGATCAGGACCGAGCAGGCGCCGCATTCGCCCTCGCCGCAGCCCTCCTTCGTGCCGACGAGGCCGAAGTCGATGCGGAGGACGTCGAGCAGGCGGCGGGAGGCGTCGCCGTCGTAGACGACGTCGCGGTGGTTCAGGTTGAATTCAACGCGTGCCATGTTCGATCAGCTCCATGATCGATTCGGGCGTCGCCGGAATCGATGAGATTTTCCTTCCGATCGCATGTTCGATCGCCGCCGCGACGGCGGGGGCGCCGCCGACGAGGGTGAGTTCGCCGAGGCCCTTCGCGCCGAAGGGACCGAAGGCGTAGGGATTCTCGATGAAGACCGTATCGGCCGGACAGACGTCGACCGCGGTCGGGATCATGTAGTCGGTGAGGTTCTTCTGACGGACGCGGCCGTCCTTCACTTCCATCCGCTCGAGGTAGCCGTAGGCGATGCCCTGCGTGAGGCCGCCGTCGGCCTGGCCTTCGGCGAGCAGCGGGTCGATCGCCGTGCCGGCGTCGTAACAGCTCCAGACGCCCTTGAGGTCGACCTGGAAGGTGCGCCGGTCGACTTCGACCTCGACGGCGACGACACCCCACGAATACGCCGGATAGGCGTCGCCAAGAAAGCGCTCCTCGTCCCAGACGATGCCCTCGGGCTGGACGTAACGTTCCTCGACGGACTGCGCCGACCCCTCGGTCCACTCCTCCTTGAGGCGGAGCGCCGCGCGGGCAAGCAGTCCGCCGACGATCATCGTCGTCCGCGAGGCGACCGTCGGCCCCGAATCGGGGGCGAGGTCGGTGTCGGGATGCGGGAAGACGACCGTTTCGAGCGGTCGGCCGAGGACGGCGGCGACGATCTTGGAGAGCGCCGTCGCCGCGCCCTGTCCCATGTCGACGGAGGCGATCCGGATCGTCACGGTCCCGGCGGAATCCTTGTCGAGGCGGACGCGCGCCTTGATGTGGTCGGCTTCGCCGCTGCCGGTGAAGCCGCAGCCGTGGAAGAAGACCGAAAGGCCGATCCCCCTCCAGGCGTCGCCTTTCTTGAACTCGCGGACCTTGCGGCGGTAGTCGGAGCGTTCGAGGACGCGGTCGATCATGCCGTCGACGAGGATCGGGTCGCGGTAGAGGCCCGACGTCGAGGTGAGGTCGCCGCGGCGCGCCAGGTGGCGGCGCCTGTAGGCGATCGGGTCGACGCCGGCGCGGGCCGCGAGGTGACCCATGAACATTTCGACGGCGAAGAACATCTGCGGCGCACCGAACCCGCGGAACGCGCCGGTCGGAACCGTATTGGTGAGGTATGCGGTCCCCTCGACGCGAAGATGCGGAACGGTATAGGCGCCGGTGGCGGCGATGAGCGCGCGCGAGAGCACCACTCCGGAGAGTCCGAGGTAGGCGCCGGCGTCGATCGCGACCGTTGCCATCAGGCCGACGACGCGGTCGTCGCAGTCGAGCGCCGCGGTCAGTTCGATCGTGGAGGGATGCCGCTTGGTGGTCGTCTCGACGTCTTCGGTGCGTTCGTAGAGGAGCGAGACCGGTCTTCCCGTCTTGCGGACGGCGACCGCGACCTGTGCACCCGTGAGGGAGGGGAACTCTTCCTTCCCGCCGAAGGCGCCGCCGGTCTCGGCCTGGATCACGCGGACCCGGTCCTCGGCACAGCCGAGCACGCCGACGACGGCGTTCTTGACGTAGTAGGGACATTGCATCGATCCGACGAGGGTGACCTTGCCGCCGTCCTCGGGATAGCCGACCATCCCCTGGGGTTCGATGTACGCCTGTTCCTGGTATCCGGTGGAAAAGGATTCGCGAACCGTGCGGACGGCTTCCGCGAACGCCTTTTCGGGATCGCCCTTGGAGTAGGCGTACCGCGCGCCGGCGACGACGTTTGCGAAGACCGGGACGTCCTCGCGGTAGCGGACGACGACGCGCGCGGCGAGGTCGAAGACGACCGCGCGGTCCGGTCCGCAGACGAGCAGGATCGGTTCGCCGATGTAGCGCACTTCTCCGTCGGCGAAGACGGGCATGTCCTTGAAGATGATCCGGACGGCGTTCTCGCCGGGGACGTCGGCCGCGCCGACGACGAAGCAGTCCTGCGGAAGCGGCGGCACGGCGATCGACAGGATCTCGCCCTTCGCGATCGTCGACCGCACCGTCCTGGCGTGGAGAACGCCCGCGATCGGCAGATCGCCGACGTATGTCGCGCGTCCGGCGATCTTGGCCGCGGCGTCGCGACGGACGACGGTGTCATGGATGTCGTTCATCGGGAACCCCCCTTTCGACCGGATTCGCTTCAACGGAGCGCCCGGGTCGGGCATTTGGCGATGCAGAGACCGCAGCCGAAGCACTTGGCGGCGTCGACCTCGATCCTTTCGCGCAGCTCGAGTGCGAAATACGGACAGACGCGGACGCACAGGCGGCATTTCGTGCACTTCGCCTCGTCGAGGACCGGCGGAACCGGTTCGTAGGAGACGGAAGCGTCGAGCCGCGTCGCGGCGACCTCGGCCATCGAGGAAAAACCGTACTTGGCGAGCGCTGCCGGCATGTCCCCCACGATCTTCGCGTAGAGGTCCTTCCCGCGGAGCAGCGCCCCCGAGAGCATCTGCGTCGCCGAAGCGCCGGCGAGCAGGAACTCGAGGACGTCCTCGGCGGACTGGATCCCGCCGACGCCGATCACGGTGAGTTCCGGAGCGGCGGTCTTGATGCGCCGCACGGCGGCGAGGGCGAGGTTCTTGATGACGGGTCCCGAGGTCCAGGCGTAGCCGTCGGCGTTGCCGTAGCGGATCCGCCGGGTCGCGAGGTCGACCTTCATCGTCGGGCCAAGCGAATTGATCGCGACCACCCCGTTCGCGCCGTTCTCGCGGATCGTGCGCGCGAAACCGGCGACGTCCGGCAGATGCGGACTCACCTTCATGTAGATCGGCTTCTTCGTGCGGGCGCGGATCGCCGCGACCGTCCGGCCGATCACCGCGAGGTCGGTGCCGACGTAGTGGGTCGAGACCTCGAAGGCGTCGGCGAACCCGTCGAGGGCCGGAATCAGGACTTCGATGTCCTCCTTCGAGTAGCCGACGGAGACGATGAGCGGGCGATCCTTGACCGCCATGTAGGCGGGAAGGAAGTCGTCCGTCCAGCGGCTGAGCGGATGTTCGCTCCAGAGCTCCGAGTTCATCGCGTAGTCGCGGTCGCCGTAGATGCACGGACGCGGGATGACGGGGGCCTTCGTCGAGATCGTCTTCGTGACGACCGCGCCGAGGCCGGAATCCCTCATGAAGCAAAGCTTCTCGAAATCGCCGACGAGCGGACCCGATGCCGGCATCAGCGGATTGGCGAGCGAAAGCCCGTCGAAGGTGACCCTGAGGTTGTCGTTCATCGCTGTTCTCCTTCCCGGGCGAGGCGGTCCCAGACCGCCTGCGCCTTTTCCCTGGATCCGGCGGCCGCGGCCGCGACCGGGTCGTCGAGCGTGAAGTCGGCGACGACCTGCCGGCCGTTTACGAAGACGTGGCGCGGCCGAAACGCCGGCGCCATTCCGAAGACGAAGTGGCCGAAGGCGTTGCGAGGGCCGATCGGTGTCGGCCCGGGGTAGTCGGCGACGAGCAGGTCGGCCGCCGCGTCCGGCTCGATCCGGCCGAGGCGGATTCCGAACAGCGACGACATGAAGTCGTAGGTGTTCAGGACGACGCGAAGCGTGTCGGCGAGGCCGAAGGCGGTCGGCATCCCGTCACGGTGGTTCATCGAAAAGCCGAGGGCGCGGATCTCGACGGCCGCCGAGGCCGACATCCCGTCGTCGCCGAGGATCGTCGGGATTCCCCGCGCGAGCATCCCCGCGACGTCGGGCAGACCGACGCCGTTGTTCATGTTGGACGTCGGGTTGACGGCGACGGTCGCGCCACGCGCCTTCAGGAGCGAAAGTTCGCGCTCGTCGCAATGGACGCAGTGGACGTAGAGCGATCCCGGGCCGACCATCCCGAAGCGGTCGAAGCGTTCGACGACGGACGTGCCGTGACGCGAGCGGGTCATGGCGACGTCTTCCGCGGATTCGGCGGCGTGGACGTGGACGGGGAGATCCCCGCGGACGGCCGCGACGCGGCGGAGGGTGTCGTCTCCGAGGGACATCGAGGCGTGCAGACCGAACATCGCCGCCGACCGTCCGGGACGGACGCGTTTGGAAAACGCGAGGTTCTCGCGGATACAGGCGTCGACGTCGAAGCGGTCGGAGGTCTCGAAGCAGAACGCGGCGCGCATGCCGGCGACGTCGACGATCGCGTCGCCGAGCGCCGCAAGCGACCCGTCGATCGCGCCCGAGGCGTGGTGGTCGACGATCGCGGTGACGCCGTTTCGGAGGTAATCGGCGGCGGCCGCCGCGCCCGAGGCGTGCACGGCCTCGAGGTCGAGGTTCCGGTCGAGCTTCCACCAGAGCTGGTCGAGGATGTCCTGGAATCCCTGTGGTGCGAAGGGGACGGACATTCCGCGTGCGAAGGCCGAATAGACGTGCGTGTGGCCGAGGACGAGTCCCGGCATCAGGATCGCGCCGCGGGCGTCGACGACGGTCTCCGTTCCGGGGACGTACTCCGACATCGGTCCGACGGCGCGGATCCGGTCGTCGAAGCGGACGTAGGCGTCTTCCCGCCACGAGATGAAATCGAAGAGGTTCGCGTGGACGACGGCGGTCATCGTTTCGTCCCTCCTTCCACATATCTTCCCGACGTGCCGAGGAAGCGGCCGTCCCTGACGGCGAACCGGCCCCGGACCATCGTCGCCGCGATCGACGCGGAGACTTCGGTTCCGAGCCAGAGCGAGTGTCCCCGCGAATGGTCGGAGGCGATCGTCCCCGCCCCCGGGCGGACGAACACGAAATCGGCGTCGGCGCCGACGGCGATCGTTCCCTTGATTCCGGCCAGTCCGAAGCATTCGGCCGGATGCGCCGTCATCTTCGGGATCACGGCGTCGCCGAACCGGTGGTGAAGGACCCGGAAGGCGTGTTCGACGCCGCCGATCCCCATCGGGATGTCGCGGAGCAGGGATTTCGTCTTCTGCTCCCGGGTAAAGGGGCAGTGGTCGGTGCCGATCGCGTAGACGTCGTCGAAGCCGGCCGCGAGGCGGTCGCGTTCGGCGGCGGAGCGGAGCGCCGGCGCCATCGCGTAGAGCGCTCCGTCGGAAGAGGCGAGGTCGTCTTCGGTGAAGGCGAAGTAGTGCGGGCAGCTCTCGACGAAGAAACGACGGCCGAGGAGCGCGGGATAGCGGGTGCGAAGGGCGTCGAGGGTCGCCCCCGAGGAACAGTGGACCATGTAGAGGGTGCCGCCGCGACGCTCGACGAACGACGCGAGCTTGAGCGCTTCCGCCGTCTCGCCCGCCGCGGGGCGGCTCTTCGGGAGGTCCCGCGCGGTGAAGCCGTCCTCCATCACGATGCGGGTATCGTCCTCGATGTGGGCGAGGACGACGAAACCTTCCCGTTCGGAGAGTTCGAGGAGCCTCTCGATGTCGGAATCGAAGGTCCGGCGTCCGGAATCGGAATAGGTCGTGAACAGCTTGAGCGAGCGGATCCCGAGCGAAAGCATCGTCCGCACGTACCGTTCGAGGTCGCAGCGCGGATTCTTGATCGTGGCGTGGAAGCGGTAGTCGACGACGGCTTCGCGCGCCTCGCGGCGCCGGTCGGCGAACGCCCGCTCGAGCGCCTCGGGGGTATCCGTCGGCGAAAGGAAGTCGATGAAGGTCGTGACCCCGCCGAACGCGGCCGCAACCGAACCGGACCGGAAGTCGTCCGCGGAGCGGATCCGGCCGAGGTCGAGGTCGAAATGGACGTGCGGGTCGATGAAGCCGGGGAGCACGCGCAAACCGGCGGCGTCGAACGTCTCGAGGGCGGGTTCCGGGGACGGCCCGACGGACGTGATCCGTCCGTCCCGGACCAGGAGGTCGGTCGCGACGTCGGCGTCGCCGAGGCGGACGAGGCCGTTTCTGATCAGCAGGTCGTTCATGGCGGACCCCCTAGATCGAGTCGACGACCGTCGCGTTGCGGAAGCCGTAGCGGGCGATCGCGCGTTCGACGAACTCGTCGCGGACGACGAGGACGAGGTCGAGTCCCGACGCCGCAAGCGCCGCGATCGCGTCGTCGAATCCGGATCCTGAGAGTTCGAGCTCGCCGATCTCGTCGAAGTAGATCGGGGAGGTGCGGGCGGCGACCATCTCCGTCAGTTCGCGGACGACGCGGTCGTAGGATTCTCTTGCGAAGAGGTACGGACCGATCTCGCAGGCGACCGCGAGGCCTTCGGGTTCGAAGCCGCGGCGATGCACGAGCGGGATCTCGACGCCGGTGGAGAGCCGCCTGGCGTCGTAACCGCGGACGTGCCTGCCGGCGAGCCGCTTGATCATCGCGAAACCGTCGCCTTTTCCGGATTCGGCAAAAAGCGACGTGAGTTTCGTGGTCTTGCAGGAGTCGATGCCTCCCGTGACGATCGTGACCAAGACGGCCACCCCCTTCGGACGGTTAAGAAGAACGCCAAGGCCCGGGGCGATTGGCGTCGGAATCAGGACAGAAGATAGGTCGCGGCGAGCGCGAGCGCGGCCATTCCGGCCGCGAACGCCGGTTTCGCGAACGGGCGCGTCACGGTCTCCGGCAGACGGCCGGCGAGGCGGTCGACGAAGATCCAGACGGCGCCGGAGGCGAGGCCGTTGTAGACGATGAACTCGAAGAGCGTGTCGAAGCCGGCAAGCTGGCCGGACCAGATCCCGAAGCCCCAGTATTCGACGGACAGCGCGAGGATGAAGGCGACGCGCCAGCCGAGCGAGGCGGAGAACTGGAGTTCGATGCGGCGCCATTCCGTTCCCTTCGAAAGCGCCGGAAGGAGCGCCGCCATCACGGCAGCCTCGAGGACGATCGAGAGCATCGGGTTGGCGACCCGGAGCGGATTCATCCCGGGAATCAGGAAGTCGACCGACTTGACGAGCGCGGCCATTGCGCCGACCGCGACGGCGGCGCCGCGGTTTCCGGTCTCCTTGCGGAAGCGGACCAGGATCGCCGCGCCGATCGCCGGCATGACGATGCCGGAGAGGTAGTCGTGGACGAGATGCAGGACGTAGCCGAGGGTGGCTTCGAGCAGACCCCAGAGGGCGCCGTAGGCGACGACCAGGATCGCGATCTTGAGGTTCTTGTTCATGGGTTCCTCCTTATTTCGCCTGACGGGCCTGGAGGCCGCGCCAGATCTTTTCCGGGGTGACGGGGAGTTCGCGGATGCGGACGCCGACGGCGTGATAGATCGCGTTCGCGATCGCCGCCGGCGGGGTGTCGATGCCGATCTCGCCGACCGACTTCGCGCCGAAGGGGCCGGACTCCTCGTAGGAGACCGCGAACTCGGTCGTGAGCTTCGGGATGTCGAGCCGGGTCGGGATCTTGTACTGGAGCAGGTCGTTCGGACTCGTCCGACCGTCCTTGGCGTAGCCCGGCTCCTCGAACATCGCGATGCCGAGGCCCTGGACGATCGCGCCCTCGACCTGGCCCTGCGCCAGCTTCGGGTTGATCGTGGTGCCGCAGTCGACGACGGAGACGTAGTCGATCAGGTCGACCTCGCCCGTCTCGGTATCGACCTCGACGGTCGCGAACCCGGCCATGAAGGGCGGCGGCGACTTGTGGCCGACGAAACTGCCGGTGACGCAGAGCTGCTTCTGCCCTTGGTTGTAATAGAGGCGGTTGGCGAGTTCGCGCAGGGTCGTCCGACCCGATTCGGCGACGAATTTCTCGCCGTCGAAGGCGACCTGGTCGCGGGTCGTGCCGAGGACCTCGGCGGCTTCCGCGACGAGCGCCTCCTTCATCTTCCGGGCCGCGCACAGGACGGCGTTGCCGGAGACATAGGTGGTCGAGGAGGCGTAGGCGCCGGTGTCGAACGGCGTCACGTCGGTGTCCGAGGAGGTCACGACCATGCGGTCGAGGGTGGTGCCGAGTTCCTCGGCGGCGATCTGGGCGAGGACCGTGTCGCTCTTCTGGCCGATGTCGGTCGCGCCGACGAGGAGGTTGTAGAAACCGTCGTCGTTCAGCTTGATCGTGGCCGACGCCATGTCGATCAGGGGGATGCCGCTGCCCTGCATCGCGATCGCCATCCCGACCGCGCGGACGCGGTTGCGGGCGACGATGCGGCGCGGGAAATTGTGCGCCCAGTCGCTGAGCTCGGCGCCGCGGTCGACGCAGAACGGCAGCTTGCAGGTGTCCATCGTCATCGCGGTGCCTTCGGTGCCTTCGCCCATGATCGCGAAGATCGGCGAGGTCTCGCCCTCGCGCATCATGTTCTTCCGGCGGAACGCGAGCGGATCGCACTTCAGTTCGGCGCAGAGCTCGTCGACGGCCGATTCGAGGGCGAAGTTGCCCTGGATCGCGCCGTAGCCGCGGAACGCGCCGGCGGGGGTGTGGTTGGTGTAGGCGACGATCCCGCCGAAGCGGACCGCGTCGACCTTGTTGTAGAGCGGGAGCACCTTCGATCCCGTCACCATGAAGACGGTGAGGGCGTGTTCCCCGTAGGCGCCGGTGTCGGAGAGGACCTGGCAGTCGATCGCCTTCAGGGTCCCGTCCTTCATCGCACCGAGGGTCATCTCGATCCGCATCGGATGCCGCGTGTAGGAGGATTCGAAGACCTCCTTGCGGGTGAAGACCAGCCGGCACGGCCTGCCGGTCCGGATCGCGACGGTCGCGACGGCGAGTTCGGCGGCGATCGCCTGCTTCCCGCCGAAGCCGCCGCCGACGCGCGGCTTGATCACGCGGATGTTGGCGATCGGATAGCCGAGCGCCTGCGAGAGGATCCGACGCACGTGCATCGGCGTCTGCGTCGTCGCGTGGATCACGAGTCGGTTCTGATGGTCGAAGCGGGCGTTGGCGGCGTGCGGTTCCATTGCGACGTGGGCCTGCGCGGTGGTGCGGTAGGTCCGTTTCACGACGACGTCGCACGTCTTGAGGACGGCGTCGACGTCGCCGACGTTCATCTTGTAGGAGGCGGCGATGTTCCGTTTCGGTTCGAAGCCGATCGGGAACATCTCGTGGATCTCCGGTTCCGGATGGAGCACGGAGGGATTGTCGACGGCGGTGTCGAGGTCGAGGACGGGCGTGAGGAGCTCGTACTGGACCTTGATCGCGGCGATCGCGGCTTCGGCAGTCCGGACGTCGGACGCCGCGACGATGGCGACCTCGTCGCCGACGTAGCGGACGTATTCGTCGAGCACGAACTTGTCGTGCGGAGACGGTTCGGGATAGCCCTGTCCGGCGCGGGTGAAGGGGACGCGCGGAAAATCCTTGTGGGTGAGGACGAGTTCGACTCCGGGAATCGCGCGCGCTTCGGTCAGGTCGATCGCGACGATCCGGGCGAAGGGGTGCGGACTCCGCAGGATCTTGACCGCAAGCGACTGCGGAGCGGTGAAGTCGTCGGTGTAGGCCGGGCGGCCCATCATGATCGCCTTTCCGTCAAGCGACGGCAGCGGCTTGTTCACGACGTTCATGGACGTTCCTCCAGATAGCGCCGGATCGCGGCGAGCTGCGACTGGTACCCCGAGCAGCGGCAGAGGTTTCCGACGAGCCATGTGCGGATCTCGTCGTCGGTCGCGTCCGGTTTCGTCGTCTTGAGCGCATACACTGCGAGCGCAAGCGAGGGATTGCAGTAGCCGCACTGGTCGGCGCCCTCCTCGCCGAAATGGCGGGCGAGGCGTTCTGCCTCGGCGGCGATGCCCTCGACGGTAGTCACCTTGCGGCCGTCGGCGCGGATCGACAGGAACGAACAGGACGGCACGGGACGGCCGTCGACGAGAACCGTGCAGACGCCGCATGAGGTGGAGTCGCAGCCGCGGCGGACCGAGAGCCAGCCGGCGTTGCGGAGCGTGTCGAGCAGGTAGTCGCCCGGTTCGACGTCGAACGGGCGGGACAGACCGTTGACTTCAACGCGGATCAGCATCGAAGGTCACCTCCTTCAGGGCGCGGAAGAGATGGTGTTTCGCGAGCATGCGCCGATACTCCTCGGAAGCGCGCCCGTTGGATCCGAAGTCGAGTTCGCCGAGGGCGTCGCCCACGGCCTTCTCGAGGTCGAAGACCGAAACGGGATGGATCTCGTTCAGCCGCTCGGCGGCCGCGGTCGCGAGCCTCGCGACGCCGGGGCGGGCGCCGACGGCGATCAGGTAGAGGCCGTTCACGTTCGTGACGGCGAGGTTGAGGATGGCGAAGTCGAGGCGGGTTCTGGCGATCTTGACGAAAGCGCCGCGGCCGTTGCGCCGCGGGATCGAGACCGCCGTGAGGAGGTCGCGGAAATTCGTCTTCCGCGCGACGTACTCCGCGAGTTTCATCGGTTCGTGCTTCTGGAAGCGGAGCGTGGCGTCCATCGCGAGGAGCGCGGTCAGGAGGTCGGAGAAGGCGTAGCCGCCCATGACGGTGCCCCCGAGGGTGGCGACGTCCTGGACGTTGATCCCCATCACCCGGCGGCAGGTGGTGGAAAGCAGGCCGCCGTACATGCCGGAAAGGACCGGATCCTCGGCGACCGCGGAGAGCGTCGCGAGCGAGCCGATCTCCACCGTACGCTGGTCGGCGACGATCCGATCGAGGCCGAGGCCGTCGAGCAGGACGGCTGTCTGGATCTCCTTCAGGGTCAGCTTGATCCAGGCGCCGCCGCCGATCGGAACGGCGTTCTTGTCGGCGAGCAGGACCTTATAGGCTTCTTCGGCGGAAGCCGGTCTTACGACGTTCTCAATCCGCATCAGGGTGTTCCCCTCCTTCGTTCGTGAGCTTGCGATAGTCGTCGAGCGAGTCGACGTCGATGAGGATGCCGGGATCATCGGTCGGAACGCTCGTGAAGCCTTCCCGGTCGCGGAAACCGCGGAGACCGTCGGGTCCGCGGTAGGCGAGCAGGGGCGTCCTGAGCCGCGCCGCGATGAAGATGGGGTGACCCGTCTTTCGGCGGTAGATCGGGACGCGGATATCGCCGGTCGCGGAAAGGATCTTTGCCACCGTCGACGGTTCGATCAGCGGCATGTCTCCCGGCAGGATCAGGACGTCGCCGGTCGTGGCGCCGACGCCGCAGCGGACCGAGTCGAACATCCCGTTCTCGAAGAGCGGGTTGCGGACGAAGGTCGTCTTCGGGCGCCCGGCGAGGGCCTCGACGATGTCGTCGTGGAAGCGGCCGGTGACGACCACGATCGCGTCGCAGAAGGGCGAAAGGACGTCGACCGCGCGGGCGACGAGCGGCACGCCCCGGTAGGGTAGGGTCATCTTGTTCATGCCGGCGCGGCTCGAAAAGCCGCCGGCGAGGACGATTCCCTGAGCCATCTTCGGCCCCTCCTTCCGTTACAAGCGCTTTCATCCGAAGTGTAAAAAAAATAAGTGCGCGGCGTGACGGGCGGTGTCTCCCGATTTGAACGCTATTATATCACCGACGCATTTATTTTTCTATATCGTTTCGAATATTAACTGATCTTTTCGCGCCGCGCGTGCCGTGTGCACGACCCGGTCAGCGCTCGATCCGCGTTCCCGAACGGCCTTCGATCGCCTCGGCGGCCTTCTCGAGGGCGCAGATCACGGCGACGCGTCCGGCCTTCCCGGCGGCGAAGCGGACCGCCGCCTCGACCTTCGGCAGCATCGATCCCCTGGCGAAGTGCCCCTGGGCGATGAAGTCCTCGGCCTCGGTGATCGAGAGCCGGTCGAGGTCGATCTGGTCCGGCCGACCGTAGTTGAGCGAGACGCGCTCGACCGCGGTGAGGATGAAGAGCATGTCGGCGTCAAGCAGGTCGGCGAGCGTCTGGGAGGCGAAGTCCTTGTCGATGACGGCGGAGACGCCGAGATGGCCGGCGCCGTCCTTCACGACGGGGATCCCGCCGCCGCCGACGGCGACGACGACGTAGCCGGCGTCGACGAGGGTGCGGATCATCGGCAGTTCGACGACCGCGACGGGTTTCGGACTCGGAACGACGCGGCGATAGCCGCGCCCGGCGTCCTCCTTCATGACGTAGCCGCTCTGGGCGGCGAGCCGCTCGGCGGCTTCCTTCGAATAGAAGGCGCCGACCGGCTTGGTCGGATTGCGGAAGGCGGGGTCTGCGGGATCGACCTCGACCTGGGTGACGACGCTCACGGCCCGTTCGGCCATCCCGCGCTCCGCGAGTTCGCGGTTCAAGGCGTTCTGGAGGTGGTAGCCGATGTATCCCTGGCTCATCGCGCCGCATTCCGGAAAAGGCATCGGATGCGAAAGCGCCGAAGCCTTCGCGGCGGTCTCGAAGGCGAGGTTGATCATGCCGACCTGCGGGCCGTTGCCGTGGGTGACGACGACCTGATGGCCGCGCGCCACCAGTTCGGCGATCGGCTTGACGGTGGCCCTGACCAGTTCGGACTGTTCGGCGGCGTGGTTCCCGAGGGCGTTGCCCCCGAGGGCGATGACGATTCTCTTCATGGTTTCTCCCGGCGTCCGCTGACCGCGGAGCGCTCCATTATATCACGTGCGTTACCCGATTACAACCGTTCGATGGGGAACAGAAGCCACATCCGTTCCTTCAGGTACATCTCCTGGATGGCGCCGACGAGATTCCACCCCTGCTCGGCGAAGACGACCCCGAGCGTGTGGCGGTAGACGTCGGCGTAGGTCTCGATCGTCGCCGGAACGCGGACGTAGACGAACCCGGGAACGCGCCAGACGGCGAACCCGAGCGCGTCCATGTACCGGTCCGACTCGACCCCGACCATGTAGCGGCCGTCCTCGCCCCAGGGCTGGAACTCCTGGGCGAGGTCGGTCATCGCGCCCCAGACGTGGATCCGGCCGCGGGCGTCGGGGCGCGCGAGCGTCTCGAGTTTCCCGAAGCCGGCGTTGAATTCCTCCCACAGCGGCGGGATCCATTCGCTGGCTTCCCCGGCCGGCCCCTGGCCGTCGCAGCCGACGAGGAAGAAAGCCTCTTTCACGAACAGGTCGTATGCGCCCATGCATTCCTCCGCGGCTCCATCGCCGCCCGGTCCGTTCCGTCTTGTCCTTGCCTAATGTTCGTTCAGACGCATCGCGCGGCGGACCGCCTCGAAGGCGGTTCGCGAAAGTTCGTAGTCGACGCTCGTGCGCTTGCGTCCGCGCTGGTCGGTCCAGCAGTCCTTGTTCACGGCGAGTTTCCGAAACCCAAGCTTTTCGTAGACGTGCTGGGCGCGGACGTTCTCGATCATCGTGTCGAGCACGATCTTCTCCAGGTCACGCTGGTCGAACAGGTACTCGATCAGGACCACGAGCGCCTGCGGCCCGATGCCCATGCCGTGGTATGAGAAGTCGCAGATCTTGACGCCGATCTCGGCGACCTTCGCCTCGATCCGGTAGTTCATCTCGCCGATCGGCACGCCGCCGAATTCGATCATGAGGCGCCTCCTGAGAGGTTGGATCAGGGCCGACTCGGCGCGAAGTTCGGCGGCGAGTTCGAGCGGATCCTTGCGGATTCCGTCGGGATAGCCGGCGTGTTCCATGACCTTGCCGTTGGCCCACCAGGAGGAAAGCAGATGGGCGTCCATTTCATTCGCGTCGCGGACGACCACGACGCCGCTTCTCAGCCGCATAGGGGGATTCCTCCTTCCGGACGCGCGGATCGGGGGATGCGGGCGCGTCGAATGATGGTAGAATAGGACGAGGGGGCGAGATCGATGAGGTCGTTTGAGGACATCAAGGATCGGATCGAAAGCGACGGGTGGAAGCCGGAAAGCATCGGCACGCTGTCCGAGCAGACCGCCCACCGCGCCATCAAGTACTGGATCAGCCCCGACCCGACGACCCACGAGGTCCGCCTCGGGGGACGGATCGCGGACGTCTTCGCGGACGGTCGCGTCTACGAGGTCCAGACGCGGTCGTTCTTCTCGATCAGAACCAAGGTCGAGGCCCTCCTCCGGGAGTACCCGGTGACGGTCGTCTATCCCGTCGTCCGCCGCCGAACGATCCATACGATCGGCGCCGACGGCGTCCTCGGGAAGGGGCGGATCTCGCCGAAGCGGCACGATCCGTCGCGGATCCTCGCGGAACTGCACGGATTCGCCGGCCTCGTCGGACATCCCGGTCTCGACTTCATGACGGTCGCCTTCGACGCCGCCGAATATCGCGTCGCATCGAATCGGGACGCGCGGTCTCCGCGCGGCCGGGTCGACCTCTATCCGCGGGGGATCCCGGAGGTCGGTCGATACGCGGGTCCCGCGGACTTCGCGGCGCTGTTGCCGCCCCTTCCGGATCCGTTCACGGTCAAGGACCTCGGGAAGGCGCTTCGGATGAGCGTGACCGACGCCGGCAGGACCGCCCTCTTCCTTCGGGAGGCGGGGATCGCCGAACTGGTCGGCAGGCAGGGCAGGGCATTTTTATACCGTATCGTCGCCGTCACTTTGTGACGGTGACTTTTTTCAATCCGCGGGGGGCGTCGGGATTCTGCCGCCGCGCGGCCGACAGCCGGCAGGCGAACAGTTGCACCGCCGCCGCGAGCGCGAAGGGCGCGACCGTCTCCGGAGCCCTTGGAAGCAGGACGCGGTCGTCGAGGCAAAATCCGGGATCGTCGGTGAAGACCAGGACGCGGGCGCCGAGCGCACGCAGATCGCGAAGCATCGCGTCAGCGTCCGGCATCGTGACGCCGGAAGGCGCGAGCAGGATGAAGACGGCGTCCTTTTCGGCGAGCGCGAAGGGACCGTGGCGGAAGTCGGGAAGCGAGTAGGAATGGGCGAGCACATAGCACGACTCCTGGAGCTTGAGGGCGAGTTCGTGGGCGATCGCGAGATGGTAGCCGCGCGCCAGGACGAAACAGGACCGCATGTCCGCGAGGCCTTGCGCGAAGGCGTCGATCGGGGCGGTCTGCGCGAGCGTCCGGGCAAAGAGGGCGGGGGCCGTCGCGAGCTCCTCCTCGAGGACGTGATCGTCCGCGAGGATCGCGGTCAGGATTCCGAGCGCAAGCAGTTCGGCGGTGAAGGTCTTGGTCGCGGCGACGCTTTCCTCGACGCCGACGGCGAGGTCGACCGCATATCCCGCGGCGCGGGCGACGGGCGATCCAGGAACGTTCGTGAGCGCGATCGTGACGGCGCCCTGGCGGGTCGCGGCGGACAGGACGGCGGCGACATCCTCCGCCTGACCGGACTGGCTCGCGCCGACGACGAGTTTGTCGGCGAAGTCGGGTTCGCGGCCGTAGAGGGTCGTCGCCGACGGGGCGGCGAAGGCGACGGGAAGTCCGGCGCGGGTCTCGATCAGGTACTTGAAGTAGACGCCGGCGTTGTCGGAGGATCCGCGTCCGGCGAAGACGACGGCGCGGACGCCGCGGCGGCGAACCTCGGCGGCGGCGGGGGCGAGGGCGGCGCGGTACGCCGCGAAGGCGCGTCTCAGCCTGTCCGGGGTTTCCTCGATTTCCAGTTCCATGCGGGTTTTCATCGGAGTCCACCTCGGGCGCATCTGCATATCTTTATTGTATCTTCAAGGGCGCCGGAAATCAACAACACCGGCGCGACGAACCGCCGTCGACCGTCGATTTTCGCATCCTCGGACGGCGAAACGTGGTACAATGGTGTCAAAATGCGGATCGCCGCGGCGATCCTTTCCGGGAGGCTTCCATGTTCTCGACCCTGCATCTTCTCATCCTCGCCATCTGTGCCGTCATGATCGTCGCCGTCGTCGTCTATTCCGTGAAGAAGCGCGTACCCGTCCGGTCGATGCTCACGTTCATGGTCGGCGTCACGATCTACGGCGAACTGATGAAGGTGTTCTCCCGGATCGACGTCGCCGGCGGCGCAGCGCTTCTCTCCGTCGAATTCTTGCCTCTCCATCTCTGCTCGATCCAGATCTTCGCGATCTGGTATCTGCGCTTCTTCAACAAATCCGCCGAACGCGAGAAGACGCTTCTCGCCTTCATGTACCCGACGATGCTCGTGGGCGGCCTCGCCGCCCTCCTGATCGCGACCGTCAATCCGATCTCCTTCGCCAATCCCGAGATCTTCGAGTACTTCGTCTATCACGCGATGGTCGTCGCCTTCGGCCTCTACATCGCGCTTTCGAAGCAGGTCGATTTCACCTGGCGCCGGCTTGGCAAGACGATGGTCCTGCTTCTGATCCTGTTCTTCTTCTCGATCTACACGAACTCGATGTTCTCCACCGGCGGCGTCGCCACGAACTTTTTCTATTCCGCCCAGCCGCCGATGCCGGGCCTGCCCTATCTGAACTTCTCCTTTTTCGGACGGACCCTCGCAGACGAGAAGCTCGGCTGGATCTGGTATCTCGCGAAGATGTGCTTCCTCGGACTCGTCGCGATGCTCGCCTGCTACGCGCCGTTTCTGATTCGTCGAGGAACGACGAGACGGACGAACGCCTGAACCTCCTTGAAGATGATAAAAAAACGTCGGACGCATCCGACGTTTTTTTCGTCATTGGGAGTCGCTTGCGAGCGGCGGTTCGACCTTGTCCCGCCGGAGCATGAACCAAAGCGGCACGAGGGTGAGGACGCAGACGATCGCGGCGGCGAGGAAGATCGCCGGTGTCGGGAGGTCCTTGACGACGCCGAACTCGACGAAGGTCTCGCCGTTCCCGCGGATCACGCTCGAACCGATGAACGGCCCGACGATCATCGGGATCAGAACGAAGAAGATCATGCGAATTCCCTGAAACCGCCCGGCCTTCCCGAGCGGGGTGCGGTCGCGCATCTTCGCGTTCAGGACGCCGGTGAAGACGAGGTTTCCCGACATCATCACGAACCCGGCGATCCCGACGAAGAGCGGGTCGCGGGCGATCCAGAGCAGGACGAGACCGACCGCCATGACCGAAAGCGAAGGAAGGAAGTAGCGGTTGATCGTCGCGGCCGACACCTTCCGCGTGACGAGGATGCCCGCGATCGAGGCCGCCAGAATCACCGCGCCGAGGAGGATCGCATAGGCCTCGACGTCGAGATATTCGACGATGTAGATGATGAAGTAGGGCATGTAGACCTGGCCGGCGGTCGTGAAGACCGCGAGCGTCAGAAGGATCAGGTAGAGGGTCGGATTGGCCTTCACCGTCGACGGCAGGAAGCCGTGCGCGACGGTGCGCCAGTAGTGGCCTTCCGACGGTTTCGCCCGGTCTTCCCTGATCAGGAAGAAGCCGGCCACGCCGCCGGCGGAGACGAGACCGCCGAGGACGAGGAAGAACGTCGACCAGTCGCCGGACGCGGCGAAGCCGTCGAATCCGCCGAAGATCAGGAGGAGGGCCGTGAGCGGCAGGATCGCGAGGATCCCGTCGACCTTCCCGCGGACGTCGGGGGTCGTGACGTCGGTGACCCAGGCGTTGAAGGCGCCGTCGTTCGCGGTCGACCCGAAGAAGGTCATCACGCAGTCCATCGCGATCACGACCGCAGCCGCGATCAGGGTCGCGTCGCCGTTCGGGAAGAGTTCCGCGGCGGCGTCGGTCGAGATGAAGGCGAAGGCCATCGTCGACAGACCCCAGAGGACGTAGCCGAAGGAGATGAAGGCCTTGCGACGGCCGACGCGGTCGGAGAGCGCGCCCATCACGATCGTCGTGAGGGTCGCGGTCGCGGCGCTCGCCGCCACCATCCAGGCGATGTGGCGCGCGTCGCCGGAGATCGTGTCGTACAGGAACTTGTTGAAATACATGTTCTCGATGACCCATGCGATCTGACCGAACAGGCCGAACAGCAGAAGGGTCGACCAGATGCGGACGCCGAGCTTGTTCTTCTTCATCGTGATTCCTCCAGGGTTGCGAAATGGGTGTAGCGCAGGGGCGAAAGACCGTAGGGATGGAGCGACAGGGGTTCGCGGGTACCGTCAGGGGCGACGCCGGCGACCGTCAGGACGGCGTCGGAGTCGTGGAACCCCGTGCCCGCGGTCGCCTCGAACGAGACCACGACGGCCTCGCCGCCTCGGGTTGAAAGCGAGTGGCGGATGCGCGAAGCGGGCACGAAGGCGCGATCGTGGAAGGGCGGCGTCCCGCCGAGTCGGACCTCGCGGGCCTCGAGGCGTTCGCAGAAGAGGAGCGGTCCGCGGAAGACGCTTCGGGTCCCGTCGGGATTCGTGAGGGTCCGGACGGCGAAGTCGAAGCGGACGGAAAACGCGTCGCCGGTCTTCATGCCGTCCGAGAGCGCGAGGACTTCTCCTTCGAAGGGGGTCCCGTCGACGGTCGCGGCGGCGCCGAACGGGCGTCTGAGACGAAGTGAAAGAGGCATCCCCGAAACCGTTTCGACGCGGATCCGGACAACGTCCTCGAACGGGTAGCCGGACTCGACGACAACCGTCGCCGAACCGGTCGGCGCGACGAGTCGGTAGGTGCCTGCCAGAATCAGGAACAGCGTCGCCCCGGCCTCGTCGAGCAGCATCGCGGTCGCCGCCGCCTTGGGGAACCCCTGATGCATGTTGGCGGCGCAGCAGCCGTAGTTCGGGGCGACGCCGAAGATCGTCGAGCGCGGCCCGGAATCGTAGAAGCGGCGCCGTTTCACGGTCGCCTCGGGCTGATCCGTCTGCTGCAGGTACTGGTGTGCGCAGAGGTCTTCCGTGAGGGTCGCCGGAAGCGTGTTCCAGAGAAGCCGCTCGAGCCGGTCGGCGACCGTGACGTCGCTCGTGAGCGCAAGCGTTTCGCCGAGCGAATGCATCAGTTCGACGACCGCGCACAGCTCGATCCCGCGGTCGGGACCGGGACCGTCGAGATGCTCGTCGGAGGAAAACGCGCCGGCGGCGGTCCCATGCCTCGTGGCGATCGCGTCGAGCGCCGAAAGGGCCGGTTCGGCGGACGGCTCGCCGGCAAGGAAGGACTCGTAGACGGGATACTTCACGGCCATCGCGAGGTTGACGCCATGGGTCGTCAGATAGAGCACGTTTCCCTTCTTCGCGTTGTCGCGCCGGATCGCCGCCGCGCTCCGCCGGTCGGGACGGGGATGACGCTTGGCGATGCCGTCGAGCAGGGCGAGGATCGGCCTGACGGCCAGGAAGAGGGTGCGGTTCAAATACCTGCCGGTCGGTTCCGGATAGGGAAACGACCGGAAGAACGCCGCCCACGGGTAGGTGAGCCGGGACAGCGTCCGGAGCAGTTCGAGATGACGGGGATCCCCGGTCGCCTTCGCGACGAAGAGGATCGCCGGAAACGCTTCGAGACCGCGCGCGTACCCCCAGAACGCCGGGGGACGGGATTCGATATGGTCGACCATGTGGTCGCAGAAACGGACGAGGAACCTCCGCGCCCGTGCCGAATCCGTCGCCTCGGCGTATTGGACGACCGCCTTGAGGGCGACGAAGCGCGGCCACCAGTCGTCGTTCACCGCAGGCCCGAAGAAGCCGTCCGGACGCTGCGAGCCGAGGATCGCGCCGATCCATTCCTCCATCTTCGCCGACAGCGACGGATCGCGGGTCAGAAACGCCAGAGGCACGAGTCCGTCGAGGTAGTAGGGTCCGCGTTCCCAGCTCTCGCCCGATCCGCCAAGCCAGGCGGAGTCGGGTCCGACGTCGGGGAACACGTCGGACAGATGTCCCGTCAGACCCGCCGCCTGCTTCAAAAGCAGGTCGCCGATCATTCCGGCGGGATCGATGGCGGTCAGGGGGAGACGCCTGTAGCGGGAATCAAACATGGAGCGTCGACTCCTTTCTCGCATGGACGGCGCCGAGCGCGAGCAGCGCAAGCGACGCAGCGTAGAACAGCCACGCGAAGTTGAACGAGGATTCCCCGAGGATCGCAAGGATCGATCCCGGTTCGAGGACGAAGTATCCTTCCGAAGTTCCGACCGAGAGCAGGATGAAGAAGTCGCAGAGGATCAGGAAGACGATCCCGGTGAAGGCGAACGGATCGCGGCGGCGCGCCCGGAACGCGACGACCGCGTTGAAAAGCAGGAAGGAGGCGTAGAACGGCGTCAACAGGGAGAGCGCGTCGACCGGCATCGACAGCGCCAGCGGCACGGCCGTCAGCGCGATCCCGAGGGCGATGCGCGCCGGCAACGTCGTTCTGGTCGACAGCGACGCCAGCCGGTCGAGACGGGCCGCGTGACAGGACTGGGAAACGAGGAAGCAGGCCAGCGCGGGTATCCTGAACGGGCCGACGGCGACCAGGAGGAAGTCCGCGACCGCCGTCAGGAAGAGACCGAAGACCGCGAGCAGACGGTCGACGTCGACGCCCCTTCGGAGAAGCGGATAGGAAAGCGCCGAGAGCACGGACAGGTATTGGAACAGGCGCGTCCAGACGCCTTCGGTGAACCATAAAAAAGCGACGGCCAATGCCGTCTGGATCGCGATGAAGGTCAGAGGAGCGGACAGCCTCTTCATGCCCTGGAACACCTCCGGGGGGGTGCGGGTCAGTCGTTGTCGCCGGCGGCTCCGGAGCGGGCGTCGGGATCGATGAGCGCCATGAAGGCGCGGTTGCGTGAAAGGGCGGCGAAGACCGGAACGCCGGCGAAGGTGACGACGACGAGTTCGCCAAAGGCGACGGTGATCGCGGTGTAGAGGAACGGCAGGCCGAGTGCGAGATGGAGCTCAATCCCGACGAGCAGACCGTTCGCGAAGACGGGAAAGAGCGAGGCGACTCCGAGCGCGATCCAGTCCCGTCCGAAGAAGCGGCGGTGGCGACCGACGAGGGCGATGCCGGTGACGGCGAGGATCGTGCCAACCGTGCCGAAGGTGACGTCGAAAAGCATCGTCGGGCTCGCCAGATTGGCGATGGCGCAGCCGATCACGAGCGGAATCGCATAGTCCTTCCGGAAGAAGACGAGCAGCACGAGCAGTTCGGCGATGCGGAACTGGATGTCGCCGTAGGAGATGAAGCTGAAGGCGAGCGTGAGGCCGACGTAGGCGGCCGCGACGAGACCGAGTTTGGTGATCTTGGCGATGGACATGGCGGTTCTCCTTGTTTTTTTGAAGGGATGGTTAGGGCAAGGAACATCCCGGGGGGATCAGGACGTGCGGTGGTTCCACACGACGGGACGGTTGTCGGAATTCCAGAGCGAATCCCAGGTCGACGGCTGACGTGCCGCCACGCAGTAGATCGTGAGCGCGTCGCAATCGACGAACGCATCCTCCGACACGACCGTGACGCTGGCGGGAATCACGATCGCCGACAGCGCGATGCACCGGTAGAAACTCTGGTGGCCGATCGTCTTGAGCGAAGCCGGCAGCACGATCGAGGATAGCGCGGTACATCCGGAGAAGGCGTACATCCCGATGTCCGTGAGCCGGACGGGCATGATCACCGCGGTCAGCGCGACGCAGTTGCGGAAGGCCTTGGTTCCGATCGCGAGCATGAGCGAATCGTCCTCGAAGACGACCGCGGCGAGCGCGCGGCAGTTCTCGAAGGCGCTGTCCTGGATTCCCTTGAGGCGTTTCGGCAGATAGATCTCCGCGAGCGAGACGCAGCCGTTGAAGGTGAAGCTCGAGATGATGTCGAGGAAGGACGAGAGCGTGACCGTCTCGAGCGCGGCACACCCCGAAAAGGCGCCGGTACCGAGCTTGCTCAGTTTCGTCGGGGCGAGATCGGCTGCGACGAGCGACACGCAGTCGCGGAAGACCTCGAGGCCGATCTCGACGAGTTCGGCCGGAAAAGTCACGGACACGAGGTTGTCGCAGCCGTAGAATGCGTAGCCGTAGATGCGAAGGACCGCATCGGGAATGACGATCGCGGTCAGCTGGTCCTGGTCGCGGAAGGCGTCGAACCCGATGTAGGAGGTGTTCACCTCCAGGGCGATCGTCTCCCCCGGAGCGATCGTTCCGCGATATTCGAGGAAATAGTCGCCGATGTAGTTGTAGCCGTCGGGCAGCGACGCATACCAGGGCGTTCCCTCGAAGGCGTTCTGGCCGACGTAGCGGGTGTTCGCCGAGAAGGCGATCGTCGACAGCGCGGTGCAGTCCGCGAAGGCGCTGGCGCCGATGGCGGCCTTGGTGAGCGTCAGGTCGATCGACGTCAGTCCGGTGCAATGCGCGAACGCGAAGTTCCCGATCGACGACAGGATCTTCGGGAACGCGACCGTCGTGAGCGACGTGCAGCGTCCGAAGGCGAGCTGCTCGATCGTGGCGAGCCCCTCCGGAAACGCGATCTGCGACAGCGACGTGCAGCCTTGGAAAGCCTGTTCGCCGATGATCGAAAGGAAGGCGGGCAGGGTCACCGAGACGAGCGCGGCGTCGTTCATGAACACCGACTCGGCGATCGTCGTGACGTTGATCTCGTCGATCGAATCGACGATCACCGCCGCGGTCGACGAACGGTCCCACTGGATGACGGTGTAGTAGAGTCCGCTCTCGCTCAGTTCATAGGTGACGCCGTCGATCGTCGAAATCCGCGAGCGGGTCGAGGCCGTGGTATTCTCGGTGCATCCGACGAGCTGGAGCGCGAGCAGAAGCGGAATGAGGACGCGGAGCAGTCTTTTCATCATCGACGGTTCACCTGTCGCGCGGCGCCTTTGAGGCGGCGTTTCGCCGACATCTGCTATCATAGCATGATTTTGCCATTCCATCAATCGGTCGCCGCGATCTTGCGTGAACAATCGCTTGCGTTTCGTTTCGATGGGATCGCGTTCAGCGCTTGATTCCCTTGATCTTGAAATAATGGAGGAACTCAGTGCGGTACATCCGCTTCCAGCCGGCGCCGTCCGCCTTCGTGCGGGCGCACGGCATGAACGAAAGGTATCCGGGCTGGTTTTCGTCATAGTACCCCGGATCGGGCTCGCCGAAATAGTGCGGCTTCTCCATCGCATTGTCGTTGAAAAGCCCGATCAGCGGGAACTCCCAGCAGAGTTCCGGCTTCACCTTCCACGGATGGCAGTCGTTTTCGGTCGCGGCCTTCTGGAGCGAGCATTCGCCCGAGGGGAGCGCGAAACAGCACTTGGTGTGCGTGAAATGCTTCGGAAAATCGGACCTGTTGAAAACATACGGAACGCGGACGGTGCGTTTTCCATGGAACAGGAAGCCCCATTCGCCCTCCTCGAGGAAAGTCTCCGGAACATGAGTGAAATAGGAAGGGTGCTCCTTCATGAAGGCGCGGATCCGCTCTTCCTCCGGACTCGTGACGTAGACGCCGTCGTAGCAGCATCGGCCGTCGCAGCGGGCACAGTCCATGGTCGACATCCGCGGTTCGTCGGGCAGATCGGGAAAGATGGTCGCGTCTTCGGCCGCGATCGCCGACAGAATCGGGTCGACATGGATTTTGACCCACGCTTCGGCCTCGGGGGATGCCGTCCGATGTAGGGCTCCGGCGACGAGTTCCGGCGCACCGTCGACGCCGTCGACGAGCGCCAAAAGCCGCTCGAGACGGTGACCGTCCGCGGATTCGCCGCTCAGGATCGATGCGGACAGCGCGAGCGTCGCCAAGGCGGGTCGACGGTTTTCGTCGATCTCCTCGTCGAATTCGCCGATCGGTTTTCCGACGATTGCGCAGGCGGCGCAGAAAAACGCCGACGCGAGGGCGGATAGGTCATCCCAGCCATGCGCCGAAGCGGCGCGGGAGAGATTGGAAAGACGCATCGAAGAACCGTGGTCTCCAAAACGGGCGAGCGCCAGTTCCCGCCATATCCGTCCATAGAGAAGAAGACGTTCGAATCCCGCTTCGCGCGCCTTCGACAAACCATCCTCATATCCCTGAAACGCATCCGAAAGGCGGGCGCGGATCTGATCGAGATTGGCCATCGCGATCGTACCCGAAGCCGTCGATGAGAGGACGGTCCGCTCGCGGTCCGCGATCACGGAGGCCTCCCCGATGCGGCCGAGCCCGACGCACGCCGACAGAACCACGGCCGGATCCGGATGCCCGAGCAGGTCCCGATGCCGTCCGGCGTTGAACATCTCGCAAATCTGAACGGATCCGAATGCGTCCCTCATCTCGTCCTTCTCCTCCGGTGCGGTCTTACCGCGCTCCTGAACCATTATACCAAATCGCACCCCCGGCGACAACCGTCGGCATGCGGATGACGTCCGTTGCGATTGCCGGTTGTGTACGCCGGCCGGATGGTATAGAATTAGAATGAACACCCCCTCCATGAAATCTGGGAGAAAGGACCCATCCATGTCCGAACTCGAAAGTTACCTGAAGCAGCGCCTGCACGCATTCAACCCTTATCACGCCGACCGCGGGATGACCTATGAGGACGGTCTGCTTCTGATCGTCGCGAACGGATACCGCAGGATGACGGGCGACGCCGAATGCCTCGCCTTCCTCCGCGGCTACCTCGAGGGCCACATCGCCCCCGACGGCACGATCCGCCACTACGGCCCCACGGAGTTCAACATCGACAACATCCTTGCCGGAAACGTCCTCTTCGACATGGCCGACCTCACCGGCGATTCCCGGTACGGCCGTGCGGCCGACGCCTTGCGCGATCAGCTCGAACGCCATCCCCGGACGCGGTCGGGCAATTTCTGGCACAAGCGGTGCTATCCCGACCAGATCTGGCTCGACGGGCTCTACATGGGACAGCCGTTCCGCACCATGTATGCGTTGCGACACGACGAGCAGGACGTGCTCGACGACGTCGTCCGTCAGGTCAAGACGGTCCGTCGACTGCTCTGGGACGATGCCCGCAAACTGTACGTTCACGCGTGCGACGAGGAGCGTCGGATGCCTGTCACGTACGCCGAAAACCCCGAACCCGGACTGCCGGCGATGATGTCGCACCTCGAACCGATGCGGAAGGCCGGCTGGTTCTTCCGGTACGTCGACCGCGTCGTATTCGATGACGTCGTCCTCGCGGGCGCCGAGGGTCCCGCAACGACCCTGATCGACGTCGCCGACGCTTCCGGCGTCCCGACCCGTTGACAAAATCCGCTTCACCGTCTATGATGGGGTCAAGCCCCGTTCCGTCCGCTCATGCGGACGGTTTCCCAGGAGGAACGTCATGTCCAAGCAAGCCATCCTAGAAAAGATCGTGTCCGGCGGCGTCGTCGCCGTCGTCCGCGCCCAGTCGGAGGACCAGGCCGTCCGGATCGCCGAAGCCTGCGTCCAAGGCGGCATCGCCGCCATCGAGATCACCTTCACCGTCCCCGGCGCGCCCGCGGTCATCGCCGCGCTCTCCGCCCGCTTTTCCGCCGCGCCGCTTCTGATCGGCGCCGGCACCGTGCTCGACGCGACCGCCGCCGATGCGGCGATCGCCGCCGGCGCCCGCTTCCTCGTCGGACCGAACTTCGCGCCCGAAGTGGCCCTCAGGGCCGCGGCAGCGGACGTCCCCTACCTCCCCGGCACGCTCACGCCGACGGAGATGGCCGCCGCAATCGCGGCCGGCTGCACCCACCTCAAGCTCTTTCCCGGATCCGCCTTCGGACCTTCCTACGTGAAGGCCGTCAAGGGGCCCTTCCCCCATGTCGAGATCATGCCCACCGGCGGCGTCTCGCTCGAGAACGTCGGCGAATGGATCAAGGCCGGCGTCTTCGCCGTCGGCGTCGGTTCCGAACTCACCGGTCCGGCGAAGACGGGCGACTACGCGGGCGTCGAACGTCTCGCGCGCGAATTCGTCACGGCCGTGAGGGACGCCCGCGGAGGCAGACCGTGACCGTCGACCATGTCGGTCGGATCGGCGCCTATGCGCCGCTTCTGCCGGCGCTCGCCGCGATCGCGGCGTTCGTCGAAATCTCCGATCTGTCCGCCCTGCCCCCCGGACGCCATCCGCTTCCCGACGGAATCGTCCTGATCCGCGAGGACTACCTGACGCGACCTTTCGCCGAATGCACCCTCGAAGGCCACCGCCGCCACGCCGACCTCCAGCTCGTGCTCTCGGGCGAGGAAGCCATCGGCTGGCTCCCGATCGCCGGAGCGGGATTCGTGATGGCGGTCCCCTACGACGCCGAGAAGGACGTCGAGAAGTACCGCGCCGCCGACGTCGTCCGCGTCGGCCTGCCCGCGGGAACCTTCGCGCTCGTGTTCCCCGCGGACCTGCACATGCCCAAACTGTCGTTGGCAACGCCGACCGCCGTCCAGAAGGCGGTCTTCAAGATACCGCTCCGGGAGGAATGACCATGGCCAAGATCGTCACATTGGGAGAGATCATGCTCCGCCTGTCGACGCCGCAGACGTCCCGCTTCGTCCAGGCGGACCGTTTCGACGTCCACTACGGCGGCGGCGAGGCGAACGTCGCCGTGAGCCTGTCGCGGTTCGGACACCACGCCGTCTACGTCACGAAACTGCCGCAGCACGAGATCGGCCAGGCGGCCTTGGACGCGCTGGCGCGCTACGGCGTCGACACGTCCCGGATCGTCCGCGGCGGCGACCGCATCGGCATCTATTTCCTCGAGACCGGCGCCTCGATGCGCCCCTCGAAGGTCCTGTACGACCGCGCGGGAAGCGCGATCGCGCTCGCCGATCCGTCCGAATTCGACTGGGACGAGATCTTCGCGGGCGCCGACTGGTTCCACTGGTCGGGGATCACCCCCGCCCTCGGGAAGAAGGCGGCGGACCTCACCAAGGCCGCCTGCCAGGCCGCGAAGCGCCTCGGCGTCACCGTCTCGTGCGACCTGAACTACCGCAAGAAGCTGTGGACTCCGACGCAGGCGCAGGCGGTCATGAAGGACCTCATGTCCTACGTCGACGTCGTCGTCGGAAACGAGGAGGACGCCGAACTCACGCTCGGCTTCAAGCCGAAGGGAACCGACGTGACCAAGGCGCACCTCGACGCCGAGGACTACCGCCGCATCTTCGGCGAGATGCGCGCGGCCTTCGGCTTCAGGACCGTCGCCTCGACGCTCCGAGAGTCCTTCTCGGCGAGCCACAACGGCTGGAGCGCGGCGATGCTTCAGGGCGATTCGTTCTTCGTCTCGACAAGGTACGACATCGAACCGATCGTCGACCGTGTCGGCGGCGGCGACGCCTTCAGCGCCGGACTGATCCACGGCCTGCTCACGAAGACGCCGCAGGCGGCGCTCGAGTTCGCGGTCGCCGCAAGCGCGCTCAAGCACACGATTCCGGGCGACTTCAACCTCGTCGACGCGAAGGAAGTCGAGGCGCTCGCCGGCGGCGATGCCTCCGGACGGGTACAGCGATGAAGGACAACCGCTCCGTCAACCGCATCCTCACGATCCTCGAACTGATCGCCAAGCACGACGAGGGACTCACCCTCGGCCAGATCTACCGCGCCCTCGATCTGCCCAAGGCGACCGTCTACGATTTCCTCCAGACGCTCTACCGCGCCGACGCCATCTACTACAAGGATCCGCGCCTGAAGAACTACGTGATCGGTTCGAAGATGTTCGCGATCGGCTCGGTCTACACGAAAAACTCCAATCTGATCGAGGCCGCGCAGTACGAACTCAAGGAATACGCCGCGCGTCGCGGCCGCACCGTCTGCATCGCCAAGCGGATCAACGACAAGTTCGTCTACGTCTTCAAGCATCAGCCTTCGACCTCGCCGATCAACCTCGCCGAGGAGATCGGCAGCGTTTCGCGCGACTTCACCACCCATCCGGTCGGCCGCTGCTTCGCCGTCTTCGACAAGAAGGTCGCCGACCCGTCGCTCCCGAAGTTCGACGAATACCTGCAGGCCCGTTTCGTCCATTGCGACAACGAGGAAGGCGGGCACGTCTGCACCATCGCCGTCCCGGTCTGGAACTTCGAGAACCGCGTCTGCGGCGTGATCTCGGCCTCCTCGCTCGCCTACGAGAACGGCGACCGCGACGCGTCCGCCGAGGAACTCGTCGTCATCGCCGAGCGCATCTCCCGCAAACTCGGCTACCTCGGCGACTTCCGTGAATAGGATCTGCGTCCGCGCCCACGACCTCGGCCGCCTGTCGGCGGCGGAACTCGCGTCGCGGGCGAAGGCGATCGGCTTTACGGGCGTCCAGCTCGTGCCCGAGAAGGCGCTTTCCGAACCGTTCTCGACGAGTCACGCCGAGGCCGTCGCGCGCGCCCTGGACGGCCTCGAGGTGACGATGCTCGGCGGCTACTTCAATCCCGTCCATCCCGATCCCGACATCGTCAGGGAAGGCATCGTTCGGTTCCGGCGGATGCTCGACGCGAGCGGCCCCCTCGGCGCCCTCTACGTCGGTACCGAGACCGGATCGCTGATGGGATCCCCGTGGGGATACGTTCCGCGGAACCACGCCCCCGAGACGTTTTCCCGCGTCGTCGACGTCGTCCGCGGTCTTGCGGACTACGCCGGTTCCGCCGGCGCGACCGTCGCGATCGAGGGCGCCTGGGCCCACGTCGCCTATTCCCCGGAGAAGGTCAGAGAACTCCTCGACGCCGTCCAGAGCCCGAATCTGAAGGCAATCGTCGACCTCTTCAACTTTCTCAATCCGGCCAACCACGAGGATCGCGACGCGATCTTCGACCGCTGCCTCGGCGCGCTTTCCGCCGACATCGTCGTCTTCCATCTGAAGGACTACGTCTTCGCGGACGGCGTCCTCAGCCAGGTCGGCCTCGGAAAGGGCCTCATGGATTTTCCGTCCATCATGCGCCGCATCCGCGCCGCCTGTCCCGACGCCCGCCTCGTCTTCGAGGGCGTCGTCGGCGACGACCTCCAACCCAGCTTCGACCTGATTTCACGACTTCTTCACGAGGTGAACTGACATGACGTTCGACGTCCGCTACAACAACCATCCCGAAGATTCCAGACATTACGACACCGCGACCCTGCGGGCGCGCTACCTGATCGAGCGCGTCTTCGTCCCGGGCGAGCTCGCCCTCGCCTATTCGCACCACGACCGGATCGTCGCCGGCGGCGCGATGCCGCTTGAAGGCGCGCTCGCGCTTCCCGTCTCGAAGGACCTCGGCACCGCCTTCTTCCTCGAGCGGCGCGAACTCGGCCTGATCAACGTCGGCGGTCCCGGCGAGGTCGTCTGCGACGGCGTCGCCTACGGCCTTTCGCATCAGGACGGCCTGTACGTCGGCGCCGGCACGAAGGACGTCGTCTTCCGTTCCGTCGACCCCGCGGACCCCGCGAAGTTCTACCTGAACAGCGCCCCCGCGCACAAGTCCTATCCGACGGTCCACATCCCGCAGGCGAAGGCCAATCCGCGGAAGGCCGGAGCGCCCGCCACGGTGAACGAGCGGACGATCTTCCAGTACGTCCATCCGGCCGTCTGCCAGAGCTGCCAGCTCGTGATGGGGTTGACCCGGCTCGCCCCCGGCTCGGTCTGGAACACGATGCCCTGCCACACCCACGAGCGCCGCATGGAGGTGTACTTCTACTTCGGCCTCGCGAAGGACCAGCGCGTCTTCCACATGATGGGCGAGCCTTCCGAGACGCGCCATCTCGTGGTCGCGAACGAACAGGCGGTCATTTCGCCGTCCTGGTCGATCCATACCGGCGTCGGCACCGCCCCCTACGCGTTCATCTGGGGGATGTGCGGCGAGAACGTCACCTTCGACGACATGGACTTCGCGTCCATGGACGACCTCCGATAGAATCGGAAAAGGAGAACAGACCATGAGCATCCTGAAGCAGTATCAACTCGATGGGAAGGTCGCGATCGTCACCGGCGCCTCGACCGGACTCGGCCAGGGCATGGCACTCGGCCTCGCCGAAGCCGGCTGCGACGTCGTCGGCGTCGACTACGTGGCGATGCCGGATACGAAGGAAAGGATCGAAGCCCTGGGGCGGAAGTTCCACGGCATCGTCGCCGACCTCGTCTCGATCCATCCCGACGGGCTCGTCAGGATCGTCGACGAGGCCGTCGCCGCCTTCGGCCGCATCGACATCCTCGTGAACAACGCCGGCATCATCCGCCGCGAGGATTCTCTCCAGTTCTCCGAGAAGAACTGGGACGACGTGATGAACATCAACGTCAAGACCGTCTTCTTCCTCGCCCAGGCCGCCGCGAACCGGTTTATCAAGCAGGGGACCGGTGGGAAGATCGTCTCGGTCGCCTCGATGCTCTCGTACCAGGGCGGAATCCGCGTCCCATCGTACACGGCCTCGAAGTCGGGCGTCAAGGGGATCACGATGACGATGGCGAACGAATGGGCGCAATACGGCATCAACGTGAACGCGATCGCCCCCGGCTACATGGCGACGAACAACACCGCCGCCCTGCGCGACGACGAGAAGCGCGCCGGCCAGATCCTCGAACGGATCCCGGCGGGCCGCTGGGGCACGCCCCGCGACGTCGCCGGCGCCTGCGTCTTCCTCTGCAGCGAGGCCGCATCCTACATCCACGGATTCACCCTCGCGGTGGACGGCGGCTGGCTCGCGCGCTGACCCCATGATATAAAACAGGCCGTTCCGGGCGATCCGGAACGGCCTGTTTCATGGGGCGGTCAAAGGGTTTTGAGCCACGCCTCGAGGAGCGGGAACCAGGTGGCGACGTGGGTGTTTTCCCGCGCATAGGCGCGCTGGTCGCCTTCGTCCCACGGAGTCGTGTCGTCGGCGAGCGCAAGCCCGTGGACGCCGTGCGGGAAGAGGTGGGCCTCGACGGACACGCCTTTCCTCCGGCAGGCGGCGATCAGCCGGAGGCTGTTCTCGACGGGGACGCCGCCGTCGTCCATCGTGTGCCAGACGAAGAGCGGGGGCATCGCCTTCGGGACGTGTCTCTCGAGCGAGACCGCGCGGAGCCGGGCGGGCGACCTGTCGTCGCCGAGAAGGTTGTCGATCGAGCCGTGGTGTTCCCAGCGGGGGTCGCTCGTGACGACGGGATAGGCGAGGATGACGCCCGAAAACAGCTTCGGGCGGCGTTCGGCGAGATGGAGGGCGAGATGGCCGCCGGCGGAGAAGCCGATCACGAAGAGCCGGTCGATCCGCGGATCGGCGGACAGACTCTCCGCGACGGCGATCGCCTCGTCGATCACGTCCGGATGATAGAGACGGACGTGGCGATACTCGAAGACGGCCGCATGGAAGCCGAGAACCTGGAAACGGCGCGCGATCGGGAGCGATTCGCGCGCGGACGTGAACCAGTATCCGCCGCCCGGCATGATCAGGACGGCGTCGCGCTTGCGGTGGTCGAGGAAATGGGGGATCAGGACGTTTGTGTCCATCGGAAGCCTCCTCAGTAATCTATATATTTATATATAGTATCTCACGTTTCGGCGGATTTACAACGAAAATCGCATTTCGCCCTTGACGAACGTCCGATCCGGGCGTATGATGGAATTGACCATGTGGTCATTTCGGGAGGAATCGCGATGGGAAGGGACGAGACGGGAAATCGCATCCTGCGTTCGGCGCTCGCCGAATTCGCGCGCCACGGCTATTCGGGCGCCTCGACGAACGCGATCGCGGCCGCCGCCGGGGTTGCGAAGGGATCGATCTTCAGCCATTTCGGATCGAAGGCGAAGCTGTACGCCGCCGTGTTCCACGCGGAGCTCGACCGGATGCTCGAGGAACTCGACCGCTTCGACGCCGGTCCGAAGGCGCCCGTGTTCGAACGGATCGTCGACATCCTCTCCTGGAAGGCGCGCTATGCCGCGAACCATCCGGAAGCGACGCGGGTGCTCCTCGACGCCTTTTCCGATCCGCCGCCGGAAGCGGCGGAGGAGATCGCTTCGCGTTACGCGGATCTCGGGAAGACGAGTGTCCGCCGGTTCTTCGGCGACCTCGACTGGAACCGCTTCCTGCCCGAACTGTCGCGCGAAGACGTCTACCGCACCCTCGAGACCGCCGCCGCCGGGCTGCAGGCGGCCTATGTCCGCCCGGGAATGGACCTGCAATACATGGAATCGATCCGCGACCAGAGCGTCGCGTTCATGAAAACCGTCGTACGGGGAATGGAGAAGCATGATGGACAAGATGGCGTTTGAGATCAGGGATTTGACGTTCAAGTACCCCACCGCGAAGGAGACCACCATCAAGGGCGTGTCGTTTGCGGTGAAGGCCGGCACGATCTTCGGCCTGCTCGGACCTTCGGGCGCGGGCAAGTCGACCACCCAGAAGATCCTCGCGAAGCTGCTCTGGGACTACCGGGGCGAAGTCTCCTACTTCGGCAGGGACCTGCGGAGTTTCGGGAAGGAGTTCTACGAGCGCGTCGGCGTCGGCTTCGAGATGCCGGTGCACTTCAACCGCCTGACGGCGCGCGAGAACCTCGCGTACTTCTCCGGCCTGTACAAGACGAAGGTCGACTACATGGCCCTGCTCACCCGCGTCGGCCTCAAGAACGACGCCGACAAGCCGGTCGGGGAGTATTCGAAGGGGATGAAGGTGCGCCTCAACTTCGTGCGGGCGCTTCTGAACGATCCGGACTTCCTCTTCCTCGACGAGCCGACGAACGGCCTCGATCCGGCGAACGCGAAGATCCTGAAGGACATGATCCTCGAGATGAAGGCCGCCGGCAAGACGATCTTCATCACGACCCACCTGATGGGCGACGTCGAGCAGCTCTGCGACGAGGTCGCCTTCATGACGAAGGGCGCGATCTCCGAGGTCTCCTCGCCGCGCGCGCTCAAGCTCCGCTACGGCAAGAAGGAGGTCGTCGTCGAGACCCTCGCGGATTCCGCGACGATCCGCCGCACCTTCCCGCTCGAGAGCCTCGGAACCGACGAGGGTTTCCTCGAAACGATCCGCGCGGGGCGCGTCGTCACGATCCACTCGGGCGAGACGACGATGGAGGACATCTTCATCAGGGTGACGGGCGAGGCCCGCTATGAATAACTTCTTCCGCCTCCTGAAGGGCGAGTTCCTCCGACTGGTGAAATACCGGATCGTCCTCTTCGGCCTGATCGTCTCGGCCATCTGGGTGCTGATCCTCGCGCTTTCCGCGAAGGCGGAGGCGGAGATGCTCTTCCCCTACCTCGTGACGATGGACACCGGCATGATGTCGATCGTCCTGCTCGGGGCGTCCTACTACTTCGAACGCCAGGAGGGGACCCTGAAGACGCTTCTTGTCGCGCCCGTGACGGTGACCGAGGTGCTCGCGGCGAAGGTATTCGCCGCGATCCTCACGGGGATCCTCTCCTCGGTCGTGATCATGCTCGCGGGCTGGATCGTCCACGGGATGACCGTGAACGTCCTCGGAATCCTCTTCTACACGATCCTCGCCGTCTTCGCGCACACCGCGCTCGGCTTCGTCCTGGCGCTCGCCTCGAAGGACTTCATGAGCTTCCTCCTCCGCTACATGGGACTCGTGATCCTGTTCGTGGTGCCGATGTTCCTGGTCCCGCTCGGACTCCTCGAGGGCGGCTGGCGCTATCTCGGGATGCTTTCGCCGATGTACGCGACCGAAGTCCTGATCGGCAGCCTCTTCGAGACGGCCGAGACCGCCGAACTCGTCGTTTCCGCCGTCTGGCTCTTCGTCCTCGGCGGCACCGTCTATCCGTTCATCGTCTACCGCCGCTTCCGCGCCAAAGCGATCGAGGGGTGATATCGTGGCACGCTACGCGAAACTGCTCAAGTACGAACTGAAGACGATCCTGCACGACCCGATGAACGCCTTCATGCTCTTCTACCCATTCCTCATGCTCTTCATCATGGGATGGCTCCTCCCCGCGATCCTCGATCGAAGCGGCGCCGCCTCGAACGCCCGCACGATCACGCTTCTGATCGGTTTCGTCGTCGCGATCGCGCTCGGGGGCTACATGATGGGAGCGCTCCTCGGCTTCTCCCTGATCGAGAACAAGGACGAGAAGACGCTCTGGTCGATCGCCGTCACGCCGGTGACCGTCGCCGGATACGCCTGGTTCAAGACGGCGTACGCCTTCGTCTTCGCGATCTTCGGGAACCTGGTGATGACCGCCGGGATGAAACTCCTCTTCGCCGAGGCCTATACCGTCGAGTACGGCGGAATCGCCGTCGGCCTCTTCGACTCCCTCTCCTATGGGGAACTCGTCGTCTTCTCCGTCGTCGCAAGCCTGATCGTCCCCGCCGTCGGCGCCGTCTTCGCCGGCGTCGCGAAGAACAAGATCGAAGGCTTCGCGTTCGTCAAGACCGGGGCGATCGTGGTGATGATCCCGATCCTCGCGCTCCTCGACTCGCTCCAGGGATGGAAGCAATACTTCCTCGGGCTCGCGCCGAACTTCTGGCCGGTCAAGGCTCTGCTCAACGTCGCGCTCTCGAGTTCGAACGCGGCCGACCTCTCCTTCTGGTGGTACATGGCGATCGGCGCCGTCTATCCGATCGCGCTCGGGATGTGGGCGATGGACGCCTTCATCCGCAAGTCAGGTCTCAAGTGAAGGAGGAATGAAGCCATGCTGTGGTGGCATTACGTCCTGATCGGCGTCGTCGTCCTCGGACTCGGCGCCCTCAAGTTCTTCGCCTGGCAGCGGATCAAGACCAACCGCGCCGGCAAGCAGGAACGAGAAACCCGCCGACCGGACGAGGATTGACGTCCGCCCGCCGACGCGTCCCCCGCGGACGCGTCTTTTCTTTGGACGCGCACGCAGAATGCGCGTCTTTCTTGACACGCACGGATTTTGTAGTATAGTTTTGATGTAGACTTTCATCGGAGGTACCATCATGCCAAGAAAAATCCTCGTCGTCGGCGGCGTCGCGGGCGGCGCGACCGTCGCCGCGCGCCTTCGCCGTGTCGACGAAACCGCTTCGATCGTCGTGATCGAGCGCGGCGAATACATTTCGTTCGCCAACTGCGGTCTGCCCTACTACATCGGCGGCGTCATCCGCAACCGCGAGAGCCTCATCGTCCAGTCGGTCGAGGAGATGACCGCCAAGTTCTCCCTCGACATCCGCACCCTCGAGGAGGTCGCATCGATCGACCGCGCGAACCATGCGGTCACGATCCGGAAGGCGGACGGCTCGACCTACGTCGAGACCTACGACAAGCTCGTGCTCTCGACCGGCGCGGCGCCGGTCTTCCCGCCGATCCCGGGGATCCGCGACGCGAAGAACCTCTTCACGCTCCGCACGATCCCGGACACCGACGCGATCCATGCGTTCGTCGAGACGAAGAAACCGCGCCGCGCGGCCGTCATCGGCGGCGGCTTCATCGGCCTCGAGATGGCCGAGAACCTGCACCGCCTCGGCATCGACGTCACGATCGTCGAGATGGCCGACCAGGTGATGGCGCCCGTCGACTACGAGATGGCGGCGATCGTCCACCAGCACATCGCCGACCAGGGCGTCACCCTGATCCTCAAGGACGGTGTCAAGGCCTTCGAAGCCGAAGGCGGACGCGTCGTGCTTGCGAGCGGACGCGTCGTCGAGACCGACCTCGTCATCTTCGCCGTCGGCGTCCGTCCCGAGAACCAGCTCGCCAAGGCGGCCGGACTCGCGCTCGGCGCCCGCGGGGGCATCGTCACCGACGCCCGCATGAAGACCTCCGATCCCGACGTCTACGCCGTCGGCGACGCCGCCGAGATCACCGACTATGTCGGCGGCGGAAGGACGATGATCGCCCTCGCCGGCCCCGCCAACAAGCAGGCGCGGATCGTCGCCGACGACATCTGCGGGATCGAGGACCGCTACGAAGGCGCCCTCGGAACCGCGGTCGCGAAGGTCTTCGACCTCACCGTCGCCTCCACCGGCCTGAACGAAAAAGCGCTGAAGGCGCAAAACCTCCCCTATCGGGCGCTCCATACCCATCCGGGTTCGCACGCCGGCTACTATCCCGGCGCCGAGACGATTTCGATGAAGCTCCTCTTCCATCCCGAGACCGGCGCGATCTACGGCGCCCAGGCCGTCGGCGGCGAAGGCGGATGCAAGCGCATCGACGTGATCGCGACGGCGATCTACGCGAAGCTGAAGGTCTCCGACCTCGCGGACCTCGACCTCGCCTACGCCCCGCCGTACTCGTCGGCGAAGGATCCGGTGAACATGCTCGGCTACTACGGCGAGAACGTCCTGTCCGGCCTCGACGCCACCTACCAGTGGCACGAGGTCCCGGCGCTTTCGGAAGCCGGCGCGTTCTTCCTCGACGTCCGCGAACCGGTCGAGTTCGAACTCGGCGCGATCCCCGGCGCGGTGAACATCCCGCTCGGATCGATCCGCGAACGGATCGGCGAACTGCCGAAGGACCGGACGATCCACGTCTACTGCCTTTCCGGGATCCGTTCCCACTCCGCCCTCCGCATTCTCGCCCAGAACGGCTTCGCGGTCAAGAACCTGGACGGCGGATACAAGACCTGGCAGTGCCTCTACGGCACCTGCGAACCGGCCGTCAAGGCCGAGATCGAAGACTCGGGCGCGATGAAGCCCGAACTCGTGAAGGAGGTCCAAGCGACCATGAAGGAAGCCGACGTCATCCTCAAGGTCGACGCCTGCGGGCTCCAGTGCCCCGGCCCGATCGTCCAGCTCTACAAGGCGATGAAGGACATGAAGGAAGGCCAGGTCCTCGAGATCACGGCCACCGATCCCGGCTTCCTCAAGGACATCGGGGCGTGGGCCGCGAAGACCGGCAACACCCTCATCTCCGCCGGCGCCGAAGGCAAGGTCGTCACCGCCAAGCTCCAGAAGGGCGCCGCCGACATCGCCAAAAACAAGGACGTCGCCGTCTCCGAATCGAAGAACGGGACCACGATCGTGGTCTTCTCGCAGGACCTCGACAAGGCGATCGCCGCCTTCATCATCGCTTCCGGCGCCGCCTCGATGGGCAAGAAGGTCTCGCTCTTCTTCACCTTCTGGGGTCTCAACATCCTCCGCAAGCCGAAGCGCGTCAAGGTGAAGAAGACCTTCATCGAGCGGATGTTCGGGTTCATGATGCCGCGCGGCGTCGACAGGCTTTCGATCTCCAACATGAACATGGCCGGCATGGGTCCGATGATGATCAAGGGCATCATGAAGAAGAAGAACGTCGAATCGCTCCAGTCGCTGATGGCGAACGCGCGGGCGATGGGCGTGAAGATCATCGCCTGCGCGATGTCGATGGACATCATGGGCATCAAGAAGGAAGAGCTGATCGACGGCATCGAGATCGCCGGCGTCGCGACCTATCTCGGCGACACGACCGAGGCGAACCACAACCTCTTCATCTGAAGCGAAAGAAAATCCTTCCATGCGGCGATGCCGTCGCGGAAGGATTTTTTCGACCCAGTCAATGGCAGGGGATGTCCTGACAGACGAGGTGCGTGGTGTTACCCTGATTGCTCGAAAATATGCCGGAAAATATAGGGAAGTAACATATTTTCGGCCAAAATATGTTCTGTCAGACAACGTTTAAATATAGGCGTAAACATATTTTCACGTAAATGTTGTGACAACCATGTTGAGTGGTTTTACCCTGATTGCTCGAAAATATGCCGTAAAATATAGTGCAGTAACATATTTTTGGGCGAAATATGTTTCTACACTCCAGACCCGTTGTGCTGATGTAACATATTTTGACCGAATATGTTTATAAATACAGCTAATAATATGGAAGTAAAGATTGTTTTTTCAAAATCAACCCAGCTCAGTTAGCGATTGTTTTTAACAAGCTTCTAAATTTAAATGCAATGTACCATCTCGTCTCAGTATCCGAATAATTGTCCCCCCACATTACCCAATATCCTACATTTCCCACGACCGAATCTGAATGATAGTAATATGTGTTCGGTTCATCATCTATATTGTTGTCAAACAATTCTTGGTACGTGTCTGAACTTCCTTGAAAATCAAATGCAACTAGTTCATTAACCTCGGTAATAAAAGACAAAATAGCTTGATACTTTGAAAAATCGAGTAGGTTGTTTTTATCGAAATTAAAGTAGAAGAATTCCGATCGAAAAGCTCCGAATCCACCAGTGTCATTTAGAAAATGAAATATGACTAATTCATCATCATTGTAATATGATATGCTAAATCTGTTAACATCATCAACAATGACCATTCGAGTAAAATCAAAGCCATAATCGCTCACTAACGAACTAATATTATCTAGATAGTAGTTATAGTATCCATCCATAAAATCCGTATCAGTGATATCCCAACAGCTTGAGTCTCTATACTGACTATCAAAACATCCCGCACAAGATATACTGACTAGTATAAGTATCAGAATGCTGACTATCCTTTTCATTTACTTCACCTCCCCCACTAAGGTATCATATTTCCAAAGAACCTAAATATAAAGGTACGTGCTGTTTGGGGATTTTCAAAATCTACGTACTTAGTATTTGATGAAGGAAACTCATTATCCGAAATTCCTAACCAATCATGAAAGAAATAATATGCTTGATCATGGTAGTTAAATTCCCTAAGCATTTGTCCTTCGGTCCAGTTCTCGCATAATGAACCTGCGTTATCTCCATATTCACGCAGATACCTTATATATGCAAGTTTTTCAGCCTCACTCAACCCAATAGTATTTCCGTCAGCAATAACTGAAGAGTATTCTTCACTCGTCATTGCGCCTATATCATTATTGTCATCAATGAAATTTTCAGTTTGAACTATTTCGGATATATTTGAAGCAACAGCGTATATAACTGTTGCTGCGGCTACAACTCCAATCCCAACGGCAGCAATGGCCACAGCTACAACTGCAACAACAGCCACAGCAACAAGTGCAAGTTTCAACCAACTTGGTATATAACCTGTTATGTCTATATACATTACTGGATTGTTAGCACAGTAGGTGTACATGTTGGTAGAAAGAATGTTCCCTGTTTCTCCAAGCAAGCCGTCCCCATTGAGGAATCTGCCAATCTGAGGATTGTAGTAGCGGCTGTTAAGGTAATACATCCCGATATCGGAGTCATAACGATATCCTCGATACGTATAAGGATTGTAGAAGGATACTATGCCTCCTGATGTGTCTGAAACAACAGTCGTATTGCCATAGGCGTCATAACGGTATTTCACGATCGCCGCGAAGGATTCGTCGACGATGGTCGTGATGTCGCCCTGCTGATTGCGAAGATAGAAGTATTCTTGCCCCGGAGTGGAGTCGTTGACGTTCAAATCGCCGTTGAAACTGATGATCTTCCCATCGTAATCGTATGTGAAGAGCAACCCATAGGTTCCATTGGTTTCATAGACGACCTTGTCATCGATTAATTCGTAGTCGATCCGTTCCGTTTGCGACCAAGCGTAGTTCACCCAGGACGATTTGATTTTCGCCGTTCGATAGCCTTGATCATTGTACTCGAAATCGACTTTGTATAATGGGCCATACGATCCGATCATCACAATAGAGGCGAGTTGCCTGCCATCCCACACCAAGGATGCATAATTGTATGTCGTGCTGTTGAACTTGAAATTGGTGATCTGCGTCGGATTTCCTTGCCCGTCATAAGTCAATACATGGGAAACGGAATTCCCACCAACCATTGTAACATAACTTGCGAGTTGATCCAACCATCCGGTCGAATATTGATAGGTCGTAGATGCCGATGCGGCGATCGTGCTCGTTGCAAGATGGCCGACGTTGAATCGAACGTTGAAGCTTACATCGATGCCGTATGTCGGCGATTCCGCCGTATACGTTGCTGTATAGAATCCTTTCCTCAGCGTGTCGAAGTTCGTCGATTGTATATCGGTCTCTGCCGTATAATAGACGCCGGTCGAGTCGTCCTTATATCGGAACGTCAATGTCGGATAGTCACCACCGATTTCCGCGGACTTGACGGTGGTATACGGATAAATGCTGTTGTAGTAAGGGATTACTGATCGGGAGCCGTTGTTCACCAAGGAAGACCCGGGAACGCTTGGTGCGGTTGTACGATACGCAAGGTTCGAAGCTGTATAATACTGATAAACCGATGTTCTATTCCCTCTGCTGTCGTAACTGTAAACGGTCGAGTATGTTCCGGTTCCCACAACATAATAATCTTCTATCACCAGTTGATTAAGCTCGTCATACTGGTAATAATTCGTCGTTTTCAGCGTCGTTCCTTCGCTATACGAAACTTGAATGATGTTCCCAAGCTCGTCATACAAATAGGAGTATGTATATTCGGTACCCGTGATGTCGATAATGTCATATTCGATCTTTGATACTCTCGTCGTGTTTCCGACGAATGTGAACTTCTGCTGAATCTCAACGCTATCAATCAAGAGTGAGATGTAACTTAGTCGATATAATCCCTCTACCTCGTAATGATAATTTTTCAAAATATCATTTCCGGATATCGTGTCATACTCCGTATTATCATACAGAGACGAAATCTGGGTGCAGACATCCTCTTCATCATATAGGAAACATTCGTTGTAGCGATAATTCGTTGTGCTTTCGGTATCGTTGATGTCAAAATGAAGGGACGTAAGATTCCCTTGATCATCATAAATGTAGTCTGTATCATTTCCAGATTCGTCGGTCACATGAACAAGTTGATTGGATGAATTATACGTATAATACTCGCTGCCGGCAATCACACCGTTTCGATAGACCGAATAAACCGCAATCCGACCAAACTGATCATACTCATACCCAAACCGCGTCACAAAGTTGGTTGGTGATGTCGAGTTGGCAAATTGAATTTGCGATATTTGATTTAGGTCGTTGTAGATAAGTTTGATGATATCGCCATTGCCGTATGTTTGCGTTGACATCAATCCTGAATAATATGTGCCATCCATTTCGTAAGTATATGTCATCAACGGCTGAGTATTGACATATACCGTTTCCATTCGCCCTTGTGAATCGTAAGTGATGTGATATGAGAAGTTGGTGTCAAGGATGATGTAAGACAAACGATCTGATGTATCGTAAATATACTCAACCTTTGCATCAGTTGATGATTCTGGATCGGTGTACTCGCCAACTGAACGCACTTCGCTTAACGTACCGTCATTATTATAAATGTAATGAGTGTCCTGTCCTTTTGCATTTTCGATAGCTGTGAGTAATCCGGTTAGGTAATCATTGGTATACTCTGTCGTCTTTCCGAATTCATCTGTTGTCGATCCAACATATTGAGATAGATGAACGAATGCAGTTGACGTCGTAAAATAATCGTCCTCATCGCCCACCCGCATTGAAGATACTTGTCCGTAGCTGTTGTACGTTGGAGTAGAACTGACGTTGTTATATCCGACTTGATCTACAACATTGTCATTATCTGAGGATACTTCCACGATCGTTCCGTCAGGCATCGTAATTTGCTCTGGATTTTTTCGGAAATGCAGCGTATCATCGTAAGAGTATTCGGTGACATCGCCCGTTGAGGTTATGATTCGTTCAATTTGACCTTGGCTATTATACTCGTAGTTTGTTGAGTCGCTTTCGAGGAAAATTTGTGCACCGTCAAAATTAACCTGCCCTTCGCCTTGATACTCGATGAACAGATTCACAAATCTGAAGTACCCCTCTGGAACAGGAATGGTCGCATATGTATACTGCCATCCAATGACGGATGGATCAAAATTCACATAGGATCGTCCAACTAGCAAATCACCAGTTGTTTCCGGGCCGTATTGTCCGACATTCGACATGAAATCGACACGGATGCGAAAGTACCGATAGTTTTGGTCCAGATAGGCGCCTGACGATAATGTCGTCGGAGTCCCGTTTGAATAAGCCCAACCGCCAACGATCATCTCTCCACGTTGGTGGAGATATGTCGTATCCGCATATTGTTGCATGAATGCCGTCGCCCATCTGGCTTCGGTGGCGCTACCGTCTATGATCGCTCCATAATCGCCTAGAATGTCTTCATAGATTCCATCAGTAAATGAACTGATCGGTACTCGATCGACTTGAACAAAGCTCGTGTACCAACCCGCAAAGTTTCCACTCGTATCACCAACCTCGAATGATGGATTATCCAACATATTTGCTCGAGTATCAATAAATCCTTCCACGATTTGGAAATTATCGTAATATGCATGCCCATATGCGTGATTGAATAGCGATATGGTCACAGGCGTGTTCTCGGCTGTCACATAGAACGTAATTCCTATATCCGACCATTCACCATTATTGTCGATGAAGTCGCTCTCTTCTTCGATCGATTGCCAAGTGACGGACGCGTACACCAAGACGTCAGAATCGGTCTCGTTTTTAATGAATCCAATCAGCGAATACGCTCCTATATCCAGCGTTACTGTCTGTTCAAGATGAACGTCATCGGTTGAGTCCCCAACATTGATCTCGCCCGCATAGCCACCCATAAGGGCTTCTTCTTCATCGCGTAGATATTCGGCCTCCACCGAAGCGCCACCTTGGGCGTCGATCATTAATTCCCAATCGCAGCCATCGGATAATGTATTGTATTCAAATCCTGAATTTATGATTGGATTGTAATTCGTGAGTTGAGGATTCGATTTCGAGACTAACTTATGATTGTTTTGGTAGTTAGGCGTGCCATCCGATTGAGTATAGATGCCGTTATATGTCGTGATGTCACTGAAAAGGTTGATGTAGTGGAAAAACTGCGTATTGCTATTGCTATCGATGATGTTGACTGTGTGCCCATAATCATCGAATTTGTAAATGACATAATCATCCGGGTCTTCGCTACCAGAATCCCTTGTGATGGTTGTTATCTTCTGTGCATAGGTGTATGTGACGAGTCCAAAAGCGCTCGTGTCGTAAGCCGATGAAATCGTCGCCACTTTATGAGTAGCGGAGAACGAATATACGATATGTTCTTCTGAAGGAATTAACGCCCCTGTCAGTCTGTATGAGGTATCATAAACATAATTCACCTCATCATAGGTCGTCATGGTTTCACTCGAAAGATAGTTTTTCCTGTATTGCACGACGTTCGGAGCGAATCCGGATATCGAATCGTTGTCAAAGTACAATACTGTTTCGAGATCTCTCAATGATCCATTCGTCTGCTTCACTTTCAATGTTGCACTTTCCAAAACACCTGCTACCGAATATGTTATGACGATTTGGTTCCCAGATTGATCTGTAATCTGCGTTACTTTATCTAGGGCGGATGAATTTCGAGCTATTGTCAATGATAGACTTGTAGCGGGATCCAAAATGCTATCAAGATAATAATCTGTTCCGAAGTTATATTTAACTTGATCATCAGTCAAAATATACTGGTTACCAAAGTATCCGTAAGCATATGCTCTTACAAGCACATTCCCTGAGCCGTCTTCCGCCAAATAACAATAATCCACCTCGGGTAAGGCGGGATTGATTCGTTCATCGCAACTTGACTGAGCGTGATAATAGACCTTGTTCCCAGTGTAGTCTGTCAAATAGTAGAGCGCAAGAGTACTGTCATATCCTAGTTTATTGTTATAGTTGATATTCCATCCCTTTCCATAACCCACATCAGTAGTTCTCGCGAGAATATTGTATGCGAATGAAAGAGAGAGAGATTGCTTGTCGGTGCCGAATGCAATATCGTCCCGAACATAAGTCAAATAACCGGTTCTGTCCGAAACGTACCCAGTTCCTGCGAGTCCGACATCTTGAGAACTATATGTCCAAAAGTCTTTTAATCCCGCGGGATCTATATATCCGATTTCGACGACGGGTTTTAATCCTGCAACATCATCGTATCCTAGAGAATATACCCGATTGTTCGCGCCGAAATCGTACTTGTCTTTGATTGTGAATCCTTTTGTCGTTGTGGAGCCAGTTGCTTGCCAGGCGATGACAGCGGAAGTAATATCAAATATATACTTGCCATTCGTATCTGTCACATGAAAATCCGTCATACTTGTTGAATGACTAGGTTTTGTGTTCCAAGTAACGGTTGAAGACGTGAAAGTTGTGTTGTTCGCGTATAGACCAATGACTCTTCCGGCGGTATAGTTTGCCGTATCTCTCGACAGGGTAAGGTATGAGTAGGTGATGACTTTATCCATCACGCTTGTCGGTAATATAAAGTATAACAACCCTCTATACTCTGCCGTTGATGTCGTGCCGGAGATCCAAATGTAATCACTCGTCGAATAGTTCGTAGTCGGGTTGGCTTCTGACACATATGTGTCATAAATCGACATCGATTGAACCGCGCTGCTAATTATCGGGTCTATTGTAACAGGATAGACCGCGGTTTTCATCCATTCATCATCTGGAATGATTGTGACGGAATATTCGCCTTTCTTGACTTCTTGTACGACAAGAGCAACTTTGTCGGATGCATTCGATGCGCTATCGTACATCACCAACGGATCAAAATGAAATACTTCCTCACCTTCAGAAGTAACAAACGCATAATTCGTCTCGTCAGTTATAACCAACAAGAGTTTTCCTGTCGTATACGTAAATGATAAAGAGAAATTCGTGATATACCGATCAACGATGATGTTTTCTTTGACTGAGTCACTATTGACAGTATACTGGATGTCAACGCCAACGAATACATCGTCATAAAAAACGCTTCTGGATATCTTCGTCAATTGCTTTATGTCTTCGGACGGTGCTACGTCTGTTGAGATCGTCGATGAGGTCCGTTTTGCTCCCTCGATTTCCCACTCGATATCATAATCGGAGAGTGACAACTTGATTGGTTTGTTCGAATCCAGCTTATTCGGAAAACGAATACCGATTTCGTTAGCGAGGTTAGCGTATGAGTCGCTTTCGACATCGTATATAAGAGTGTTGTCGATATCCTTGTACACGCCGTTGCTCAGATAATGGATCACTTCATCATATATCGCAACGATGTAAGTTCCGTCCTTCTTGATAAATGTCTTTGTATTCGGAGAGCGGAGATCGACGATTTCTGACTTGATATCGACCGCTGAAACATCAAAATCCTCATCCTCAGTAGTCCTGTAGACGACCTTGTCGTCCTCTTCATTCTCAACATCCTGGGTTTGTTCAGTGAAATCATACACATTCCCATACACGCGTTGAACTGGAACACAGGAACTGCCGATGGTGAAAATCACAAGTAGAATCGCCACAAACTTAGCAATTCGCTTTTGAATCGCGGACAACAAAAGATAGTATTCGTTGCTCATGGTTCTATTGAACATATTCTTCATTTTGAATGCCCCCGCGACCCGATCTGGTCGCTCTTCCCTCTCTTAACATCGTTTCATTCCAAATAAAAAACAGGCGCACTATGCCGTACTCCATCCGGTCTCGCGTCTGCATTTATCGTCATGTCCTTGCCGGATGTCTTCACCGTCAATGATCATTCAATGAGATGTATCGCTTGCATTCCATTTGCTATTCATGATATCTCGGCATTTTTTTGTTGTCAATACATAAATCTATAAGGGTTGCTGACAAATGAGGTTCAACAGAATTCGCAAGGTTCATCATCGAAAACGAGGTCGATTTGATTTGATTCGGGGGGCCTGCGTTTCGATACAGCCCGAAACGGAGAAAAGGAAGAACATGCTTAAGGTTCATCACGATATTCACAAGGCCTATGAGTGTATTCTGTGATTCCGGATGCCTTGTAATCAGCTCGGCGAGGCTGTACCGGGTTTGGGAAACTCCGATCGCCCCTTCAATCTCCAGCCTTTTCACGAAGTCTTCCTTCACCGGCGCTTCGTCCGTCGGATTCAGTTCGTGCTTCGGCCTCTCGAGCAGTCTGCCGGAAAAGCCCGGATGCCTTGTTTCCTGCAATACGCCTTGTTGTCTTTCGTTAGGTCGATCTTGTCGGTACGGAACGACACCGGATACACTCCATGCAGTTCCCTGTATCGTTCGACGATTGCCTTCAACGTCAGACTCTCGTTAATGATGTCGAAGAAGATCTCGGCAATGTAGATGCAGCCGTTCACCTTGCTCAAGGCGACCTTGGGCCCAAACTCGCAAGGCGCCCCCGCCCTCCCGCGGACGATGCATCGGATGCGAGGTCGAAGCTGACATACGGTCTGATTGCCGTTTGTTGCTCGAAGATCGTTTTTAGGTCGACAATTCTATGGTTTGGTCTTCATTCAAGGCAAAAAAGCCGCATTGGACTCTCGTTTCGATCGTTTCAATGTTCCTTTTGATGTCTTGGAGCTGCTGACGCAGTGATGTACGCCGGGTTTTGGCTGTCAGCCGTTTCGCCTTGGCATACTTCAGATTGTCCGTTCGCGCTTCATCGCGATACGTTTCTTGGCTTCTATACTTCTTGTGACAATTCATGATACTCATCGATGATCTTTCCGTCTTTTCCCGATCTTGATTGACAAGTTGGTGATAGGTCGGATACGTGACGTTCACCGGGAACGCCGTCACATCAATCGGTAGCGAACCTTCATATCTCACTTCCGGCTTCGATTTCCGACCGACTACCTTATGATGTTTCAAGAATATTTCGATGAGTTCCTTCGCGATCTCGATCCCGATCAGTTGGCGGTATTTTATTTCATAAGCGAGGCATCGAACGGCAGATCCATCATGAATTCGTCCATTCCCAGAAAGTACTGAAGCATCGGAGTAACCATCATGACTTCGAGCGTTTCCTTATCCGATGTTCCTCTGCCGGTCTGGATGATCAGCGTCCCCTATCGCGTCCGTTCCAGATCCGACAATTCATCCTCAATTTCCGCTCACGGAATCAGTGCTTCCAGGGCGAACCACTTGCTATTCACTTTGATCAGATTCTGTGGAAACAACTGAATGTTGAAATGGTAAGATGTTGGTAGACACATAAAGAACCCTTATGTGTTCATCAACATCTTTTTCATTTTGTCTTTTAAGTGATTGTCCCCTTTGTTTTTTTGTCATTGTATCATTTAGGGAACGTGTGTGATAGAGTGAAATCGAACCGAGGAGGATATCAACATGGGGAGACCAAAGGGCGGCACGAACCGCTACTGGAGCAAAGATGCAAAGCTGACAATCATCAAAAAGGTTCTCGCCGGCGAAATGGGTGTCAAGCAGGCGGGGCGTGATGAAGGAATCAGCTTTGGGATGATCAGCAACTGGCTCAAGCAGTATCGGGTAGGCGGGGAAGCGGCGCTGGAGAACAAAAAGAAGCCGGGAAATCCGCTGACCAAATATGCGAAGCGAAAAGAATTGACCCCGATGGAGCAACTCGAGTACGAGAACATGAAATTGAAAATCGAGAATCTGCGGTTAAAAAAAGGCTACACCAACGAGGAGGCGGATCAGGCCAAAAAGCAACGATCCGGCAAGAATTCGAAATCGTCCAAGAGTTGAGTGGAGAGTATGGACTCGCGTCACTGTGCGAGGTCATGGACGTCTCGCGGAGCGGATACTACCGCTGGATGGGAAGGCGCGGCGAATCGAACCGATACGAGAACAATCGGGCGCTCCTCGGCAATCTCGTGATTGCGGAGCACAAGCGTCACAGAACGTACGGATATCGCCATCTGGCGAAGGAAATCCGGATCATGACGGGCTGGGTCTTCTCGAACTGGCTGTGCCACAAGGTATGCAAGGGGCTCAAGATCCGTTCGATCGCACGCAAGCCCCGCGTCGCGACGAAGGGAGAGGAATCGCTTCAATATCCGAATCTGGTCCAAAACCGGTGGGTCGCCAACGGTCCGTTCGAAATCGTCGTTTCGGATACGACGCAGCTCCACTCGAGGGGAAGGAAACTCGACTTGAATCTGCATTTCGACACATTCAACAACGAAATCGTGGCATATGACGCCGCCAAAAGCGTGAGTGGCAATTCGCAGCCGAATCATCTGGCGGCGCTCCGAATACTCCTGGCGTGCAAGAAAAAGCGCGGATACGCCGAGTGCGAAACGATTCTGCATACCGATCAAGGGACCATCTACGGATCCCATGCGTACGCCGAAGCCCATCGTGGAAAGCATATCACTCAGTCGATGTCCAGAGCCGGTACGCCGACGGACAATCCGATCGCCGAGTCGATGATCGGTTGGATCAAGGACGAACTGTACAAGGATTTCGGCTTCGCCACGACAGAAGACCCGTACCAGGTCCTGAAAGTCTTTGTCCATTACTTCAACAATCTGCGCCTGGCGTATAATCTGGGATATAAAACCCCCGTTCAGTACAGGACCGAACGGGGGATGAAATGAAGATCATGCATTTATGTGTCTACTAACCATTGACTCGTTCAATGTCGAGTCGTTTTTCGGTTCTGGTCTGCATTTTTTCCGATGAGATTAGGATGCTTATGTTTCTGATAGAAGTCATAGGGAACCTTCCGTTTATACTCTCACAAATGCCGGTTATATCCTTGATTGAGCGATGGTTTTTATTTCAACAGTTTAGCATACAAGCACCTGTATGATGAACTTGGAAACATTATTCAAGTTTCGTATAGCGAAGGAACGACGCTGAAAACAACGAATTATTACCAGTATGACGAGCTCAATCAACTGGTTGTAGAAGATTATTATGTTGTAGGAACCGGAACATACTCGACCGTTTACAGTTACGATGACAGAGGAAACAGAACATCGGTTTATCAGTATTATGCAGCTTCGAACCTGGCGTACCGTGCGACTGCACCGAGTATTCCCGGATCTTCCTTGGTGAACAGCGGCTCCCGATCAGTAATCCCTTACTACAACAGCATTTATCCGTATACCACCGTCAAGTCCGCGGAAATCGGTGGAGACTATCCGACATTGACGTTCCGATATAAGGACGACTCGACAGGCGTCTATTATACGGCAGAGACCGATAGACAATCGACGAACTTCGACACGCTGAGGAAAGGATTCTATACAGCAACGTATACGGCGGAATCGCCGACATACGGCATCGATGTAAGCTTCAACGTTCGATTCAACGTCGGCCATCTTGCGACGAGCACGATCGCCGCATCGGCATCTACGACCTATCAATAT
>Ga0265297_10000788_pt1 | contig 87229 bp, 82 predicted proteins | sample Munlanlwell13791_FD_192502 | JGI IMG/M metagenome (GOLD analysis project Ga0265297, IMG submission 192502) | Leachate microbial communities from a municipal landfill in Southern Ontario, Canada - Leachate well 137-91 | ecosystem: Engineered > Solid waste > Landfill > Unclassified | place...
CGTATTTCAGCAAAACCGGCTCTGAACGATAATTATGGAACGTAATTGTATCTGACCTGATGGTACGAATCTCACCCTGCCCAAAAATCTCAACATATTTTCTAGTTGGATCTTGGATCAGTGGCGGACGAATATTGAGCTGATCAATGGAGGCAAGTGTATCGTAGGTAAGTGCTACCCGGTCAACAATGAGCTTACCCGAAGTACTATTTTCAACACTGTCACCAAAGGTCAAAATGTAATTTTTAGTAATAACCGTCGAATTACCTTCAATAAAAACCGTACCGGAATCGATTGTGTAATCGCTTTCCATTTCAATGACTACATCGGAAAGAATTAAGGTAGCAGCTGGCGCCAATTTAATTTTACCAGCTTCCCCCAACCCCTTGATGTGCAAACCGGACAACCGCAACTGCGAATTATTACTCACAATAATTGAGCCACCGTTAGCCAAATCAATCACGTTGCCATTGCCGTTAATTTGGCCATTGCCCTGAAATGTCCACTTTCCATTCAAGGTAACAGCACTATTAAGTTGAAGATCTTCAGCATTTTCCCACAAAATTTCGCCCGCCCATACTGAGGCCTTGCCACCAAGTGTCATGCGACGTTTGTTAAAAATAACATGCCCATCATCAAGAATCACTGCATCATCACCAAGGTGCAAATTATCTTGTAGCGTCAAAATACCGCCATTGAGCGTAATATTTGTATTAACCGCATTTTGAACAGCAACGCGCAACACTGTTGACTGCCCCGCTAATTGCAAATCATTTTCGCCAAAAAAAAGTGGTTGCCCGCGCATCAAATTAATACCTTCATAATTGTAAACCCTCACCTGCGATAAACCGCCAGGGTTTGCAATCATGGTACCACCGCCGTCACCAAGGCCATCATCAAGAAGTTGTATGATATTGCCCTCAGGCAGAAGCGTACCATTCAAATCTGAAACCGAATTAAAAAACGTGTAAACACCGCGTTTGAATTGGAGCGGCTTACCAAAAATGGTGCCAAACCCTTGATTCATGAAGTTGCCGCCGTCAATTTCCATCACATCCCGTGTCGGGGCAATTTCCATTATCGAACCGTGTTTGACCATGATCGTTGAGGTTTTACTGCCAAAGTTGATACTTGCAGCGTACAATGCGGTACCGCTCAATAAAGAAAAAAGGAAAAGCAAATGGTTTCCAGTTACACCGATTTTTTTCATGATTCACTCCTCCTTTTTTCTTTAAAGATTCTTTGCTTTTACCAATTAATTTCGACACAAATAACGAACATAGGCATCTTCAAATTCTATTTTTGCGCCAGGCAAAACATCCATGATAACATCGTTGCTTTGCTTCTTACCATCACCAAACTGAATTGATTGTGCTGTTTTGATAGCACCATCACTTTGCAAAATGGTCCTGTGGTCAAAAATCAAGTGCCCTTTAAGCAAACGTAGACCAATATCTTGCGACACATACAGCGTGCAACCATTTAAAAACAGACGCGCCGACGTATCACTAAATTTAATATGATAGTTAGACGCATCGGTTGGGTAATAAATGAAGGCCAATGTCATATCAACAGAGAGGGTTGAATCTGCGGTGATGGTACAATCTTCGCTTGAATAATAATTGAAAAGCGTTTGCTGCATGGCACCCCACGTATCTTTGGTGTATATTCCATACAAATCAGTATTTTTTTTGATCTCGAGCTTGCCATCCCACCATGAAAAATCATCTGCTAAATGCATTTTTACATTTTCAAGCACCAACGTCTGCCCTACATTCTTTCCAACGCGAATAGCCGAAACTCCACTATAATCGCGCACACCTCGAACCGTTACATTACGCAAGGTAAGCGAGGTATTTGCTGGACCATTAATGTACAATTGGCCACCAGGAGCTCCGTTGGTGAGTACAATTTCATGTCCCTGTCCATCAATAATAGTATTACTTGTAAACTGCAGTACCGCACCAGCCGGAACGGTGATATTGCCATTTAAAAAAACTACATTCCCTTGGCCATCAATCTTGCCGCCGGAACTAAGCGTAGCATTGGATGCCAAAATCATGTCACCTTCAAGAGTCATTTTGCCAGACGTATTGAAGTTTATGGTACCTGCAATTGGTGGAAGCACATTAAACGATACCGTACCGCTCGCTGGCACCGAAAAACCAGCGTTTAAACGGACAAATCCGCGGGCCCAATCACCATTTGAAAATGAGTAACTCGATGTTTGATAAACAACGCTTGCCGTTCCATCAAGCGGAGCTGCATGTAACGAAGAAGACAATATGCAAAAGAAAGGAACCCAAAATAACAACCAACTTTTACCACTCATTGCGCGTCCTTTCTCTTAAAGATACATGGCGGTTACTGTTGAATTACTAGCATTACTTTGTTTATTTCAGACGATGTATATTCACACTTCAACATAGAGACGTTTAAAAAGATTTGCAAGAATCAATTCATTAGAAGGAAAAGAGAGAGGCGTTTCCGATCGGAAACGCCTCTCTCTTTTCCTTCTAGTTCGAGTCAACGTTACGATAATCAACAACACCATCAACAAGCGTTAATGTTCCGCCGGGATGGAAAACTATATGTAAATCGTTTAATGCCGTGCCATTACCAAAAATAATGGCCTCAGAAACATTACGGCCTCCTTCATTATCAAGCGTATTCACATTGTCTACCCTCAATGTTCCCTTATACAGTTGCAGTCCTGTCCTTGTTGTCGCCAAGGTACATCCGTTTAAGTATAACTCCGAGGTCTGATCGAGCATCGAAACCAATGTCTTTCTTGCTACTGATGGGGCATACCTAAATTCAATATTCGTCAGTCTCAGACTCGATGTAGTATTAATTGTCGATGTTGTATTCGATTCATAATTAAATGCCCCTGCGCCATCAATGCTTACGTCTTGATCAATAATTAATGCACCTGAAGTAAAGGTAAACACATCGCTCAATGCCAAGTGCGCCTGGCTAAATTTCACCGTTGCATACCTATCACAACAACGAATATTGTTATCTTGAACACCATCAAGGTCAATATTTTGAAGCGTCAACAATCCACCAGGCAGCACAACCATTTCACCATATGGATTGACCGTCAATCGATTGTCGTGCCCATTTACTGCAACAGTACCTTGGCAAATCCATGGCATTTGCATTACAAGAGCTTCGGCCATTTCAAGCCTTACGCCATCGCCGAAAATCAATGTATCGTCCGTGCCAAACAAGAAGATTTCGTCTCGGTAATTTCTAAAAATCACATTTTTAAACGTAACATTCAAACTATCAAGCATCTGAATAATGCCATCAGAAGCTTTTGCCAAATGAATCGTGTGACCCTTGCCGTCGATTACCGTACTACTTTGAATATTCATAATGTGATCACTTGAGAGGAAAACATCAAATTCCAAGTAGTGCGACGTTGTTGTAATCACAATGTCCATAGGCCCGTGGTCTATGGTTTGTACTTCGCGATCTAAATATACTATGGCGTTGCTATTCTGACGGGTTAATTCACCATCACCACCACCAGAACCTTCTGCCTTAATGACGCCGTCATTTAAATACGCTATGAACTTCTGGTTAGGATCATTAGCAGGAATAGGGCGTATATTATCATCAGCATCAAATATCAATGGGGAATATAACAAACTTATTCCATCGACAGTCATCGAAGCCTGCTGTTCAAACGTTAAAATATGATCTTTGGTAACAACCTTGGTTGGCCCTTCGGCATAAATACCACCACCGGTAAAATTATAATTACTACTTAAATTGAGTTCAACGTCAGAAAGCCTCAATTGAGAGCTATCGCTATCAAGAATAATCCGCCCAATTCCCAACCCTCGAACGGTAATGTCTGTTAAAGATAATGTCGTCCCTGGACGCACCCAAATGGTACCACCACCGGTCAAGTCAAGAACGTTTCCATTGCCATTTAATGAGGCGTCCGAAGTGAATGTCCACGTCCCAGTCAATGTAACTCGACCATTTAAAACCATATCCTGTGCCGCATCAAGGATCAAATCGCTATTCCATGTAGTACTTCCCCCACCTAATAAAAGTCGATTGCCATTAAACTTTATTCGCCCAGAGGTAGTAATAATCACGTCATCAGCAAGCGTTAAGTTGCTACCCAAAACCAACGTACCATTACCCAAGATTATATTCTTTGTCAAAGCGCTATTAATCGCAATGGTCAGCGTTGTTCTGAAATCTTGCAACGTAAGAGCATCCGGTGCAGTAAAAAGTGGCTGGCCTTGTAAAAGTGCAGCTCCCCGCGTGGCAAGAATTTTATCAGCAAAAAATCCTGGCGCAGGCGTAAATACACTATTAGCACCGCCTAAAACTATCGGATATACTCCGTCGGTTACCTGTCCGGTCATTGGTATTTCTGTATCATCGGTAGCAAGAATTCCATGAAAAAATTGAATTGGTTGACCAGTAATTGTCGCGCCAGAGGATTTTCTAACCGTACCCTGCTCAACATACAATTGTGTAGTACGTATCGTTAAGTCCGAGCCATTCAATAAATTGATAGCAGAATTTTTGCTTCCAAAATGCACATTCGCCTGCAGTACCGAAGCAAAAGCTAATGGCCAAATAATTATTTTATACATATTGCTAGATCTACACATCCTTTCATCCTTCCTTTTTGGGCATATCAGACATGACATCAAAAACATTATTTTTTAAAGTAATGACACCAACAAATTTTTTCAACAATACACAATGAGACAACGAAAAAGGGTGCTGAACACGTACCCATGTCCAGCACCCTTCTGTTCTAATAACAGTGTTATATTGAATCAACGTTCTTATAATCGATTATACCATCAGCTAATCGTAATTCACCGCCAGGGCTGAACACAAGAATCAAGTCGTTACCATCAACACCATCACCAAAAATGACAGCTTGCGAGAGGCTCTGCGCTCCCACATTACTCAATTGATTCTTGTTATCTACCCGTAATGTTCCTTTAAAGAGCTGTAAGCCAGTAGTCGTTGTTGCTAACGTACAACCATTTAAAAACAACTCAGATGTCTGATCGGTAAATGCAAGTAACGTCTTCCTTGCCACTGAAGGCGCATATCTAAATTCAATATTTGTCAGCTTCAATCTCGATGTAGCATTAATTGTCGATGTCGTATTCGATTCATAATTAAATGCTCCAACACCATTAATGCTTACCTCTTGGTCAATAATTAAAGCCCCTGAGGTAAACGTAAACACATCGCTCAACTCTAGGTTTGACTGGCTCAACTTCATCGTTGCAAATCTATCACAACAACGAAGATTATTGTCCTGAACCCCATCAAGATATACATTTTGGAGCTTCAACAATCCGCCCGGCAGCACAACCATTTCACCGTATGGATTGACCGTTAACCGATTATCATGTCCATTTACCTCAACCATGCCCTGACAGATCCATGGCATTTGCATAGACAAATGCTCTGCAAGCTCAAGACGTACGCCATCACCAAAAATCAATGTATCATCCGTGCCAAACAAGAAGATTTCGTCTCGGTAATTTCTAAAAATCACATTTTTAAACGTAACATTCAAACTATCAAGCATCTGAATAATGCCATCAGAATCTTTTGCCAAATGAATAGTGTGGCCCTTGCCATCAATTACCGTACTACTTTGAATATCCATAATGTGATCATTGGACAAGAAAATATCAAATTCTAGGTAGTGCGACGTTGTTGTAATCACGATATCCATAGGGCCGTGGTCTATTGTTTGTACTTCTCGATCTAAATATACTATGGCGTTACTGTTTTGACGGGTTAGTTCACCATCTCCGCTACCAGAACCTTCTGCCTTAATAACCCCATCATTCAAATATGCAATGAACTTCTGGTTAGGATCATTAACAGGGGTAGGACGCACATTATCGTTGGCGGTGAAAGTCAATGTAGAATACAATAATCCAATACCATCCACCGTCATCGATCCTTCTTGATCGAATATCAAATAATGATCTTTAGTAACAATTTTTGTTGGGCCTTCAGCGTAAATACCGCCCATTGTCACACTATAATTATTGTCCATTTCAATTTCTACAAAAGACAGTAGCAACTGGGAAGTTGGCGCATCAAAAACGATATGTCCCGAACCCAATCCCTTTAACTTAAGATTAGATAAATAAAGAGGGGTATTTGCCTTAATTCGAATCGTTCCCCCTTGTGACATATCCAGAATGTTACCATTGCCAGAAACAAAACCAGAACCGGTAAAAATCCATTCACCCGTAAGCGTCATTTTGCCATTGAATTCAAGATCGGCAGCATTTTGCAGCAACAAAACATTGTCAAAGGTTCGTGGCGTTGCATCATAATACAGCGCACGACCATTAAAAATAACCGTGCCATCACAAATGAATTTTGCCGTACCACTGAACTTCAAATCATTAAACAATTTTACTGTACCGCCATTTAAAACTATCTCGCTGGGCTGATTAGAAACAATACCATAGTTCAAAACCGATGAAGAATTGGCAAGCGTAATAGTATGCCTTGAAACGTCAGTCGTAAGACCTTCCAGTTTGCAATTGGCTCCGCTGGCAGAAACTGATTGTCGTAACACCCCTCCATTAGAAACAATTTTTTGGTTTTGTATGGACAACGTATTTGCTGGCGGATTTAAAACACCAGAAAGTGTTACATTGGAACCATTATCTTCAACGTAGGTTCCATTATCAAATTCATAGATGCTACCCTCAAGAAGCGCATTGGCACTTTTGGAAAGAGTTCCTTTGGAAACAACAATTTTCGTTCGTTGTTTGACTTTGGATTTTCCAGAAACTTTAATGGTTGATGCTGGCGCTGAAAACTTAACCTGTTTAGCACCAAGTGGCAACATCATGATGTTCATCAATGCCACCATCTTTATTATATTCCTTCGCATAGACTCTCCTCTTTTATATATGAATACTTGATAACATTTTCCCCTTTTTTTTCAATGAACATTGTTTAACACAATCAAACCACGAGTACTCGTCGACTCTAATGCAAGAGTAGCTCCGGATTCAATTTTAAAATTAATGTCATTATTTGCATCAACACCATCACCAAAAATTATTGGAACCTGATACGGATAAGCCAAATCGGTTGTCGATTTAATAGTTGATTTGCCCTTTACCACGACCGTTCCTTGCTTCAATTTCATTGGATGGTCCACATACCCCCATCGAGAATATCCCTGATCATCATCACCAAATGTACTATTATCGAGCGTTAGATAGGCGTTTTTTGAACCAAAAATAAAACTTAGTTCAACATCATCCAGAACACCAAGCGCAGGATCTGCAAACCTCCTCGTTAACGTAGAATTTTCAACAATGAGATTTGCATTTTGTTCAATAGCTATATAACACGGCGAAGAAGAACCTCCTCGTGTATATGGACCGACGAAATAATCACAAAAGTTTCCAAATTTGACCGTTCCACGGATCGTAAGAGTCCGATCATTTGACAAGGTAAATGCCATTTGGCTGCCCGCTGGAGGCCGAATCTCCATATTTTCTAACATCGAACTCATTCGATCAAAATAAACACTTGCACCACTGAGCACCTTAAGAACAAGATTGCGAAGCGTTATTCCAAAAAAGTCTAACTGTACTCCTGAGGCTATAGTCAGCGTATGCCCTTGTCCGTCAATGACAACATTTGTCAGCTCCCACCATCCCTGCTCAATCGAAACATCTCCATCCAAATATATTGTTTGAAGATCTGTCGATTCTACAGAAAAACTTCCATATGAATTCTGCGCATAAAGGCTTGTACTTTCGCTCAGATGAAGATCTGTCAAAAGATAAATCCGACCGGCCTCAACACTTCCTTCAACAATAATTTTTTTCTGAATTGGAAATAAGACACCAAGCGATGCATCTCCATAAAAAGACCCCCATGAATTGATAATATGGAGGCCATTCTTCATGGCAACAGCACCTTTAGCATAATCAGTGTAAGGGCCAACATCCAACGTCCATGGATTATCCAAAATTATCGCCTGGCCTGCCTCAGCTCCGGCAGGCCACGTGTCAATAGTCGTTGCCTGCACCCCACCAAACAAAAGCCATAAAACCAAGATGCTTTTCATCCGCATTTTCATCGACATAGACCGCAATCCTACAAAAAAGGCTATGATCGATTACTGTCGATCATAGCCTTGTCTTTTAGATCTTTGGATTAATTAACATTATTATTGACCAATTCCCCTGACAATAAATTAATGCTTGCACCGGGAAAGAATGATACTTTTATGTCGTCTGAAGCAGTACCATTGCCAATGGAAATACCCTGCGAAGCACTCATTGCACCATCATTTCTAAAGTAATTCTTATTTTCCAGAATGAGATGCCCCTTTGTTAGCTGCAAACCAGTACGTGTTGAGGCAAGCGATGCACCCCTCATAAGAAGAGCTGACGAAGCATCAGCGAATGCTAACAATCCACGATTATTGCTCACTGGATCATAACTGAAGGTAACTCCGGTATCCAACACTAACATGCCCCATGAACAAATTTTACTTTGCTTGGATGATTTATAGGTAAAGTTTGTATTGGAACCACGAAGCGTTAAATCTTCAAGAACATCAAAGTGTCCAACCGTAAAGCTATAATTTGCATCTTGCAATAAACAAACATTCTTAAAGGTGAAAGTTCCTGTGCCATCTAAGCAACGGAGTTTGTTTGCCGCAAGCCCCCTAATGGTAAGATTGCTAATCATCACAGTCGATCCATGTGTATCAACTATAATCGAGCCGTCATCGGCGAGTACGCCGGTGCCGAGTGTTAAGGTATGATTTTGGCCGTCCAACGTCGCGCCTGCTGTACCCGTAAAAATCAAGGCACCAGCAGTAAGCGTCATATCATCATCAAGAACCACAACATTGCCTTGGCCCATGATCCTACCGCTACCATCACGACCAACGTAGCCACCAAGAATATTTGCACCAGACCCAATATGCAGCTCATTTCTTAATTCAAATCCACCACGCATCAAATCAATAGTGCCATCAACAGGAAATAAAACATTCATTCTATGTAAATTATTAGCGCCTTCAGTAATAATTCCACCTTCCAATGCAACGGCCCCTTTGGCATAATCATTAACAGCAGGCTGCCATGCAGCAGCTACTACTAATGCTTTATCTAGGTCTGCGCCAGTTGTTGTATCATATGAAACTGATTTTGCGGTAAAGCAAACCAAGCCAGATATCGTTGTTACAAAACACATCTTTCGAATGTTCATAAATCACCCATTCAATAAAAGTTAAACTACTCTTTTTAATCTTCTTGATCATAGAACAATACGCCAAATAAAAGCTCAAGCTGCGCACTCGGCCCAATTGTCACTGTCAAATCATTACCAACAATGCCATCCTTACCAAATGAGATCGCCTCTGTTCTTGCAACAGCTCCCCTATTATCAATGTAGCTATGTCCATCAACAAACAAAGTCCCTTTACTTAATCGCATACCCGTTGTTGTCGACATCAACGTCGCACCATTCAGATGCAAGGTTGCATACGAATTTTCAAAGGTAATCAAATCCCTATTGGCTATTGGTGGCGCATAGGAGAATGACATTCCTTCATCCACATAAATGGTGCCAAATCGAGAAATAAGACTTGGGCGAGACGCTTGATAACCAAATGTTGATGTACCCTTAAGGTCCCAAAGTCCTTTCACATAAAAAGTTCCCTTAGTAAATGTATAATCACCATCCTGTTCCCATGTAACATCCCCAAGTGAAACGGTACAACTATCGTCCATGCAACGTATTTGATTCTCTGATATACCTCGCAACGTGATGTTATCGATGTACAATGACGCCCCTGGTCGCAATATGAATTCACCGCTGGCACCCAGCTCAAGAATCTTACCCTTGCCATTTAAAACCGTTTGGCCTGAAAAATAAAAAGTGTTATTTAAGGTGCTATTTTCACCAAGCTCAATCGTTGTCTGAGCGCCAAATTCTATTTTTGCGCCAGCACCATATGAAAGACCTGGTGTACCAAATGGAAAGTTCTTAAGTGTTATATTTATATATTTTAAATACTGACTAGCACCAATGGTCAATATTGCTTCACTTGGATTCAATGCAAATTCCAAATCAAATCCATCACCATCTACAATCGGATCTGCAACATCAATAATTTGTTTTCGCAAAGTGGTTATTTTAAATGAACGATCTTGCTTGGTATCTGCCGAAACACGATGCGGACCAACCTTAAGTGACTCTTTTTTACGAATTGACCCACCACGCAAGTAGGTAACCCAACGTGGCGTATTTTTATAGCCAGTATCTCCGATACGAACATTATTTTCGTCATTGTAATCCAGGGTGTCGTATTCAACAGTTGCCCCATCAACGGTGAAAGATGCTTTTTGATCAAAATTTAAATGAGAACTTCCTGTTACAATACGCGATGGGCCACTGACATAGATTCTTCCGCCAGTGAAAGTGTAGTTACCATTCATGTTAATGATAACGTTATACAGGTCTAGTTTTGATGTTGTATCATCCAAAATGATGCAACCAGTCCCAAAGCCATCTAATGTCAAATCAAACATTTCAACCGTAGTATTTGGCCGAATCCAAATTGTCGATCCTGGAGAAATATCAAGAACGTTATTATTTCCCAAAACGCGTGCATCATTTTGGAATCTCCATTGCCCGAATAATTTACTATCGCCACCAAATACAAGATTTTTTGCGCCGACAAACTTCAGCGTGTCTGTCCAGACCAAATCTTTCTGCCCAGTACTAAGATTAAAACTATTAAAATTAATCGTCCCGGAACCAGTCAAACGGACACTGTCACCAAGACTCAGATTATCATCAAGATTTACCGTCCCACCCTCAAGCTCCATGTTTTGGTTCAACTCGGTTTGAATAGCCATCGTAACATCCGAAAGATGATTAGCTATTTTCAAGGCATTTGATGATTTGAATGTTGGCTGGCCTTCGATTCTATTACTCGCACCACTGATCCAAATCCGTTGTGGAATTTTGCCAGGATTTGTTACATAAAATTGACCATTGCCTGCCAAAACAATTGAATAAGTGTAACTTGGATCGTAGGTTCCGGTCAGTACAGCACTATAATCATCATTAGATAAAATGCCGTCTTGAAAGAACAATCTTCCCGAGCTACCAATAATATTATTCGGATTAGTTATCACAATTTGGCCCGTTTCCATTGACTGGAAACTTGCAGAGGTATTCATCAGAACTTCGCCAGGAAAATTTCCAGCTCCTAAGACCAATTTTGCATCACTATCTAAAAATGTTATGGTGGCCCGCAACGGCACCATCAATAAGATGCCAAAGAGCGTCAGCAAATAACTACGTAGTCGCATTTTCATTACAATCCCTTTCCTTTGTATAATTATTTTTCAATGAACATTAAAAAACAGCACTAATGAATTTGTGGTTGTTGAAACCAAATTCAACGTTGAACCAGCATTTACCTGTATATTAAAATCGTTGTCTGAAGTATCAGGAGAACCAATATATATTGTCGCATTTTTATTACCTGATTGCAGGTCTGTACGCGCACCTAACGTACAATCACCTTCAGCGATAATTGTTCCCTTAGTAAGCGGCAAATCTTGTGAGCCAGCTGGATAAAACCAATGCCCCACAACATTCATTCTTTTTGGATATAACCCAAAAAAAGAGTTTTTTAATAGAATACGCGAGGTATTTGATTGAAAAATAATCTGAATTAATGACATATCATCCATAATCGCCGGGCCAACATAAAATGAAGAATTATCAATAGTCAGCGTTGCATTATCCTCGATGATAAATTGAGATGCCCCTGTATAGCTACTGAATAAAAAATATTCACCAAAATTACCAAATCGCACGTTTCCTCGGATGCGATAGGCATACGGCGTGAAAAGCCCTTGCATCAGCAAGCCAACTGCCTTCCCCCTACGTGCTTGAAAATCAACATTTTCCAACGTTAACGTATTTTCATCAAACGGAAGATCTATTCCTGAAAGCGCAAACGTTCCACCATTTAAATCCCACCACACATTTTTGAGCGTAACGTTACGCAAGGTCACATTTGGGCCAATCATCATCGCTCCAGAATTTTGATCATTGCCAAGCGTTATCGAATGCCCCATTCCATCGACAATGACATCATGCAAATATAAATATGCCTGATCGCCAGGATTATACCCTGAAACAGTTATATTGCCATCCAAATAAATGACATATTTTTCTCCATCCTCGGAATAAATTTCACTGTCCTGAGCACAATAAATCACCGTACCTTCACCTAGATGCAGTGCATTTTTCAATCGTATTTTAGGCCGATAAGCTGTCCGAAAAATAAGCTGCTTTTCGATAGGCAACTGAACGCCAACCCACGTAGATCCGGTACCAGTAAGGCGCAAGCCTTCAGTGAAATTAATTACACCAATAGCAGTTTCCGTGTAATTTGCATCCAAATTCCATAACGACGTGACTATTTTTGCTTTATTCAAATCAGCGCCGGTTGTTGTATCGATGCTAGTACCATTAACCGCACCCCTTCCCAGGAATGCAATCGCTGTTATAAAGCACAAAAGCTGCTTCAAAACCATCACTACTCTCCCACACACTCCTTAATGCACATTTCTAAAAACAACAGAACAATTAGTATTGGTGCCTATGACATCCAATCGTGCACCAGGATCAATAATAATATTGAAATCATCAGCTACATTATTGTCACCAATAAACAACACCGAACGCCCACCCTTGAGCAACTGAGCGTCAACGCGCAATTGCGAAGCACCTCGAACGATCAATGTTCCACGTGTCAAGGTCGTTGTCAGTTCAAGCATTCCATCATATCCGGCACGCGAGTTGGCTGGATTATAAACACCGTACACACTATCATTAAGAATTAAACGCGATGAATCTGAATCAAAATAAATACCAACATCATGTTGATAAAAAGGACCATAGCTGGGTGACGTATACCAACCACGTAACAAAGCACCGCTTTCAACAATCAAGCTAGACTGATCGTGCACAATGATAGGCACATTAAATTCACCATCGCGAACTCCATAATATTCACCCCATGGATGTTCGTTGCCAACCGCTCCCTTAAATGTAACGGTACCGTCAATGACAATTCTTCGCTCCAATGCTGTCGGAATTCTGCCAAAACTCAGCGGCTGACCAACCCGCTGTTCAAAGGTCATGTTCTGTAGAATGCAATCCATGGTTGCCGCTTCAGGGAGGACGGTTCCCTCAAAAAGAAGGAATGATCCGCTCGTCTGATCACACCAAGCATGTTTAATAGTAACGTTACGCAACGTAACATTGCTCCCAATGATCAATGCTCCACCTTGTGGTGTCTGGCCCAAAAACAATGTATGCCCTTGACCATCTAAAATTACATTTTCCAAAACAAGTCCACTGATGTCGCCGCCAGACTTACTGTTGTTGCCCGACAAGGTCACATTGCCATCAAGATAAATTACTTTTCTTGGCTGATCGACGGGGGTTTTAATAATGCCATATGGCTCATTGCATTGCAGTATTACTTTGTCGGCTAAATGAAGGTCGCCATAAAGCTTAATGTTGCCGGTTGCATTGCTCATATCCAAGGTTTGATAAATAGGATAAGCAACATCGAGCCATACCCACCCAGTTCCAGTCGTACGTAACCCTTGGGTAAATGCGATTGCACCGACGGCCGTTTCATTAAAATTGGCATCCAGTGCCCAATAGTCTATGACAAATTGTGAAGTATCTAAAAGCAGTCCACTCGTTGTATCAATACTCGTCGCATAACAGGCACTAAAAAAAGCACATATTGCGATAAAATATTGCATACAATTTCTGAACTGCATTCTTTCTCCCTTTTTAAGAACATTGTTTTATTTGTAGCAAAAGATTGTCATCGGGTCTAGAAACATAAAAAATTTCAGCTCATTGCGCCAAAAGACCGACAATCGATACGTATTATTTCGATTATTTACTCAATGCTTATTTTGAATGATAATGCCACAGTTAGTGCTTGTTGATTCAAAATCCCACTTCGCGCCAGCAGAAACAATAATATTAATATCATTAGCTGAACTCGTACCATCACCAAAAGAAATCCTTGAACGCGATTGGGGAAACTGCGCATCAGCCAGAATAGCTGACGCTCCTTGAATAACAATCGTACCCTTGGTTAAAGTCAATGTCGTTTCTAGCGCCCCAACATACCCTGCACGGTTCGCCTGATTATACGTTCCGAGAATACTGTTATACAGCGTCAATCGTGCCAAATCTGAATTAAAAAAAATGCTGGCCCGTTCCTGTTTATACATCGGACCATAGAAATCTGATATATACCAACCCTTGATAAGTTGTGTGTTTTCAAGTATCAGGTTGGCCTGATCACGAATAATAATGGGAACATTAAATTCACCAGGCAGAATACCATACGTCTGCCCAGCATATGGCAAACTTTGTGTAGTTGCAGACTGAATATGCACCGTCCTATCAATCAATATCCGCCTTAAAGCTGACACAGGAAATCGTCCGAAACAGAGAGGAAGCCCAGCTCGCAATGAAAACTCAACATTGTCTAAGGTAACATCAAAGGTTTCGGCATATGGTTCAAGCAAGCTATCATATAATGAAAAGCTTCCTGTAATCATATCAAACCAGGCATTCTGTACCGTTACATTCCGCAGCATAACATTATCACCCAAATACAACGCCCCGCTACGATTTGTTTCGCCGAGAATTAACCGATGGCCTTGCCCGTCCAAAATAACATTTTCCAGAATCAAACCCGAAACGTCGCCCCCAACTTTTGCCGAATTACCTGATATGGTCACATCTCCATCCAGATAAATAACTTTGCGATCAAGTTCAGTCGGCGTACGAATAACAGAATATGGCGCATCACAATACACAATAAGGTTCCCATCCAGATGCAGATCGCCATGCAATTTGAGGTTGCCACCGTTTTGCAAGTTAAGTTGTTTTTCGATTGGAAAATATACATTGAGTAATGCATATTCGTTGGTACCGGTCACTCGTAACCCTTGACGAAATGCTACCGAGCCAAATGCCGTCTGCGTCATGCCGGCATCCATCGTCCACAACGCCGTAATGGTCATACTTTTATCAAGATTTGTTCCCGTTGTCGTATCAATGCTTGGAGCAAAAAGGGTTTGGTAACACAAACACAACACCATCAAAATATTATAGTTACGCACGAGTTCTCCTTTTTTCCTAAATTTTTGCACCAACCCTAGTGAACATTTTGTAATTTAATTAAACAATTGGTATCACTGACATCCAAATCAAGCGTTGATCCCGGCGTAATTTCAATGTTCAAATCATTTGCCGGATCAAGACCATCACCAATGTACAAACGAGCACGGGCACCTGATTCCAATCCTGATCCATAAGCAACCAATGACGACGCACCCTTGACAATGATCTTGCCCTTGCTCAGAACAAGCGGATCTTGATCAGCAACACCTATCCAGCCAGCAAAAAAACTCTTCCAGCGATCGTTGTCAACACCAAATGAACTATTTTGTAACGTGAGAAGTGAGGTGTCAGATTCGAAGGCAATATTAAACGGCACAAAGCTGTACCAATTGCGGTACAACGATGAATTATCAACAATGAGATTTGAATTTTCAGCAATGGTAAGGGTCGATATGTACCCTACTCCGTAATTCGATAATCGATACTCCCCGAAGTTGCCGAATGTCACAGTTCCTTCCACTCTTACACTACCAGGTGATGCAATGGTAAATGGATAGCCTCGCAATACTTGAAAGTCCATATCCTTAAATGTCGCAGATCCATTGATAGTAAAAGTTCCCTCTTGTGTAAAAACCCCATCTAAAAAATTATTCCAGGCATTGATCAGAGTCATATTGCGCCAAATGACGTTGGTGCAACAGATTGCACCACTATTTTGATTAACACCAAGTGTCAGTTTGTGCCCCTGCCCGTCGACAATAACATTGTCCAGCCATAAGAACGTTTGTCCCATTGATGCAAGCGATACATCACCGTCCAAATAAATAGTACGCCGTTGACCAGAATACGATCCAAGGTGCAGATCGCGAAACGGAATCTGAGTTCCTACCGTATCAGGCAAGTAGATCACTAATCCCTCTCCTAAATGGAGATCTTGTGTGAGTGAAATATATCGGCCACCCGGTATCCAATCGGTGCTCAAATCAAGAATTTTTTGAATAGGGAACATCACACCAAGTGTCACTGTTCCAGGGGTAGGATCTACCCCACCACCCAATACCTCCAGCCCCTCATCAAACGCAATGCTTCCAAGAGCTGAATCGCCTGCGCCAGCATCAAGCCGCCACTTCCAGGTAACAGTAAGGCTTTTATCAAGCTTGGGGCCACTGAGCGTGGTAATGCTTACAGCACCAAGCCGACAAAACACCGTCATAAAAATGCCAACTAAGAACAACCTGCATACAAAAGAAAATTTTTGTAACATCGCACACTCTCCTTTCTACAAAACTAACGTTACATGACGTTTTAGATGTAACAAAAAGAAAACAGTAAATCCAACACGTAAAAAATTTGTTGATCTGTTCTAAGAAATCTCGAGGATACGCCACGATGTTGGGTGCTGGCAAAAATGTTCTGTTACTAGCCGATTAAAATTATGGCTTGTATTTGCCGCCGTCACCGTACCAATAAGTCGATGCGGCAGCAGTCCAAGGTCGCCACATAAATCCAACACTTTGTGGCGAATACATTCGTCAGGAAATCTGAGATCGTTGAGAAGTTCTTCGCCAATTACAATGGTATTGCTCAGCGATGAACCTTGTGCCAATTTGTGTTGTCGGAGGAAAGGCAGTTGCTCCAAAAAGCCAAAGGTTCGTGCGGGGGCTATTTGTTCAATGAAAAAGTCTTTTGTCATGTCGCCAGAGAATTCGGTCCCACCAGCAAGCGGATGGTCAAATTTTGCGGTGTAGGAGATGGATAAGGTGTTTACTGAAGGTTCAATATTAATGCGCCGCCCTTTGCCATCAGCACAATGCAACGTCTCACAAGGTGTCATGTATTGTGTGGGTTCCCCCTGTTCCTGAAACCCTACATCAAGGAGCCCTTGCACAAACGGCAATGCACTGCCGTCCAAGATCGGAATCTCGTGCCCCTGAAGCTCAATAAGCACATTGTCAACATCAAGCATGCGCAAGGCCGCCATCAGATGTTCAATGGTACTAACAAACCAACCTTCGGTTTTAAGCACCGTTGCATGCATGGCCTGCTCAGGTACCACCTGCCCTATTTTCAATCGTTGGTTAGGATTGGCAGCATTCTGGAATACGATTCCGGCGTTGGCTTCTGTTGGCCACAGGGTGACGGTTGACGGCATTCCCGAATGAACCCCTATACCAGAAAACTTAATCTGCCGCTTTAAGGTTTTTTGTGACATTATTGCTCCGCATGATTTTTTTTCGCCCTAACAAAAAAAGGGAACAGAAAATAAATTCTGTTCCCTTGAAACTTTTATGTGCTTTTCACAAGCAGTTACTTAGCAGGAAAACCTTGCAGTTGAGCAGCATGTGGGTGTTTGTCACCAACATACACCTTCAACTTTTTAATAATAGCTCTGTTGAGCTTGTTCTTTGGCAACATACCGCGAACACCGAGCATAATCAGGCGACGAGGATCTTTGGCAAACACATCACGGGCCGCAGTTTCCTTCAACCCGCTGCGGTAACCAGAAAATCGTGCGTACATTTTGTCGGTCCACTTTTTACCGGTCAACGTGATCTTGTCACAGTTGGTAATAATGACATAGTCGCCAGCATCGGTATGGGGGGTGTAGGTTGCTTTGTTCTTACCGCGGAGCAATGTAGCAATCCTTGTACAAAGGCGACCCAAGGTTTGGCCGGATGCATCAATAAGATGCCATTGCGGCGTACGAGCTTCTTTTGCAAGGAAAAACGTTTTATTCATGTCCATATTCGTATCCAAAATAAGTAGTGCACTAACTGATTTTTTCAAGAAAATTTCTCTCAATTCTACGTCAAAAACAAGCAATGGTCAATTACTTAATGAGCCCACGGATTTTATTATAAAGCGTGGTGAACTTGGCCCCAAACAAAGTTGCAATATCCCGGTAGGTTAAAAAGATTGCCAAACTGATTAAAAGAAGCCACGAGGCAACATGAATACCATTGCGAATGGCCAGCGGAATCTTTCTTCGGATAATCGCCTCAATCGTCACAAATGCAATCTGTCCCCCGTCCAATACGGGCAATGGAAGAATGTTTAAAACAGCCAAATTAATGCTGATCAAGGCTAAAAAGGTAAAAAGAGTCATAAGTCCCTGTTGGGCTGCACCAAAACTCATCGACATAATCATCACCGGTCCACCGGCACCTTCCAGGCTACGCTGGCTGAACAAACGCTTGATCCAGTAGAACGTCATGCCAACCCAACGCATGGTTTCCATAAAACCGGCCCCAAGAGCCTGAAAGAACGGTAATTGCGGAATGGGAACTCTAAATTCGGCACCTAACATACCGATTTCCTCTGTCCCCTCGATACGAACACCAACAGTCACCGGCAAATCCATTGCCTTTTTTTCCCGCTCAATCCCTAGAATAATTGGTTTGTTAGGATTTTTGCGAATAACCGAGCGCAAGAGCTCATCGGCACCGCTCATCACGCCACCATCGCTTTGCAGCAAGCTTTGTTCATTAATTTTTACAATTGCATCACCAGGCTTCAGACCATACTTTTCTGCTGCAGATTCTTTAACAATTCCAGCCACCATAACCGCCTGTTGTTGGTTAGGCGAGCCCACCATAAACAGAATTGAAAAAATAATGTAGGCAAAGAGCAGATTGCACAAAATACCGCCAGAAAGAACAAAAAACTTTTGCCACCACGGCTTGCTTTCAAATGAGCCCTCTCCGGTCAGTTGTGCATGTTCTTGCTCGCCCTGACCAACTTCAGCCAAGCCAGCAATTTCAACGTAACCACCCAACGGAATCAATGCTAAACGAAAATTGGTTTTGCCTATTTGTTTACGATACAATTCAGGTCCAAATCCAATCGAAAAGGTCGGCGTATGGATACCAAACAACTTACAAAACAGAAAGTGGCCGCACTCATGAATGGCAATCAAAGCGCCAAAGCCAATAACTGCATACAAAAGCGGCAACAGTTTAACGCTAAAAAAAAGAGCAAACGCGTGTAAAGACATGGTAACCCTCAACTTTTATGTTATTGGTACGGTAATTTCACAGATTTCAGTATTGCAGATTTTTGTACGCCTTACCATACATGCAACATTCTTTAATGCACATTGCTCAATGTAATTAAACAATTGGTATTGGTCGCTGACATCGTAAGAATCGCACCAGCATCAAACTTGAACTTAAGGTCATTAGCCGCATCCAAACCATCGCCCAACACAATCGGAACCGTTCGCCCTGACGCTAAATTACTTGAAGCCGTAAGCGCCGATTTACCTTTAACCACAACAGTTCCCGTTGTAAGCTGCAGCCCCTGCTCAATAGGAGAATCATTACCCCATGGCCAATAATCATCTGCACCAAACGTACTATTATCAAGGGTTAAATACGAATGCGGCGATTCAAAAACAAAATACAGTGGTACAAATGGTTCCCAACCCCCATTGCGGCCTCGTATCAATGACGAGTTTTCAATAATGACATTAGCATTTTCTTCAATAACAAAATAGGCGGGATCAGGGGTTGAAGCCATGCAAAGAAAGCGATACGCAGCAAAATTAGTAAATCTGACAGTACCACCAAATCTTAGAAATACAGATTGAAAGACGCCCCCTGTTGCAACATTAAAATCCACCTGTCCACCACTGAGAGATCGAAGTTCAACATTCTGAAAACGCAATCTTCCCATAATATCAAAATTGCCACCCGACAAACCCGAAAGCGTTATATTGCGGAAAATTATACTGTTAAAGGTCACATAACAATTTGGACTTAATGTTAACGTATGTCCCTGGCCATCAATGATCATCCCCGAAAAAATAAAGCCCCCACTTTCTATAGATGCATCACCATCAAGATAAATTGTTTTGTATAAGCTTTCATCATACGGAAAATCGCGCATTGACCCAAGATCGGACGATTGAATGTTGTCGTAGGTTTCCCCATAAATGCTGGTACTTTCACTTAAATGCAAATCAGCGCCGAGGAAAAGTGAGTACGCAGTTGGGGCACTACCATGGAAAACCCATTTTTTAGAAAGTGGTAAGGAAACTGCAAGGTATGTAGCAAAACCACCATCAAGGATGTGTAGTCCCTCTTTAAAAGCAATTGCCCCTTGCGCATAATCACCGAGAGTGGTGTCAATAGTCCATGGGGTATCGACAACAATCGCCTGACCGTCTTGTGGGCCACCTGGCCAGGTATCAAGCGTTCCACAATAAAGTTTGGTTTGCAGCAATAAAACCACATACAGAACATTACAAAATATATTTCTATTCATTGCAGCTACTTTCCCACTTCCTAATTCACTGTTATCAACGACACTAGCATTAACCGTACAACCCCAATGCATCACACTGCAACACACAAAAAAAAAGGCCCTTTTCAGGGCCTTCGGATATAAAAAACTTATCTTAAAACTTATACTTGTGGAACAGGAGCAAGCATCGCAAACAAACGATTATACAGTTCGGCACCAGAAGCAGCCGTCGTTAGTACTGCTTCAAATTCATTTTTTGATGCATCGGTTGCCACAGTTGGTGGAAATGAAGTATTAAATTCTGTCATAAACGTACGACAATCAAGTAATTTAATAGCGCGGGGACTTGCAGCAAATTCATAACAATTCGCCCTGTCGCACCAACAACGCTTTGATGAAATAGAACCTACTTTGAGTAAATCAAAAAGGGATTGCAAAATCGTTTTGCATGTAATGTGCAAAAGTCCTAAAAGATGAAGCAATAAGCGTTCTAATTCCGTCGGCAACAATTCGGTCTTAAACACCCCAAGCAAATACTTAAATGACTTGAGTTGGCAAACAATATCATCTGAAAAAACATGAAAATTATCAAACGTCTCAATGAGCTGATAAAAAAGCGTCGGCAAATAACGTTGTACTTCGTTAGCGGCTCGAAGCTCCGGTTTCACAATGCTTCCGACATACGCCAAACAGTCACCAATATTCATTTTTTCTAATGGATTTTCACTATCTGTCGGTTGAAAGATCAAACCACACCCATCTTTTTTACAACCGAACTGAATTAACAGAAGTACTGCAAGTAAATACTGCACCTGCACATGATTGAAATAATCATCAATAGTTATACCTTGTAGCTGCGGCAACGCCTGCAAAACACTGATAGCCTCAGCTTTGCACATGGCAACACATGCATCATGAAATACTGGGTAAAATGAGGATGTTTTACTTAATGAAAAAAGAATATCTAATTTATCGGCCCGACTAGCTTCAAAAATAAACGTGTTTTTAAAAGAGCTATCAATATCGTACAAACGATTCGCCAAACAACGCAATTCCTGTGGCGCAGAAGCTTGCAATACTGTAAGAACTGAGCACCAAGCATCTTGGTTCATCTTTTCAATACTCGGCAAATTTGGCGCCAACCCCTTAGCGCATTCGTAGGCCAATTTTATTGCTGCAGCTCTTCGTACGTCTTCAGAACATTGTGCCGCATCGGCAAAATCGGTTCGTATACTATCCAATGTTGACATCCACCACGGAAATTTTTGATAAAATTCTACAAACGGACACAACGGCACAAACGGCTCCTCTTGTTTATGTTCCTCTACAGCTGGGCGGGATGCTTTTTGTTTTGCAGGTGATTCCTGAGAAGGCTCTGGGCTCTTCCTTTTTCGACTATCCCCTTGCAATCCATACACAGCCTCTGTCGCCGTTGCGGCAACGGCCAAACACAAAAGTGAAGATTTCAGTAACTTTTTCATAATAACCTCCAAAAATCATTAAATATTTATCCGATTATAAAATATTAACAAATAGACAAATATATGTAAAACGGCCAATTTTCGTGAATTTTGCCTCTAGCAACGAACGTTTACGGCCATTTTCCGCCATTTTACTCATTGTAACCCTTTTCGCTGTTTTTCCGATTTAATTGACTAATATTCAATATGAAATAAATTAAGGGTAAGAACCTTGAAAAAATGGAAGTAAAAACCACAATAAATTAGGAGTTTGTATGATGAAGATGAAGAAAATTTTAGGAACAGCACTTTTAGTTGTGCTCGCCGTAATGAAGACGGGATTGGGAGCAATACCCTATGATCTAAAGTCCATTCGCGAAAAGGCTCACGCTGCTCAAACAGCGCTAAAAAGCCTCCAAGAAGCAACTCAAAAATATGATAAAAAACCATCAAACATCCTGAAACGTGTCTGCTTACATTGTATTTGTAAACCAACAACAACTGAAACAAGAAAATTGGACGCAGCATTAACATCTAAAAGTAATAGTAAAATACAAACAACGCTCGGGGAATTAACAGAGCAAGACGATACGATATTAAGTAGCAAGCTTGCTACCCTGCAATTATATATACATACATATTCTGATGAAATTGAAAGCTACAAAAGCAAGCTCTCAATTTTTGACGACAACACCACACTCAAACCTCTTGCAATAAACCTAAAAACAGCACTTTCTGCCTTAATCGTTGCTTTACCTATCGGCGTAAGGCCCCAACTACCACCTAAGCCAGCAGGCATGGACCGCTCCAAAAGCTACCCTGTAGCAGCAAAATCAGCGGCACATCCATTACCACGCACAGCATCTTTGCCAGCACCAGCAACTACAACGGCAACCAGCGGCGCTGCGCCAATGAGCGCAACAGCAATTGGTGTCACTGCTGGAAATACGATAAGACTTCGTACCGCATATATGAACACGGTTGCAGCACAACAACAATATTAATTTAAACGCTGAAAGCAAAAATCATGAAAAAGTTATTGTATCTTTTACTTACGCTGACAACAACACCAGCACTGCAGCTTGAGGCAATGGCCCCAGCCGAGGATGTCACTGCAGCCACCATGTCACAGCTTACAGCGCAACTTAAGCCATTTGGCCTTGGGCTTGGCAATGGCATTGACGAAGATGGCGCAGCAGAATATTTCATTTACGATTCAAATGATGATGCCTGCACAAGCATCACCACATTTACAAGCATGGACCACGTCACCGCTTGCATACAAAAAATTGAAGAATACTTTACGAAAGCAAGTAAGCCAATGCAGATCACGGGAACTGTCGACACAACAAAAAAAACGTGCGCTGTCTCAAGAGACGACGGCCCTGTTTACTTCAAATTTAACAGCAAAAAAGCCACTTTGTATGGTAAAGATAAAAAAGCATTTGCATTGGTACCAATGCAAGGAGAAGAGCAATGGTGGCTTCAAATTGAAGAACCAACAGTTCAAGCAGCTCCAACTCCTGCTGCACCATCAGAAGCAGAAACATGGTTTGAAACCAGCAAAAACAAGCTTGCCGCCTGGGGTTTTACGCTTGTTTCGATCAAAACAGAAACAACCAGCACCTATGAAATTCATTCTGATGTCGGCCAAACAACATGTCATACATGCGCAACCACAGCTGACGTTGATAAATTTATTGACTTAGAGCCAACGTATCAAGCGGCCATAAAGGCAGGCTATACCGTCGATCGCACAACTCAAACCTGCTTCATCGACCAAAATGGTTATCACTCCTTCTCTACATTAAATCTGCAAACCCAAAACTGGAACCCTATCAAAACCACCGCTATCCCAGCAAAAAAACGTTTTGCAATGTATAACATAAAACCTGATCGAGAGAATACGAGACTATTGCTTCTAAAGCAAAGAGCATTAAGCGCCTACCTCGGCCCATGGCACGTAGTTCATGGCAAACTTGTACTAATTACACCTAAAGCCCAATAAACAAATTCAAACAGAAATAGAAATCAAAACTTCTGCGGTTGGACCTGCTCCAGCCGCCTTTTTCTTCGGCATCACCCACCTACTCACCTATTCCAACATCAAATCTTCCTGACAACCTCCGACCATCAATCAAACCACCCACCTCCCCAACGCTTCTTATACGCAGCAGAATAAATTACTAATCCAATAGAAAAAATCTTGGATAATTTTTACTTGAAAAAATTGCGAAAATCGATAAAATCATAGCAATTGTTCGCGCAATTTTTAAGGTTCTTGGGCGCTTCTTAAGTCAAAAATTAAGTAGCTGCAGCGAGTAAGCTTTCTAAGAAATGCGATACCGAAACTAGATTAAAAAATAACTTAAATAAGATAGTTAAAACCACGTGAAAAGGCTATAAGATAGGTTTTTTACTGAACGATAGGATTGCAAGGTATGCCAACGATTAACCAACTAGTACGCTTTGGACGCGAAAAGCGCAAGTACAGAACAAAGTCACCAGCGTTGAGCGAATCGCCACAACGCCGCGGAGTTTGCCTTCGTGTATCAACCATGACACCAAAAAAACCAAACTCTGCTCTGCGTAAAATCGCTCGTGTCAAATTAACAACTGGTAAAGAAATTACTGCCTACATTCCAGGCGAAGGCCACAACCTCCAAGAACACTCAGTGGTTTTGGTGCGCGGGGGAAGAGTAAAAGACTTGCCTGGCGTACGTTATCACATTGTTCGTGGTTCCTTGGACTGTGCCGGTGTTGATGGCAGAATGCAAGGTCGTTCTCTATATGGTGCAAAGCGTAAGAAAGGTGAGAAATAATGCCAAGACGTAAGAAAGTACTTCTCAAAAGAGAAATCGGTGTTGACGCACGTTTTAACTCAATGGTTGTACAAAAATTAATCAATATCATTATGGAACGCGGCAAAAAGAACATTGCTCGCAACATTATATACGAAGCATTTGATACGTTGGCAGCCAAGTTTGGCGGAGACGATAAAAAGGCTTACGCATTGTTTGAAAAAGCAATGGATCAAATCAAGCCTTACGTCGAAGTCAAATCACGTCGCGTTGGCGGTGGTGTTTACCAAATCCCTACCGAAGTTCGCCCAGAACGCCAAATGTCACTTACATTCCGCTGGCTTATTGAAGCATCAGCAGAACGTGCAGACAAAACAATGGGCAAACGAATCGCAAGCGAACTGCTCGAAGCAGCAGAAGGTCGTGGCAACGCAATCAAAAAGAAAAATGATGTTCATCGTATGGCTGAAGCAAACCGAGCCTTCTCGCATTATGCGTGGTAATTAGGAAACATAATGAGTAAAGAATTACAACGGTATCGCAATATTGGAATTGCAGCTCATATTGACGCTGGCAAAACAACGTTAACCGAACGCATTTTGTTCTATACAGGCGTATCCCATAAAATCGGTGAAGTTCATGAAGGCGAAGCAGTCATGGACTGGATGGAACAAGAGCGTGAACGCGGTATCACTATTACCGCTGCCGCAACAACTTGTTTCTGGAAAGATTATCAAATTAACATTATCGACACCCCTGGTCACGTCGACTTCACCATCGAAGTAGAACGCTCAATGCGTGTGCTTGATGGTGCTGTTGCTGTTTTCGCAGGTGTCGAAGGTGTTGAACCCCAATCAGAAACGGTATGGCGTCAAGCAGATCGCTACAAAGTTCCACGCATGGCATTCGTTAACAAACTTGATCGCATCGGCGCAGATTACTTCGCCGTCGTTCAAGAAATCAACGAGAAGCTTCACGGCAATGCGTTGGCAATGCAAATTCCAGTCGGAGAATCAGAGAATTTCAAAGCCATCATCGATGTCCTCGATAAAAAGATGATCGTTTTTGATGAAGAATCAAAAGGCGCCAAGCTTATCTACGAAGAAGTTCCAGCAGAATACAAAGAGCAAGTTGATAAGTTGTATACCAAAATATTGGAACGCGCATGCGATTTTGATGACCTACTAGCCGAAAAATACCTTGATGGCAAGCCAATAACAGTTCCTGAAATCAAAAAGGCTCTTCGCATCGGTGTTATTCAGCAAAAGGTAACGCCCGTGTTTGGTGGAACAGCATTCAAGAATAAAGGTGTCCAAATGCTCATGGATGGTGTCATTGACTACCTTCCATCACCTCTCGATGTCCCAGCTGTAACAGGCATTAATCCAGAAAACAAAGCTGAAGAAACACGCGAAGCAAATCCAGATGGTCCCTTCTGCGCGTTAGCCTTTAAAATTATGGTTGATCCATTTGTTGGCTCGTTGACCTTCGTTCGTGTCTACTCAGGCAAACTGGACGCAGGTTCGTACATTTATAACGCTTCAAAAGGCAAAAAAGAACGCGTTAGCCGACTCTTGAAAATGCATGCCAACAAACGCGAAGAAATCTCATCGGTCACCGCCGGTGACATTGCTGCTGTTGTCGGTATCAAAGATGTTATGACCGGCGATACGTTGGCAGATGAAGATCATCCAATCTTGCTCGAAACCATTTCTACTCCAGACCCTGTTATGCACATTGCCATTGAACCTAAGGGCAAGGGTGATTATGAAAAAATGGTTATTGCACTACGCAAACTGATGCAAGAAGATCCTTCATTCAGATTCTCTTACAATTCGGAAACAGGTCAAACCATTATTTCAGGTATGGGTGAACTGCACCTTGAAATCATTGTTGATCGTATGTTGCGCGAGCACAAAATTGAATCTAACGTCGGTAAAGCAGAAGTTGCCTACAAAGAAACTATCCAATCCGCTGCTGATGCCGAAGGTAAATTTATTCGTCAATCAGGTGGTCATGGTCAGTATGGTCACGTATGGCTTAAACTTGAAGCCATGGAGCGAGGCAAAGGCTTTGAATTTGAAAATGCAATTACCGGTGGTGTAATTCCAAGAGAATTTATCCCTGGCATTGAAAAGGGCATCGTCGAAGCATTGACATCTGGCGTTCTTGCCGGATATCCAGTGGTCGACATCAAAGCAACCGTTTATGACGGTTCTTATCACGACGTAGACTCATCTGAATTGGCATTTAAGATCGCAGCATCTATTGCATTTAAAGATGCAGCGATGAAAGCATCACCTGTTATTCTGGAACCTATCATGAAAGTTGAGGTTCTAACCCCAGAAGAACACATGGGCGATGTCATGGGTGACTTAAACTCTCGACGCGGAAGAATTATGGGCATGGAAGCACGTAAGAGCGTCCAAGCAATTACCGCCGAAGTTCCTTTGGCAGAAATGTTTGGGTACTCAACACAGCTTCGTTCTTTAACCAAAGGACGCGCAAACTATTCCATGCAATTTGAAACGTATCGTGAAGTACCTAAGAGTGTTCAAGATGCAATTATTGGTAAAAAATAACTCAATATGTGTTACTAGTTAGAAGGAATTAACAATGGCAAAGGGCGTATTTGAACGGAAAAAGCCGCATATCAACGTCGGTACAATTGGCCACGTCGACCATGGTAAAACAACCTTAACAGCAGCTATTACCAAAGTTTTAGCAGAACAAGGTATGGCTGAATTTAAAGCTTACGACCAAATCGATAAAGCCCCAGAAGAAAAAGCTCGTGGTATTACCATTAACGCCACACACGTTGAATATGAAACGAAAAACAGACACTATGCACACGTTGACTGTCCAGGTCACGCTGACTATGTCAAAAACATGATCACCGGTGCAGCACAAATGGACGGTGCAATTCTTGTTGTCTCTGCACCAGACGGCCCAATGCCACAAACTCGTGAGCACATTCTGCTTGCTCGCCAAGTCGGCGTCCCTGCTGTCGTTGTTTATCTAAACAAAGTTGACATGGTTGACGATCTAAGCATGGTCGAACTTGTTGAAGAAGAAGTTCGTGAACTTCTAACTAAGAACAATTTCCCAGGCAATGATATTCCTATTATCCGTGGTTCAGCATTAAAGGCTCTTGAAGGTGATAAGAGCGAAATCGGTGTTGCCTCTATCGTTAAATTGATGGAAGCAGTCGATTCATACATTCCAACTCCACAACGTGAAATTGATAAACCATTCTCACTTCCTATTGAAGACGTTTTTTCAATTTCCGGTCGCGGTACCGTTGTTACCGGTCGTGTTGAACGCGGCAAAATCAAGGTTGGTGAAGAAGTTGAACTTGTTGGTTTTAGAGACACTGTCAAAACAACAGTCACCGGCGTTGAAATGTTTAATAAAGAAATGAAAGAGGCACTTGCTGGCGATAACGTAGGCTTGCTCCTTCGTGGTATCAAGAAAGAAGATGTCGAACGCGGTCAAGTCGTTGCCGCTACTGGTACCGTCACACCTCATAAGAAATTTAACGCTCAAATTTTGGTTCTGAAGAAGGAAGAAGGCGGTCGTCATAGCCCATTTTTCACCGGCTATCGTCCACAATTCTATTTCAGAACAACTGACGTTACCGGCACCGTTGCGCTTCCAGCCGGACGCGAAATGGTTATGCCAGGCGATGATGTTGAAGTCATCGTTGAATTGGTCAGCAAAATTGCTATGGATGAAGGTATGAAGTTCGCTGTTCGTGAGGGCGGCAGAACTATCGGTGCAGGCGTTGTAACTAAGATCATTGAATAAGAAGAGAGCAGAAAGCATTTTATGAAAAAACAAAAGATACGTTTAACGCTCAAATCATATGATCATCGTTTGTTAGACAACGCTGTTCGACAAATTGTCATGACAGTCAAAAGAACAGGCTCCCACATCGTGGGACCTGTTCCATTTCCTAACAAAAAACAGATCTTTACGGTGCTCCGCTCACCACATATCGATAAAAAATCACGAGAACAATTCGAAATTATCACGCACAAACGCATTTTGGATATTGTTTCGCCTGCAGAACAAACGATGGATGCGCTTATGAAACTGAATATCTCAGCTGGCGTTGATGTTGAGATTAAATAGAAGAATGGAACGAGGCGTCTATGCTGAACAATATGCTCGGAATTAAAGTTGGAATGACGCAGCTGTTTGATACAAACGGTAACGTTGTTCCGGTAACAATAGTTGATATTAACAACTGGTTTGTTACCCAATTAAAAACAACTGAAAAGGACGCTTATACGTCGCTTCAGCTTGGTTTACTAAGAAAAAGATTTAGAGGACAACAGTTCTCTCCTCTTTGGTTAAAAGCCAAAAAAGATCACTTCTTGCACATCAAAGAAGTTGTAACAACAGACCTTGGCGATGCTACCGTTGGACAACCTGTTGGACTTGCCAATGTCAATTTGAAAGAGGGAGACGTTGTTTCTGTTACTGGAACATCCAAAGGGTTAGGATTTCAGGGTGTTGTTAAACGCTGGAATTTTAGGGGTGGTCCAGCAGCACACGGTTCAAAATTTCACCGTCGTCCAGGAACAAGCGGTTGCTTGCGTACTCAAGGCGAAATCATCAAAGGCAAACACTTTCCAGGTCACTTGGGAGACGAACAAGTAACAGTCAAATCATTAAAAATTGTTCGTCTTGATCCTGAAGCTGGCTACATTTTTATTAAAGGTGCGATCCCGGGTAAAAAGAACTCCCTGGTAGCTCTTAAGAAATAAGGGATCCGACAATGATTGCTATTCCAACATTTAATAATCAAGGTAAAACGAACGAGTCACTCAAACTCGCCTCGGAGATTGAGCGCAAAGATGTCAGCGCCAAGACATTTGCATGTGTTATTCGCTCGTTGTTTCAAAATTGGCGTCAAGGAACCGTTGGTTGTAAAACTCGCGGTGAACTCGCTTTTTCAAACAAAAAGCCATGGCGTCAAAAGGGCACCGGACGAGCACGTGTAAGCTCCATTCGTTCACCACTATGGAGAAAAGGTGGCGTTATTTTTGGGCCACAACCGCGTGTACGCAAACTCGCAACCAATCTCAAGCAAAGAAAGCTTGTTTTCAACAATATTTTTTTTACAAAAGCAGATGGAGATGCTATTTGTTGTTTGGATCTTGAAATCAATAGCACCAAGCCAAGCACACAAACAGCTCGTCAAGCATTAAAAGCGGCTAAATTACTCGGCAAAAAAATCGTCCTCTTTTTGCCTTTTGGTGACGAAGTTCATTATGCGTCATTTCGTAATTTACCCGGAGTAAACATCGTGTTGTTCGATCAACCTAATGCGCTTCACCTGAGTGACGCGCACTACTGGGTTTTTCTTAAGAAAAATATGGACTCCTTTAATTCAATGGTTGCGCAATGGAACTAAGTATTTATGACATTATTCGACGAACGCTCGTCACCCCAAAAAGTGTCCATCTTTATAAAAAATTCGCCCAATATACCTTTGAAGTTCACACAGCAGCAAACAAATCAATGATTCGTGATGCTGTTGAAAAACTTTGGTCTGTCAAGGTTGACAAAGTACGGGTTGTCGCGGTCAAAGGCAAATTAAAAGTTTTTAATCGCCGTCCCTACCAAACAACACCAGGCAAAAAAGCCATCATTACTCTTAAAAAGGGTTACAAAATCGAAATTCCTGGAATGTTCGAGTCGATGGCAAGCGAAGCACCAGTAACAACGTCTGAAGCAGAGGGAAGCTAATATGGCCATTGTATCCAGAAAACCTCGTAACCCATCTCTACGTTTTCAACAATTTATTGTTGATCCTGAACTTACAAAAAAAGCCCCTGAAAAAAGCTTAACTGCTCCTCTCAAACGTACCGGTGGTCGCAATGCCTACGGCAGAATCACTACACGTCATCGTGGCGGTGGCGCCAAAAAGCTTTATCGAATTGTCGATTTCAAGCGCACACAAAGAGACATTACTGGTGTCGTTTCAGCATTGGAGTACGATCCAAATCGTAACCTCCCTATTGCTCTTATCGCTTATAAAAATGGGGCCAAAACCTATGTTCTTAAGCCTGAAGGCTTAAAAGTAGGCGATAACATACTTGCAAGTGAAAAAGCTGAAGCAAAAACAGGGAACAGTCTTCCGCTTCGCGCAATTCCTATTGGCTTTTTTGTTCATAATGTGGAATTATATCCTGGCCAAGGTGGAAAATTCGCTCGCAGCGCAGGAACTTCTGTCCAACTTGTTAACCGAGAAAATAATTTAGCCATTTTAAAAATGCCATCTGGTGAATTACGTACAGTTAGCGAGATGAACTGGGCTACCGTTGGAATTCTTTCAAACGCTGATTTTCGCAATATGGTCATTGGTAAAGCTGGCCGCACACGTCATCGTGGTTTCCGACCAACAGTACGTGGTATGGCTATGAACCCAATTGATCACCCACACGGTGGTGGTGAGGGCAGATCTAAATCTGGTTCGCATCCAATGACGCCATGGGGTAAGGGCTGCAAAGGTACTCGCACCCGACGTAGAAAGAGTTCTGCTATTTTAAAACGACGAAAGTAATTAAGGAATAAATACATGGCAAGATCATTACGCAAAGGTCCTTACGTAGACCCTTCACTTGCAGCAAAAGTTGAACGCGTTAAATCGTCTGGTAAGCGAGAAGTTATCAAGACCTATAAACGAGCTAGCATGGTCATCCCTGATTTTGTTGGTCTGACTATTGCGGTCCACGATGGTCGTAAGTTTGTTTCGGTATTTGTTACCGAAAATATGGTCGGACATAAACTTGGAGAATTTGCGCCTACACGCACCTTTAGAATGCATAGCGGCCAACGCCAAGCAGAAAAAGGCTCCGAAGCAGCTCCAACTGCAGGCGCTGCACCTGGTACCCCAACCCCTTCAACACCACCAGCAGCTTCAGCCGCATCTTAAACTAAGAATTTGATGAAATTTTAATGTACGATTAGAGAGTTTTTGGGTATACTTAATGAAAAAAAATCAGGTAACAACATGCTAGCAAAAGCGATAAGCAAATATATTCGAATTTCGCCTTACAAGCTCCGTCCCTACGCAGACGTGATTAGGGGGTATCCAGTTGATAAGGCATACGCATGGTTAAAAACATGCGCTGTACGGCGAACACAGCCGCTGCTCAAGACGTTAGCGTCGGCATATGCGAATGCTCGCGTAAAGTCTCCCGATATTGATGCGATGGACAAAGTTTTCATCAAAGAAATTCGTATCGATCAAGGGCCGGTTATTCAATATTTTAAGCCAGCCGCAATGGGACGAGCAGCCCCTCAGCGCAAACGTATGAGTCATATCGTAATTATCGTAGATAAAAAAGAACGCAAATAGAGGTGCAACGTGGGACAAAAGGTACATCCAATTGGATTTAGACTAGGACTTTTTGAAGACTGGCAAGCACATTGGTTTTCTAAGAGAAATTATGGCCGAAGCCTTCAAGAAGATTTTCAAATTCGCCATTTCCTTAAATCACGCCTCAACATGGCGGATATTGCTCGAATTGTTATTGATAAAGCCGTTGATAATATTCGTATCATCATCCACTCCATGCACCCAGGAACCATTATTGGTAAAAAGGGCGCTGGCATTGAACAAATCAAACACGATTTATATCAACTGCTCAAGAAAAACATCGACATTTCCGTTCAAGAAGTAAAAGTACCAGAACTAAATGCTACACTTGTCGCAAAGAGCATTGCGGAACAACTTGAAAAACGTGTCAGCTATAAACGTCTGATGAAAAAAGCTGGATTTGCTGCTCTTAAAAGTGGCGCAAAAGGCGTCAAGATTTGCATAGCTGGTCGTATTGGCGGCGCTGAAATTGCTCGCGTCGAATGGTTGCGTCTTGGTTCAACCCCATTGCACACACTTCGTTCACATATCGATTTTGCACTTGCTGAGGCTCTTACTACCTATGGACTGATCGGCGTCAAGGTATGGATTTGTCGTGGAGAGCATTCGCAGCATACACCAATGATAAAGGGTTAAAACAATGTTGATGCCCAAAAAAACAAAATTTAGAAAAGCACAACGAGGTCGTTTAACCGGTATGTCCAAAGGCGCACGCACAGTAGCTTTTGGTGATTATGGTCTTCAAGCAGTTGAATCATCATGGGTAACAGCCCGACAAATCGAAGCACTTCGCGTTGCGGTTAACAGACATTTGAAAAAAATTGGTCGCTCATATCTGCGTATGTTTCCAGATAAGCCAGTTAGTAAAAAACCTGCCGAAACTCGTATGGGTAAAGGTAAAGGAAGTCCAGAAGTCTGGGTAGCTGTTGTCAAACGCGGCCGTGTCATCATGGAACTTGGTGGTGGCATTCCACGTGACGAAGCAAAAACGATTTTAGAGTCTGCTGCACACAAATTGCCTATGAAAACAAAATTTGTGGAAAAAGTAGTTACATCTAAACCAACCACAGCCACAAATTAGGTGCCATATGATTAGCAAAGAAGAATTAAAAAAAATGGATGTTGCTTCACTAAAAAGTGAAGCCCTTTTGCTCAAAAAAGAACTGTTTAATTTGAAACTCGGCAAACTGACAGGTCAAGTTAAAGACACCTCACAATTTTCAAAGTTACGTCGCAATATTGCACAAATTTTGACGATTATTGAGCAAAAGCAACACGTTACGACAACCTCAATTAAAAAATAGTGCGGATGATAAGGAATATAACACATGATGGCACAAGTAAATAAAACGGAAGCCTCCTCAAGCGGACGAACTATGGTCGGCACCGTTGTTTCGGATAAAATGGACAAAACAATCGTGGTTCAAGTAGTCCGCACACTCCGCGATCCTTTTTGGGGCAAAGTTATTCGCCGACACAAAAAGTACAAAGTTCATGATGAGAAAGAAACTTCTCATATTGGCGATGTTGTAGAAATCAAAGAATGTCGACCATTGTCAAAAGACAAATACATGACGTTGGTCCAAATTCTTACAAAAAAGCAATAAGGACGCGGCGATGCTACAAATACGAGCAATGTTAGAAATTGCCGATAATTCCGGCGCAAAAAAAGCGATGTTGATTAGTGTTTCGGGTAGCACATCCAAACGATATGCTTACTTGGGTGACTATATAAAAGTCGCTATTAAAAAGGCTATTCCTGGCGGTATTGTAAAAAAAAGTGATGTGTACGACGCTGTCATAGTCAGAACGCGTAAAGAAACCCGTCGTTCTGATGGAAGCTACATCCGTTTTGATGATAATGCCGTTGTTTTGTTGGATAAAGAAAAGCAACCAGTCGGATCACGCATTTTTGGCCCTATAGCCCGTGAACTTAAAGCTGGCGGACATACGAAGATTATTTCACTTGCCCCTGAGGTATTGTAATAAATTAAGGAACTAAGCATGCTAGCACGCGTAAAGAAAAATGATACGGTTGTCGTACTATCCGGCAAAGACAAAGGGAAGCAAGGAGTCGTTATCAACGTTTATCCAAAAGATAACGAAGTATTGGTCAAGGACGTTTCGGTTGTTACCAAACACGTCAAACAAACACGTCAAGGACAAAAAGGCGGTATAACAAAAGAGGAACGACCAATTCCACTCGCCAAAGTTATGCCACTATGCACCTCGTGCAAAAAGCCTTGCCGTATTCAAGTCAAAATGTTGGAAGAAAATAAAAAAGTAAGAATTTGCGGTCGTTGCAAAGAAGCATTTTAAAAGTGTAGGTTACGCCTTATGAAATCACGTTTAGAGGAACTTTATAAAACAAAAATACGCCCAGAGCTTTATACAGAGCTCAAATTGAAAAACACAATGGAGATTCCAGCAATTTCCAAAATTGTGCTCAATGTAGGCGTTAAAGAAGCCGTTAATGATTCAAAAGCTGTCACGCTGGTCAAAGAAATCATCGATCAAATTGCAGGGCAATCATCTGCCAAAACTCTAGCAAAACAATCGATCGCCACCTTTAAATTACGTAAAGGTATTCCTATTGGCGTTATGGTGACACTGCGTCGTGCAAATATGTACTTCTTCTTAGATAAATTAATCAATGTCGTGTTGCCCGCAGTACGTGACTTTCAAGGCGTCAAGCCGGTACTAGATGGATGCGGCAATTACAACTTGGGCATTAAGGATTGGATGGTTTTTCCTGAAGTTAATTACGATAAAATTGATAGATCACGAGGCATGAACATTACCATCCATACAACAGCAAGCACCGACGCACAGGCTCTTGCTCTTTTGAAAAAGTTTAACATGCCTTTTCAAACACAAAAGCCTTAAGGCAGAGGTGAACAATGGCACGAAAAGCAATGATTGAAAAAGCAAATAAAACTCCTAAGTTCTCTACACGCGCTCGTAACCGTTGCAAAATGTGCGGAAGAGCACGCGGTTATATGGGTTTCTTTGCAATGTGTAGAATTTGTGTACGAAAATTTGCGCTCGAAGGGCTTTTGCCTGGTGTTCGCAAAGCAAGTTGGTAATGTGGAGATGTTATGTCAATAGATACGATTGGTGATTTCCTTACGATAATTCGCAATGGTTTAATGGTAACTAAGCGCACTGTTTCCGTACCGCATTCGCAAGAAAAAGAAGCAATTGCTCTTGTTCTGAAAAATGAAGGTTTCATTAGAGATTTTAAAATTGCTGAAGCAGACAATAAAAGAGCTATTTCCATTGCATTGAAATATGTTGATGGTGAAGCCGTTATTCATGAACTTATTCGCGTCAGCAGACCTGGTCGCAGACAGTATGAAAAACAAAACAACTTGACTACCGTTATGGGTGGCCTTGGTGTTTCAATCTTGACCACAAGTAAAGGGGTCATGAGCGACAAGCAAGCACAAAAATTAGGTATTGGCGGCGAGGTAATTTGTCACGTCTGGTAAGGAATAAAAATTATGTCAAAGATTGGTAAAAAAGCAATTACACTCACATCCGCTAAAGTACAAGTACAAGGCAACAAGGTGACGATTGCTGGTCAAAAAACCACCTTCGCACACGAATTGCCTGCTGAACTTTCTGCTTCGATTGAGGGCAAAGAGCTATTAATTAAAGCCGCCAACCCAACACGTAAAAATCGCATTTTGTGGGGTTTGCATCGCGCTTTGATTGCAAATAAGGTTAAAGGTGTTGAAACCGGTTTTGAGCAAAAAATCACCATCGTCGGTCTTGGTTTCAAGGCCCAAATGGCTGGTCGCAAAATGACACTCACGTTGGGTTATACGCACAAGATCGATTATGAAATTCCTGTTGAAGTAGGTATTGAACTTGATAAAACAGGACAAATCATCATCGCCAAGTCAGCTGATAAATATCTGCTCGGCACGGTTTGTGATACCATCCGTTCATTCCGACCACCTGAACCGTACAAAGGAACAGGAATCATTCGCGAAGGTGAAACCGTCATTCGTAAGGCTGGTAAAACTAAAGCAGCTGCTGCATAATTGAAAATTGAAGGGATCTTTCTGTGAGTCTGCTTAAAAAATATAAACAAAAAATAGTCCGTAGAATTTTTCGTGTTCGTGGCCAACAACTGAGCCGCGGCAGCAAGTTGCGCATTTCTGTATTCAGAAGTCTTAGTCACATTTATGCACAAATTATTGACGATGCAAATCAAAAGTCTGTTCTCAGTTTTTCGTCGCGTAATTTGGAAAATGTAGCTGGCAAAAAAACTGAACTAGCAAAAAAAGTCGGTCTTGAACTTGGAAAGATGGCACTCGATCAAAAAATTTCCGACGTATTCTTTGATCGCGGGCGCTACCTCTACCACGGTAGAGTCAAGGCACTTGCCGAAGGCTTACGCGAAGCTGGACTCAAGTTTTAATGGAAGAAAATAAATTCAAGATATAAGCAATCTAGATTCTAGGAATTGAACATATGGCCGAAGAAAAAAATAGAAAATCGATCGTAGGAAAGCAGCAACAAGCCGCAGAAGAATTTTCTGAGTCAGTTCTCAGTGTTCGTCGTGTTGCAAAAGTTATTCGCGGTGGTAGACGTTTTGCGTTTTCAGCGCTCGTTGTTGTAGGTGATAAAAAAGGAAACATCGGTATCGCCTTGGGCAAAAGCCGTGATGTTTCAGCCGCTATCTCCAAAGCATTGCGTAAAGCACGCAAGCACATGGTCACCGTTCCTCTTTATAAAACAACCATCCCATACTCAGTCACCGGCAAGCATTCAGCAAGCAAAGTCATTATTCGCTCTGCAGCTAAAGGTACTGGTGTAATCGCCGGCGGTGCTGTTCGTGCCGTAATGGAAGCACTTGGTGTTCGTGACGTTTTGTCCAAAGTTATCGGTGCATCAAACCCACAAAACGTTGTTAAGGCAACGATGAATGCACTTCAAAAGCTTCGTTCAGCAAAACAAATTGCTCATTTGCGCGGTAAAACTGTTAAAGAAATTGTAGGAACTGATAATGTTGCAGCTCAATAATCTGGAAAAACTTACTGAAAAAAGAAAACGTGTTGGTCGGGGCGGTAAACGCGGTCGTTACTCAGGCCGAGGCAAAGAAGGTCAGCGTTGCCGAACTGGTTCACGCAGTGAAATTAGTGCTTTCTTTGAAGGCGGCCAAATGCCGTTGGTTCGTCGTATTCCACGTCGTGGTTTTGTAAATACTTTCAAAACTCAATACAGAGTAGTCAACCTGGTCGATCTTGAAAATAAGTACAACAACAATGACACTGTTAACGCTGAATCGCTACGTGAAAAAGGCTTGGTCAAAGGTCATGAGGCCTTCTTGATCAAAGTTTTGGGAACAGGAACATTAACTAAAAAATTAACTGTGCATGTAAACGCTATTAGTAAGGCAGCTTCTGAAGCTGTAGCCAAGGCTGGAGGCACAGTTCAGTTAGTATAGGAGACTGGCAGTGGTAGTTTTACTCCATAACTTCAAAAACATTTTTCTCGTCGCTGAATTGCGCAAAAAACTCGCATTTACGCTTGGCATTTTTGCGGTATTCCGTTTCGGTGTCCATGTACCCATTCCAGGTGTTGATTTGGTTGCACTCAATAACCTTATCGGCGCACAAATGGGCGGCGGATTTTTGTCATATCTTGATTTGTTTTCTGGCGGAGCACTCAAAAACTTCGCCATTTTTGCCCTTGGCATGTCACCGTACATTAGCGCTTCGATTATGATGCAGCTATTAACCATTATGGTTCCTACACTTGAAGCACTTTCAAAAGAGGGTGAATATGGTCGACGCATTATTAATCGTTATACACGTTATTTGACGCTTGTTATCAGTTTTATTCAAGCATTTGGCCTTGCAGCTTATATCGAACGTACCCCTGGCGTTGTTTTAACACCGGGCTGGAGCTTTAGACTTTCGGCCGTACTGTTTATGAGTATCGGTTCATTATTTGTTATGTGGCTTGGCGAACAAATTAACACGCACGGCCTTGGCAACGGTAGCTCGATGATCATTTTTGCCGGTATTGTCGCAGGTCTTCCTGCTGCAATGATTAAATTGCTTGAAGACGTACGTATGGGCCAAACCGACCTTCTCATCCTTGGCTTGCTTGGTATTATTACCGTCGCCTTCATTATTTGTATTATCTTTTTGGAACGTGGCGAACGTAAAGTACCAGTTCAATACGCCAAACGCGTCGTTGGACACAAAGTCTATGGCGGTCAAAGCTCATACATCCCGCTCAAACTTAATCCGTCCAACGTTGTTCCTGTCATTTTTTCATCATCAATTTTGCAGTTACCAATGACCATCGGTGGCCTTTTGGCAACTCGTTGGCCAGAAGTCAATCGCATTATGGTTGATTGGTTTTATAATGAACGCATGCTGTATAACGTTTTGAATGCAGGGTTAATTATCTTTTTTGCCTTCTTCTACACAGCGGTCATATTCAACCCAGTTGAATTAGCCGACAATATTCGCAAATCAGGTGGGTTTATTCCAGGCATTAGACCAGGCGCAAAAACAGCACAGTTTTTTGATTACTTATTGACACGCGTCGGCTTTCCAGGCGCTGTATATTTGGCATTGCTGGCTATTTTGCCATCGGTATTGAAAAATATTATTGCATTACCAATGATTTTCAGTGGAGTCAGTCTTTTGATCGTTATTGGTGTTGCACTCGACGCTTCAGCACAAATTGAATCACATTTGATTGAGCGTCGTTACGAGGGGTTTTTGTCATCAGGTAGACTTAAGGGACGGTACGTACGTTGATTATGAAACAGCGCGGGAAGTTATCATTGGCTATCTGTAAATACCTTGTTATGGTCATTAATTGTATTTTTTTATTCGAAGCGAATGCACAATAATGGATACAATTATACTTAAAAACAAGTGTGCTATTGATAAAATGCGAACCGCTGGTAGGCAACTTGCGCTTATCATGCAAGACGTTGTGGCATTGATAGTTCCTGGCGCGGATACCGCATCCATTGATGCTTTTATTGAAAAACGCATGCTTGTCGCAGGACTTAAACCTGAATGTAAGGGCTACGGGGGTTACCGGTTTGCCACCTGTATTTCGCTCAATGATGTTGTAGTCCACGGCATTCCCTCAAAAGAAGTTATTTTAAAATCCGGAGATTTTGTTAAAATAGACGTTGTTGGCTCTTACAAAGGGTATTGTGCAGACCTTGCACGCTATTTCTTTGTCGGCAACGTTAATCCGGTAGCTCAACGCATGGCAGATACTGCGCAACAGGCGCTGGATGCCGCCATCGCATTGGCAAAACCGGGCCTAAAGCTCTCTGACATTTCATCTACAATCCAAAACATCGTTGAACAAGAAGGGTTTGGAGTTGTCCGTGATTTTGCAGGCCATGGTATTGGCAAAAATCTTCACGAAGCTCCCAACATTCCCAATTACGGTAAACCAGGTCAAGGACCAACGTTACAAGAGGGAATGACCCTTGCAATAGAGCCTATGATTAGTGAAAAAAGTTATAAAGTACATATTATGGACGACGGGTGGACGGCAAAGACAATTGATGGTGGTTTGGCCGCTCACGTCGAAGATACCGTCGTCGTAACTAAAAATGGAGTTGAGGTTTTAACACGATTATGAAAAAGAAAGAAGATGTCATTGTCGTAGACGGCATTGTAGAAAAGGCACTTCCTAACGCAATGTTTAATGTGCGTCTTCTTGAAGGCGGACATATAATTTTGGCGCACGTTTCGGGCAAAATGCGCATGCACTACATCAAGTTATTGCCCGGCGATAAAGTTGCCGTCGAATTGTCGCCGTATGATTTGACCAAGGGAAGAATTATTTCCCGCTATAAAAACTAGTATGATAGCTGATGGCACTGAAAAATTGAAAAAAGAATATTGAAATACCAAGAATGAAAGATGAATCATGAAAGTACGAACATCCGTCAAGCCAATCTGCGATGAATGCAAGGTGATTAAACGCAAAGGCGTCGTCCGTATCATTTGCAAAAAAAGCCCAAAGCACAAACAACGCCAAGGCTAAAATCCAATAACGGACACAATGATAAAAAAAGATTACAAAAACATTGAAATGATGTTAGAAACACGAGGTCGTTAAATGGTACGTATAGAAGGTGTCGTTTTACCAAATGAAAAACGCATTGAATATGGATTAAATTATCTGTTTGGTATTGGCCTAACGCGCTCGCGCGAAATTTTGGCTCAAACGGGTATCAACCCTGATGTCCGTGTCAAAGATTTGACGCACCAACAGGTTGCAGCTATCCAAAAATTTGTCAGCCAAAACTACAAAGTTGAAGGCGAGTTGCGTAAAGAAGTTACGCTCAATATCAAGCGTCTTCAGGAAATTGGCTGCTATCGTGGAAGCAGACACAAAAAGTCATTGCCTGTCCGTGGCCAACGTACAAAAACCAATGCTCGTACACGTAAAGGTCCTCGTAAAGCTTCAAATATTGTTGCGGGCAAGAAACAAGTAACCAAGAAATAGTCGCCATCATAATTAAGACTCAAGGGTAGAAATGGCATATAAAAAAAGTAAGAAAAAACAACATAGAAACGTGGAAACCGTTGTTGCTCACGTCAAGTCGACATTCAACAACACAATTGTAACTATCGCTACAACCGATGGTGACGTTTTGATGCGTGGTAGCGCTGGCGCACAGGGATACACCGGCACCAGAAAAGGCACTCCGTACGCAGCAACACAAGTCGCCAATAAACTTGCAAAAGAAATGATTACGCAAGGCGTTCGTATTGTCGAAGTTAATCTCCAAGGCCCAGGATCAGGACGCGATTCTGTTGTCAGAGCCCTCCAATCATCCGGACTTGGTGTCAGCATCCTGCGCGATGTTACCCCTATTCCGCACAATGGATGTCGCCCTCCTAAAAAGCGTCGTGTATAAAATTATTGATATGATATTTAGAATTGAAGGATTGTATGTCAACGTGTAGCAAATGCAGAATGGCAGGCGAAAAGCTGTATCTGAAAGGGAACAAATGTCGTTCCCCTAAATGTACCCTCGAAAATCGACCAACCACACCAGGTCAACACGCTCGTCGCATAGGAACCAAAAAACTTACTGAATATGGTAAACAGCTCGATGCAAAACAAAAAGTCAAAATCATGTATCACATGCGTGAACGCCAATTCAGACGTTTTTTTGATCTTGCATCCAAGCTGCATGGCATCACCGGCGAAAACCTTCTCTCATTGCTTGAACGTCGTCTTGACAACGTTATTTTCCGCCTCAAAATGGCAATTTCCCGTGTTCAAGCACGTCAGATGATTGTTCACGGACATATTAAAGTCAACGATAACATCGTCGACTGTCCATCCTTCGTCGTCAAACAAGGGGACGTTGTCTCGCTCAATCCAGCAACAGAAAATAATAAAATTTTTATTGAAAATGTTGTCGACAAACGCCTTGCGACAGCCATCAAAGTTCCTGAATGGCTTGAGCTCCAGAAAAAAGATCGTCGTGGCGTCATCGTTCGTTTGCCACTGCGTTCAGATATCACAACTCCGATCGAAGAACATTTGATTGTTGAGTTGTATTCTAAATAATATCTGAATGATAGGTGACAATAGAGGTTATATCGGTTGTGATGTTTTAATGAATGGATTCAGAATATGAATTATAAGCCTTTGATTCTTCCCAAAATAACATGGAATACAAAAGTCTGTTCGCCAACGTTTGGCGAACTTGTTGCCCAGCCCCTTGAACCAGGATATGGTATCACGTTGGGTAATTCTCTCCGCAGAATCATGTTGTCATCAATTGAAGGATCAGCGGTGACATCCCTTATCATTAAAGGGGTTAACAATGAATTCTCAACGCTCAAAGGTGTTGTTGAAGACTCCCTTCATGTTCTGTTGAACATCAAAGGTATCGTCATTAAAAACACAACCGGCCTTCCAGGCAAACTGTACCTTTCTAAAAAAGGTGAAGGCCCCGTTAAAGTCGCCGACATCAAAACCGACGACCACTTGAGCGTTGTCAACAAAGATCATGTGCTCGCACACCTGGCAGCCGATGGTGAATTGGAAATTGAATTTTTCGTCGAAAACGGACGTGGGTATCTACCTGCCCAATGGCCGCTGGGACAATCAATTCAAGCAGATGGACGCATTTATTTGGATGCAATGTTTGCACCAGTCAAACGCGTTGAATATCACGTCGAGCCTGCTCGTGTTGGTGAGCGTTTTGATTGCGATAAACTGATTATGAAAATCAACACCAATGGCGCCGTTGACCCACAAGAAGTCATCCATTATGGCACCTCGGTCTTGCGTACGCAGCTAGAGAACTTTTTAATTGCCAAAGAAATTCCTTTCAATGAGATTTCACAAACAACCGAAAACGCCATCGAAGCAGAACACACAGTCACTACCGAAAGTCCAACCAAGGGCTTGCCAGTTGAACTTTTCCTCAAGCCAATTGATGAACTCGAATTTTCGGTTCGCGCACACAATTGTTTGATTGGCGCCGGTGTTAAACGCGTTATCGACCTGGTAAACATGACCGAAGATGACATTTTGAAAATCAAAAATTTCGGACGTAAGTCACTCAAAGAAGTCAAAGAGATCCTTTCAGCCTTTGGCCTCCACTTGGGTATGAACGTCAAAGAACTTGACCTGAAAAAAGCACTTAAAGAACAGGAAGTCGCTGGCTCATAGGGCCGACGATAGACTTAGCAAAAAGGTATTCAATCATGATGCACCAAAATGGCCGTAAAAAATTAAATATGAAACCGGAACATCGCAAGACGGTGCTCCGCAATCAAGTCATCCATCTTATCAAATATGGTTTTTTACAAACCAACAAAGTCCGCGCAAAAGAAGTTCAACGTTTGGCTGAACGCATCGTTACCATTGCACGCGTTGGCTACGATTTCAACACGATTCGTCGCATTAAGTCATTGTTACCGTACGACGAAGCAGCAGTCACCAAGCTCATCAAAGAAGTTGCACCTAAGTACGTCAACCGCCCAGGTGGTTACACCCGCTTGATTCCACTCGGACGCCGCATCAGCGACACATCGCACATTGCACGGCTGGAATGGGTTTAAGACTCGTTTTATTGAAGTAAGTTTTTAAGGGGATTGGCTTTCGCCAATTCCCTTTTTTCTTTTTCTCCATTACTCAAAAATTGAAATCTTTTTTTAATTTTTTCTTATGGGACCTGCTGTCCCATACCCAGCGTTAAGGATGTTCTGGCCGAACACCCTTAACAATCCCCGGCCCAAAAACTACGTTTTTGGATTTCCTAGCGCTTCGGACAGATTGCGCCTCTGGCGCAAAACTTGCGATACGGCTGACAAAAAGACCACGAGCTACGCAACATGCACTTCGTGCAGTGTCGCATAGCTCGATCAGAAATTTACAAATTCAAATCAGGTTTCTAAGCTTGCAATGTTGCACGAAGTGCACATTGCAAGCGTGATTAATACTTTGCCAGCCATTGTGGCAGCCTGTCCGCCATAGCCTTGTGCGACGGCGGAAGTTCGAGCGCAGGCGCTCGCCTGTCCGAGCCAAAGGGATCCAAGGGCGCTAGCCCTGGTTTGCGGGGTGTCGGGGTGGCCAAACGGCTACCCCGACATTTGAAAAAACATATTGTTATAAAAAAACGAAGCTACGTAGAAAAACAATGTGAAAAGCAGCTTCTAGGGAACAACAAAAAACAAATCAATCATTTGAAAGTTGGGGCATGGGGCAACAATTGGCGCCCATAAAAAGAGCCCCGCCGGAATGGCGGGGCGTCTTGTTGGTGTTGAATCTCCACCTGCGGCCGAAGCCACAAGCAGAAACTTTTTAGAACGTGTAGTTAACCGTCGCAGCACAATCAAACGTCTTTGGCACGTTTTGACCCGCGAAGGTATAGCGAGCGCCGAGGCGCAAGCGCGTGTAAAGATCGTATTGATAGCTGTAATCAAAGCCGATGCGGTGTTCGATCTCTGTGGTGTTGGCCGTAATGCTGTCAACGTTGTATTGGTCGCTGTTGATGCCGGTTGCTTTGTCTTTGAGCTTGCCACGGAAGTCATAGAAGATGTCCATGAAGCCCTTGACCGCGATGAAGCGTTCAAACATGTTGCCGAGGCGCAGCTTGAATTCAGCACCCTTGTTCAATTTGAATTTTGAAACGGTGTCGCCGAAGTTCTTGATGGTTGAGTCATAGTCGGAGAAAGCTGCAGCTATATCATTATTGGCAGCAATAATAGCAGTGTTGTCTGTAGTCTTTACTCGAGCAACACGATCACCAAAGGCGAACATCGTCTTAAGGTCCGCATTAATTGCATTAGCTGTACGTAAAGGCGCAGCAGCACCTACAGTCTCTTCATTCAACTTAATACGCTTTGGCACTCTACGATCAACGTGTCCAGGCAAGCTGAACGAAACTTGACCAAGCAAGTGTGGATTCAAATACTTCGAGTTGCTGAACAACACCGAGCCGTAACCGGCAATTTCGGAAAAGCCGCCATTACCAAGTTCTGGACCCCAGAGTCTACTTGTTGACGCTTTTTTGCCGGTTGGAAACTGCATGCGCATGCCGAGGACTAATTTGTCGAACAGCACTGAGTTGAACTGACCATTGGCAAAGATTGCAATATCACCAAGACCGGAGGCGGAACCGCCGAGTTCACTGATGCCTTTGGCTGCCAAAGCATCTTTCATAAAGCGTGCCATATCGGCGCCGTAGCGACGGAGGAAGAGGTTAGGGCTGACTGGATTACCGGCCGCGGCTACATCATTACCCAAACCGAAAGCCCCATTGGCAATTGTGGGCACAGGTGGATTAGCAGCATTAAGCGGCTTAATTGCATTATCTGATAGCCCAGAGAACATCTTCAGATGATGTCTCTTATAGAGCAATGGAAGTTCAACACCTACCGCAAAGTTCTTTTGTACAATATAACGGCTCAATTCAAAATTTAAGCCATATTGTTCAACACGGCCATTAAGTGCAAAAACTTCTTTGGCAAGATAGGTAAGATATTTGTCTGCAGCGCCCATGTTAGCAATAGCAAGCAATGTTTCCTGCTGCACCAACTTCTTGAGCCCAATCATCCTGCTGGCAATCAAAACATCCTCAACCTTCATTGATTGCTCACCAAAGGTCAACTTGGTAACGTCGCTTTCGCTACCGCTACCGGATGCACCGTAACAATCTTTAGCGTATTTATAATTGAAGGTCACGTTGAGCAGATCCTTTTTACCTTCAAAGAACTGAGCGAACGTTGGCCATGCGGGCGATTTATAAAGGAATGCTTGCGCACCGGCCGCGCTGTCGCGATCGATTTGCAACGCATGCATCGTTGACCACTTGTCCATCTTGTCGCCACGTTCTTTGCGGGCCTTGCGGACGTTGACGTATTTTTGTTTCGAACGCTCTGATTCATTGTCGCTTGCTGCACGTTCTCTGCGTGCTTTACGTTCGGCGCGTTTGCGTGACTTTTCTTCGCCACGTTTGGCTTTTTCTTCACGCGATAGCGCTTTGCGTTCCTTGCGCTCGGCCGTGGACATGCGTTCGGACTTGGCTGTTGCTTTGCGTTCGGCACGACGTTCGGACTTGGATTTCTTCTCCTTTTTGACTTTAGGAGCTTTTTCTTTCTTTACTTTCTGCTTCTTTTCTTTTTTGACTTTCTCTTTTTTGTGTTTCTTCTCTTTTGGCGCTTTTTCCTTCTTGGCCTTCTTTTCTTCTTTTTTGGCCTTGCGCTCTTCTTTCTTGAGCTCGCTCTTTTCTCTCTTTGCCACTCGATCTTCGTCGGCAACGCGTGCAAAGCACACGTTACCGAGCATGAAGGCTGCTAAAAACAGCCATAGGCATAGTTTCTTCATACTCTATTCCCCTTTTGGCTATGCATTGGTACGGTTTCCATTTGGATCGATACTAAAGCGCTGACCAGTTGCTGCGTCATATCCGCTGATATAACCAGTTGACGTATCACCACTGATAACATCGGTTGCACCCAACGTTACTTGGTTACCGTTGACCGTTCTGATGATCGTGCTGCCATTTGCATCGGTGAACAACGTGCTGACAAGGAGCGATGGGTTAATGTTGATAAGATCACGAACTAGCTCAAGTGATGTTTGATTATCATTGCGTTCACGAGCTGCAGAGGTGATATTCAATCTTCCAGTAAATGTCTTAGCTGTTGTATCAACAAATTCGATCAATCCAGGGCTGGTACCGCCTTCAATGCTTGCTGCCAAGGCATCATAGGCAAATGGGAATGGACCTGCGATGGCTGGGTTGTATTTGTTTGAACCGAGCGCCATTGTGCCTGAACCATGGACAAGCAAGGTGCTGTTGACCAGCGACCAGCTTTGAACCATACCAGGTTTGAGTGGCGAACCGCCAAGCAGTGGCGTGATGCAGTTGACTTGGAAAATACCTTGGTTGTCGATTGCAAACTTGGCACCGTTTTCGAAGTTCAATGTCGAAGCCAGGCAACGCAGCGAGATGGTTGCATGTTCATCAGTTGTAGCCGTTGTTGGCAGTTGAAGGTTCACGTTACCTTTGTTAATCACATCCCAGATGATATCGTTTGCATCTTCGGCAAGCGTACCACCAAGCACATCATCAACAGTAGCTGTATCAAGGCCCATGATCATCAGCGAATTGGCTTCAGTCATGTTGATTTTGCCATGGCTTGAGATTTCGATATGACCAACACCTTTAAAGCGCATTGCTGAGTCGGCAAGTACTGACATGAAGGCATGGTCGGTAACAATGAAGTGTGGACGCGAGGTAATCGTCGCAACCTTGGTTACTGGCTGAACGGTCTTAATGCCTTTGAAGTTGATCGTCACACTGTCGCCTACCAGCACGTTACCCGCACCGCTCATAATCATCTTGGCATTTGGCTCAAGATCGAGCGTCGTTCCGTCACCAATAACCAGTTGTGTAATGTTTTCGGTTTGTGGTGGGAAGAGGAACGTTACTTCAGCACCTTCAGCGAAGTAAATGTTGTTTGGACCAATTTGCATATTCTTGGTCAACTGAATCACGTTGCCGGTACCTTGGATGTTAATCACATGATTGCTGTTGAGTACCACATCAGCGCCGAGGATGATGGTGCTGTTTTCACGAATGCGAATATTGAATGGCAAATTAGGATCGACACGGAAGTCTTCGATGGTCGAACGTTGGAAATCCAAGAAACCGTTGATCGCTGCATTCTTATTTGGTTTGTACACTTTGTCGGTAAATGATTGGTCAAATTCATCAGGCAAGTTCAAACCTTTGACAAATCGTTTGGAGCGATACAAACGCAACAGTGCATCATCTTCTGGCAAGAGGCTGACGCCACGATGTTTAGGTTGAACCTTTTTGACTGCTTTGGCCTTTTGCTTATTCGATGGCTTGGATGATGCCATGAATGAATGCTTGATCGCTTCGAGGTACATTTCCTTTTCAAACTTACGTCGCAGCGTAACTGCCGAATCAACGACACGTTTGCCTGATCCACGGAATGGCGAACGGACAAATGATGGATCAATCTTTTCACCAATCCGCTCAACACCGTCGAAACGGAACAAGAGAGAACCCTGTTTGATTGGATTCTTGATCAATTGCAAACGATTGAATGACAAGATCGAATTGTCTTCGACGGCAAACGCATTGGTGTTGTCGTTAGCAACCACCGCGTTGTAATCTGGGAAGCTCAAATGTGCAATACCATCTTCAGACGCAAGAAGAATACCAGGATCACCTGTTAACACAACAAATGGCCAACCAGGTTGAACGCCATTTTGATCAGTAGGAATGTTATAAATTTGGCGAGCCTTACTGTCTTCATTAGCAATGTTGAATTGCTCTGCCAAGTTGAAACGAATATTCAATTCATTATCTGGATAGTCGCCAAATGCAATGTTGCCACCAAGTACGGTACCATCTTTGCGCAGGATCAAATCATTATTGATGCCTTCGACAAAGAAGTTCATGGTTGTTCCAAAATCGCCAAGACCATCTTCGAAAGTACTATGAATATCAACTGATGAATCGCCGGATAATGAAATCAAGGCTTGTATAGCTTCATTGGTCGTAAAGTTAATGTAATCAAGACCAGCAATACTTGCGCTTTCCAACTGGATGGAGTTATGACCCAAATCAAAAATCTTACGTGGGGCACCACCCATCGTTGAATCGCCAGGATAAAGCATAGGATGAATGTTGAATGTGCGACGGCACGTTTCACCGCGGATCGTAAAGACGTTACCCAAAGGAGCAACATCAGCAACTTGGATCGTTGCTTGGGCTGAACCCGCAGGAAGATTCGACGAGAAGGTTATATCTTCATCCAATTCCCAATACACATTTTCTTGAATGAGAATCTTGGAACCGGCACGGAGATCCATGACGATATCATTAATATTAAGGAAGAAGAGATTTTTAATAGTCAATGTCACACCAGGCATGATGGTCAACTGTGGTCGACGAGCACCATTGAACTTGATGCATGATCCGCGACCGTCGATGGTGGTATCACCGGTGATACGAATGGTGTCATTGGAACCAACGTACAAGCAGTGATTTAATGAGAAGAGACCTGAAACATTGCCACCCAAAAGAATAAGATCGATTGGATCAAAATTCATGGTAAACGCATCAACGCTTTCTTTGATCGTACCACGATTGACTAAGTCAAGGTTTCCTGCAGGGCCAAGATCGGTAATCAAGTTTGGTCCGTTCCACACATGCCCATCAAATAATGGGAGTGGTGCATAGACGCAACCAGGATTGCCTGGAGAATCAAGGAAATCAAGCCACAACGTTGTGCCATCAACCGTCAAGTTGCTGTTACCATTGAATGTCCAATTTTCTGGTCCAAGTTGGAATGTCGATGGACCGTAGACATAAAAAGTACCTTGATCGGTTGTTACGTTGTCATTGAGTTTGAACGTACCATTAGAAACACGTACGGCAGAGTTGCCATTGCGCATAACAATTTTGCCCGCAGTGTCACCAAGACCGGTAATATGAATATCATTTAGGAAAAGCGTTGCGTTGTTATCAACAATCAGTTGGCCGCCATGACGCATGTCAAGCACACAACCGTGACCGTTAATAACACTCGTACCACCAAAGGTCCAGGTACCGGTCAAATCAACCGAGCCGGACAGGGCAAGATCAACTGCGTTATTAAAATATAATGAATTGGACCATGGTTGACTGTACATGCTGCCCAAGCGCAATTCACGGTTGTTTAAATTAACTCTGCCTGAGCCGGTTAACTTAACATCATCAACCAATGCCAGATCATCATCAAGTACCACTTGACCACCATTGAGCACCAAATTCTGATTCAGTTTGTTTTGTAGTGCCATGGTCAACGAGGTGCCACCGTTTGAAAGGGTTATCACATGATCAAACAGTGGCTGGCCTTCGATTCTATTTCCTGTTCCTTCAACTGAAAGCCCATGAAGCAAAGTTCCAGGCTCCGCACGGAAGCGGCCGCTGCCGGCAAGCCGTACATAATCATCGCCTGTTGGATCGAAGGAACCGTCCAACAAAGCTTCAAGACCGTCACTATCCAGCATCCCATTCGAAAAAGTAATAGGATTGCCGGAAACTTCGGCGCCCTCTTCAAGCTTTAATGTGCCGTCAGAAATCGCAAGATTTGACGAGGTCACATTAAAGCGTGCTCCGGACCGAATATTAAACGCGGAATCTCGGCTACCGAACGTAACCGAAGCATCAAGCGAAACGCCCGCAGTTGCCACGATGTAAACACACACAAGTAGGCGACAGATTGTCTTCATTCTACTCCTCCTCCGGGACAAGGCCCTTTTGTTTATCGACTCCTTTTTAGAATTTAACCTGCTTACCTTGCTGAACTTATACGCATTGATCAAAACGCTTTACTAAATGATGTTTGAGTCTAGTAACCGCTGTTGCTTTTGTAAAGATATTGAATAAAAAAAATTCTTTCAAGCTTCTTGCATAAATCCTGACGCCAATAATCGTGTAAAAATAAAATGTTCACAACAGCCCAACACGTGCAATTTCATTTTTAATTTTTTCTGCCGAGCGACGAAAAAGATCCTGCTCTTGAGCATTCAACTCAATCGGCAAACGTTCACAGATACCATTTTTTCGAACAACAATAGGTAAACTCAAAAACACATCGCTCACCCCGTACACATCGTCGACCAACGCCGATACGGTAAACACTCGTGATTGATTGAGTAAAATCGCCCGGACAATTTTTGCTACCACCAGCGCAATGGCATAATATGTCGCGCCTTTTTTGCTGATAATTTCGTACACAGCATTTTTAGCTTTTTGATTAATATTTTCCATTTCATTAGAATTGTGCGTTGCAAGCCTTGTAATGGGGACACCAGCAATGTTCGCCTGACTCCACCACGCAAATTCTGAATCACCATGTTCGCCCAACATATAAGCAGTAATATCCTTGGGACTGATTTGAAAGTGATGTCCAATCAAATAACGCAAACGCGCAGTATCAAGCACCGTACCGCTACCAAAAACACGGCACGAAGCAAATCCTGATAATTTCCACGTCACGTAGGACAGTACATCAAGCGGATTGGTCACAACAAGAATGATGCATTCATTATTATGTCGCACAATCTGCGGAATGATGTCTTTAAATATCTGCACATTGGTTGTCAAAAGATCAGAACGCGGTTGGTTTTGTTTTTGAGCAATGCCGGCAGCAATCACCACAACCGCCGCATCCTTGACCAATGCAAAATCTGAGCCGGCAACAATTTCAACCGATGTCGTAAATTGCATGCAATGCATCAAATCAAGCGCTTCGCCCTCCGCTTTTTCTTTTTTTATATCAATAAGCGCTATTTCTGATGCCACACCATTCATCATGATGGCATAAGCGCTAGTGCTCCCAACCAACCCCGTACCAACAATGGCAACTTTGGCTGACGGATAGCGCGAAGTAACAGCAGAACATGTTTGAGCCATAAACCTCTCCTCTTTGAGTCATGCAATTTTTTTCCAAGACCGTTAAATTTATTTGATTTGGTGCCATACTATCAGAATGACATTACGTATGGTAAGAGTTAGCAATAACGAACTTTGAAAAAGGAAAATGCCATGAGTATCAAACCAGATAGTTGGATTCGTTTTATGGCTAATCATTGCAACATGATTGAGCCTTTTGTTGACCAACAAATCAGAACCGTTGAAAAGACAGGCCAAAAAGCAATCAGCTACGGTCTCTCGAGTTACGGATACGATTTGCGCGTTGCCGACGAATTTAAAATTTTTACTAATGTACACAATTCAATTGTCGACCCAAAAAATTTTCGCGACGATTCCTTTATTCCAGTACAAAGCGCCGTGTGCACCATTCCGCCCAATTCATTTGCGCTCGCTCGCAGCATCGAGTACTTCCGCATTCCACGCAACATTTTGACCATTTGCCTTGGCAAATCAACGTATGCTCGCTGCGGCATTATTGTTAATGTCACCCCCTTTGAACCTGAGTGGGAAGGTTTTGTAACACTCGAAATTTCAAACACGACTCCGCTTCCTGCTCGTATTTACGCCAACGAAGGACTTGCGCAAGTCATCTTCTTTCAATCAGAAAGCGAATGCGAAGTTTCATACGCAGATCGCAACGGTAAATATATGAAACAACAAGGTATTGTTTTACCAACCATTTGATACTGGAGTTAACCATGGATACCGCCGGGCTACTTGCCGAGGTCAAAAAAAGTTCAACTCACTTTATCGTTGTTACCGGAGGCGTTTGTTCATCAATTGGTAAAGGGGTTCTTGTCTCTTCCGGTGGTGTTCTCCTCAAAAACGCCGGCTATTCAGTCTGTGTCGTTAAGATGGACCCATACCTGAATGTCGACCCCGGCACCATGTCCCCGCTTGTTCACGGAGAAGTTTTTGTCACCTCCGATGGCGCAGAAACCGATCTTGATCTTGGTCATTATGAGCGTTCTATCGGACTTAATCTGACCAAAGAATCTTCTGTTTCGTCCGGCCAAATTTATCAAGAAATTTTGGATGGGGAACGCACTGGTCTCTTTTTGGGTAAATGCATCCAAATGGTTCCACACGTTGTTGATGTTATAAAAAGACGACTCCTTACCTTTGCACTCAAGCAAAAAGTTGATTTCATCTTTATAGAAATTGGCGGCACCGTTGGTGACATGGAAGGTGAAGTTTTTTTGGAAGCCATTCGCCAACTCAAAATGGAACTTGGTTCTGAAAAGATCATGCACGCACACCTTAGCTTTGTCCCATTTCTCAGTTGGGTCGGAGAGGCCAAGACCAAGCCAACACAACACAGCGTCATAGCCCTTAAACGAGCTGGCCTAACACCTGAAGCACTCTTTTTGCGCGCTGACTACCCCATCGATGCAGATTCCATCAAAAAGCTTTCCATCATGTGTGAAGTAAAACCATCCTGTATTTTTCAAGTTCTGACCACCAAACCAGTCCACCGCACCTTCCTTGCGCTCGATGAACAACACGTCGGCCAAAAAATTCAAGAATATTTCGGCATCAGTAAACCCCGTACCCCTGACTTATCTGAATGGAAATCATTTATAAATCAGGTTGATCACAGCAAGAAAACACTTTCAATCGGTTTGATTGCCAAATATGTTGGCAGTAATGACCCCTACATCAGTGTTGTGGAAGCCATCAAATGCGCCGGTTTCCACCTCAAACACAACATTACTATTGAAGTCATTGAAGCCGAAGGACTGGAAAAGGATGCTTACAACGGTAGTAACCCTACCTGGAAAAAACTCAAACAAATGGATGGTATTGTCGTCCCTGGCGGCTTTGATCGCCGCGGCATTGAAGGCAAAATTCTGGCCGCCCGCTGGGCCAGAGAACATAATATCCCCTACTTTGGTCTCTGCTTAGGCATGCAGGTTATGCTCATTGAAGGCGCCCGCTCGCTGCTAAAACTTTCCAAAGCCAATAGCACCGAGTTTGATCCAAAGACATCAGCGCCAGTCATTGATCTGATGGAAGAGCAGCGATCGGTGAGTCGCAAAGGCGCAACCATGCGACTTGGATCCTACCTTTGCCACCTGGTCAAAGGAACCAAGGCCTATGCCGCTTACAAAAAAGCTACCGTACGCGAGCGACATCGCCATCGTTATGAGGTCAACAACACCTACCGCAAAAAATTCCAAGCAGCCGGCTATGTCTTTTCTGGCATTTATAAAGCAAAAAATTTGGTGGAGATTACCGAACTTGCCAAACATCCTTTTATGCTTGGAACACAGTTTCATCCTGAATTCCAGTCATCACCGCTGACGGTTCATCCGTTGTTTTTGGCATTCATGAAAGCTGTGGTGGAAAATAAGGAAAAATGAATATGGAGAGGGTGGGATTTGAACCCACGATTCCGGTTTTGCCAGAATAACCGCTTTCGAGACGGTCGCTTTCAACCACTCAGCCACCTCTCCGATAATGAAGATTTCAAACTGCAAGTATCTTAGCCGCTTAAACATTTCAAATATACGTTTTTTAATTTTAAAAAACTAGTTGCCTTTTTCTGGCCTTCGCAGCTATGATTAAGTGATATTTTATGCTAAAAATGCGTTTTATTAAAGCATTTTATCTTTTTTAGATTTTATAAATTAAAAATTTATTTATAGGGAGTACCAAATGAACGCTCACAGCACTCGCGCAGTAGTTCTGGCCGCCGGACGGTCCACCCGGTTTAGAACTAAAAAAACCAAACTTCTGTTCAGTATTTGCGGACAAACCATGATTTTGTACCCATTACGCGTCTTGGAATCGCTGGGTATACCCACAACGCTCGTTCTTGGCTACCAAGGCGACACCGTCAAGCAAGAGCTGCAAAAGACAGATCTTAAAGATTTATCGTTTGTCTTTCAAAAGGAGCAACTTGGCACCGGACATGCCGTCGCCTGTACCCAAGAAACTTGGGACAAAGACCATATTATGATTTTGTATGGCGACATGCCCCTGCTCACCAAAGAATTGGTCCAGCAACTCATTAGCGAACACGCCGCACGCAATGCCACCATCACCTTCTTTACCTCATACGTCATTGACCCAACCGGTTACGGCAGAATCATTGAAAACAATGGCAAATTTCAGATTATTGAAGAAAAAGACTGTGTAGCCGAACAACGCTACATTAATCGCATTAACGCCGGAATCTATTTGATCAAAAAATCATTCCTGGACGAATACATCACCAAACTGACACCAAGTCCCGTCACCGGCGAAATTTATTTGCCTGAACTGATTAGACTTGCCGGCGAAGCAAACTTATTGGTCCATGCCATTTCAGTTCCTTACGACAATGTTCGCGGCGTCAACACATTGCAAGAGTTGTGGAGCGTAGAACAAATTAAACGTTCTGAGTTTATTAAACATTGGATGTCACGCGGCGTCCGGTTTGAACTTGCACAAAGCATCCACCTTGACATTGATATCGAAATCGGTGCAGGGACCTTTATTGGTACCGGCGTCCACCTGCTTGGCAAAACAAGAATCGGTGAAGATTGCTTTATCGGCGCATTTTCTATCATCGAAAATGCCACCATCGACAATGGCACCATGATTCACTCACACTCAGTTATCCAACAAACACACATTGGTTGTCATGCCAGCATTGGTCCTTTCGCGCGCTTGCGTAACAACAGCCGCATTGGTGACGGAACCGAAATCGGCAACTTTGTCGAAATGAAAAATTCCAGCATCGGCAACCATTCCAAAACACGCCATTTAAGTTACATCAGCAACGCCGAAATTGGCTCAAACGTTAAACTCGGCCCGAGCCTTATAACATGCAACTTTAACGGAACACAGGAACACAAAACCATTATTGAAGACAACGTCTTTATTGAAGGAAACAATACCCTTCTGGCACCACTGCGCATCGGCAAAGGAGCCTATGTGGCCGCAGGATCAACAATTTCGCACGATGTACCTGCCGGAGCCTGCACCATTGCTCGTTCGCAACAAATCATTCAGCCAAATACAGATCAAGCAACGTGCAAAGCTATGTGTTGTGACGCTGGACAAGAAGATGAAACAACCATTGATGCCAACGCCAAAAAAGATACCGTACAATTTACGGGCGCCACAAAAACAAAAGATCTTCAAAAAGCAGAGTTTTAATGTAATGAAATTCTTCCACGTTGCCGACATACACTTTGGCATTGAGAACTACGGAAAGATTGACGCAAAGACGGGTATTCACACCCGTCTTTCAGATTTTGCTCGCAACCTTGAAATTGTGGTTGATCGGGCAATCGAAGAGCAAATCGATTTTTTTCTGTTTTGTGGCGATGCGTACAAAACCGCAAACCCAACACCAACGCAACAGAAACTGCTGGCACAATTGATGCTTAAATTGTACGCAGCCAATATTCCTATTGTTATTATTGTTGGCAATCATGACCACCCGCTTAGCTTCGGCAAGGCACACGCACTTGATGTCTTTTCCTATTTGCCCGTTGATGGTTTTTATGTCTTTTCCAAACCAGACCTTGTTGTCGTGCCAACCAAAAGCGGACCGGTTCAAGTCATTGGTATTCCGTGGCCACTCCGCAACCATATTGTTACCAGTCAACTGCACCGTTTTAAAACGCACCAAGAAATTGCCGCCAGCTTGAGTGAAAAAATTGGCCTCATCGTTCAAGAACTTGCGCAACAAATTGATGAATCATTACCGGCAGTATTGGCGGGACATTTGACCGTCAGTACCGGCATGTTTTCTGGCTCAGAAAAATGCGCCGTCTTTGGTACCGATCCACTTTTTTTACCATCACAATTATGTTTACCGCAGTTTGACTATGTTGCACTTGGTCATTTGCACAAACATCAAAATCTGAATCCAAATCATAATCCACCACTGATCTACGCTGGCTCACTTGAGCGCATTGATTTTGGTGAACGTAAAGAAGCCAAAGGATTTTGTCGCGTTACCATTGAAAAAAACAATGAGAACACCAAATCATGCACTTACGATTTCGTTGAATTATCAACACGACCAATGATTCAGATTGAAGTGGTGCTTGACGCACAAAGTAATCAAACCGAACAAATTATTGCCGCAATTAATCAACACACTATCACAAACGCTATCGTAAAAATCATCTATCACCTTCCCGAGGGGAAAACGGATCGCGTTGATCTTGCAGCCATTTATCAGGCATGCCAAACAGCAATGCATGTAGTTGGTATTTTTCCTGTTCATAAACCACTTGTACGCGAACGCAGAGCCGCTCTGAAAGTTGATATGGACTTTGCTACGCTGCTTTCACACTATTTTCAAACCAAAGAAATGCTTAAAGATCGAGCACCATTGCTGATCGAAAAAGCATTCGTTCTAAAAAATGAATCGGTCGCCAAGGAAAACGATACTGAATAATGTTTTCGCATTATTCACGCATGTAAAACACGCATAGCAGGCTGATCGTAATTTTTCGAAATAGTTTTTTACTTGACATTGGGGGGGGCGCTTGGTACCATGTGCCATGTAAATTTTTTGAAATTTTTCTGCAATAAAAAGTTTTAAAGTCCCTAAAAGAACAATACGATTATTCGTATTGTTCGCCCCCCCAACCCTCCAGCTTGTCCTAAGTTGGAGGGTTAATTTTTTTAGCCAACTCTCAATTACACGTTAAATAATTTTTATTCCCGTCATACGACTTGCTGGTCCAAGCACCACACGATTTTCAATTGAAAACACACCTCGAACAACGTATGAATATCGCTTGCCACGTTTTGTTGCATGGCGATCAATAAACACAAGCTCTTTGAGCGGATTTTTGGTCAGTGGTTGCTTTGGAACAAAATAATTTCTTGTCAGACGGTAGACATGATAGCCACTAAAGCTCAATTCACGTGGTAATTCATAAAATGATTCTTGTTCATCCAGCGCATACCACGATAGTTGCACACCCTGTCGGCATTGTTGTACCTGGATACCGCGCACAGCAGGAATCGCAATCCGATTTATTTTAATTGGTTCTTTGTCTGGAAATTGGAAGATTGTTTTTTGTTTTCTGCCGCAACTAACACTAAAAATAAGCAACGCGCACAGAAGGTGCCGATGGTGCTTCATGCAATGAGCTACAGCGTTCGCATGAAAATCAAATTAAATTCTTCGGCAGCCTTATGCAAAATTGCCAGCGTTGCCTCAGAAATTATCTTTGTTTCAAGGATATTTTGATACGCTTCACTATGCGCCGCCTTAATGTACGACGCACACTGCACCGCAAATGGTTTGACATCTTTCAGCGCAAGCTTATCAAGATAATTTTCTTTTAAAAGAAATAAGAAGATCGACTGCTCGACGAATGAATAAATTTCATGCTCATCTTGACGCAAAATTTCAATAGCACGACGCCCACGATCAAGCGATTTTTGGCTTGCTTTATCAAGCTCCGAGCCAAATTGTTCAAATGCCAACAATTCATTGTATTGCGCCAGCTCAAGTTTAAGCGAAGCAGACATACTTTTCATAGCCTTTGTCTGTGCAGCCGAACCAACGCGTGACACCGAAAGCCCAATGCCAACAGCAGGCCTGATTCCTTTGTTAAACAACATGGTATCCAAAAATATTTGTCCGTCAGTAATCGATATCAAGTTTGTTGGAATGTAGGCCGAAATATCATCGCCCTGCGTCTGAATAACCGGAATAGCTGTCAGCGAACCGCCGCCCAAATCTTTGTGCAGATGACCAGCGCGCTCGAGCAATCGTGAGTGAATGTAAAAAATATCGCCAGGATATGCTTCACGTCCAGGGGGACGGCGAAGCAATAATGAAAGTTCGCGATAGGCAATAGCATGATTGCTCAAATCATCATAAATCACCAAAACATCACGGCCTTTATGCATAAAATATTCACCAATTGTACAACCGGTGTATGGCGATAAATATTGGTCAAGTGCTGGCTCTTTGGCATCAGCATCAACAATAATCGAATGCTTCATTGCATCATTTTTTTCAAGTTCATAAATAATGCGCGCCGTGTGTGATTGTTTGTGACCAATCGAAACATAAATACAAATAACGTTTTTGCCTTTTTGGTTCAAAATCATATCGAGTGCAATTGCCGTTTTACCAGTGCTACGATTACCAATAAGCAATTCACGCTGCCCGCGACCAATAGGAATCAAACTATCAATAACGGTAATACCAGTCTCGAGCGACTCATTAATCGGCGCACGATAAATAATGCCTGGCGCCACACGCTCAATAGGCATTTTGGTTTCAGCTTCAATGCTCCCAAGAGCATCAAGTGGCTTACCGGTTGCACTGATCACGCGCCCCAAAAGCGCTTCACCGACAGGAACACTAAACACCGAACCGGTACGCTTTGCTATTTCTTGTTCAATAACTGAAGCGTTATTTTCCAAAAGTACTACCGAAACAAAATCTTCATCCAAATCGAGCACCATACCGCGAGCACCCTTTTCAAAATCAATCAGCTCGCCAAGAACCGTGTTGGTCAGTCCGTAAACCTTACAGATGTTATCGCCAACCTTAATTACCGTGCCAACTTCTTCAAGCTGCTCGGGCGTCTCACCTGTTTGTAACGATTTTTCAAGTAACGATATGATATCTGTTTCTTTTTGGATCATGATTCTATCCGATATAACATAGACCGTTTTATATTTTGTAACATTTTACGCACCGAGCGCTCCCACAAAAGCACATCGCCTTTAATTTGTATACCACTGATCAGCTCCGGCGCAACAAAATAGGAAAGCTTAACAGCAGCCTGATTGGAAATTTGACGTTGAACAAAAGATGCAATATTTGTTTTTTCTTGCTCACTGATAACATGCGATGTTTTTACGGTAAACCGAGCGATGAAATGCCGTTTATAATATTGTCGACTAATATGCTGCAAAACCAAATACAATAACTCAAGCCGCTTATGCAACCCCAACAACTCTAAGAGCGTAACCATGGACGGTTGAAGTTTGTAGTGCTGCACGATTTTTTCAATACAGGCCTGCTTGGTTTGGCAGGAAAAATTTGAATTTGAAATGTACGTAACAAAGCTTCGATTCTGTTTAAAAAACGCTGCAAGCTTATCAAGATTTTGAATATCACTTTCGGTAAGTAATGCGCCATACACATTATAAAAGGCAACAGCGTATTTATGAGCAATTGTTTCTGCTGCAATAATCATGTTACCCGTTCTTTGCGCGGTCGCTACGGCCGGACGCATTTAGTTGTTCGATGACAGTATGCAAATGCACCGTACCTTCATCAGATCCATAGCGCGCTTCGAGCTGTCTGGTTGCCAGATCAATTGCTTGTGGAATACTAGCGCGTACAACCTGCTCAATCATTACATTGCGTTGCTGCATGGTTCGCAGTTCAATCATTTTTTGAACAATAGCAGCATTCTCATCCTTGCTACGTTGGCTCGCTTCATTGCATGCTTTATGCCAGGCAAGCACATTACGCTCCAAAAGTGTGAACATCTGTTTTTGATTGTACATCTGCTGTTTAAGACGCGTTTGCGTTGTATGCATTAATTTTTCTTTTTCAAGCAGCTCAGTTTGTTCTTTTTTTTCTTGTCGTAAAATTTCAAATAACATCGGAACTACATGAATACGAATCAAATCGTACAATTTGTATGCCAACAAACTAAACAAACTGGTTCTAAATACAATTTCCCAAAAGCCAATCTCAGTATGCATCGTGGGCCTTTTGTACAATTAGATCACACTCTTGTGTAATAATTTTGGAAATATCTTCGCGTTTTGTCTCAAGCATGATTAATGCAGGAATTTCTTCAAAGTGCGGTTTTTCAAACGTATATTTTGTTTTGAGATAGCATCGAAAGTCTTCAAGATTTTGTTTTTTCTCGTCTTGCAAATGCAGCAATGCCGTTTCTTTGGCTTTGATGCCTTCAACCAATAAATCTTTGGCTGTTTCTTTATTTTGAATAAGCTGCACAACCGGCTTGAAGAGAATTTTGTGCAAAATAAAATAACTTATCCAAAAATTGATGATTTGAATAATGAACGTGACATTTATTTGCATATCACTAACATGTCCGGCCCCCGCCGATCCCCTTTGTTATTTACCAACGTAAAAGAGCAGCAACATCGAAATGACAAATGCGTAAATTGCTACTGACTCCACAAACACAATTGCAATAAACATAAGTCTGAAAATGATGCCATAGCTTTCTGGCTTTTTCCCAATGCTTTCGCATGCCTTGGCGCCAATCAGTCCCATTCCCAAAGCAGGACCAATCGTTCCAATTCCCATACACGTTCCAGCGGCGATATAAGCAGCAACCTTTGCAAATTCAACCTCTGCCATACAAGTCTCCTTGAAACATTTCAATTTTGCAGATTTCAATTATTTTTTCGATAATTATTTTCAGTATAGGTATTTCATCTAAGAAATAAATACTTTTCATGAAAAAGCACAAGGATGAGCCTTTTTCTAGAGCGATGTAGCAGTAAGCACCGACACCTGCTCGTCTGTTTTTTTATCCAAACTGTTAATAAACTGTGTAATTTCATGCATCAGGTGCGCACAACGTATTTCATCATTTTCAAACTCTTGATCACAATCCAGCACCAAAACTGGTATCTGTTCGATTGATGCAAACAAATCTTTTTTATGAATCAACCAGTCCTCATGCTTCTGGTGCAAGAGACGAATGTAATCATATGAAACTGTAGACTCTTCAGAGCGCGATCGCTTGAGCATTCGTTGATAGGCAACTTCTGGACTTGTACGCAAGTAGATAAAGCACTGTGGCCGTGGCACAAAGTTCTCTACCAACCACAAAAACCACTCTTTGTACATTTCCCATTCAAGCGAGGTCATACTGCCAAGCTCAAAACAATTTTTTGCAAAGCAAAAGCGATCACAGTACACCGAACGTTCAAGCACAAACATTTGCGCAGGAGATGACGCCATATGTTCCATAATGCTGGTCACGCGCGTTAGAAAGGCGTAGTTCTGAAATGAATAGGCCCAGCGTGGCGTATCTTTATAAAAAAGATCCAAAATGTTGCCACCCTGTCCACCAATGTTTTGCCATTTGGCAGTCGGTTCAGGAATTACCTGCAGAGACAAAACGTTGTGCATTAATCCGAGCAAGGTTGATTTCCCGGCCCCCATATTCCCTTCAATAACAAGTAATTTTTTTGTCATCATCTGGCCTTCGGCATAATAAATTTTTTTATAAAATTAAAAAAACGTAACATATCATTTTCTTGCCCAAAATGCTTTGTTTTTTTAGGCTAAACAACACTATTTCATAACTGAAGAAAGGAATATATGAAATCAGCATTATTCACCACACCCTATCCAGAACAAATTATGACTGATGCAGCCACACTCATTGCCAAAGCACATGCCATAACGCTGCTCACACACTACAAACCTGATGCCGACGGTATGGCTGCTTGTGCTGCCTTGGCGCATATTTTGGAGGCACACAACAAACACACCGAAACCATTTATCCAACCCAACCAGACCGTCCCTGTAAATACCAAGCACCAAACGTACACATCAACACACATCACCAAATCCCTAACCTTATCATCAGTCTCGATACCGCCACCAAGGAACGTTTATATTTTCCTGCCGCGTTTTCAAACATTCCGCTCATTAATATTGATCACCACGTCAGCAACAACCTGCAAGCAACCTGCCACCTAATTAATCCTGCTGCGTCCAGCACCTGCGAAGAGTTATTTGTTTTTTTGCTCCACTCATTTGCTTCAACCATAGATCAGTATGTCGCCGAAGCATTGCTCCTCGGCATGCTGTATGACAGTCAAATGTTTCGCATTCAGACTACGTCAGCGCGCACATTACGTGTTGCTGCTCACTTAATGGATTATGGTGCCAATTTATTTCAACTCAAGAACGAGTTGGCAACTATCACAAGCCCCAAAGTCATTGCTTTCTGGAGTAAGCTCCTCGGAAACGTCGTTACCGCTCCATCAGGCAAAGCTGCCTGGGTAAGCATCACTCAGGCAGACCTGAAAAAACATGCGCTTACTGAAGCGGCACTTGCTGGTTTTAACAACTTTTTAGCCGAAATTTACGGTGTTGATATCATTATCATTTTTTCTGAAATAGCTGCAGGCAAAACTAAAGTATCGCTGCGCTCCAAAGTTACCAACGTCAACGCATTAGCAGCTCGCTTTGGCGGCGGCGGTCACATCAACGCCGCTGGTATTCTCACCGACAAGCCACTAGAACAAATGGTAAAAGAACTAACAGCTGGATTGTAAATTAGCTGCTTTTTACAGCCAAATACGCCTGGGCATCAAGTGCAGCCATACACCCAACACCCGATGAGGTTATTGCTTGGCGATATCGATAATCAGACACATCACCTGCAGCAAATACACCTTCAACGCTTGTTCGTGTATGATTGGCGATTTCCAAAAATCCGTATTGCCCAATTGCCAGTTGCCCTTTAAACAAAGCCGTATTCGGCGTTGAACCAATAGCAACAAATATGCCATTGATCTGCAATGTCGTTTTTGAGCCATCCTTTTTATTTTCAACCACAACCCCTGTAACTTTTTGCCCATCACCCGTAATTTCAGTCACCGTAGTGTTGTACAAAAACGTAACCTTAGGATTGTTCAATATTTTATGTTTCAACGGATCGGTAGCCGTCAGCGCATCCAAAATATGTATAACGGTTACTGTTTTGGCCACGTGTGATAAATGTTCAACTTCCGTCACCGCAGTATTGCCACCACCAACAACAATAACGTCCTTGCCGGCATAAAACGGCGCATCACACGTTGCACAAACCGAAACACCCTTACCCCAATAGGTAGCTTCGCCTGCACAACCCAATTTTCTGCTGGTCGAACCGGTGGCAATAATAACCGAATGCGCCTGCACTGTTTTACCATTATCAAGCGTCAGGCTAAGTGGTTTGCCCGAGAAATCGACCGCTGTCACCTGCCCTCCAACAAATGCACATCCACACGCTTCAGCTTGGCTGCGCATGTTTATCATCAAATCAGGGCCAAGAATTGATTTTTCACCCGGCCAATTTTCTACAGTTGTTGTTGTCATCAGCTGCCCACCAGGCAGCGGACCTTCAATAATAACAGGCGACAACTTAGCACGTGCAGCATAAATGCCAGCCGTCAATCCGGCCGGACCTGAACCAATAATTACAAGAGAATGAACCATAAAAACCTTTCTTAACTAAAAAACAGAACCAAGTGTAACGTCCGAGTAAACATTTGTCGCTAGATGACAACAGGACTAAACAACATTTTTTCAATTTTTTTATCAAATTATAGATGTTTTGGGTTGCTCGGCGTTATTTTCAATCTATCAAAAAAGATAGCATCCTTATAAATAACGAAAGGGGACTATGCAGACTCCATGCACCGGTCACATTTTTTTCTGTAAAACGTTAACTTTCATGGTATGGCTTACACTCTTTGATGTAATGGCAGGACCAAACTTGCAATTCTCATCGCGTGAGTCAAAAATTGTCATACAAAGCAATAGTTCCATGTACATCCGCCCAAATACTATTCCCTCGGGCTATGCTCGAAGCTCAATTATCAAGCAACGCACCAATGAAGGTAACTATGATATTATCAATTACACCAGTGGAGACAAAATTGTTACGTACACAGAAGCTCCAACCGATCTAGTCTATGATAACAGCAACGCTGTTAATACCTTGGGCACTGGCATCAGAACAAATAGCAACGCGCTACTCTTTGGCGACCGTTGCAATAGTCGAGCGCTGCTTTTCGGCGACCGCAACAACAGTAATGCTCTCCTGTTCGGTGATCGCTGTAACAGTCGGGCGCTTCTTTTTGGTGATCGAGTCAACAGCAATGCAATAATTAAAACCGTCGTCGATGTAAGAACCAACAGCAACGCTACCGCAAAACTTGACGTCGATCGTAGAACAAACAGTAACACCGTTGCCACGCTCAATGTTGACCGCAGGACCAATAGCAACGCCTTGATCTTTACCTCACGAACTACCAGCAACGCTTTACTCTTTGATGAACGCACCACCAGTAACGCCTTACTTTTTGGTGATCGTACCAACAGCAATGCAATAATCAAAACCGTCGTCGATGTAAGAACTAACAGCAACGCTACCGCAAAACTTGACGTTGATCGCAGAACAAACAGTAACACAGTTGCCACGCTCGATGTTGACCGCAGGACCAATAGCAATGCCTTGATCTTTAACTCACGAACAACAAGCAACGCTTTACTTCTTGATGAACGCACCACCAGTAACGCCTTACTTTTTGGTGATCGTGTCAATAGCAATGCCATCGTCAAGCTCGATGTCGATTGCAAAGCTACAAGCAACGCTTTGATTTTTGACTCACGAATCACCAGTAATGCCTTACTATTCGGCGATCGTGTCAACAGCAATGCCCTCCTCCTTGGCGACCGCGTTACTAGTAACGCATGGCTCTACTGGGCCCTCAACAATAACACTCAAGCAATGATTGATTTGGTGAAACATAACAGCAACACGCTTATTTTCCTCAATCGAGCCACGAGCGAATCAACGCTTTATTTAAACAAAAACACAAGCAATACCTTGTTATACGTTGATCGCACAAACAGCAATGCTCTTTTGTATGGCCTCAAAAATACGAGTAACGCACTCCTGTACAGCACTCGTATCACCAGTAACACCATCCTCTTTGGCGCTCGCATCGACAGTAACACCTATATGTACGTCAGCAGAACCTACAGTAACACCATCCAATTTGCCCAGCGAATTGGAAGTAACACAATTCTTTATTTATCACGCATTTACTCCAACTCATTCGCCTACGATATCAAAAACAACAGCAACGCCATTGTCCACCTTGCACAGGCAGCAGAAAATGCAAGTCACAATGACAATGTTGTTCTGCATGCAGGCCAAGCCGTGAGAGGAGCCATTAGGTTTAATAACGGCTTTACCATTCTTGCAGGACAAGCAGCTTATTTAGACACCTGTCTTTCGGTCTCCAATGGTTTTGACCTACGCGAAACAGCAAGCCTTATTCTTTTGGGCAATCTCAGAATTGATGGCAACACAACACTAACGGCTGGCGGTCATATTAGAAGTTACGATCGTTCACTTATTTTGGATGGCAACCTAACACTGACTGCAGAAAAAGTTCTTCATATCAGCGGCAATCTCATCATCGACGGCAACAATCACGCCATGATACTTGATTCCAAAGCGCATATCATTGTCGATGCCAATTCAACGCTCACCCTACGCAACCTGCTCATCAAACCAAAACCATCGGCCTTCAGCTACCCACCAATTCGTCTGGCCACCCCAACAAGCAAACTATCGCTGGATAATGCAACACTTCAACCGCTTAATGATTTTGTATTTCCACAGGGGCAATTGTTTATTCATCATGATGTCACCATCACCGGCACTTCAGCATTTATTTATTGCTCACCACTGCCAAGCGTTATCTGTTCACAATCCAGTCTCTCATTTGATAAAGGCACCACCTTTTCACTAATACCACGTACCTTTACCGACATGCCATTTACCGTAAAAAACACGGTCACCTCAAACGCCTTTCTTACAATGACCGATCCTACATCCCTATTGATTCTCAATGGATGCAGCCTCCATACAACACAAACCGGCTGCCACCTCAGCAACGGAACCCTTTACATCGACAATCGCGTTACTTGCAAGAGCAATACCGCCCCACGCCTTGCATCCTCACCACTTGCATTGATTGGAAGTATCGTTACCACTGCTGGTGGCCCGACAGCTGTTAGTTGGTCTCCCGACAGTCGCTATGTCTCGGTAACCTCACAACTTGATAATCGTTTTCAAATTTTCTCATTCAACGGTTCAAGTACACCAACCATTGCCTGGACCGTAACAGGCCTTAGCGAGCCACAAGCAGCACACTGGTCACCCGATGGTCGCTACCTTGCAGTCATCAATTATGCCAATAATACCTTGCAAACCTACCACTTCACGGGCAAACAAACGCCAACTCAAATTGGAGCATCGATATCAACTGCTGCAAACCCCTTTGCCGTCGCCTGGTCACCAAACAACACACACATCGCCATTGCCAATCCAACGGGAACAAGTATGCAAATCTTTACGTTTGATGGTACTCACTCACCAGTCCTTGCAAATACCACCAACGTAGGAACCAATGAGCCACTTGCACTTGCATGGTCACCTGATGGAAACTTCATTGCACTTGCCAATAGCAACAACGATACAATCCGTGTGTATTCCTACGCAGGATCCGGAGCACCAACACAAATTGGTAGTGACGCAGCAACCGGCACCGGATCATATCCGGTATCCCTTGCCTGGTCACCGGACAATCGCTTCCTCGCCGTAGCAAACAATGGCACAAACACAATCAGCGTGTTCAGATTTGATGGAACAAGCACACTCGAAATGGTTGGCAGCACATCAACCGGTGCTAGCACTCCTCTTTCAATCAGCTGGGCACCTGATGGCCGTTATCTTGCAATAGCAACATCAACCAATGTTCGTGTGTACACCTTTAATGGAACATCAGGTCCGGTATTGCACGGCAGCATCACAGCAGGAACATCACCATCAGCAGTAAGCTGGTCACCCGACGGAAAATATCTTGCGTTGATTGACTGGCCCGATAATTCTTTGTGTATTTACCGTGCACAATACTGCAACGACACAACACCTCAGGCTCTGTCGAAGGGCATCATATTTGGTAATCGTAACGCAGGAAGCACCGCTGATCTGAACATTGTACTCGCACCAGGCGGCTCACTTGACGTATTTGGAACACTGAACTACGACAACGTCAACGCCTAATTCTTTCTCACGACCGGCGCAAATATTGAAAAGTACTTGCGCCGGCCAAAAGTCTTATTTTACAGCGCTTTTTGCCCATCACATTGCACACTCCTACCCTTTGTTGCTATAGTAGCGCCCTATTAGCAATTTCTTGGAGTGTTTTGGGTGGGAATCATGCACGTTGCAAAGCTTTTATGTATAAGTATATTTTTACGTCTCTTCACCTGTTGTGCCTCAGAGCCAACACCACAACAAATAGATGACTTTTATCAGAAACACAAAGAAGTCATCGATCGTGCAACCAATCAACAAACAATTGATGCGTTCATCACAAAAGGTGATGCTGCTGCAGAACGCTATACCAATCCTCAATACCTTGAACCGTTCGTCGATCCCGAAGGACATCGTCAAAAACTGCAACGCGCATTCAACAGCACATTGAGTTGGACACTCCCAACCATTGGCACCACGCAATTTGGCATTTATCGAGCGGACATTATGCGCACCGTCCACCTGACTACAGCGTGGGGAATTGAGTGGTGGTTTCATCGCGCACTTACTGCAGCACTCGTAGACATGTACACCGTTCAGTTACTACAGGCACAGCTCCAACCGCCGCCAGAAGCAGCAGGAATCAAGGCACTTATCGTCCCTGAATATAATAAAAAAATACTTACATTGTTGTTTGGTTACGCGCTGAGCATTGTGCTTCTCAAATGCATCAAAGAACACTACCTCATTTTTGAACCATTAACGCATTCGCCAGACCAACCGCAATCAGTCAGTGAAATAATTCCGCCCGTCGTCATGAACTTTGTGATGATGTGCGCATCACCTCAATCATTGACCGAGATTATCAATCATTTTTTTAGAAAATTTGGTTTGATTCCTGAATGGACAAGCGATTGGAAAATAACGCTTACCCAAGAATGTATTGCCGTCTTTTTGTGGTACCGATCATACGAAAAAAATACGGTCCAACCACGGGTGCGCTTAATGGTCAAAAAGCACTCCCAAACATTACAAAACTTACAAGCACAACTCAAAGACTCGCAAGACCATACCGATGAGCACCTCATCGTCCGCCAACTCGTCTCTGATGCTGTACACACACCCTTTACCGAATGCTTCATGGAAAAAACCTGGAAACTAGCCCTATGGCACAGTGTCCTTAATGTGCTTGTTGCAACACCGGCCTGGATAAAAATTGCCAACTTCGTATGGAATTTATACAAGGAATTACAATGAAACGATTACTTCTTCTTATTTTCTTCCTCAACATTGTCGTAAGCACAAGCGCAACACAACCATTCACTAATCTTCCCAGCACACCTGACGCACATGAAACGATCAAACATTTAACCGAAACACGCAACAAACTAGCAGCAGAATCAGAGCGCTGGCACCAGCAACGTGAAACATCACTCAAACAGCTTGAAGACCAATTAACCATACTCAGCCAACAAAAAGATCGCGGTACTATTGGTGAAGCTGAGTATCAGCAACAAAAAGCCACTATCGAAGCAAAAATTGTCACAACACGTGAAGAAATCAAACGTGCCATGCGCACCGGAGAAAAAATAGACGATGTCATACTTCACGTATTTGGTACTGGCTGGGACACCCTCATCAATGGTCAACAAGAACAAGAACGTCGCAAAACATTGGTCGCCCAGGCCGCAGTCACTCAAGACATCAAAAATGAGGGCGAACTTGCACGCTTGCGCATGATGCTCGAACCAGAAAATCTTACCAAAGTTGTCACCTACGGAACGCTTGGTGCCGCAGGCGTTGTAGGCGTTTATTATCTTTGGAAACTGTTTTATCGCTATCTTGAAATCAACTGGCTTGAAAAAGCACCTGCATTAGTACACGAAACATCATTTCAAGGTCGCTATGCCGACTTTAAAGAATATGTTCTTGCGCTGTTTAACATCACACCTCCTCCACCACCATCGTTTGATGAAGAAATCATCTTTGAACCTAAGCTTGAAGAAAAACTCAAAACCATCGTAACCTCCGCAAAAATTCTTCACGAACGAGGCTTGCCAATTCCATCCATGCTTTTATACGGTCCCCCTGGCACCGGTAAAACCTGGTATGCAAAACTATTGGCCAAAGCATCAGGCCTGCGCTACGCCCTCACATCGGCCGACCGTTTTTCACAATTTGAAGAAGGCAAAGATGTACAAGCCGTTCACGACCTTTTTGACTGGGCTGAACAGTGTAAGGAAGGCATAGTCCTTTTCTTCGATGAAATCGATGCACTCGGAGCCCATCGCGATAAACTTTCTGAACGCTGGATCCGCTTGCTCAATGCATTTTTGGCTCGAACCGGAACCAACGTTCCCAACATTGTTATTGTTGTAGCCACCAACCGCATTCAAGCATTGGACCCTGCGTTTTTAAACCGCTTTCCACAGAAAATTAATATTCCCTTGCCTGGGCCCAAGGAACGCGAACGTTTGTTTGCACTGTACCTGAAAAAATACATCATCAATGAAAAGCGTACCATCATGCGCAACAACCAAGAAGTTGCATTACAACTGACCATCGCACCTGACGTTACCGATGCTATCATTACGCAAGCCGCCAATCGCACCAACGGGCTTTCGGGGCGACAGATTGAACAAATGCTTAATGAAATGCGCAAGCGCTGCTATTTGACAGATAATTTACAACTAACCAAAGCAATTTTTACTGATGTTGTTGAGCAAATGGTTACCCAAGAGCAGCATTTTTAACCGGAGTACCACCCATCGGACGAATATACAGGCCACAGTTGCTTATTGACCTGTCCCATCCAGTTCCTCGTCCCCAATTACTTTCCTTCAACAATGGCATCCAAAATCCCGTACCCCACTGTAAGTGGCCAGGATACACCCACACATTGCCAACATTCGGATTGAAGAGGCTGATCACATCATTGCGGCAGACCTTGTCTTTGGTCCAACCATAAAACGGACTTTGAATCGTAAAAAACGTTGAATCATTGCGAGGTATCGTTTTGGCCGTATTATCAGCACTCACTACCAATTCAGCATGTTCAGCACCATAAATAGAACCCGCCTTGTTAATTGAAACTAAAGCGTCTTTTTCTGTCCAGATTTCAACTTCATCACCATACATCACCACCCGTTGTTCTTCATCGTCTGGCTTTCCGCGAACCTTAAGCATAAAAACAGCGTCAGTGCCACGATCGCGTCGATCGCTAGCCGGATCTCCAACACCAAAAAGAATTTCGCGGCTTAATGGAACTCCACCAGGGCGCATCCAGGGGTGTACCCACGCACGACGGTTGGTGTTAAAAGCAGGAACAATTTCATACGGCGTATTGTACTTCAGCACACTACCACGAGCAGCAAGCTCATCTTTTTCCGGCCCTTTGTTAACAATTTCAACCGAGATTCTGCTCAACGCCCCTACCGATGAAAATTCCGGCTTGAAAGGATCATATGCCGGCCAACCACTCACATTAAATGCATGAGTCGAAAACTTCCAAATGCCATCACAACAATACAAATCAAAAAAACTTTTAAGCCCAACATTAAATAACGCCATAGTGCGCAGATCAGTCGCTTCTGCATTACCACCATACAAATTAAATCGTCCATATTGATCACCAAACCCAGGCGTCGAAAACGTTGCAAAGCCAACACAAGACGATAGCTTTCCCTCGAGCTCACACCATGACATCGTAGCAGAACCAGCAGGCACCATGGTCTGCACTCCTACATTGAAACCTCTGACCAAAAGATTCTGTGCGGTAGTCAGGGCACGTAAAAAAATCACATCACCACCAACACGATGCAAAATTAATTGATACGTAGGAACATTTGGATCAATTTTCTCGATATCACCGGCAGGAGCCCCGCATAAATCTGGAACAACAACTGCAGCATCATCCCATTCTTGGTACGAGTAGTTAGGAACCCCCCGCGAAAATTTACGATTGAGAACTCGCCATCGTGCCGTTCCGTTAACAACCCCAAGGTAGCGGCCTTTTTGGTAATCACGCATTTTAATGCGAATCATTGTGTTGTTCTTAAGTCCAACAGCATCAAGATCGGCTTCCTTAAGTACCCGACCAGCCGTTGAAACCGGTTTGGCCGCATCGCATGGCATAACGCCCAGCACCACCACAGCAAACATGCTGCATAATAACTTTTTCATCACATCTCCCTGCCTTCTTACAAACTCCGGTCGCATCCCTCGATACAACAAGCCATGGGCTCGTCACTCGGGACGAACGGGATCTAAAATCCGTTCGTGGTGAGTGTTCTCCGAAGCTTTAGCGCAGGAGAATGTATCGAACCATGAACAAATAATTTCTGCCAGCATTGTAAAACAACCAGCTTCACGAACTCAATACCTGACAAGAAAAGGCAAATTCATTGCTCTGCACGCCGCCGCTGGTTTACGTTCAAACACGGTAATCTACCAACTTTTATCACAAAGGAGCCCGTATGAACAAAATTACTTTCTGTCTGGTAATAACGTTACTGGTCACATTCACCGCAATCTGCACCGACCAACTACCCACAACCCCTCAACTTCCGAACAATCAACCAAACGCTCAACCATTGCACAAAGGGCCGGAACAGTACCTAAAAGCATACCAAGAAGCCATTGCGGCTGCGCAAATGTTGTATGAGGCAAAACAACACTTTGCGGCAACATTCAAAAAAATCCGTACTTATGAAATCAATAAATTTGGCAAAATTCCTCTTGATCAAGCCAAGGAACTTTCACAAAGCCTGCTCGAAAGTAAACACTTTCTGGTTTCACGCATCGACCAAGCAACACAATTGGTAAACAACTTTGCGCTGCTCAGTGCTGAAGAATACACCAAACAAACCGGGCAACCAGTCCCCTTACTCAAGGGCCCAAGCATTTATGTTGTTTCCTACAAACCCAGCCTGCAACCAGCACCGGCATCAATCGCCTTAAACCTGGAACGCGCCACGTATGTGCTGCTGGATGTAACAGTTAGACTTTTCATGCCCCTTGAACATTACGGACTTTTTGGTTACAAACCGCTTTGCGAAATAAACGCCAAAATTTACGAACATATCATCGGCTTTGATAATGCACACGCCACCAAGGAAACTGCCGACGACATTCGATTTCTCAACAAATCAGCCATCAATATTAGGTATTTGTGCGACTGCTTTGCCCAGGCGATTACTGACTTTCAAACAACCACTGCTGCAGCGGTAGCTGCAGAGGTCGAAAGCAAAACAATTAAATAAACAAAAAACACTCTTTTCCAATATTTTCCTAAAAAATCATTTTTCTCAGATTTTTCCCCAAATCCATCCAAACCAACCTTTTTATGACTTTATTGCTCTTTTTTATAAATATATTACTATTAGAAAATAAGCGCTGCGCCAAAAACCCTTGATGAAAGGATTGGATAATGAAGATGAAAATGAAGAACCACAAACTCAAGCAAAACCTGATGGCTGAGAACCAGTACGAAGAACTGATCATCGTGCCGGTCGACCATCCATCACCCTATCCGTTGTATCAACCCTCATCGCACACTCTTTCCAACCAGAACGACGACACCCAACGCCTGTTGGCTGATTGGCTCAATGATGATGAAGCCATGGGATATTGTTAATGAAAACGATTAAAAAAGGATTAAAAATGAAGAATTTTATGAAGCGTTTATTCACGATAATGGTTTGTGCAGGGCTTTGCAGTGGAATGCAGCAAGTGGTTGCGAAGCCTCCTATTTCTTCTTCTATTGCCGAACTCATGAGCCACTTCGAACAACAAACTTCGGCGCAGGCACCATCATCGCAGCCACAACAACAAGAAGAAACCCAACCACAAAAATCAGAACCGCTTTCATCGCACCCAGCAGCTGTTTTGGTAAAACAATCAATGGAACAACTCACTCAATATCATCAAGATCTAGCCACAAACAAATTAACCGAACAAGACCTAAGCTTTGAGGCTTGGCAAAGCCAAAAACAAGATGGAATTTCTGATCCAGCAGGCTTAGTTGCATTACAAAAAAGGCTTCAACAAAAGGTCAATGACAAAAATCAAACGTTAGAAAAGCCTTCTGCGCAACAACCATCTTACCGACAAAAGCTCACCTTATTTCAGCAGAAAATAGATCAATGGGCCAAAGAAACAGATGAAACATTGATTGATCATGCTCAAGAACTACTCGAACTTCAATTAAAATTACCCAAACAAGCTCCAGCATTAATCGTTGAAGAAAAGGACATAACAAAGTTAATTACTGATATCGATAAACTTATTGAGAGAATAAGAAAAAAAATTGAGAATGAAATTAAAATTTTTGAACAACTTCCAACACAAGAGTTAATGACCCATAAATCAAATTTACAAAAATATTTATCAATACTTCAAAACTATTTGGTTCAAATCAATAAGGATAAAGAGAACAATATGACTCTAAGCGAGAATGTGTCACAACTTATTATTTCTATCACAAAGCTTCTCGCCCAAATCGTGATTTATGAAATTCAAAATTTCATACTACCTACCGATTCAACACAAAAACAAATAGCAAGATCAACGCTCGAAACACTAGAAACAGAATGCGTTGATTATTCAAAAAAGGTCCAAGATAAAAAACTACAACAACAGCTCGAAGGTTTAGTTGTTACAGTCAAAAACCTCATTGGCAAATGTGATGGAAGGATGGAGCTCTGCCTAGTAGAAGACTAAAACACCCCAAAACCAATCATTTCTCATTGAAATTGTTTTAGATTTAATTAAATGCTATTATAAAATAAAAACATGAGAGATAGTAAGAATTGATAAAAAAAGAGGTGAAAACCATGGAAATAATGAAGAAACTATCAAAAACCGCCCAAATCTCAGTTTTGCTGGGATTGGTGGTGGTTTTGTTGGGACAAAGCGTTTCGGCCGCAAAGCCAAAATCTGGAAAAGAAGAACCAACAGACATGAACGCCCGCTTGGCTGCATTACAGGAAAAAGGCATGGATACGAGGACTACACGTTTAACCCGTTCGGCATCAATGTCGTCTGCACCCTCGTCAGCATCTGTAGCAACGCCAACACATATTCGTTCGAAATCAGAATCTGCTACAACAACAACAGTAATACAGGTTGAACCATCTAAAGCACCACCTCCTGCAGCTGATGCGGAAGATGTAGATAGCACTTTGCTACCACCCGGACTAGATTTCCTGCGTGAGACAATTGCTGCGCAGGCTGCAAAAGAAACACCTAAGACAAATCAATCTCCCGTTGTGAACGCCCTAGCGCCATCTGCCAGCACCCCCCCACCAACATTGCCACGATCACAATCACTGCCTGCCGAGCTTCCTTCTATGGCAGCCACCGCACAAAGCCAACCAATACTACATCGCAGTCAATCTACGCCAACAACGAAAAAAGAAACCAGATATGCTCGCCATGCCACAATCATGGGCGGCCTGGATTCAACAACAGATTCATGGCGTAAAAAAAGAGAAACCGCAGACATTCCATACCGTTCTTACCTTGCAAAAACGGATTTTCCAAAAGCATTCTACAAAAGTATCGAGGAATTAAACTGGGCCATTCAATCAAATAATGCCCAGGACTTCAAAAACAGATTGTATGCACTGAAAAGAGAAATACAGACGTCATTGACATGTTTCGAACAAGCTGCACTACTAGCAATCGATTCTAATGAACAACCTGCACTAGGAACTTGTTATTTTATGGGCATCAATGGCAAACAACAAGAAGCCTTAGGAATTGCATCAGAAGCCCTTGAAGCATTTGCTAAAGATCCATACATCAAACAGTTACTTGAAAAAGCAGACTCCGCTCCTCAGGCGTCTACCACAAGTTCTACAGTTGTCGCAGAGCCAGTTTCTGCTCAAGCGCCTGAACACACAGAAAGCGCAACCGCAGACACATCAGCAAGTCCTAAACAGGTGCCAGTACAAACAGTAGAAAAATGGGATCTAAGTCAACTTCCAGAGCCTACGCAGTTTGACACAACAACACAAAAATTGTTACAAGCATTCAAAGACGCCCAAACCGCTTTTGAAGCAGATCCAGGCAACGGAAAATTGCATAGTGCTCGTAATAAAGCATTTAATGGTTTAAAAAACCTAGTTCACCAAAAATTAAACATAGACTTACATTGTGAGGTTGGTGATCCTAAGCTTAATAATCCTAAATTTAAGAGAAGAATTGAGAAATATAATGCTTTATCTTCGTTCCTTACTAAATTTGAGAATTTGAATTCCAGATGGCTTCAGGAAACAAGTTATTAGAACATTACGTAAACCAATTTCCAAGGAGGCAGCGTTCGCTGCCTCCTTTTTTTTGTCCCCATCCCCCTTCTCCCCCACACCTTTGTGCACACTTCATTGCCCTCACGCACACCCAAGCGCTAGGCTTACCTCAAGGATCGGTAACAAATGCGCGCCTAACCAAAGAGAAAGGGTTTGCCATGATGAAACGAGTATGCATTGTTCTGGCCATCGCCACGACCATCGTCAGCCTCAATGGCATGATGCAAGAAGCTCCACACAATAACGATCAAGCGATTCTGGATAAATTAACCGAGCTACAACTTTCAACAGCGATGCAACAAATTTCACTGCTCGGTATTGCCAAGCAAATGCACCCATTTACCAAAATGGACCAGCTGATCAAAATTCAAAACACCCTCTGCGAACTTCATCAAAGTACCAAAAACGTTACGCTGAAACAAAAAATCATGTTTGCGTTAGCAGCCGCCGACTCATTGCAGCAAAAAATAGGCACCGATTGCCCCGACGCGTTGGCATGGGTTGAGGAGCAACGCAAAAAGTCTAAAGATAAAGCGACCGAGCAACCTGACGCGCCAGAAACACGAAGCGTCGTTCAGCCAAGCGCCTGCGCAGCCGCGGGGGCGTGAAAACTGCTTAACCCTGAAAAATATACATATTCATCCAAAACTTACCCTGATTTTTATGCATCCGACGATCAGCTTGTCGGTTTCAAGCACTTATTTTCAATCCAATACTTGCTTTAACGACCGTTTAATGACATAATAAAGACAGATTAATGACGCTTTCATAACAAGTCAGGAGATTGCGATGTTTAATCCTCGTTTTTCCATCACCCCCCAGCTCACAAACACGCTCATGCGCCTTGAAAGTCTCAGGCAAACCATCAGCACGCTGCACCTCACCCCATCTGTCTTAACCTCGCTGCGCCAATCAGCCCGGCTACAAACCGTCCATTTTTCAACATACATTGAAGGCAATCGCCTGACACTTGAACAGATCCAGGATTTGCTTCAAGGCATCGGTACCACCTTTCCCGGACGGGAGCGGGATGCGGCAGAAATTTTGGGGTACTATGCAGCACTGGAGCATATCAACCAACTGGCATTGCAACGTCAATCGCTGACAGAAAGCGACATTCAGCGTCTGCACGCCTTGGTCATGGGCGGGGGGAAAACCACCATTACTCCAACGCCCTACCGCGATGGCCAAAATGCAATTTATGACGGCAACACCAAAGCGCTTGTGTATCTACCCCCCGAAGCGCACGATGTACCGACGTTGATGGCCAATTTGGTTGCCTGGATTGCCACGGCTGAGCAAGAACACTTTCCGTGCCCGCTGCTTGCTGCCTTAGCGCACTACCAGTTTGCCACCATTCACCCCTATTATGACGGCAACGGCAGAACAGCGCGTCTGCTGACCACACTCCTACTCCATCGCGGCGGCTACGATCTGAACGGGCTTTACTCGCTTGAAGAATATTATGCAAAAAATCTGCAGGCCTACTACCACGCCATTTCCATTGGCCAATCGCACAACTATTACATGGGACGGGCAGAAGCAGATATCACGCCATGGCTCGATTACTTTTGTGATGGCATGGTTGAAAGCCTTGAAGCAATACAAAAACATGCATTGATGGCGTATGGACAGGGGAGCAAAGACACTTCAGCCCTCCTCAGAACACTTGATGCACGCCAACGAACGGTGCTTTCGCTCTTCAACACCAGCAAAGTTATTAGCACCAAAGACATCCAAACCTTTTTTGCCATCAAGCCACGCGCTGCACGGGCCTTGTGCCTCACGTGGCTTAAAAACGAATTTTTGGTCATTAAAGATTCGGCAAAGAAAAAACGTACCTACCAACTGCATCCAGACCTTGAAGCACAACTATTTGGGCAGGGCAAATAAGCCCTGTTGACTTCTTATGTCGTCCCCGCGAAAGCAGGGATCTAGGGCTTTTCTGGCTTCCCTCTTTCTTCTTCATTATTTCACCTAGAAACCTCCCAAACCCCACAAAACCATTCTTTTTGCTGACTTAAAAGAATATTTGCCCATTTGAAATTAATCATTAAAACTGATGCTTTGTAGCGCAGACTTATTATTTTTAATTATTTTCTATGTGGAGGTTTTATGAAAACATTGTTTAAAACGTTAACCCTTGCCGTTGCTTTGACAGCAACAACACTCGTTGCAAACAACAATGATCTACCGGCTGTACCAGCAGTACCAGCAGTTATCGACGGATCAATCGTTGAATTATTCAGGATCAATCACTTTTTTCGAATGATGGCAGCAAGACGTGCTCTTGCCGTCCAGCATAATGAAAATTTACAATTAATAGACAACTTGATTGCAGACGGAAACGCAGCTCGCCACAGATGGGATGACCTTAATGAAGGAAATCAGCAGCAGGCTATTCATGACCAAATACAACCAGCTCACCAAGAATAATGAGACTCCACTTCGGTTCGGTATAAACCGTTAAGATATTGAAACGAGCAAAATCGGTCGCTATGATCAATTTTGCTCGTTTTTCTGTATTTAAGCCCCTCCAAAACCGCATGGTTATACACTTTTGGTCAAAATGACACTCAATTTGCAAGGTTTTTGGTCAAAATTGCAAGTTAACACCATTGCTCCCATTTCCACCCCCAAAACAGCCATTTTTGTTTGATTTTTCACTTTTCACACAATTCTCACCCTTTCTCAGTTTAATTGCCAAATAGTAATTATAGATTAAGCTGGAAGTATGAAGTGAGTCGTAAAAAAGTCAGTGAAAATGAGGAGTTTGGTATGAAGAAACTATTAACCGTCGTAACACTCGTAAGCGCATTGAGTTTAGGTGGAAATGAAGCTTATGCGTGGCCACAGTGGGTGCACAAAGCAGCCGCCGCCATTAGAGCCAAAGTTCATAGTAAAACCCAAGCTGCCAAAGATGCAAAAAATATAGCCCAAGCATTTTGTGAAGCAGAAGCAATCCCCCTTGCCATCCCAACCCCACCAAAAACACCACCACCGCCAGCAGAAGCCAATGAAAATGAACCTGAAACGAATTTCACCGACGCTGAAGTTGGCCCAGCATCCTCAATAGTTGAAGAGCTAGAAATTGCTGCTGATGCTCAAGATAATATTAATTTAAACATGCCTTTTCTTGCTTTTGACAGGGAAAAATATCACCTACGCAATACCCCAAATGAAGCTTTTGACAATCTTACAATGGCAATGGAAATGTTGATTCCTAAAATAGAAGCATGGTGTACAGCGAAAGGCTTATCCTTCTACCTCAGCCAACCATCTCTTGCTGTAATAGACCATAACCCCGCAATCGTGTTCTCAGCATATTTTGTCATTGTATTGCTCAACGTGAGCCATGAACAATGTACACAACAACTTCAAGCCGCAACTCAATGGTTAGAAAATTATTATGCTTACCCAACATCTGCAACCGCAGCGATTGCAGTGGTCTCTGCCCCCGCTTCAGCACCATCGCAAAACCCTGTAGAGCAAGTATCAGCCCAAGACGCTGCAGCAGATGCATTTAATATTTTTTTAGACGAAGTAAAAGCCGCTCAACCGGAGAACGAAGAATTTGTTACTTACCTTGTCATCCAAGCACTCGGCGATAAAATTCACCAGTTTTTATGCACGGAACACACCCCAGAAATGGCACAAGAATTTTTCTCCACAATTGATGCGCGAGTACTATGGTGGTGGATTTACAATATGGCCATGCAAATGATTCTGCCAGACGAAATAAATAATGCACAATCATGGGCTGATTTATTACGTCAGCTACAAGCCACCACAATCCAAGGCTTCAATCTTCTTGCAGAGTTTGATAAACAAATCGAAACATTATCAACCTCTACTGCATACAAAGACGGCAGAATAATATTTGAGACGTCACAGCTTCCATCCGTCGCCCAAGCCCAACACTAAGCCCCAACCCAGAAATTTAAAAAAAGGAATGAAATGAAGAAATTATTAACCGTCGTAACACTCGTGAGTGCATTGAGCTTAAGTGGAAATGAAGCCAATGCGTGGCCATGGACAGACTTCTGTGCCAAACACCCTAAAATTGCAGCCTTTTTACACCTTGGCCCAAAACACGAAGTCACCGCAGCTGCTGCCGACACGCAATCGGCGTCGCAAATGTTAGCAGATTTCCTCTCAGTACCCCAAGCAACCGCAAGCCACGGCAGCGATGGGTTAAAAGCAGCCTTCAAAACCCTACCAACAGCTACAGACTGACCTCTTGATCCACAAGCAGGTGCCGGTTATGATAAAAACCCACCAGTTGTCGCTTCTGTAGCAAGCACAGACGCCGCCCCACTTATAGGTGACAGAGCACAAAAACTACAGGCCGCACAAAAAATTCGTCAAGAAGAAGCTGAACGACGAAAAGCCACGCATGTAGACCTAGCACAATTAATAGCTCAAGTTAACAGCGGCAACATGCGTGTAATTGAGCAGCTAACAACGCAAATTGACCAAGAGGGTGTGGACTTAAATACTCTGCCTGTGTCAGACAATATTAGATTATTGATACTTGAGAAACTTATGAGCAAGCACGGGTACGGGAACTAGACAACCTGAAACCACTTAAAAAAGCCTTAGTTAAATTAAAAAAATGAGCTTTGCCATGAAGATGTTATTTAAATTTCTATTTTTTGCCACGCTTGCCTTAAGCACAGGCTCTGAAGCCTTTTGCGCCACATGGTCACCCACGGCAGCAGAAGCATCTATGGCGCTACAACCCGGCGGCGTACAAAAACTGACACTGTTTTTTGAAAATTTTGCAGGTGGACGAACAACATGTACATCAGTAAAAGAATGGCAAAAAGAAGAAGCACTCGAAACAGAAGCCGACGCGGTAGCTCCACCATCAACCTCAAACGTATTATTCCTAGTAAAAGCTCCACTTCCCCCAATAGACGTTGCGACGCCAGAATGTAGACAAAATCAACTCGACGCCTTTCGTTTGTGTGATCCGACAGAACTAGCTGCTATTCGAGAAGCAGTAAAAAAAGCTGAGCTCCAAGCAAGCATTTTTCATAGACCGACAACAGATGCTTGTTCTCCAGTTACCGACTCCGTTGAAGCATCAGCTGCGGTTCCCGATGCAGATCTAACAAAAAAACAATGTATAGATCCATGCAAGGAGCTTGAGGAGGCTATTACCATCGCACAACGTACGCCCCTAAATCTCCAAGAGCTTTACCAACATGTCCGCAATGCATATCAACATCGTATGCAAGTTGCTGACGAAGCAAAGCAAAAATCTTTTTTGATATTCTTATATAAGTTTGGACGCTTGTTGCTTGCAATGCCAGAACTACAACAAAGCGAGGAACTCCTTTTTATAACGACATGTATTGTAAGCCATGCCCTAGAAGTAGCTCAAATAACCGCTGAAGAATTATTGATTAAACAAAATACAGCCGGAATCAAACCCAAGGAAATTTTAGACATAACCAAAAGGCTTCTGGATTACATTGAGGCCGCCACGGAAAATATAAATATGGCAACAGCCCCAACCGGTACCGTTCTTTTGAAAACAATTGGCCAAATCAATCTTATTGCCCTTGATCAATCTAACCAAGCTTATAGCGCAATGCAGGAAAGACTTGATTGCATCTATTATGGGCTCAAGGATATGATTGTTCCTTATTGTCATGCTTTAGAATTGGCACAGATTACTGCTAATGAACTCCTTAAAGCACTCACCCGCTCAATACCACCCACGGATGAAATTGTAACTTTGGCAGAAAGCCTTATCCAATTCATTAATGAGGCGGATGATGAGCTAACAAAAGATAACGCAGAAGCCGCAAATGAACTTTTAAAAACAATACAAAAAATTAACCTTACTACACTTGATCCAACAAACATAACGTACCAAGCATTGCAAGAAAGACTCGATGGCATTTCTTTCGAGATAAACGATCGTTTATCTCGTCCTGATGAATCTCAAGAATAAAAATAAATTCCCATTCAGTTTTGCTGAGGCCGCGTATCCGCGGCCTCTTCTTTTTGAATCGTCTGTTTATCACACAACCCTTTTGGCCTGGATGTACCGCATATACTCAGGATACAAAGCCTCCGGCAGCGCTGGCTGCTCGATAGCCATCCAGTCTTTGGCCACCGGCTCGGCGAAGCGCGAAAAGCGATTGAGCCATATGCCGTGGTGGCGTTCAAGCAGGTTGGCGTTCTTGAGAAGTCACCAAATAGGTAAGCGCCTGACGAATATTTTCATTGGCAACACATAATGGTCTGGCTATCGAATACAGCGGATCGGTTTGTACACGTTGCTCTATGGCATAATTATGCGCCGAAAACCGAATGCCATACAAAGACTGCTGGTGGGAATCCAAAAAGATTTGCATACTTTTAACTCGCAAACTTGTGCCAGCTTTTACTTCAATCGGCACTATCTTTTCCTGCAGTTGCACTAAATAATCCACTTCTGCCTGACTATTGCGTTCTTCTCTTCGCCAATAAAAAAGTCTGCTCTTAGCAATTGGATCTGAATAGGCCAATAATTCTTGTCCAACAAAGGCTTCGACCAATTCTCCTTTATTGACAAATGCTTTCAATGGCTCAAGAAACCAGGGTGTAATGTCCAGATTTAATGATGCTTGGCTGAGCCCGACATCTAAGAATATCACCTTAAAATCATCAAGATGTGCTTGCGCGCCGAGAGGAATTCCTTGCCCGGAGCTACGAATAACCGCATGAACAATTCCAGCTTTTTTCAGCAACTCAAGCGCTGGTTCTAGTTCTCTTTTTTGGTATTCACCAACATGACTGTACATAAATTTATTGCTCAACTGAGCTAACGAATGATGAAACAACGCGTCAAGATATTTAATCTGATGAGTCAATGCATATTTATTAAAATCTTGTTCGTAGGAATCAAGAAGGTCTGTGTGCACTTTTCTTACTTTACGTGGAAGTTGCGACTGTACCCACATGTTTACCGCCGATGGCATACCACCAATAGCCAAATACGTTCCAACCAGCGTTAACAATTTTTCGTGAACTGAGTCAAGAAGCGGCTCTTGCGGATTATGCACTAAAATTTCTTGCGCCCAACGTTCATACCCAAGCGCAACAAGAAACTCAAGGAATGATAATGGATACATATAAAGACTTGATATTCGGCCAACTGGCATGCCAACCAACTCAATCGCAAAGTCTAGCAATGACCCGGCAGCAATTACATGGAGCTCGGGCATCAATTCATAAAAATATCGAAGCGTTGTAATGGCTTTAGGAACCACCTGGATTTCATCAATAAAAAGAAGTGTTGAACCTGGTGTAATATCACGTAAAAGGTGCTGCGACAATTGAAACACAATTCTTTTTGGATCCATATCTTGGGTAAAAATATCGCGAGCCTTCTCATCAGACTCTAAATTCACTTCGATAAACGAATTAAATGTTTTTCCTAATTCGCGAGTAGCATGAGTTTTACCAACCTGACGAGCCCCCCGCAACAAAAGAGGTTTTCGATCATAAGGATCATTTTTCCATTCTAAAAGGAAATAATCGATCATTCTCCTCACTTCAGCTCCTTATTTTTAACGACCTAGACGATATATGCAGAAAAACCAAACTAACCTTAGCCATTTCATGCTGAAAAAACAAGGTAAAAAATCGTCACCTATGTCGATAATCCAAGGATACCTTTAAAAAATGATGGTTTTTTAGAACTTTTTAAGGTTCGGCCAGCATACACAATCAAAAATTCCTGTGCTGTTTGTGTAGTCAACTACATAAATAGCACGACCTTACCCTCACCCCCCACCCCAACATCTTTAAACCAACGTCCTAAAATCACGCCTACCGCGCACTATTTTAACATTAATTGTCAAATGGTAAATATTAATGGTAAGCTAAAATTAATTGAGAAAGACCTTTTTAATCTTAAAAAATGAGAGGTTTGGAGTATGAAAAAGTTAATGATTATCGTTACCCTCGTTGGAGCAATAGGGTTGAGTGGAAGTGATGCTTATGCGTGGCCTCCTGAATGGCTCGTCAATCTTAAAGCCGCAGCTGCAACCAAGTTGGCACAATGGTTTCCGCCCAAAGAAGCTGTACAAGCACCCGTTGCAGCAGCATTACAAGTAGCTATAGAAACAGCAAAGCCTGTTGCAGTACAGACTGAACCTACACCAAAACCTACAGTCGTCGCTCCAGCACCTGAGCAAGTAGTTACCACCCCAGCGGCGATCGAAGCGGCAGTAGAAATAGATCCGAATGCTGTTGAAAAAGAAATGGAAGCCAAATTGGCCAAATTACAGGCAAACCAAGCAGCCCGTCAAGAAGCAGAGAAAGAAGCTCCAAATCCCTCTGCAACAATACCTGCAGGAAGTGATGTCGCCGCTGAAGAAAGTGGCGATGACTCCGATGAACCAAAGGCGCTTCAGGAGCTGCAAGAAAACTTACTGCGATGCAAAAAAAACCTTAAAGAAAAAAATCAAGCTGCAACTCAAGCAGCAATAGCAGCAAAAGATGCTGTAGCTAATAAAGCAAAAGAAAAAGAAATACAAGATTTAACAGCAAAGGCACTGCAAGCTCAAACAGAAGCGCAACAAGCAAAAAATGCTGTAGCTGATGCACAGAAAAAGTTTCTTGCTTATATGCAACCAGCCACTAAAGAAGATATTCCTACATTGCTTGATAAGGCATCAAAAATGGATTTACAACCTACGCTGAATTTGTTCACTGCCGAGTCGTCAAGGGCATCAGATCTAGGAAACGCAAAAGTTGTTGAGGATTTTTTACAAATCGCTTTAGCAATTGACCAACATTTCCGTTCCATAGTAGAAAAGGGAACGCAAATCGACATTCAACAACTAACTCCACTCATTAGCAAGCTATCTGAGCTAGAAGCAGGGCTTACAACGATACTTGAAACTTTAAGGCAAACTGAGCCTTTCACAACGGTAATGCAATTACAAACAGCGGTAGCAAATCTAGAAAAAGAAATTTCTACTCGCAGCGAAGTGCTGGCACTGAATTGGTCGTCAATGATGAAACATTTTCGCATGTATAACACAACAGCAGGAATTAAAGAACTCGATGCTGCGAAAACACCGCTTGGAATCTTAACAAGCGCATATGATACCTTTGTCGACGCTTTGCGATCAAAAATATACCAATATACTGATGAACATATAGCCATGTTACAAAAAGAATGTGATGAGGCATGGCATCAGGTAGATCCAAAAGAAAAAAACCCACATTATAATTTATGCCGGGAACAAGCACGTGCGCTTAATACCGCTATCAAAGCTCAGATTCAATACATACAACCTGCTCAAGCAAGCCTTATCGCAAAGCGCTTAGAGCTCGACAAGTATCCAATGCAACAAGAGAAAATCGCTCTCATCGCTGAATACTTACAACCGAAAGTTGCCGATATTAAATCTTCTTTGCTAAATATACAAGAAATGCCCGAAGAACTCGCAAAACAAAAGCAGGTGGCACCAGCAAAAGAAGAAGATCAGCAATATCAACAGCTAATAGCTGCCCAGCAAAAAAAGCAACTAGAGCAGATGGCGAAAAAACAAGAGGAAGTGGGAAGAACCCTATAACATCAAGAAAACAGCTTAAAGACCATCAAATAACTGTTTTATTTCAAAATTCACAGAGGCCGCATACGCGGCCTCTTCTTTTTTATTACAACAACCTTTTTTTGTTACACTACCCGCTTGGCCTGCATGTACCGCATATACTCAGGATACAAAGCCTCCGGCAACCCTGGCTGTTCGATAGCAGTCCAGTCTTTGGCCACCGGTTCAGCGAAGCGCGAAAAGCGATTGAGCCAAATACCATGGTGACGTGCAAGGATGGCATCAACTAATCCAAAGTCGGCTTGGCTGGTCAGTTTAGAAAGCAAAAGAACACAGGCATGCTTGACCGGAATGCGATTGCGACTGAACCAATTTGCATGTGACAAAAATTCACTGTTAAACGTCAGCAGGTACAACGGCGCTGCGTGTGAGCGAGTGTGCGATGCGGCCAGCCCTTTGTACATTCCTTTGTAAAACCATGTCGTCTGAATGTTGGGCAGATAGCACATAATGCGGCACTGTGGAATAATTTTTAAAAACGATTCATGCAGCTCGCGGCCCAACGCTTCAGCCTGCTTTTCTGCGTAGGAAAAAAAGTTACGCGCTCTACCATTGGACATCAACGACAACACACGGTCACGAACTGGTACATCATGCGTCATTTTTTTACGGCTACCAGATTGCTTTGACCACTGCTGAAACGAGAAGGCATCAATACTCATCGCCGTTGAAAACAGACCGGTCTTTTTGCGGCAATACATTTCCCAATCAATCACCACACCAGCAAGCGGCACACCGTGCGAAATAGTTTTATCGGACCATTTTTGCACAAAGATGGCCAGTGGCTTGGAAATTTCTCGGTGCCAAAACGCTTTATCAAGCGGCACCGGCAAATCTTTGTACGCATGTTCATACACATCAATCGGATAAAAGGTTGGCAGATTAGGTTCATACACATTGTTAGTGATTTCAAAGCCAACCAAAATGCTCGGTACGGTTCGCTTGTAATAAACACTGGCTGCATGCAATTTTTCTGTGAATAACGAAATCGAATCCCACAATTTTTTTTCTTTTTCAGGGCCATGACAACGCGCAATAGGACTGTAGTACATATGCGGATTGAAGGTAATCCACAAATCTTGCAGGCCAGACTGCACAATGTACTCAACTAATTTTTTTTGCTGCTCAGCACGAGACTGATCAATCATCGGATCTTTGGCGCGCTGCTCAGCCGTCGGCTGCTCAAAACAATTAATTTCCATCCAGGCGATGAGCCGATCGTTTACTTGTGGACGCTTGATCTGCAGCATTGGAACAATACGAGCCGGTTCAAGTATATTTTTTTGCTGCGCACAAGCACTGCTGAACGAAGCATAGTCAAATGTCTTGGCTAAAGCGGCAATATCGTGCAGCGTATGCTGCATAATTCGCTGCATACCACACCGTAAATCCCAATCAATGGGACAAAGCTGAAAGTTTTCAACAATCCCAAGCGTTTTGACCAACGTTCCGTTACCAATGATGACATGATTGTCACACAGCGGATTAAACCAGTAGACCCCGTAGGGCAACGTTGAACACAATTGCGCAGGACATGATGAAAGCGATAACGGCAACAGACACAACCGTTGCTGACGCTGCAACAACTCGCCACAAATCTGTTCGAGATTAAATTGCAGTCCCGCACGAGGTTTGTTGAGCGTTGTGTGGTACGGCAGCGGACGCAACTCGGGCGGCACGCTCAAAAACATGTTGGTCACATTCAGAAAATCATTAATCGCTTGCGATTGCCAATCCAAACTCATACAAATTTTTTGTTGCATTGCCGGTGGCAATTTTGTGGTCCACGGAGAAACTTTTACGCCCAAACAATCAAACAGCGGTGCCAATGAACCAACAACATTCGTTCCCGGTCCGGCATTAAGTGAAGGAAACAAAAGACCAATAATTTTGTTGCGTAAACACGCATATGATTTGATCATTTGCATCACTTTATGACGCAAATGACCCTGCGGATTACCAGCCAGAAAATCAGAACCTAGAATAAAAAATGCTGCATCGTAACGCGGCAGTGCAAGACGATACGATGTTTGTTCAATAATCAAATCGAGCGGTTTGTAGGTAACAGCAAACCCCGCACGCGTTGCTGCATCGATAAATGGTTGATAGAGTGCAGCATCACGATCACTGGTATCAACAAGCGCAAGCGAAAGAGAGCGAACAGCAGACATCCGCATAAAAAAAATACTTACTGCTATCGCAGAAACAAAAAAAAGGCGCCTTCGTCTGTGGCGCTGCGCAGGAAAAATGGATTTTGGATTTTTCATGGCCCCCCCAAATCCCTTAATGATGATCAAATGATAGCTAAGTGAGATTTGCAAAGTCAATGAATTTATTTTT
>Ga0265297_10000789_pt1 | contig 87208 bp, 85 predicted proteins | sample Munlanlwell13791_FD_192502 | JGI IMG/M metagenome (GOLD analysis project Ga0265297, IMG submission 192502) | Leachate microbial communities from a municipal landfill in Southern Ontario, Canada - Leachate well 137-91 | ecosystem: Engineered > Solid waste > Landfill > Unclassified | place...
TACTACGCCGAAACGACCGCGACGGGAGCCCGCATCGGAGAGTTCAACGGTCAGTTTCCGTTTCAGTTCGAAGGGGTCTACGACATGAAAAAGAACGAAACGGTCGACCGAAAGAATATCTCGTTTCGCATCGGATAATCTCTTTGCTCTTCTCTATTCACCGCTGTATAGTTCGTCCGGATTCATCGCCGCCGAACGGACGGCAATCGCTTTAAACTCCTCTTTGATTTCGATAAACGCATCGACCAATGCGGGGTCAAAATGGGTTCCGCGCCCCTGAAGAATGATATCTTCGGATTCTTCAAAACTGAATGCGACTTTGTAGCGCCGGCGGCTGATCAGCGCATCATAGACATCCGCCAATGCCATCATTCTCCCCTCAAGGGGGATATCTTCCCCTTCCAGCCCGTTGGGGTACCCGGACCCGTCCCACTTTTCATGGTGATAATGGGCGATATTGTGGGCAATATTCAGCATCCCGTTTTCCGAATAGTGATGTATCGCATTGGCGATCAGCTCTTTCCCAAGCGTCGTATGGGTTTTCATCACCTCGAACTCTTCGTCCGTCAATGACGCATGTTTTTTCAATATATCATCGGGGATCCCTACTTTTCCGATATCGTGCAAAGGGGCGGCATGATAGAGATCGGTGATGTATTCGGGGGTCAGCGTTTTGCGATACAGCCCTTTTGAGACAAGATGGCGAGCCAACAGACGGATATACTCTTTGGTGCGGATGATATGCGCCCCCGTTTCGGTATCGCGCGTTTCCGCTACCAGCGCCATACTGTCGATCATCGCTTCGTTGGCTTTGCTCATCTTCTCAAAAAACCGTTTTTGGTCCCGATACCCGATGACGAACAGCACAATCGCCATAACGAACAGATAGACACCCAAAGGGACCAGGAAATAGCCGACCGAGACATAGACGTTCTGCTGGAGCATGACGTACGATACCGCCAACGCGATCATCGTCATAATCGAGAAAAGGGCAAGGACGTAAAGATACTTTCTGCACCGCATCAGTGCCATAAGTAGCGCCGCAGTCACCAGTGAGAGCAATAGTGCAATGATCTTATAGATCGAGGGCTGGGAGATCAAACTGTTATCGAGCAGATTTTCGATCAACGTGGCATGGGCAAAAATCCCCGGTAAAACCGTCCCGTTACTGAGGGTATAGTGATCATGCAGCCCCATCGCACTCGCACCGATCAGGACAAATTTTCCCACAAAAAGAGCCGGATCGGCCTGGCCGTTGAGAACATCCAGCGCCGAAACGGTGCGATACCATTTTCGGGGATAAAAACGGAGCAGTACCTGTGATTGGGGGTCCATTTTCACCGTATGCCCCAGAACATCCGCCTCGATCTCCCCTTTCCACGATCCGAACGTGAGTTTCATATCGGGATCGAGCGTCGAAGCCATCGCCAGTCCCAGCGTCGGGACCAATGAATCGTGATAGCGGATGAACAGCGGCAGCCGTCTGAAAATCCCGTCGTTATCCGCAGATGCCTGAATATGTCCCAAACCGCGGGCCGCATGCTGCAATATCGGAAGATTGCACAAAAGATAGGGGCTGTGAAACAGCTCCTCTCCCTCTTCTTTCGAAAAAAGCGGCATGACCGATGAGGGGAGGAAACACTCCTTGCTCACCGATGCGCTCGGATCAAAATAGAGGGGGAGAATGAGATTCATCCTCGCAATCGCATCGGCAAAGACTTTGTCATTGTCCCGTAAAGGTTCCGGCACTCCGGAAATGCGGGGATGCAGATGGAAAAAATCGGTGTAGAATCTCCCAACAGCCACGGGAGAGGTGCGGTCGGGTTCGGGAAAAATCATATCGACGGCCGTAGCCGAGGGGTTCATGGAGCCGATTTTTTTGAGCAGCTGCGCCATCATGACCCTCGGCCACGGCCACTGTCCCAACGCTTCGAGACTTTTCTCATCGATCTCGACGATGACCGTTGCCTGTGACGCCGGAAGTTTCGGTTTCGATCCGGACAAAACATCGTAAATCTTGTTATCCAGATCGCCCAGCAGCGTACTCTTCCACCATAGAGCATAAAAAAGGGCCGTCGCAACCAATAGGACGGAAAAAAGGGCTCTCTTTTTCATCCCCTAGCGGACCGTCACTTCAACCCGCCGGTTGCGCGGCTCCGCAACCCCGTCTTCCGTCGGGATCAGCGGATCGCTCTCTCCGTAGGAGACGACCGAAACATCTTTCATCTCAACTTTTTGTTCGTCCAGAAACGATTTGACCATCTGCGCCCGTTTCAATGCCAAATCGTAATTCGCTTTTGCCTCCCCTTCGGTATCGGTATGGCCGATGATATCGACGAAGCACGGTTGGCGCGTTTTGATCAGATCGATGAGTGCTGCCGTTTGGGACTTCGATTCGCTCGTCAACTGCACCGAACCCTCCTCAAAATAAAACAAAAGTGTGACGGGGGGCTGGGGAAGTGCATCGAGCGTTTGGGCGTATTTTTTCCGGATTTCGGTTGCATCGACGCGGCTCACGGCTTCGGGTTTGGCATCGGGGGTCGTGAGGAAAGTCTGGGTATAAGGGGTATCGAGGCTCGTCGATCCCCCCTCCGTCGTGACAATGACGCCGTTGCTGCTGCGGTTGTTATCGAGCAGCACGACAGTGGTTTTGGGATGGGAAAAGATAAACGGCAATGCGAGGATGACCCCCGCGTAAATGACAAAAGGGGTCATGTTCTACTCCTCTACCTCGACGATGAATTTGGTACCGCGGATGCCGACTGACCCCTGCGGAATTTTAAACGAGACGTTTTGCGGGGCGAGTTTTCCGATCTTCCCCGTTTCGACGGCGGCAGTCCCTTTGGAGAGGGTCATGTCAAAATCGTACTCGTTTGCGGAGGGTTTAAAGCGGTATTGGCTGACGACGAAGAGACTTTTCGGTCCGAGCGAGATCATCGTTCCGTCGTTGAACGCCACCCCCACGCTGCTGTTATCGCCAGTCTGAAGAATATCGCCCGATTGAAGGTACGATCCTCTTTCGATGCTTTTATAGTCTCCCCCCTGTTTTACAAGGACATCCCCCTTGAGGTTTTTGACGATCGCGACACTCTCAGCCCCCCACAACGATGATGCCATAGCAACTATGGACAATGCGAGACTTATTTTCATAACGACACCTCATCTCACTAAGATATGTACTGTAATGACTTTAGCACGCAGAGCTTAAAACATCGTAAGGTTTAATGGTTTTTTCAGATTTAAAAAAAATTTTAAATAATGGATAGCGTTAATCCAAAGAGACTTGCACTCCGTCAGTGCATTTTACCGTGCTATAATCTTCCCACCCTTTTATAAAGCGAAACACCATGACATTGACACCCGAAAAAAAAGCCCTCATCAAAGAGGCGACCCTGACGTATAAACATGAGGTAGAGCAGATCAACCGTCTGCTGGATGAAGAAACCGACGACGACCGCCGCGAAAAACTCTACTGGCTCCGCGCGATTGCCAGTATCGAACAGGGGTACAAGATCGGCCTCTTCGACAAGGAAGAATTAAATGACGCACAGCTCGACGCGATGGGTCAGGAGGCGCAGAAACATTTTCACGAGATGTACGATGCCGAACTGGTCGATGACATCGCGCTGCTCGAAGACGATATGAAAAACAGGTTTTTTGATGATCCGATAGGGTCAAAAAATGCCCTGATGGCGGAATTAAAGATTACGTTATAAAAAGCCGTATATGATCCAAACACCCTTTTTAGCCGTCGACGGTATCGTCGAGATTTACGATGCGAATGAGGCGTTCGTCTATGCGCCGGATAACCTGCCGATGGAGAAACTGGTATTCGATCATGCCAAGATTCTTGGGGATTATTTGGAGCGGAGATAATCCGATTCAAAAAGAGGAGCGGTTTATGCTTATGGATACGACAATAGGGGTCTTATCCATAAATGAATGGTTGTCTTTAACCGGTTTTACGTTGGAGACCAAACGCCGCTTCGGAAAACCCAGTCCGGGGCCAAGTACGAAAAGGAGAAACAATGAGTGTGTTTGAAAAAATACAGTTTATCCTGATAGACACCAGAATAAAAACAGCGTGCGATGTACGCCGCGAACAGATGCTCAAAGCTAAAAACATCGAATCCTTAAGAGCCGCAAAACAGCAAATAGAGGCGATACTGCTCACCTTCCGATGACCCGATAAGCTATCCGTAATACCCCTATTATCTCTCAATCAGTCGCGATAGCGACGCACCACTGTATACCCGTCTCCTCTGGCGTAACGGTTATAACCATCCCGATACTCATCATCATGATGATGGCGGTAAGCGGGGGCGTAGACGACACGCGGTTGTTGCTGTACATAGACCGTTTGCGGCTGTACGTAATAGACCTGCTGCGGCTGGGCATAGGCGACGTAGCGCTGCGTGGTTACGGTATTGGTGTAGCCACTATTGGTGTAACCACTATCGTTATGGCTTCTTGTGTTACTGCCGATCATCGTACCGATCACCGCACCGCCGATCGTTGCTGCGGTCTTACCGTCACCGCTACCGAATTGATGCCCGATCACCCCGCCGATAGCCCCGCCTAAAATCCCGCCGATAATGTCATCCGCCATAAGCGCCGATGAAAATGCCAATCCCGCTAATAATAGAATCTTTTTCATGGTATCCATCCTTTAAAAAACAAGTTAGGCAAGTATAGAATTTGAGTGTGAAGGGATTGTGAAATAAAAGAGGGAATGTCCGATCAGGGAAAAGCAAAAACAAGAAAAGATTAAATTATGCACCCATTGAGGCATTAAATAATCTTTTCAACGGAGATTGTAACGCAATAATTTTTGACACAGCCGAAAGATCCCAATTAGTTTCATATATTAAAATTCAATTATTATAATTTTCTATAAATGGTTTGATTTAAAAGGGAGAGTATTATCAAGATATCTTTTTTAGCCGATTATGCCAAAGAGGTGTTTGCCAATGCGCTTGGTGATCTGCCGCTGGATAAAGTGGTGTTTGATCATGCAAAGGTTCTTGAGAATTATATGTAGCAGAGATAAGAAAAACTTTTACTGATTTCTTTATAATTGATCACTTAAAACATAAATAATAAAATTAGACTACAATTTATAATGATGAAACGGAAAAAACAAACTATTAGCCGATCTGAAAATATGCGACGTATAAAATCGAAAGATACTTCGATTGAAATAAAACTTCGTAAAGAATTGTGGCATAGAGGTTTCAGATACCAAAAAACTTGTAAAAAAATATTTGGAAAACCTGACATCTGTTTTAAAGGTAAAAGATTGGCTATTTTTTGCGACAGCGAATTTTGGCATGGAAAATATTTAATGGACAAAAAATATATTCCATCTACTAATCAAAGCTATTGGATACCAAAAATTGAACGGAATATAGAACGTGACAAAGAAGTCAATTTTCAGTTAGCTGAACAAGGATGGACAGTTCTTCGTTTTTGGCAAAAAGATATAGAGAAAAATATGGAAATATGTCTTCAAAAAATTGAAAATGCTTTATTTAATACCATATAGCACAATGAAATATTTCAGCCAAATCGCAGCTAAAAAATTGTAGTATTGTATAAAAATGGGGTGTGGAGTTTTTATTGAATAAAAAGTATAAGGCTGTTGATATTTTCAGCGGAGCTGGCGGAATGAGTATCGGAGCCATGATGGCAGGTATTGAACCCGTTTTAGCTGTTGAGTATGATATACATGCCGCAAAAACTTATGAAGTCAATCATCCTAAAACGAAAGTACTTCAACGAGATATAAAAACTGTAGAACCTCTTGAACATACTGAAAAACACCCTTTTATTCTGTTTGGCGGACCTCCATGCCAAGGATTTTCTATAGCTAATACAAAAACTCGCAATCTAGAAAATCCGAACAATTGGATGTTTAAAGAATATATACGTTTTGTACATGACCTTGAACCTGAATGGTTTGTCTTTGAAAATGTTGTAGGATTCAAATCTTTCGACAAAGGCAACTTTGTTATCGAAGTCGAAAATGAATTAAAGGCTTTAGGCTATGAAACAAACTCATCCGTTTTAAATGCTGCAGATTTTGGCGTCCCGCAATATCGGAACAGATTTTTCATTATTGGGCATAGAATAGACAAAGGCGGCATTAAATTTGATTTTGATGGTTTGGACAAACAAAAGCCTGTCACGGTAGGAGAAGCCTTATCTGATCTGCCTTCGTTAAAAAATGGACAGAAACTCCATGAATACGATTATAAACATGAAGCCAAACATCCCTATACAAAAATAATGCGTAAAAAATCGAAAATTGCTCTTCAAAATTTCGTTACGGACAGCAAGCCTCATATTGTCGAAAGATATGCTGTTATCAAGCAAGGCGAAAACTGGGAAGCAGCAAAACGTAAAGGTTTATTGAAAACATACAGCAGTACTCAACATACTCATAGCGGTATCTATAAACGATTAGAAGAAAACAAACCTGCAGTTACTATTGCCAACTATAGAAAGAGTATGTTAATCCATCCACATGAAGATCGGGGATTGTCTTTGCGCGAAGCTGCTAGACTGCAAAGTTTTCCTGATGATTTTGTTTTTCATGGTTCTTTAAGTTTTCAACAGCAACAGGTTGGAAATGCTGTTCCGCCTTTATTAGCAAAAGCAATCTTTTCACAAATAATCAAAAATTCTGAAATTTAAAAATATTCCTTATCCGGATATTCATAAACTCTCATAGTATCCATATTATGATACATTAATGGAGCTAGTTCAAAATTTGAGTTTTCAAGCTCAATGTATTTTTTGTAAAAAAAATCATAAGTATCCTCATAAATTTTTTGCCCATTTTTACAGCCACTTAAAATTTTTTTGAGCGCAAAATTATCGGTTTCAATGAATACTATACCTTGATCACTATCCAATGCCCATGAATAATCTTTATACCCAAAAAAAATCTTACTCATGTATCGTATTAATGTACTACCAAGAGATTCAGCGTTATAACAAGCCGTAGAATAAAATATAGAGTTATGATAATGGGCTACGTCATTTTCATGAACTAGAATATTTCCATTTTGATCTTTAATTGCTACTTTGCTTCCATGTGCATAAACAATTACACAATAATGATCACTTAAGGTCTTGATTGTCTCATCTATTGAAGCTTTATCGCAACTATTATGCATACAGTGTATATTTGGGTTCAACCCTATAGACGTTAGATAAGCTTCTAAATCATTCCGACACTTTTCAAAGTACTTCCCAAGGATGGAATCATCATAAGAAATTACAACCAAATCTTTCATAATTTTTCTTCTTGACGTTGCAATCGTTCAAAACTCATTTTATAAAGTGCTTTTTGATAGTCAATTCCAATGGGTGACTTTTTATTGATTTCGTTTTCAATATCTTTGAGCGTCAGAGTATGACCTTCTTTTGTCATAATGACTGTTTCTTTTCTTTCAGGGCGTTTTTCAAGAAATTCATGCAATGCTTCACTAAGTTCTAATGGAATATTGTCTTTAAATTTTTCAATAGCTTTGTTGATATACATTTGTAATTTTGAATAATCTTTTTCAGCTTTTTTAACATATGAAAAAATATCATTCTCCATAAGTTGTATATATCTGTCTTCATCGTCATTTCCTGTAAATGCGATTACTGGTATAGTTATATTTTCAGTTCTTAAGTTAGATAAAAAATCAGCACCATTCATTTTAGGCATTTGCATATCAAGAATCAGAATAGTATTGTTTCCTAATTCTTTGATTTTTTCCAATGATTCAGCTGCATCATTAAAGACAAACAGCTCAAAATCATCAGAAATATCTTCTAAATCACTTTTTAGTAAGTCAATTACATCCTCTTTTGTACCACCAGTCATACTAAAGATTTCATCATCCAAATAAACTATGTTAACCATTTATTTCAACCTTTTTGATAGGAATAGTAATTTTAAAACTGCATCCGATATTGCCAAATTCACTTTCTATTAACTCAATAGTTCCATTTAATGTTTTCAAATTGTTCTTCACAACATAAAGACCTATTCCCGATCCGCCTTCATCTTTTGTTGTTGAAAAATATCTATCATAAATTTTTTCTTTTATAGCGTCATCAACACCAATGCCTGTATCTGAGAAAATTATAGTAAATTCATTATCATCTTTAGTTGCTGTACATTTAATCAGTTTATTTCCACTTTCTATTTTACTCAAAGACCTTCTTGAATTACTAATAAGATTATTAAATACATCTCTGATAAATGTTTCTACATGTGTTACTACAAATGAATCAGGTTTTATAAGCTCAACTTTTATACCTTCTTCATGTAATCCGTCATTATATGCTTCAAAAACTTTTAACATTAATTCTGAGAGATCAAACTGTTTTAGTTTATGACCACTTTCAGCATATGTAAGCATATAATTAACATCTTCACGCAATTTAATTAGTTCATTATTTAACATTTTTGATTTATTAAATAATTTTGAATCACCTAAATGTTTGACAAAGTATCTTGATATACTCAAGATTTTATCTAATGAGTTTCTGACCATATGGGCTAAATCAGCTGCATATTCTTGCAATGACATCAAACTGTGATAAAGTTCTTCTTTTCTCTCTAATGTAGAATTTAATTCATTAATTTCTTTGTTGCTGATTTGTAATGCATTGTCAACATTTTTTAAATATTGAAACATAGGTTCTATGTTTTCTTTTAAGGATGGATCACGAGTTATTAAGCTATTTAATTGTTCTCGGATATCTTGAACTTCATTCTGTGCTTCTTCAATTTGCGATTGATCATTTTGTCTTTGTAATTCTTTTTCAAATTGTAATTTTGCTTCTATTTGTTTAATTTGTTCAAATATAAAATCTTTAAATTTTCTATATTCTTCAGTATCTTCAAAGTCTTGTCTATTCGTTAAATCTTTTATTTTTGGATTGTCTTTTTTTGTTATTTCTATAATACCGATAAAGTCATGAGAACTTATTTTTCCAAAGAAGTTAGACCATCGTCTTTTGTCAATGCCTAAAACATCTCTATAGCTATCGACACCATCATCCACGGATGCAGTTTCTACAAATGGTGTCGCTAAAATACCGTCTCTATATATTTTAAAGCCATCTATTTTTAATTCTTTTGCCCTATAAGCCAATTTGAATTTTCTTTTATCATCTGAATTAAAATGATAAATATGAATTTTTACTGGACCAAAATTTCTTATTTGAGTATGAAGAATTTCCATACTTTTTGTATCATCGTTAAAATGCAATTCTTCTTGTAAGTTGTCATTAAAAGATACTGTATAAACATTTGAAGCGTATGACAATGATTGATTTATTACTTCTTCATAATCTGATATATCAAAAAGTTGATTAACCAATTGGGCTTTAACAAAAATTTTAAAACCATACTTATTGATTTTATTTAGCGGTGAAACTAATTTAGCCAGTTCTCTTTTTAATCTTATAATATCTTTATCTGTCCAAATATCTTTTAATTTTGTAAAATGTAATTTTGTTCCACTTTTAGTTAAAAACTCATCTTTGTCAGTCTTTTCATATTTATTACCTATTGAAGTAAATAAAGTAGGCGTTGCAGTGTTATTTTCTTTTTCATATATTGACCAATCTACGGTTAGCTGATGAATAGTATCAGAATCAGATTGCTTACTTTGCATAATAATATGATCTGAAATTTTTTCTATTGCAAATCTGCCAATTCCTTTTTCACCTAAATAAACTCTATTAAAAGGTACCGGAGTATGTGTATCAGTTCTTTTACTATTTGTTCCTATCCGCATCCATTTTTTAGCAATATCTTCCTTGTTCATACCTATACCATTATCGCTAATAGTAATTGAACCTTTATTAGTTGACAAGGTATTTTTAAAATCTATTCTTACTTCAGTTGCATTTGCATCATATGAATTTTTTACCAATTCAATAACCGCAGTAAATTTATCTGAAATTAAACCACTGCCAATTAATTTGAATGTATTGACATCAAATTCCCAATTAAAATATTCATTATTCATTAGTGTTTAGTTTATCCCATTTTTTATCAGTTCATGAATTTAGAAGCTAATTTAAATTACAAATATACTTCATTTATTTTAGAAAATATGATGCATTATATCTTGTTAGTTGTTCAATTTTGTATAGTTTAATTTGAATAAGATAATTTTTTAGGGAAGATTTTAAAAGTGGTGGGTCAACCAGGATTTGAACCTGGGACTACTCCGTTATGAGCGGAGGGCTCTAACCGCTGAACTATTGACCCGTAAAGAAAGAGCGGTATTATAATCGCTCTTTGATTAGACGAAGCTTTTTTTACCCGTGCTGTCGTAGAGAAATCGGAACCGGTACGCCAGCAGGTTTTCCATGATCCCGAAAAGGACCATAAAATTGACAAAACTGCTCCCGCCGTAGCTGAACATCGGCAGCGGCACCCCGACTACGGGGGCAAATCCGATCGTCATGGCGATATTGACCGCCATATAGATGAAGATAAAGAGCGACAGCCCTGCCGAGACCACTTTGATGTAGTAATCCTGCGCCCAGTTGGCTATCAGCAGCAGATGAATGATGAGCGCGGCATAAAGGGAGATGAGCAAAAACGCCCCGAAGAATCCGAACCGCTCCACGACGTAGGCGAAGATAAAATCGCTCGAGGCGATGGGGAGAAATTTCATCTGGGTCTGGGTGGCGTCCTCTTTATCCTTGCCGAAAAATCCCCCCGAACCGACGGCGATGATCGACTGTTCGACGTGGTAGCTCGGTTTTTCGCTGACAAAATCGTGAAGGCGCTGTTTTTGATAATCGTGCAGCTGGGTGTAGATCAGCGGCATGGAGACGAGAAAAACCGCGGCCAGACCGACCCAGATTTTCCAGTGGACCCCCACAAAAAACAAAATCCCGAATCCCAGCATCACCAATACGGTCGCCGTCCCCAGATCGGGCTCTTTGGCGATCAGGAAAAACGGCAGGATGATGAAAAACGATATTTTCGCGAAATCTTTAAGCCCGTAGCCGTCCCGCGGGGGCGGGTTTCGGCTGATCAGATAGGCGAGCATCAGGACGAATGCCGGCTTGATCAGCTCGGAGGGCTGGAGGGTGAAATGAACGAACGGGATCTCGATCCACCGTTTGGCCCCCAGACGGCTGTGTCCCACAAATTCGACGGCGACGAGGAGGATAATACTGCTCCAGTAGAAGATGGGGATCGTCCAGAGCATCCTGCGCACCGGCAATAAAAACAGGGTGATAAACGCCCCGATCCCTATGGCGACATAGATCAGATGCTTTTGCCCTAAAACAGGGTGTATTTCATGGATTAGCCATCCGGAGGTAAAGACGAGGGGAATAAGCAAAATAACGGTTATAAAGTCAAAATGTGCTAGAATTCGGCGATCAATATTAAGCACTGCAATCTCATTCTTATAAATTTTTAGCTGATTGTATCATAAAGGGCGTCAATGAAGAGAGAAAATGTGACACTTTATGTCGAGGAAGCGATTCGGCTTGACCTCTTTTTAGTCCAGAAACTTGGACAGACCCGTAATCAAATATCCCAGTTGATCGAGCAGGAGTGCATCCGCGTCGACGGAAAAGCGACCGCCAAACCCGGCCTAAAGCTCAAACCCGCCCAAAACGTCGAGATCATTTTCCCCGAAGCCAAATCGACTCCGGCACAGGTGATCGATTTTGACGTGGAGATTTTGTTTGAAGACGACGATATCCTCGTCATCAACAAACCCAGCTCCCTCACCGTCCACCCGGCACCCAGCGTCAAGGAGCCGACCCTCGTCGACTGGCTCAAACACAAAGGGATCAGCCTCTCGACGCTCAGCGGCGAAGAGCGCCACGGGATCGTCCACCGCCTCGACCGCGGGACCAGCGGAGCGATGGTCGTCGCCAAAAACAACGTTGCCCACGAAGCCCTCTCCGCGCAGCTGCAGGATAAGAGCATGGGGCGCTATTACATGGCCGTCGTTACCCCGCCGCTCAAAGAGGACGGTATCATCATCGACAAACCGATCGGGCGAAGCAGCCACAACCGTCTGAAGATGGCCGTCTGCGAAACGGGCAAAAATGCCAAGACGCAGTTTCAAAAAGTGCTCCTCTCTCAGGATGAGACCCAGGAGCTGATCGGCTGCAAACTTTACACCGGACGGACCCATCAGATACGGGTCCATCTGGAGTCTATCAGCCGCCATATCATCGGCGATCATATCTACGCTTTGCAGCCGAAAAGCGACAAAATGGAACGTATATTGCTTCATGCATATATACTTTATTTTACCCATCCGACGACCCTCGAGCGCGTCCAATTCGTCGCTCCACTTGAGAGTGTGATGGAAGATTATTTACAGAAAAATTTTGACGAAAAGGAACTTCATGCACTCATCGATCCGTTACGCTTTGAGCGTCTCTTTAGCACTGAGCCTCTTTAGCGGGTGCGCACCCCAGCCCAAACCCGAAAAAGCGATCACCGTCGACTCGACCCTGCCGGTCCTCTCGATGAACGGATTTATCGCCGACATCACCTCTGCGGCATTTGAATGGAAACCGGTCGAAGATCCCAGAGTCGTCGGAGTCTATGTCTACCGAAACGCTCCGGGGACGGGAAATCAGAAGCTTAACCGCATAGCAAATGTAGAGAGCCGGTTCGCGACCCATTTCGTCGATAACGGACTGACCCCGAATACCCAGTACCAGTACCGTTTTTCCACCTATACCAAAGAGGGGAGCGAATCGGTAGGATCAGAAACGATCACCGTCGCGACTCAGCCGATGATCGCCCCGGTCAGCTTTTTCCAGTCGGTCGGCAATATGCCCCGCAGCGCGAAGCTGTTGTGGCGTCCGCATCCCAACGGCAAGATTACCGGATACACAATCGAACGGCTCAATGTCAACGAGCAGGAGTGGAGCCAAATCGCTAGCATCGACGGACGTCTGAATGCCGAATATATCGACCGCGGTCTTAAAGACGGCCAGGTCTACTATTACCGCATCAAAGCCCATACCTATGACAACCTCGTCACTGAGCCGAGCGAGACTGCCAAAGTGGTCACCAAACCGCTCCCTCCGCAGATCAAAAACATCACCGCGACCAACAACATCCCCCATGCGATCACCCTCACGTGGGAAGCGAGCGAGATCAAAGATTTGGCCTATTACAACATCTACCGCTCTACCTCTCCGAACGGAAACTTCGCCTATCACGTGAAGCTTGAGGCGACCAATTTTACCGATGCGGTCCCCGAAGACGGGAAATTTTACTTCTACAAAGTGACCGCCGTCGACAAAGACGGTCTGGAGAGCCAGCTCTCGTCTGTCGCGGTACAGGGTTCGACCCTCTCCAAACCGCAGACCCCTATCGCGTATGACGGCAAAATCGCCAATAACGCGGTAGAACTGCAATGGAGCAACAACGATCCGCGCACCGTCTCGTATACCGTGATCAAAACGACCAAGACGAGCTGGATCAGCCGCGAAAGCGTCGAGATTAACAACATCACCGAACCGCGCTTCCACGATGCCGACATCAGACTCGGCACCGGCTACCTCTATGAGGTGATGAGCGTCGACAAAGACGGTATCCGTTCTCTGCCGACCAAAGCGATCGAATTTGATTATGAGGCCAAGTAAACACAATGCCGCATTTACATCTCGAATCCTTTAAACCCCTCTCCTTCCCCGCGGTGTGCGGCGATGTCCACTTTGATTTTTTGGCTACCAACCGCGAGCGCGAGGAAGAGTCGCTCATCGCGACCCGCTACAAAGGGAGAAATTTCTTTCTCCTCCACAAAAAAACCGAGACCAAAGATCTCCTCAAAAGCGAGAAGATCACCCGCCCTTCCCCGAACTTTCTGGTGAAACACGCCCTGCTGGCCTATGCGGAGTGTTCGGGGTCGAAGATCATCTCCTCAAACGTCGATGATGCCCCCGAAAATACCCATCTCAAAACCCACGAACCGCTCAAATCGATCGATTTTTTTGCGGAACATTTCCCCCGTGAGAAAGAAGTGCGCATCGAGATCGGATTCGGTTCGGCACGCCACCTCCTCCATCAGGCCGAAGCGAATCCCGACGTCACCTTTATCGGTCTGGAGATCCACAAGCCCTCGATCGAGCAGGCCCTCAAACAGATCGCGATCCGTGGCCTGAACAACGTCATGGTGATCGACTACGACGCCCGGCTGTTCCTGGAATTCGTCCCCTCCAATGTCGTCGGAAAAATTTACGTCCACTTTCCGGTCCCGTGGAACAAAAAACCCCACCGCCGGGTCATCTCCCAAGCATTCGTAGAAGAGGCGACGCGGGTATTGATGGTCGGCGGGACGCTGGAGCTGCGCACCGACAGCGAAGAGTATTACCGATTTGCCCTCGAGACGTTCAGTTCCCCTGCACAGACACGGTTCGACGTGCGGAAGAATCAGGATATCGCGATCAGCAGCAAATACGAGGACCGATGGAAACGGATGGAAAAAAACATCTATGACGTCACTCTCACCTGTGAGGCGATGAGTCCGGAATCGGCTCTTACCGGAGATTTTACCTTCTCATCCAAAACGATTCCTCAAGACGCCCTTGAGCGGATCGGAGCCCAGACCTACAAACGCGAATGGGGATTTTTACACTGCGAGCGGAGTTTTACCATCAATGAAAACAGCTGGATGCTCCGTATGGCCATGGGAAGTTTTGACCGCCCCGAGCACAGCTATCTGATCGTCGAAGAGGGGCGTGCCCGCTATTTCCCGACCGATCCGGTCCGCTCGTCGGCAAATCTGCAGGCCCACATCTTACTAGAAGAGTTACTCCATGGATAAAGTGATCATCGCCGACAACCTCTCCCTCTCCTACAAAGAGTTCGAGACCATCATCTCCAAGGCCAATTTCTCCATCGATGCGGGAAGTTTCGTCTTCATCACCGGTGCAAGCGGAAGCGGAAAATCGACCCTCCTCAAATCGTTTTACGGAGCGATCGAACCTCGCGCCGGAGGCCTCCTCGTCGGCGGTGTCAAGATGAACCGCATCAGCACCTCAAAACTCAACTATCTACGCCGCCATATCGGGATCGTTTTTCAGGACTACAAACTGATCAAAGAGTGGACGATCGAGAAAAACGTCATGCTCCCCCTGATCATTTCAGGGTATACAAAAGAGGTGAGCGGCGCGCAGGTCGAAAAACTCCTCGGACATGTCCGGCTCAGCCACCAATCGGGAAAATATCCACCCGAACTCTCCGGCGGTGAACAGCAGCGTGTCGCAATGGCGCGGGCACTTGCCCATAACCCGATCCTGATACTGGCCGATGAGCCGACGGGAAATCTGGACGAATATTCGTCTCAGGTTATCTGGAATCTGCTGGAGGGGGCAAATACCCAGCTCAAAACGACGGTCGTCGTCGTCACCCACCATATCCCCGAGGGGCTGAATGTCCCGTACAAACACTTCCACATCGAATCGGGGAGTATCCATGAAGTCGCTTAAAAACCATATCTCCCTTATCATCGCCCTCTTTACGGTCCTTTTTTCCGTTCAGATCTATGTCGGGGTCGACCGTACGATCGCTGCCTATGAGACCCGCCTCAAAAACGATTATTCGATCATCGTCGTCGCCCATAAGGCTCTCAGCCAATCGGAGTTTAAAGCGATGGATTCGCTGATCGAGCGAAGCGAAGCGATCAGTGTCGATCAGGTATTGCAGCGCCTTCAAGGGGAGATGAGCAAAAAGAATCTTGATCTTTTGCGCATTACCCTCCCCAAATTCTATCGTGTCTATCTCGTCCGCTTCCCGGCTCCCGATGAAATCATAAAACTTCAAAAACGGCTCCAAAGCAACAGCGACATAGAACGGGTCGAGGGGTACGCACAGACGCATGACACCGTCTATAAGCTGATGCTCCTGTTCAAAGACGTTGTGCAGATCTTCTCGATCGCCATCGCCGCCGTTACGTCGCTCCTAATACTCAAAGAGATGCGTCTGTGGCAGTTCCAGCATGCCGACCGGATGAGTATCATGGCCCTCTTCGGAGCGCCGATGTGGCTCCGTTCGGCGGTACTGTTCCGGCTCGCCATCGTCGATGCGATCATCGCAACTGCCGTATTGTGTCTGGCATTTTTTCTGATCGATCAGTACGGGTGGATGGATATTCTCCTTCATACGGTCGGAATCGACGTCAAACTGTTCGATTTTGTCGATGATTCGCTCCGCTCACTCATGATCGCGCTGGGAGTATCGATATTCCTGACCCTCACCATCGTCATCGGACACGAAGAAGAGGAATGATGAAGTTTTCCCACTCTCTCCTTCTGCTATGTCTCCTGGGTGCCGCTTCGAACGGTGCCGTGATCGATGAAAAGATAAAAAAAACATCGACGCAGCTGAGCAAAACCAAACAGACCTATTCCTCCCTCAACAACAAGCTCGAAGAGACGGCGGGAAAAATTATCCAGCAGCGCCAGATCGTCGGACAGCAGCAGGAGCACATAAATACCCTCGTCGAAGAGCTGAAATCCAAAGAGAGCGTCTACCAGTCGAATAAAATGACCCTCAGCGAACTCGAAGCGCAGCAAAACCAGCTCATAAAGACCCAAAACGATATCGAGCAGCGGCTTGTTTTTGCGATTGCCCGCAACACCTCCATCTCACTGCTGATCAATGACGATCGGGCCAAAGAGGCCGATGCCATCATCACCGAAGAGGCACTAAAACTCCACCTCAAGCAGATCAATAAAGAGATCAAAGAGCTCAACGACATCTTCGCCGACAATGCCGAGAAGATCGCCGGCCTCTCGTCGCAGACAACCGTACTGAAAAAATCGATCGCCGTGATCGATCAGCAAAAGAACAAAGTTCTCCAGACCAAAAAAGAGAACGAAAAAGCGATCACCCTTTTGGAAAAAGAGAAGCAGGAGTATAAACGTTCGCTCGATAAGATCCTCGCCCAGCAGCAATCGCTTCAAAACACCCTCGCAAGCCTCAATATTATCAAACGCGAGGCGATGAAGCCGAAAAAAGTGCTTACCCCTCCCAAACCGGGATCAAAACCGGTTCCCGATGATGTCAAACAGGCAGTTTCCGAATATCAGGCATCCAAAACGGCTGCTTACAGCGGCGAGCGGACCATCGCCCCGCTCGATGGCTATATCGTCCTCAAACGATTCGGCCCCTATACCGATCCGATTTACGGCATCAATATTTTCAACGATTCGGTCTCTTTGAAACCGACCGGCGACGACAAGGTCAAATCGGTCCTCAACGGCAAAGTGATCCTGGCCAAACCGACAGCGATGCTCGAAAACGTCATCATCATCGAGCATGACAACGGCCTGCATACCATCTATGCCCACCTCGACAAGATCGCCCCTACCGTAGAGGTAGGCAAACGGATCAAACAAGGGTCCATCATTGGACGTGCGGGAAGAGAACTCATGTTCCAGGTCACCCAGCGCAACGCCCACATCGATCCGCTCCAGATGATTCGGTAATCGTTCCCGATTGCCGAATCATTGCATCCTTTTTTTTAAACTCCATTCCACCCACTTATAGCTTTCAATCAACGCAAACACACATGCCGAAGCTCCTCCGATGAATGCCAGCATTTCCGATGTCGGAGAAGTCGCATGAAACCAATGGGGAACCGCATACAAAGCAATCCCCTGCAGTACGATACCGGCGCCGATACCGACCCATATCGAGGGGTTTATCGTTAAACTTCTGCGGATATTGAATAGAAACGGCTCTTCCTCTTTTTGCGCCAAAATACCGTTAATCCACTGCGAAGTAACCAGGATACAAAACGATACCGTGAGGGCAACCTCATAACTATGCCCGGTGTTTAGAAGATAATAAAAAATACCCAGCGTCACCGATCCGCTAACGAGTAAAACCCAACTAATCCTCGCAATCTGGCGGCGGTCAAACAACTGTTTTTCGAGTCTGCGCGGTGGCTTTTTCATCACATCCCCCTCTTCGCGGCACATCGGAAAGGTTTTATCGATGACCCCGTCGGTCACAATATTGATCCAAAGAATCTGCGTCGGATGGATGGGCAGAGGCAATCCCATCAGAATCGCTCCGCTGATGACGATAATTTCATCAAAACAGGTGGTAAGGAGATAAAAAACAACCTTTCGGAGATTGGCGGTAATGATTCTCCCCTGCCGAATCGCATCGACGATGACACCGAGATTGTTGTCGGTGATCACCATTTTCGCAGTCGATTTAGCCGCTTCGCTCCCCCCGCCCATCACAATCCCCAGATCGGCCGCTTTGAGTGCGGGGACGTCGTTGACGCCGTCGCCCGTCACCGCGACGATCTCCCCCTCTTCCTGCATCAGCTTGACGATCCGGTATTTATGCTCGGGAAGCGCACGTGCGACGACGGTACACCCTTTTAGGGCATCATGAAGTGCCTCGTCTGTCATATTTTCGATTTCGCTCCCCCCAAGAACCGTGTCGCCTTCGTGCCAGATACCGACCTCTTTGGCGATGACTTTTGCCGTCAGAAGATTATCGCCCGTGATCATAATAACCCGTATTCCCGCTTTCTGAGCCTGAGAAACCGCACCGGCCGCACCGCTTTTTGCCCCGTCGGCAAAACCGATCAAACCGACAAGACGGATACTCCATTTCGCCGGGTCGTCCCATTTATCCGCACTCACTCCGAAGGCTAAAACACGCAGTCCCAAAGAGGCCATCGTGTCATGTGCCTGATCGAGTCTCGCCAAATCTTCCGGAGAGTTATACGACATAACTCTCAGCGCTTCATAGGCCCCCTTCACATAGATCCTTTCGTCCGTTCCGTTTTGGTTGACAGTGGCCATCAGACGCAGTTTCGCATCGAACGGGTGGTAAAAGACTCTTGGATTGTTTTCCCGAAGCGGAGCATACTCTTCCCCGATCCACCGTGCCAGTGCCGTATCGATCGGATCACCGCGCTCTGATACGGCATCATTGCACAATGCACTGCACAGCTTCAGTGCCGTATCGTCTAAAACTTCCGTTTGCGAGACCGAGAGGAACCCTTCGGTAATGGTCCCCGTCTTGTCTGTCGCAATCACCGAAGCACTGCCCAACGATTCCACCGAAGGGAGATGGCGGACAAGTACCTTGTGACGGCTAAGCCGATAGGCCCCCAATGCCAAAATGAGAGTCACGACAATCGGAAGCCCCTCAGGGACCGCCGAAACCAGCTCCGCTATCAAAATGAAAGCCATATCTGCGGCACTTCGACCCTGAATAAGGCCCACAATCCCGATAACCGTCAAAAGTCCGATCAAAAAGATAATCAGACGCTTGGAAAAAATGGCCAATGAACGGGTCAGCGGGGAATGGGGAGATTGCTCACTCGCGCTTTGCGCAATGGTCGCCAAATAGGTACGTTCCCCCGTCGCAGTGACGATCCCTCTCGCCGTCCCCTTGATGATATGGGTCCCCGAAAAAAGCATATTGCCCTGTTCATACGGCAATGCTTCTGCTGGGAGTTTTAGCAGAGCCTCTTTTGCACTTGGGATCGATTCTCCCGTCAGTGTTGCCTCGTCTGCTTGCAATCCGTGCGATTCGATCAGCCGTATATCGGCCGAAACAAGGTCCCCTTCCCCTAAAAAAACAACGTCACCCGGGACGATCTCTTCTGAGGGTATAAGGGCTTCAAGTCCCATACGCATGACTCTTACATGGGTCTCTGTCAATTTTTTGAGTGCCCGGATCGACGTCTCCGCCCTATACTCCTGAAAAAATCCCAAAAGACTGTTGATGATAAGAATGCTGAGAATAAACAAGGCATCCGTAGTGTGTCTCATTGCCAGCGACAACAATGCCGCTGCGATCAAGATAGCGACTATCGGACTTTTGAACTGGCCTAGGAATATTGCACTAAGGGAACGCTGCTCTTCATTCAGCGCATTGGGACCATAAAAGTGCAAACGCTTCCGCGCTTCACCGGCGTCTATCCCGGAAGCGGAGCTTTTGAGGATATCGTAGAGCTCTTCGGGGGGTTTCGAATGGGGGGCAAGGGGATGAATCATCATGATCTCCTACTCCTTCCCATATTCTAAAATAGTGTCGGTTTTATAGTAGCATAGAAATCGTTTATCTGATCATCACCCGTTCTCAAAACGGGAGTTTATCCTAAAACGGCCAGACTGCCTGGACCATTTTGCTTCCCCATCCCTGGTTGGTAGAGCGGTCGATATCCCCCTGATTGGCATACATAATTTTTGCATCGGAAATTTTGGCAGAGTTGATCTGATTGTTTTGGTCGATATCGTACGGGCGGATGACGCCGCTGAGCTGCATGATCTGCTTTTGATCATCCACCATGATCTCCCGACGCCCGGTGATGAAGTAGTTGCCGTTTGCCATTACCTTGACGATGCGGGCCGAGACGGTCGTCGTAAACGATGCGTCTTTGGTCGCCGAGCCCGATCCGGCATAATTTGAATTTGATCCGGCACTGAATCCGATATTGGCTACGCCGTTGAGCTTATTGACGGCGGAGCTGATCGATGCATTTTGTCCGGCAGAGGTAAACATACCGCCGTTGAGGCCCAGCGTATCGGCTTCGGTAAGCGCTTTGTTCGCTTTGTTCGAGCTGGTCGCCTTTTCGGAAATCACGACGGTAACGATATCGTTGACGTGCATCGCTTTATGGTCGGAGAACAAAGGACTGTCCCCCTGGCCGAATAGACTCCCCCGAGAGACGAAACTGCTCTCCTCTTCCCGCGCCGGCATCTCCTGTACATACGTCGGAGGGGTAAAACTGATCTCCGGGTCCACCGTTCGCGCCGTACATCCGCTGAGCAGCAATGAACCTAAAAGTATGACGAAATATATTTGCATGCGCGGTGCCCTATCCGAACGGTTATTTTGCTATAATAAGCAAAAATAGTTCCAAGGGATACCGATGACTCTAAAAGAACAGATCAACGACGACATTAAAAATGCAATGAAAGAAAAAAACGTCGAAAAGCGTGACGCCCTCCGCCTGCTCAGCAGCGCGATGAAGCAGATCGAAGTCGACGAACGTAAAGAACTGACCGACGAAGAGGTGATCAAAATCATCCAAAAACAGGTCAAACAGCGTAACGACTCGATGGCTCAATACCGTGAAGCGGGGCGTGAAGACCTGTACGAAAAAGAAGCTGCCGAAGCGGCTATTTTCGAGACCTATCTGCCGAAACAGCTCAGCGACGACGAGCTTGAATCAGCCATCCGAACGATCATTGCCGAAACGGGAGCCGCGTCAATGAAAGATATCGGCCGCGTCATGGGTGCCGCTTCGAAAACATTGGGGGCGCAGGCAGACGGCAAACGGATCAACGAATGCGCCAAAAAGATCCTAAGCTAATATTACCCGGAGCACTCAACCGAGCTTCCGCGGTTTGCCCAGATAATATCCTTGGGCATAATCGACGCCGATCTCTTTAAGGATATTGAGCGTCTCTTCATCCTCAACATACTCTGCGATTGTCTTTTTACCGAACTCTTGAGCGATTTGGTTGATATGTTTGACAAAAATGCGGTCTTTTTCATTGACTACGATATTTTTGACAAATTCGCCGTCGATCTTGACGTAATCGGTATCGAAATATTTCAGATAAACGAATGAGGAAAATCCCGAACCGAAATCGTCGAGTGCAAACCCGATCCCTTTGGCTTTCATCTCTTCGATAATCTCCATAAGGGCTTTGACGTTATGGATCGCTTCACGCTCTAAAATCTCGATCACGACGCCCATGTCGTCTTTCTGTTCGGGATTGAGCAAGCAGTGCTCTTGGATAGCGGAGACATAATCGCCTCCGAAAATACTGTGGGTAGAGAGGTTGAAAAAGAACTTTGTATCCCACAACTTCAACTCCGCCCGTTTTTCAAGCCCTTTGGAGAGGATGATATGATCAATTTTCGAAGCCATCCCCAGACTTTCGGCGATTTCGATAAACTGCCCCGCCGCCATGTAGCGTTCCCCGTCGCGAATACGGGCAAGCACCTCATATCCGAAAAGTTCATTGGTACGGATATCATAAATAGGCTGACCAAAAGGCTCCAGCCGATCTTCGTCGATCGCACGGCGTAAAAACTGCCCTTTTTTATGGATCTCGCTCGCCATATCATGATCGCTCTGATCGGCACGGGCGATCGTATTCTTTCCGGAACGTTTTGCTTTATACATCGCAATATCCGATCCCGTAAAGAGAGACTCAAGATCATCCCCCTCTTCGGGATATTCGGCGATACCGAAACTTGCCGTAAGGGTGATCTGATCAAACATCAAAGAGATCGGAGATGCCTCCAGGCACGATCGGAGTTTTTCAACCACCGAATGGCCGTTATCATACGGCGTTTCAGGGAGGATGACGGCAAACTCGTCTCCTCCGATACGGGCCAGAATATCGGCATTGCGGAGATTAGAGCCGAAGATCTCCGTCACCTCTTTGAGGACCAAATCCCCCGAAGCGTGGCCGTAAGTGTCGTTAATGTATTTAAAATTGTCCAGATCGATCATGATCATCGTAAACTTATGCTTGTGCCGAAGAGAGCGTTTGATCTCATACGAGAGAAACTCTTCAAATTTACGGCGGTTGTAGAGGCCAGTCAGATAGTCCCGGTCGGAGAGCTGTTGGAGCTTTTCGTAATAATCCTGGATCGAATCGAGCATCTTGTTAAAATAATTTTCAATATTTTTGACTTCGAGGATTTTTGTATTGAGGCTCACCCTTTTGGCCATGTCGTTTTTGCTGATAATCTCCTGGATCATTCCGATAAACTGTTTTAGCGGCTGCACAAGCAAAGCATTGAGCCGGATATACAAAATAGCAAAAATAACAATCGTAAAGAAGACAAAAAAGATGATAAACGAGTTAATCATCGTCGTCAACGATATTTTTAGGTTTCCTACCGGATAACGAACATCAATAACGCCGTTAATATCCCCAATTTTTGCATTGGTATGGCATGTCAAACAGTTTTGCTTTACGGCGATGGGATAGAGATAGCGGATCTCTTCGTCTCCGGTGAGAATCTCTTCGCCTTTCATCGCTCTGGCGACCATCGGATCGTGTTCCCGCGCAAACTTGTCATGCTTCCGGTCACCGAAAAGGGCTGCGACGATCGGGCTGCGATAAGCGTTGATCCGCATATTGGGTTCGACTTCGTTCAATCTAAGAATGATCGAGTCAAGCTCCTGTTTGCTCCACCCTTTTTCCATCGCCGAGTAGAGGGCTTCAAACGCCATACGGCTCGTTTTACGGGCATCGACCCGCGCCAAATCGTCAATGGCCCGTTTTTTGATATAGAGGCCGTACACAAAGGCGATCGCCAAACTTGCCAGTAATGAGAGGATAACCGTTTTGGCTATCAAACGTTTGTATGTTGTATACGTCTTCATTACTAAAGCACCTTGACGAAAAAATTGAACTATTATAACGCGACATACTTAATCTAATAATATAGTTTATTTTATTCAGTAAAGAGACCTATAAGAGGAAATCGGGGGTAAAAAGGCTCAAGTGACCGGCAATATCGCCGATAACAGCAGCAAATCACAAGGAGACGGAGAAAAATACTTTTTATCCGTTTTTTAGTACGCGAAGTGCGTTTTCGACATCCTCTTGGCGCATCAGCGATTCGCCGACCAAGAACGCATCGACTCCCGCTTTGTTCAGATCTTCGAGCTGTCCGTGCTCATAGATACCGCTCTCGGCGACGATGATTTTGCCGTTGGGGATGAGGGGGATCAGATCGTAACTCAGGTTCATGTTCATATCAAACGTCTGGAGATTTCGGTGGTTGATCCCGATGATGTCGGCCCCGGCGTAAATCGCTTTGGTAAGTTCCCCTTTATCGTGAATCTCGACGAGCGCTTCCATCCCCAGATGACGGGTATAATTGAGAAGTTCTTTCAATTCGTCTTTTGAGAGTGCCGCCGCGATCAGGAGGATAAAATCGGCGCCGTATACGAGTGCCTCGAGGATCTGATATTTGGAGACGATAAAATCCTTGCGCAGCAGCGGGATGCTGACATAGCGTCGGATCTCGGCGAGATAGTCGAGATTTCCCTGAAAAAAGTGGGGTTCGGTCAAAATCGAGATCGCATTGGCACCGCCCCGTTCATACGCTTGGGCAATCGCTACGGGATCGAAATCTTCGCGTATGACCCCTTTGGAAGGGCTCGCTTTTTTCACTTCTGAGATAATACGGTACGGCTCCTCGGGTGTGGAGGTCAAAAAGGGGCGGACGTCGCGTGGAGCACGGGCATTAAACGCCAACGAGCGCCCCAGCCACTCCATGCTGAACTTGGCTTCGCGCTCTTTGAGGTCCTCTTTGGTTTTTTTGATAATGTCGTCTAATATCATCATTTCTCCTTCGTTTTACATTTTTCGATCGCTTCGAGGTGCGCTTTTACCTCAGCTTCGTCGGTACCGATCATCGATTCGACCTGTTTCATCAGGCGCAGCGCTTCGGCACACTCGCCCAGTTTATAATTTCCCCACGCCAGTGAGTCGATATAAAACGGCGAATCGGGCTGTTTTTCGAGGGCACGGCGGACATAGTCCATCCCCTCTGTGACGTTCAGATCGTGATCGATCATCAAATACCCCAGATAATTGAGGTAGAGGGGATCGTCAATCATCGTAGTCGCCCGTTTTAACCCGTCGATCACCTTGGTGACCACAACGGGATCATCCTTGTTTGTTGCCCCTTCGTAGGCGAATATTGCACTTTGTGCCAGATAGACCGGATTGTCCTTGTCGAGATATAACTTCTGGGCAAGAGTCGATGCTTTCGTAAACTCTTTTTCCCGGATATACATCTCCAGAAGCAACGGATCATTGATTCCCGATTTTTCGAGAATTGAAACGAGTTTGGGGTACTCTTGGGTATAGAGATATATCTTGACCGCTTCGTTTGCCGCATCGGCATCCTCCGTCAGCTCATACGTCTGCGCGTATATCTCTCCGGCATCGGCGAATTCACCCCGGTCGGCATAAAAACTCCCCAGACGTTTTCCGATCAACTTGCTGTTGCCTTGGGTTCCGATATGGGTTTTTAAAAACTCGATCGCCTCTTTTTTCTGGTTCAAATGGGCGTATTGGATGAGAGCTATCCGCTCCGCACTCCTCTCATCGTAGGTCAGGTCGTATGCCTTTTTGAGTGCCGAAATCGTCCCCTCATAATCGCTGAGTTTCAGACGCGCTTCGGCGTAGAGGAGATAATCGGGGGCTTTTTTGGTTTTGTCGCTGAGAGTTTGCCCTTTTTTGGACGCTTCTGAAAAACTCCCCTCTTTGAGCAAGGCAATAATCTCAAACCGCTGCAGCGTCTCATCTTCGGGAAATTTTTTGAGCGACTCAAGCGTCATCGCCGAGAGCATTTTGGTATCGTTTGCCTGTTCCAGCATCCTGAGCGACTGATAGAGATACTCTTTGTTGGAGGTCTGTTTGTAGAGTTCGATAAAAAAATCTGCCGCCTGATGGGGTTTTTGACGCCGCTGCGCATCCAGGGCAAAAAGGGCAAACGTATCTTCAATCACCCGCTTGTTCAATGCGGGGGTAGCGTGGATCGTACCTAGCCCCATCAATAATGCTAAAAATATTTTAATCATGGATTATCCCCGGACATTCGGCTTTAAGCTCATCGATGCGGTGGCGAAAATAGTCCCAAAACGGAAAAGTCCGGCACTGCAGCGGTCTGGCTTGATATATACTACACCCGTTTAGTGAACGGTCAAAAAACGCGCAGTCGTACGAGCCGTTGACGAGGCGCTCCTTGAGCGAAAAACGGAACCCCTCTTTGCGCAGGTACGTACGGCGAAACTCCCCCTCTTCCATCTCCAGCAGCTTTGCGATCGCGGTAATCTCGGTCACCGAGACAAATATACTGCCGCTCTCTCCGGTACAGCAGTTTCCGCCGCACGAGGCGCAGGCGGAGGGATCAAATGCGTAAGAGAAACCTTCTTGTGTCATATACTCGGACATTTGATACTGTGCGCCTTTGCTTTGTCATAGATGGCCTGCACGGCCGGAGTGTACCTGCCCTCTTCCTCAAACGTTATCAACGGAGGCAAGACGGTAAGCGCCGATTTACTGTTTTTTTTAACATGGATCATCACCAGAATGCTGGGACGATCCGCTTTGGAATGGACGAATTGTACCTCAACGACTCTTAATCCTCTACTCTCAAACGCAACGCAAAGCTCAGCGAACTGCCGCGCGTCGTAACAGATCACCGCTTCGCCGGAAGATTTCAGAAGTTTCGAAATCTTGGTGACGAACGCTTCGATGGGGAGATGGATATTATAGCGTGCCTGATGGAGCATCGGATTTTCCGAGCGGGCTGAGCCTTCATGGTAAAACGGAGGGTTGGAGACGATCCAGTCATAGCTCCCATGACCGCCCAATTCCAAAAAGTCCCCCTCATGGAGGGTATAGCCGATCCCGTTGATCTGTGCGTTGCGGCGGGCAAACTCCGCATAGAGGCTCTGTTTTTCGCTCCCCTCCAGCACGACCTCTTTAAAATCGCGCGCTACCAGCAATCCGACGATCCCGCATCCCGCTCCGACATCGAGCATTTTTCCCTTTGGGGCAAAGCGGGAGATAAAGCCGTACAGCAATATCGAATCGCTGTTGTAACAATAGCCTCCGTCGGGTTGATAAAGGAGCATATATAGATACCTTTTTGTGTAATGTGTAAATTTTGCTGTTTTTTCGACACATTTTGAAGATATACCGAAATTTTTCACTTTTTTCGGTATATCTTTCTGATATGCCGATTTATATCTCTTTTTTCAACATATCAAAAAGTTCAATATTAACAAAAAATTTGCTTCTACCAATTTTTATACTTTTCAAAATATCTATCTTTTCTAGTTCTCTTAAATATTTTGACGCTGTATCTCTATGTAAATTTAATCTATCCATTAAAAATTCTATCTTCGTATACGGATGCATAAATAGCACCTCAACCAAATCTTTACTGTAAATCTTCGGCAGTTCGGTAGATATTTTATCTTGGGTAGCAATCATCAAATCATTAATACCTTCTATCAGTTCAACTGTTTCGAGCGACGTTTGCTCAACACCATCGAGCATATACAAAATCCATTCTTCCCAATTGTCTTTGGTTCTAACCTCTTGGAGAAGTCTATAATAATCCGCCTTATGGGTGATGATATAACGGCTCAAATAGAGGATAGGAATATCGAGTAAATCTTTTAAAATAAGATACAAGATATTGATAATCCGCCCCGTTCGCCCATTTCCGTCATAAAACGGATGGATAGACTCAAACTGATAATGGATAATCGCCATATTGATGAGATCGTCTATGTCGTTGGATTCGTTGATATACGTTTCGAGATTATCCAAAAGTGCCTGTATGACCTCATACTCTTGCGGTGGAGTAAAGACGACCTCTCCTGTTTGCACATTTTTCAAAATCGTACCGCTTTGACGGCGCACACCTGCATTGTTTTGCTCTAACACCTGCTGAATCTCTATAATGTACTTTTTTAACAACAGACGATTATCTTGTACGAGAGAAAAACCCTGTAGCAGTGCTTCACGATAGTTTTGTACCTCTTTGGCTTCATTCGTGACACTAGAGATATCCAATCCCGCACGATAGAGTTCATCATGTGTCGTGATGATATTCTCTATCTCGGAACTGTCTTTTGCCTCTTGGAGCACCAATGAATTGATGAGGATCGCACTGTTTGGAATGATCTTAGCGACGCCGTTTAAACGTGCCAATGCACGGTTGGCACTGATCGATTTTTTGAGGATTTTGGTGGTCTCGATGTTTTGACGAAAAGGTAAGGTTTGTGGGGTGGATGGGGTCATAAAATCATTATCCTCTTCTATCCTTTTAATAATCTCAAATCAATTCGCTACACAGTGTGTGACCATTTGTCTCACCCTTTGAGATATAATTAAACAATTATATCACTTCATATCAGGTTTAACTATGATTATCATCCCTGCCCGCCTCGCCTCCACCCGCTTCCCCGAAAAAGTTTTAGCCGATATCGGCGGTCTGCCGATGGTCATCCGTACCGCCAAACGGGTCGAGGGGATCGACCGTGTCGTGGTCGCGTGTGACGATGAAAAAATCCTCGACATCTGTGCGGCTCACGGTGTCGAAGCGCGTCTCACTTCTACTACTCATAAAAGCGGAACCGACCGGATAAACGAGTGCGCCCAGATCATCGACGTACCCGACGATGAACTCATAATCAACGTCCAGGCCGACGAGCCGTTTATCGAAACGGAAGTGCTCGAACTTCTGATCGAACGTCTCAACGCCCTCAAAGCGCAAAACGCCCCCTTCATCATGGGGAGCTGCTACAACGCGATCAATACCGAATCGGCACAAGACCCGAACCTCGTAAAAGTCATCACCGATGTCGATCACAACGCCATCTATTTCTCCCGCTCACCCATCCCGTTCAACCGCAGTGGAGAGGCGAACTATTTCGGCCATATTGGCATCTACGGCTTTACGAAAAAGTCCCTTCATGATTTCTGCGCCCTTGGTGAAGCACCTCTCGAAGATATCGAAAAACTCGAACAGCTCCGTGCCCTCTACCACGGGAAAAAAATCTCGATGGTGAAAGTGGCGAGCAGCGGGTTTGGAATCGATACGGTGGAAGATCTGGAGAGAGCGAAAAAGATTTTCGGGATATAATATTTTCAGTGCTACGCTGTTGCTACGGTTGAGGCGTACAATAGTTGCACCGAACTAAGTTTCAAGGAGCAATTATGTCCCTCATCGAACTCTTCACCGATTATGTCCTCAACCGCAAAAGCCTCAAAGAGTATGTCGAGATCCGCAAAACGATTCACGAACGGGGCGAATTCAACGATGCCAAACTGATTCAGGCCGAAGAAAACCTCCAGCGCCTCAAAGCCGAAGAGCCCGAAATTTACGAGGGGATGTATGAGACCCTGGCTCGAATCTACGCGCGCAACGCAGGGCTATCGATCGAATACCCCATCGATTTCATCCGGCAAATCCTCAAAATGTACAAAGATTCCCATACGCCTGCGCAGGTCTACGAAGAGTACAAACGGATACTGGAACATTATCATCACGATGTGTGATGGATTATTTAGAATAGCGTTAAAAAGTTATGTTGTAGGAAGAAGATAAATCGCAAGAAAAAATCTGCCTCGCTAGAGGCAAGCTTCAGTGTCATAGCGGCTAGCGTAGCCAAAGGGATGTATCCCTTTGGCGTTCTAAATGAAGCGGATTAGATGTTGTCGCGGATACCGAGATCAGCAACCAATTTGTTGTAGCTTTCGCGGTTTGTACGTTTCAAATAACGCATCAAACGACGACGTTGACCAACCAATTTCAAAAGACCGAGACGTGAGCTGTGGTCTTTTTTGAATGTTTTCAAGTGCTCTGTAAGCCCAGCGATACGAGTAGAGAGAAGAGCGATTTGCACTTCGCTTGAACCGGTATCACCTTCAGTTCTTTGGTATTGTTTGATAATTTGCGTTTTGTTCGCCGTATCTAAAGCCATAATAGCCTCCTGATGGGTATAAATTTTACTCGAAAAACAATTTCTTCAAGCAGGGTCGGAATTATAGCCAAAAATCTTCCGTTTTGCGGTAAAACTCTACTCTAATAAATTTTGGCTATAATTGCCCTACTTAGATTGTGCAGGTATTATTCTGCCTCGAACAGAGGCAAGCTTTAGTGCCGCAGCGGCTAGCGCAGCCAAAGGGATTTTTTTCCTTTGGCGTTCAAAAACAATACAGACAGGAGAATGCCGATGCTGATGACCAAAGCGAGTGAATACGCATTATTATCGCTGATCGTCTTGGCAAAAGCGGGGCATGCGATGGATGCCGATACCCTCGCACGCGAACTGGACATCTCCAAAAGCTTTTTGGCAAAAATCCTGCAGTCCCTGGCGAGAAAAGGGATTTTAAACTCCTACAAAGGGGTCAACGGCGGATTTGAGCTGGCGCGCAAAAGCTCCGAGATCACCGTACTTGAAGTGATGGAAGCGGCAGAGGGAAAAAGCCCCGCCGTATTCAACTGCTCCCCCTCCAAAGAGGACTGCCCTTCCAACAAGGCGCCGACATGCGGTCTATGGCCGTTTCTAAACCGATTACAGGGGAAAGTTGACGCCTTTTTGGGAATCTTGACCCTTGAAGCCATTTTAGAAGAGTAACGTTTGGCAAAAGCAAAAAACAAAACTCCCGACGTCAAGAATCTTTTAGGGCTCCTATTCGCCTCCCGCGACCTGAGTATGGTCTTTTTCGTTATGGCGATCTTGGCGATCATCATCGTCCCCCTTCCGAGTGCGATGCTCGATCTTCTCCTCGCCGTCGTTATCGCCATCGCCGTTTTGATCTTGCTGATCTCGCTCTATATCCCAAAACCGACCGACCTAACGACCTTTCCGACATTGCTGCTCGTCATCACCCTCTTTCGCCTCTCGCTGAACATCGCCACGACGCGGATGATCCTCAGCCACGGGCATGAGGGGCCAGAAGCGGTCAGCGATATCATCACCAGTTTCGGTAATTTTGTCATCGGCGGCAATTACGTCATCGGGGTAATCGTCTTCAGTATCCTCGTATTGATCAATTTTATGGTCGTCACCAAGGGTTCGAACCGCGTCGCCGAAGTCGCAGCGCGATTCACCCTCGATGCGATGCCCGGAAAACAGATGGCGATCGATGCCGACCTTAACAGCGGTCTCATCGATGAGAGCGAAGCGAAACAGCGGCGTGCCGAGATCTTGCAGGACGCAAACTTCTACGGAGCCATGGACGGTTCGGGTAAATTTATCAAAGGGGACGCGGTCGCCGGGATTATCATCACGATCATCAATATTATCGGCGGATTTTTGATCGGCGTCTTCCAGTTTGATCTGGACGCGAGTGCGAGTGCGCAGACCTATACGATTCTCACAATCGGGGACGGTCTAGTCTCCCAGATTCCCGCCCTCATTATCTCGACCGCCACCGGTATCATGATCACCCGTGCGTCCAACGATGCGGGGAACTTCGCCGAGGGAAGTATCAATCAGCTGATGGGGAATGCGAAGATCATGCTCATCGTGGGATTTATCATGATCCTCTTCGCGGCGGTCCCGGGTCTGCCTACCCTCTCGATGGGGTTTGTGGGGCTCGTTTTCCTGGGATTGGGATACGCCCTCTATAAATATGAAAAAGGGGAACTCCTCCTCACTACGGCACCTTCGGCGAAAAAAGGGACTGCTGCGGCCGGAGCGGACGGTGCCGATGGGGAACCGGCCGCCGCACCGCGCAGAAAAACCAATGAAGAGATCGCAAAAGAAGAAGAGGCTACCCTCGAAGATATCCTCAAAATCGAGATGCTCGAACTCACTTTGGGGTATCAGCTTATCCGGCTTGCCGACAGTGCGCAGGGGGGAGACCTGTTGGAGCGTATCCGCAGCATGCGCCGCAAGATCGCTTCGGATTTCGGTTTTTTAATGCCTCAGGTCCGTATCCGCGATAATCTCCATCTCAAACCGAATCAGTATGAGATTCTCCTTAAAGGGGTCAATATCGGGGACGGAATCATTCAGCCGGACCGCTTTTTGGCGATGGACAGCGGAATGGCCATCGGCGAGATCGAGGGGGAAGCGACGAAAGAACCGGCATTCGGACTCGATGCGTTCTGGATCGCCCCAGAACTCAAAGAGGATGCGATCATCAACGGCTATACCGTCGTTGATCCGGCTACCGTCATCTCGACCCACATGAGCGAACTGGTGAAAAAGCACGCTGAAGAGCTCCTCACCCGCCAAGAGACCCAGTCGCTCATCGAGAAGATCAAAAATGACTATCCGGTCGTCGTGGACGATCTGCTCAAAGTCGCCAATATCGGTCTGATCCAACGGGTGTTCAAAGCCTTGCTGCATGAACGTATCCCTCTCAAAGACATGATCACGATTCTCGAGACGATGGCCGACGTCGCCGAATATACCAAAAGCGTCGATACCATCACCGAACACGTCCGCGCCAAACTGGCCCGTATCATCACGCAGCTCTACACCAGTCCTGACGGGGTGATCAAACTGCTCACCTTTGATGCGATGAGCGAACAGAAACTGCTGGAAAAATCGCAAGAACGCGACGGAGTCAAACAGCTTCTCCTCAATGTAGGGGAGATCAACGGCCTCATCCAGTCTACCAGCCAAAAAGCAAGCGAATTGCTCCAAAAAGGGATCTCTCCGATCATCATCATCGTCGATCCGAAACTCCGCCGCCCGCTGGCCGAGATCTATGAGCGGTTCAGCCTCGACATCGTCACCCTCTCGCACGCCGAGATCGATTCCAATGCCAAGTTTGAAGTACTCGGTTCCATCACCTTAGACACCAAATAGGATATTTTATGACAAAAACGTTTCACCATCTCTCCCATACCGACCTCGACGGCTACAGCTGTCAGCTCGTCATGGCACAGACACCCCACACCCTCTACAGCTATAACGCCAATTACGGCGCCGAAGTGATGGACCGTCTGGAACAGATCATCGATCAGCTCAAAAAAGAGAAACAGACGGCGACCATTCTCATCACTGACCTTAATCTCTATCCCGAAGAAGCGCGCTGGCTCAACAACGAAGTGAACCGCCTGAACGAAAACGGATGGAGCATCGAAATCACCCTCCTCGACCACCACGGCAGCGGAAAAGAGACGGCTTCCCAATACCCGTGGTACTTTCTCGACACGGAACGATGTGCGACGAAAATCGTCTATGAATACGCGATGGAGCATTACGGCCTTGAAAAAGGGGGATGGCTAGAACCGTTCGTCAAAGTGGTCAATGCCGTCGATCTGTGGCATCAGGACGAAGAGGAGGATTTCGAATACGGCAAAGTATGCATGCGTCTCATCAGCGAAGCGCGTGAACTGAGCCGCGTCATGTTCGCAGACGAAGACCGTGCCTACAAACTTGTCATGCTCGAGCAGGCGGCACAGATGCGGGATCTTCCCAACGCCAATATCGTCCTTGACGAAGCCCTCCATACAATGAAAAAAGAGTTTTTCAAAGATGGTGCAGACGATACCCTCGACAACCTCTCGACCAAATACATCGTCGAACTGCTGGGAACCAAACGCTCTACCATGACCATCTATTACAAAGGATGGAGAGGCTTTTTGAGCTACGGCCTTGGCAACACCTCGATTATCGGCAACGGCTTCGTCACCGCATTCCCCGATTTTGATTTTATCGTCGATGTCGGCACCCGCGGAACGATGAGCATACGTGGACACAATCAGGTCGACGTGGCAATGATGGCCGGCGAATGGGTCGGCGGCGGCGGTCATCCCAATGCGGCCGGCGGACGGATTAACGGGTTCAAAGAGCAGTTCCGATACGACAAAGTTAAACGTCAAATCGAAGACCTCCTCTCGAATAAAGAGGCGATGCCCGGAAAACTTCCCCACAAAATAGAGGGATAAGTATCGTTTTATGATTCAAATCAATAACCTCACCAAAAGCTACGGCACGCGGGTTCTCTTTGAGAACCTATCCCTCAAACTCAATAGTGGAAACAAAGTCGGATTCGTCGGACGCAACGGGACGGGAAAATCAACCCTCTTTAAAATCATTCTCGGCGAAGAACTCTATGACAACGGCGAAATCATCATCCCGAAAAACTACCGTATCGGAACGCTGCGCCAACACCTCCACTTCACCCATAAAACCGTCCGCGAAGAGTGCGCCTCCGTACTTAGTGGAGATATGGAGCATGAGGTCTATCGGGTCGAAAAGATCCTTTTCGGTCTGGGATTTACGCAGGAGGATTTGGAGAAAGACCCTCTCAGTTTTTCGGGGGGATACCAGATCCGTCTCAACCTCGTCAAACTCCTCGTCACCGAGCCGAATCTGCTGTTACTCGATGAGCCGACAAACTACCTCGACATCGTCTCATTGCGGTGGCTTGCAAGCTTTATCCGAGCGTTTGAAGGGGAAGTGATCCTCATCACCCACGACCGCGATTTCATGGACTCGGTTACGACCCATACGATGGGGCTTCGCCGTAGAACTGTGAGCATCATCAAAGGGGACAGCCACAAATACTACGCCAATCAGGCAGGAGAAGACGAACTCTACGTCAAAACCAAAATCAACCACGATAAAAAGCGGGCCGAGTTAGAAGATTTCGTCGCCCGCAACAAAGCCCGCGCTTCTACGGCGACACTCGCGCAATCCAAGCAAAAAGAGCTGGATAAAATGGGGATCATGGAGGATCTGGAGGGGGAAAAAGACCTCTCTTTTTCATTCTCCTACAAACCTACCCCCGCAAAAGTGATTATGCAGGTTAAGGAGCTATCCTTCGGATACACCCCTGATGAGCTGCTGTTCAAGAAACTCTCGTTTGCGCTGGAGGCGAAAAAATGCCTCGCCATCATCGGTAAAAACGGTAAGGGGAAATCGACCCTCCTCAACACCCTCGCGGGGGTATTGACGCCGAACGGGGAGATCGTCTCCCACCCCTCCACCGCCATCGCCCACTTCGGCCAGACCAACATCGACCGGCTCGATAAAAACCGCACGATCACCGAGGAGATCCAAAGTGCCGACAATACCCTGCCAAACGTCCGTATCCGAGGCATCTGCGGGACGATGATGTTCAGCGGCGACGATGCCGATAAAAAGATCAGCATCCTCAGCGGAGGGGAGCGCAGCCGCGTCATGCTCGGCAAAATCATCGCCACCCCCGCCAACCTCCTCTTCCTCGACGAGCCGACCAACCATCTCGACATGCAGTCGATCGATTCGCTCTGCGATGCGCTGAAACGGTTCGAGGGCTCCGTCGTCCTCGTCACCCACTCGGAGATGCTCCTTAGAGAGCTTGCCGATCAGCTCATCATCTTCCGCGAGGGGAATGCGGAATTTTTCGACGGAGGGTACGATGAGTTCTTGGAAAAAATCGGATGGGACGAAGAGATCACCGATGCCCCCAAACCCGCCAAAGTGACCCAAAACGTCAATAAAAAAGAGAACAAACAGCAGCGCGCCGCATTGGTGCAGGAACGCTCCAAACTCCTCAGCCCGCTTAAAAAAGAGGTCGACCACTGCGAGAATACGATCATGAAGCTCGAAGAGAAACTCAAAAACTCCCATGAGCTTCTCAGCACCTACTCAAACCAAGGGGAAACCTCCAAGCTCCTCGACCTCTCCAAAGAGGTCGGCGAAGACGAGAAGATGATCGAAGAGCTGTTCGAGCGACTCGAGATCGCAAGCGACGAGATAACGCGCATCGAGCAAGAGTACGAGGAAAAGTTGAGTGAGCTCTAAACTCCGCCTCGACAAGCTCCTCGGCTCACTGGGGTATTGCGGCCGCAAAGAGGTCTCAATGCTGCTGCGTGAGGGGATCATCACCCACACCGAAAATCTCCCTCTCAAAAGCGATACGAAAGTCTCTCATGACGAAATCCTCTTCGAAGGGGAACCGCTCGATCCCCCTGCTGGAATGGTGATCCTGATGCACAAACCTACGGGGCTTGTCTGCTCGCACGATGAGGGGGAAGGGAGACTCGTCTACGATCTCCTCCCGCCTCGATGGCGCCTGCGAGACCCGAAGATCTCCACCGTCGGACGGCTCGACAAAGAGACGAGCGGACTGCTCCTCCTCACCGACGACGGCGCGCTGCTCCACCGCCTCACTTCCCCAAAACACAAAGTACCCAAAGTGTACGAAGCGACGTTGGATCGACCGTTGAACGGCAATGAAGCGGAAATTTTCGCTTCGGGGACATTGATGCTAAACGGCGAAAAAACGCCGTGCCTCCCCGCAAAACTCACGATACTCGATGATACGCATGTGACACTGGAAATTACCGAGGGGCGCTACCATCAGGTACGGCGGATGTTTGCGGCGGTCGGGAACCATGTCGCCGCATTGCACCGCTCAAGCTTCGGCGACCTTACGCTGGGGGATTTGAAGGCGGGTGAATACCGCTTTACGACGCTCTAAGTGTTGTCTGAGCGTTTCTGTCCGCTTGGATAGTTTCAAATGCACTCTGGATCGATTGAAAAGTCATGGTGTATTTGTCGATAAGCTCTTGACCTTGGTTATAGACTCTGTCGGGATGGTATTTGTACAGAAGTTTTTTACATCTTTTTTTGATCTCGGAAAGTTCTTCCTCAGGTGATACCTTAAGCAGTTTATAGGCTTTATCGATTTTTGATTGTTCACTCTCGTTTTGAGGGATAAAGGGATTATTGGCTGCAAGAAGTTGTGAGATTTGCTGTTGATTATACGTAAAACTTACGTAATATTGCATGATACGGGTACGCTTTAAAAGGGTGAGACATTTTTCCTTAACCGCTTCATTATCAACCTTAACGAGATAGTGATCTCTATCCGCCGCATGGCTAATGATATGGGTTCTAAAATAGCCGCGCAAAAAGTTATGCATATGCCCTGTGACATTGTCTTGTCTGAAGGTAAATTTTAAATATATATTGTTGATAACATCGATTGTAATCGGAATGTTCGTGATGATATTGGCTTTTTCAATCCAGTTGATCTTTATCGGACGCTGCGGCTTTGATTCGATCTCTTCTCGAAGATCGCGAGGGTCTTTGCCATGCATCTGTTGATAGCTCCAATAGAGCCAATGGAAGAACCTTTTTTTGCTGTTTAATTCTTCGTTACAGTGATGGATGAAGATACCTGATTCGCCTTGGACCTTGTATTTGAAGTGACGATTTACAAAATCCACAATCACTTTCTCTTCTATAGAATCACGTCTAGCATGGATCTGGATCACGTTTCTATTGGCAAATATCCGCATTTTTAGATACTCCGCTTGAGGTGTTTAGAGATAAACGAGTCATAAATTCCCTAAATTAAAGCAAAGAATATTCCATTTACATAAGAAATAAAAAAGATGCTGAGATGAAGAGCAGCAGGGTAGATCGAATCAGCTCTCACACACAAAATACGGAGTCTCTCTAAACCAGCACGATCCCCATCGATTCGAGTAAAAAGAGCGCCTCGTAGCGGCTGAAGATCGCCCCCTTGAGGTGGTTGGAGCGAAGGTCTATTGAGGTGTTGGAGGCGTCGGTAAAGTTGGCCTCTTCGAGGCGGGTATTGCCGAACAGCGCCCCTTTGAAATCGCTCAGGGAAAAGTCGGCTTTCTGAAACGTCCCGTTGCGAAAATCGACCTCTTTGGCCCGACACTCCCGCATCACCAGCCCCTCTATGTTCAGACCGAAAAAGTTGCTGTCGTTGAGGATACATTCGCGGAAACGGATCGGATCGGCATTGAGAAGACTCTTCCAGTCCGCCATCGTCCAATCGATCCCGATCATCTTGCACGAGACGAAATCGACATCGCTCATTTTACTGTTCGTCAGTTTCATCAGGCTCAGGTTGCAGTTCTCGAAACGGCATTCGGTGAATTTGCAGGAGGAGAAAAAGGTCTCGCTGAAATCGCAGGAGACGAAGGTGCAGTCATCGAATTCGGCTTTGGTGATCTTTTTGCCGTGAAGATCGATTCCCTCGAACTTCTCGGCGAATACGTCCATGGTGTCGGTGATGGGGGTCATGCTAATGCCTTATTGAAATTCTCATATTTTTAGAATCCAGAATAGATTTATCATATATACGCTTATTAAGTATCTTTACCTAAAAAATCAGGAACTCCTTTCCAATCAGGATGACTTTTATATTGCTGTGTAACGTTTTTAGGTAAATTAGTTATATTTTCTATTTCTATCCACTCTTTATATTCACGTTCTGACTTAAATAGTTTGTTACGAATAAAGTCTTTTGCTTCATTAAAAGGAAGCATTGCACTTTTAATCTCTTCCACACCTAACCAGTCAGCCCAACTAATCCAGCCTTGTTTTTTATAAGTAATATCAGGTCTTTGGACTATACCATTTTGTGTTAAAAAGTCATTATTCTCATTATGAAAAGCTATCCAATCTTGCTGTGCCGGTCTAGGCTTATTAGACATTTCATGTACAAATCTGGTTGCTTCATCAAATGTTTTTGTATCTTTCATACGGCGTGATGGGGCATTCCTTGTCCTTCCTGTGCCATACCATTCTCCCGCATTATAAAGTTCCCCATAAACTCTTTGTGGGACAGTTGGGATACCATCTGGAAGATCTTCGCTAGCACATAGAAGTTTCCAACCTTTTTGCCCTTGCAGATTCAGATCTTTCATCTTCTGTTGAACAAGTTTAAGAGCTTGTTCATATGGAAGCCATCCTTCTATATCAGTACGTCCAAGCCAATATGGCATTCCTTTCCATGCAGCCCTATAGCGTGCTTCTGGATCAGGTGGAATATCAGAAGGTTTTTCTCCTTTTGTCTCTTTCAATCGACCTGTTACATAATCTTGCCAATCTGCAAAATTTTGTAAATCAAGTTTTTTTACAAAATCGCGCGCTTGATCAAAAGATCTAAAACGTTGTTTCACTCCCATCAAAAAATCTTTCCAAATAAAACGTTTTCCTTTACGCTGTAAATATCTTTGATAACGTTGCTGCGGTTGGATTGGAATATTATTTGGGATTGCAGTATTTTGCCAATATTTTGTCCATCCGGCTTGATTTGTTGGTCGTATATTCAAAGCTCTCACATAATCTCTAGCATCTTCAAAACTCAAATATTCCTTATTTCCAAGCCAATCATCCATTCCTTTCCAGACTGATTTATAAATATTTGCGGGAGATGATGGTATATCAGCAGGTTTAGAAGATTTATCTCTGATTAATTTATTACCTCGACAGTATTCTTGCCATTCTTTAGCACTTGATAATTCTAAAGATCGAGCAAACTCTCTCGCTTCTTCAAAAGGTCTCCATGAAAGTTTCCCTATCTTATCCCAAAGCTTTGTCTGGATAGCTTGTGAAAACTGTTCTATATTTATTGTCGCGGCTTCTTTTGCCACAAATTCCAAAGAGAGACTTCCTCCATACTGCTGACCTTGTGCCATGGAACGAAAATAGTCAATAATTCGTTCATCATTAGATGCTAATGCCCGAATTATTTTTAAAATAGATTGATACGATTCAGTCGATTCAAAATTATCTAAATTATTTCCTTCTACTATCACAGGAACAATAATATATCCGAATTTTTTATCCTTGGAAACTCGTAAAGCTCTTCCTACTGCCTGAACAATATCTACAGTACTTTGACGTGGATCAGCAAATAAAACAGCATCAATAGAAGGAACATCCACACCCTCAGTCAAACATCGTGCATTAGTTATTAATGCTTTGTTACTTGTAGTAAATTGATCAATCTGTGCCGAACGCGTTGCAGTTGGAGTTTTGCCAGATACATGAAACGTTTTTAATTCATTGATATTCAAATGATATTTTTCATTAAGCTCTTTAAATTGTTTCGCACGACTTACACTACTATGGAATGAAACCGCATGGTTAATTCCATATTTGTTCATTGACTTTTGTAAAGCGATTAATGAAGCAAACATACTTGCTTCCATGACATTATTTTCTTTATTATCAGTCACAAAAAGATTATTTTGTGTTAGTTGGCTGATTTCTTCATTGGTAACCATCACCGTAATAAGTTTATAATCCGTCAGAATAGGTGGATTTGATTCAAGTGCTTCTTTAAAAGTCAAAACTTCAAAATCTTCTCCATAAAGATCAGGATTATCCATACTTGTAATTTTTTCAGATGTTCCTTGATAATGACGTTCAGTTGCTGTCATAAAAATACGTTTCGTAATAACAATATTTTTATCATGTAGAAGATGTGAAAATGTATTATCATTACCAACGGTTTTATGCGCTTCATCAAAAATTCCCAAATCAAAAATTACCTCTGCATTGTGAGAAGCTTCAGCTGTTATTTTTCCACTCTGATACGTAGTAAAGACTATTGTCATACCATCATGAGGTTTTAGCAACCATTGCATAATCGCTTGGGGGTCAGTATCAATTTGTATACCAAGATCCTGTGTCAATACAGAGACATCGTCATTATTATTTTGATCAACAGTGTCATCACTGCACACAACAATCCAATTGATTAAAAGATCATTTGCTAATGCCTCACGTGCATAAACTTCCAGTGTTTGACGGATTAACGAAAGACTTGGTAAGGCAACCAAAAGTTTTTTTGCATCAAGTTCTTTAGCAATCCAAAAACCTGTTAAACTTTTTCCCGTACCACAGGGCATAATGAGTTTTCCACGTGAAGGGTTTATTTGTTCGTTAAGAAAATATTCTTTTGCATTTTTTATAGCTCTTTGTTGATGAGGAAGCGGGTTTTTTGGGATTAAAACATTTTTTTCTTTATCTCCTAAATAAGACTTGAGCGATGCAAAAAAATCTTCATCAAGTCCACGCCATATATCACCCGTTAAAAAACCAATATTGTCACCATGTACTACTGATATATGAGTACTAAAACGATCTGCCGTTGTGGCAACTAATCCAAATTTAAATAAAGTTCTACTAGCAATAATACCCGCAAAGGTGCTAATATACTCCAATGTCATTGACTGATCATTATCGCTCAAATATTTACACTGAACACCCCATAAATCACCGTCTAACGTTTCAACAACAATATCTACACCTAAATCTTTTGTAGGTAACTGTAATAATGTACGTTTTTCATCTGGTAAATTAGACCATCGCCACACGTCTTTCAACTTTGTAGCATAAGAAGGATGAAGTTTTAAATAAAGCTCAGTTAGCCTTTCAAAAAAATCACCTTTTTCTTTTGTCGTCTGAAATTGATCAAAAATTATTTTTAACTCGCTCCATGAGTTTGATTTTAAAATAAGATTATCCATACATTGTCTTTCTTTATATTTTTGTTTTTGCTTAAGTGCTTTATTTATACTGAGTAACCAACACTACGCATTTCTTTTCTTAATTCATTTTTCCAATTTCCTTGTTCATCTAAAGAAATGTAAACAACCCCACTTATATCATTTGGTGTTTCCAATTGTCCTTTTACGATTGCAGTAACTCTAGATCTAGTAAGTTTTCCAATAAGATATCCATGCTCAAATACAACATTTTGGCGAGCACGGTACTTTGAGTTTGAAGCCCCAAATTTACAACCTATATCGCATGGCGTATATAAAACGACACCGAATCCGACATTAGAATAGTGCTCGATTTTCTCTATGATTGTTCGTCCTGAACTAGCTTGCATATGCAATATAATTGGTTCAAGACCTAAACTTTCAATAAAATCAGCCATTTCCAGCTTTGCCATTTCATCATGACCATGCACAATAAAAACTTGAGAAGTATTAAAATCTTCCACTCCATTGGAAATTTGAGAAGGTGTAATCGGTATGGATAGTTCATGTAAAGCAAAGGATGCTTCAACTTGTTGTTGAGTAACATATCCTTTTTGAATTAAAATTTCAAAAATAGGTTCATCTTTAACCGCCCAATGAGTTCGTGATAACTCCCATTCTCCTAAATCTATATCAACTCTTAAATTTTCTATTACACCAATTTTTAAAATTGGTAGAATAGGATCGAACTCGAATTCAATTACAAGAGTTGATTGTCGTACACGGATATCTTTAATGTATCCTATGCGAGATTCACGTTTTTCTTTTTCTATTACAAAAAGGCAAGGAAAACTTTTTAACTCACGAATAGCCTTTTCATCAAAAAACTTGTAGCGTTCACTAATTTCGTTTGCAGTGAATTCAACCACGGCACGACTTCGCTCCATTTCATATGAGTTTTGATCCCAACTCTCAGGATTGGCTGCAATAAGTAAATTAAACAATTTTCATCTCCATTTCCTGATACACCAAACTATTTTTTCACTTTCATCAATTTCCCGCTTCAAAGCTTCATTTCCACCCGATTATAATTTGGCTTCATCCAGATTATCCGAATTTATCGCACGCTTATGTTTTGATTCAAATAACCATGGGCTAAATCCATCATGTTTATAATTTAAAACATTTGCCCCTCTAATCTCATCATGATAAGAATAAAATCGATTAAATTCTTCTCCGAGTGACCAATGTATATTTGCCAATAACTTTGAGATAGTAGAATCACCATCTGCATAAGGTTGATTAACATCGTTATATCTAACAAATTTTCCTATACTTGTTCCCCATCCTTGTAAAATTTCATTATTATATTTTTCATTTATCCACACCATATTTTCAACTTTAAAATTATTGTAAACATAAAGAGCTTCAAGTATTGGAAAGCCTGTCAAATCTTCTTTATCAACATTTTCATCATAATATTTAGTAATTTGTTCTCTAATCTTTGTACCATTTGTAGTTTCTTTGCCATTTTTATTTTTTGATATACCCCAACACATCGCAAAAAGCCTTGGCTTTTTTATTAATTGCCGATGTTTTCTATAAAACTTTTGAGATTGTTGCCACTTCTTCCCAAAATCTACAAAACCCTCCAAAATATTATCGACCTCATGTATATTCGCATTACTTTTTACTTCAATGACTGCTTTAACACTTTCAGGTCGTAATATTACAAAATCATCATCTTTAAATACAACAGGGATGGTTGATGCATCGTATATTAATATGTCACATTGTTTTGAAACAGTATATGATCCCATATTTAAATGATCAAATCCCTTTTTTAATGCTCTTTCTTCCGTCGCATCGTGAACAAAAAGGACAAAACCTGTACCAACTTTATATTTATCGGGAAGGTATTCTCTAATGATTTTTATGAGCAAGTTTTCTTTGTATCTTCCAATTGAGGGATAATGAGCATTTTGTAAAATTTTTGATAAAAGGTCAATTTTCGATGCAAAACTATTACCAAGCAAAGAAGCAAAGCTTGTTAAATCGGAGTTTTGAATATTCATAAAACCTCCCCACACTCATCAATCTCCCTCTTCAACGCCTCACTCTCCACCCGATCATAAATAACAATATCAAAAAAATAGGGGAGATTCGTCTCCTCTTCGAGGATATAGCGGAGCTTTGCGAGGGTATCGATAGTGAGATTTTGCCCCTTAAGGGCGAGATCAACATCAGAGGAGGGTCGATGTGTACCGCGTGCGCGCGAGCCGAAAAGGATTACTTCAGAAATGTCGGGGAAACGCTCAAAAACATCACGGAGAGTTTGGAGTTCCGAATCCGAAAGTCCGATCATAGCCGCTCTTCGAGAGAGATTCTGAGCGCTTCCATCATCGGGTAGTAGGTGTGAGTTATCAACTCTTCTAGTTCATCGAGAATCGACTCATCATAGGTGTGGGCGGCGAGGTTCCGTTTTTCGAGTGCTTCGAGCCATTTGGCTCCATCTGCAATCAGTCCGTAATCGAATGCCATTTTGATCGCTTCGCGTGGGCTTTTGACATCATACCCCTCGGTAATGAGATAATCTTTCATCACTTTCCACGCCAGCTCAAACGCCACCTCAAAAAACTGGATCAATCCCGCTTTTTCAATCTCGTTGAGACTCTCTTTTTCGACGGTGCTACCAAGATGAGCAAGCGATTTGGTGTAATTGACCATCCGTTGTCGGCATCGAACCAATCCCTCACCCATCTGTACCCCTTTGGTGTTTTTTATCGTCTTATAATACTCTTTTCACTCTGAAACATCTGTTATCTGACATTTTGCAAATTAATCTCCCGTTCGTGGTGAGCGTGTCGAACCATGGACTCACCCTTCGACACGCTCAGGGCGAACGGGAAAAGTCGGGAATGACGGACTATGAAGCTTTGAGCGGCGTAATATGGAAGTGCAACCCCAACGATTTTACCACTTTAGCGATGGTATCAAATCGAGGCTTAGAACCGGGGGCAAATGTTTTATAGAGGCTCTCACGTCCCAATCCGCTCTCTTGTGCGATTTGGCTCATACCGCGAGCTTTGGCGATATGTCCGATAGCACGGATTAGCTCATCGGTATCACCCTCTTCGAGGACTTGCGTGAGGTATTCGGCAATCGCTTCTTCGCTGTCTAAATACTGCGTCATGTCAAATGGTGTTAATTGTGTTTCCATCGTTATATCTCCTTTGCCATTTCTATGGCTTTTTCTATATCGCGTTGTTGCGTCGATTTATCCCCGCCAACGAGCAAAATAATGAGTTCATTCCCACGTATCGTGTAATAGAGCCGATAACCCGCCCCCATATCGACACGCATCTCAAATACTCGCTCACCGACGCTCTTTACATCCCCAAGATTACCGCCTTGAGCACGCTCCAAACGTCGAGCGATTGCGATGCGGGCACGCATATCTTTGAGTTTGATGAGCCATTGCGAAAATTTATGGGTTTGCTGAATGGTATACATAGACAAAATTGTATCCATTTAGATACACGGTGTCAATAGATCCAGGAATGCTGATCAGGCGTGTGCTTTTAATCTTTCCGCAATCAGCATCTTGCAACATATTCATGCTTAGATATTAGAGCTTCATGCCCCTCAACCTCAATGCATTCGTAATGACCGATACCGAGCTGAAACTCATCGCAGCGGCGGCGATCATCGGCGAGAGGAGTATCCCGAAATAGGGATAAAGGACACCCGCCGCGATCGGCACCCCCACCGAGTTGTAGACAAAGGCGAAAAAGAGGTTTTGGCGGATATTGCGCATCGTAGCGCGGCTGAGACGGCGCGAGCGGACGATACCGCGCAAATCCCCTTGCACGAGGGTGACCCCCGCACTCTCCATCGCGACATCGGTTCCGCTCCCCATCGCGATCCCCACATGCGCTTGAGCAAGTGCCGGTGCATCGTTGATCCCATCCCCTGCCATCGCGACGATATGCCCCTCCTTCTGGAGCTGTTTTATCACGTCGGCTTTCTGCTGCGGCAGTACCTCCGCCTCGACGCAGTCTATCCCCAGTGCTGCCCCGACCGCCTCGGCGGTGATGCGGCTGTCCCCGCTAAGCATCACGACGGTGATCCCCTCATCGTGCAGATCGCGGATCGCCTGTGCGGTGGTTTCTTTGATCGGATCGGCGACTCCGAGCAGCCCCGCGAGCGTATTATCGACGGAGAGAAACATCACACTCATCCCCTCGCGGCGCAAACGATCCGCCGCCTCAGAGAGTCCCGCCGTTTCGACTCCCAGTTCTTCCATCAATGTAGCATTTCCGAGGGCTATTTTGTGAGTGTCGATCACCCCCGTGACCCCTTTGCCGCTCAGGGATGCGAACTGTGCCGTTTTACTCAAGCCCATCCCCCGCTCCTGCGCGCTGTTTACGACCGCACGTCCCAACGGATGTTCACTCCCCCTCTCCAATGAAGCGGCAAGGCTTATAATGTCGTTTTCATCCCACCCCTCCGAGGCGATGACTGACACCAGTTTGGGTTTCCCCTCGGTGAGGGTTCCCGTCTTGTCAACGACGAGGGTGTCGACCCTCTCCATCATCTCCAGCGCTTCGGCGTTTTTGATGAGGACTCCCATCGACGCCCCCTTGCCCGTCCCCACCATGATCGATATCGGGGTAGCCAGCCCCAGAGCGCACGGACAGGCGATGATCAGCACCGCCACCGCATTGACCAGAGCATACCCCAGTGAAGGTTCGGGTTTGAGAAAATACCAGAGGATAAAGGTGACGACACTGATGGCGATAACTAAGGGGACAAAATACCCTGACACCCGATCAGCCGTTTTTTGGATCGGGGCGCGGCTTCTCTGTGCCTGCGACACCATAGAGACGATCTGAGAGAGGAGCGTATCGGCTCCCACTCTCTGTGCCTCCATGACAAGGCTTCCTGTAGTGTTGATCGTCGCGCCGATGAGGCGATCACCTGCCGTTTTGGTGAGCGGGATCGGCTCGCCGCTCACCATCGACTCATCCACATGGCTCTCCCCTTCGATAACGATACCGTCAACGGGGATCTTCTCACCCGGTCGGATACGGAGGCGATCACCGATCACGAGGGTCTCGATAGAGACCTCCTCTTCGCTCCCGTCACGTCGGATACGATGGGCACTTTTCGGCGAGAGGCCGAGGAGAAGGCGGATCGCGTCGTTGGTGCGGCTGCGGGCACGAAGCTCCAGCACCTGCCCCAGCAACACGAGAGCGGTGATGACCGATGAGGCTTCGAAATAGACGGGGATGACCCCGTGCATAAAAAGATTTTCGGGGAACAGTGAGGGGAAAAGGACGGCGACCGCGCTGTAGATCCAAGCACTCCCCGTCCCCAGCGCGATGAGGGTGAACATGTTGAGGCTGCGGTTGCGGATCGACTCCCACGCACGCGTGTAAAAAATCGATCCACCCCACCACACGACGGGGATCGATAGGAGCATCTCGACCCATTGGCTCGTTTTGGGGGTGATGAGCAGGGAAAAAAAGTGCGGCAGGAACATCGAGCCCATCGCGCTGATGAAGACGGCGCTAGCGAAGATCGTGCTGATCCAGAAACGGCGCATCATCGCTTCAAATTCGCTCAAATCTTCTTCCATCTGTATCGATTTAGGTTCAAGCGCCATCCCGCACTTCGGACAGCTTCCCGCCCCTTTTTGCTCCACTTCGGGATGCATCGGACAGGTATAGATTGCCGTATCGATCGCGCAGCTGCCAGTGGGACACGATACGCTTGTGGGTTCGGATGGGAGGAAGTGTTCGGGGTGCTCTTCAAATTTGTGCCGACAATGTGCCGAGCAAAAAAGGTAGTGTTGATTCTTGTAATCGCTTTGATAGGGGGTAGAGGGGGAAACATCCATCCCGCAGACAACGTCTTTTTCCATTTTATCCCCTTTATGAGTGATCGCCGTCGTCTCCTGCGAAGGGATAACCGAGTTCTTTGAGCCGTTCGCGGTACTCTTTGGTATCGATCTCCCCTTTGGCATAGCGGCGGTCCAGAATATCTTTGGCCGAAAGGGAGGGTTTACCCTTGAAAAGATACGCAATAATCAAAAACAACCCGATGGGAAACAGCCAGAAAAAACCCATCGCCCATCCGTGCATTCCGTAATCGTACATTGCTGCCTCCTTCTAGAATATTGTCGCCTTTCTCCCTATCCTCTTCATACCATTGTAGCACTTTTACGCGCCGCGCAATACGAACCGTATGTTAATGTCGGTACAATGGCACATACCATTTTCGGAGCGAAAAACCGTTTGGAAACGCATCACTCACCCCTTTGCATCGTCCATGAAAACGACCGTTTCGTCGTCGCCGTCAAACCGGGGGGGGTCAATTTCCACTCCGAAGAGGAGGCCGGATTCGTCGTTCGGGTAAGCGAACAGATGGGCCAATCCCTCTTTCCCGTCCACCGTCTCGACAAGATGACTTCGGGGCTGGTCATCCTCGCCAAAGATGCCGAAACCGCCGCACAATTCGGCGCAATGTTCGAAAATCGCGAGATCGAGAAATACTACCTCGCCATCTCCATGCGCAAACCGAAAAAAAAGCAGGGATGGATCAAGGGGGACATGGCCAAAGCGCGCCGGGGGGATTACAAACTTCTCACCACCATGGAAAATCCCGCAATCACCCAGTTCGTCAGCTGCGCCCTGCGAACCCATGAGCGGGGATTTTTGATCAAACCCCATACGGGCAAAACCCACCAGATCCGCGTCGCCCTCAAATCGCTCGGTTCCCCGATCGCCGGGGATGAGCGCTACGCGCAAGCAGATGAAGCACGTAAAGAAGAGCGGGGGTATCTGCATGCCTATGCTCTGCGATTTCGTCTAAATGGTGAAGAATTTGAGTTTGTTGTCCCACCCGATGAGGGGGAGCGGTTTCTCAGCGCGGAGTGCCAAAATCAATGCGAAAGCTGGAACCGGCCGTGGGAGCAGTTTTGAAAACTTTCACCTGCGAACCCATGAACACCATCCTCTCATGGGCGCATGAATCGCTCAAAGAATCGAACACGATCACCTTCGAAGTCCTCAACCCCGACATCGGACGTGGACACTACGCGGGCGAAGCGGTCAACATCGGAGAAGTAACCTACCTCTATCGTTCGTACAAGGCATGGGGAGATCTGGGCGAACTGCTGTTTTGCCGTATGCTGACCCCGAAAGCCATATCAGAGCATACCGTGCGGATCGCCTATGAAAAACTCGACCTCAGTGACTCATTTCACCACAGCGAAGCCAAAGAGGAGAAATACGGGACTCAGTCGCGCTTCGCGTGCATCCATAAAAACGAAGAGCCCGCGTTTCTCTCCCCCTATCTGCGTGCCTTGCGCAGTGTCAAAGTCGGGGAGAAAAAACGGATTTTGAACCTGGGGATCAATACGGGGGATGAATTCGACCTTATCCGCCAAATTCTTACCCAAGAAGAGTATATGAATCTCTCCCTCGTCGGCATCGACCACTCGCCAAGTGCGATCGAAGCGGCAAAAAAGCGGTTTAATGAGGGGAACGCGGAATTTTTCGTCCACGACATCAACGATCTTGGTTCTCTGAAGTTGGAGCGGTTTGACCTCATCATCACGATCGGGACATTGCAGAGCCCGGGGATCGATTTCAAACTGCTCTTTATGAAACTCGTACAGGAGTATCTGACTCAGGGCGGAGCGATGATCCTGGGATTTCCGAACTGCCGCTGGATGGGAGGGGAGATGATCTATGGGGCCAAAGCGCCCAATTACCCCTATTCGGAGATGACGCTGCTCGTAAAAGATGTCTATTACTGCAAAAAATACCTGCAGCAAAAGAAGTTTCGGGTGACACTCACGGGAAAAGATTATCTGTTTTTGACCGGGACAAAAATAGGGTGATCGTTATACCATTATTTTTCTAACCTCTATTTGCTTCCATTCCATACATCTTTTACCGGATGTTCCGAATGGACTTCTTCCAGAAGATCATCTGTTTTCAGATGATACACCTCGACATCCGGAGTGACACAGAATATCTCGAAACTGCGCATATCCATGTTCTGTTTGATTACGACTTCTTTAATATCCAGATCAAGGGCAAATTTCCGTATAGCAATCGCGGAATCTCTCTCTTTGGTCGTGATCTTGACGATCAGATCGCCTTTATATCCCGAATAGGTAGCGACGTCTAAAATATTAAAATTCAGCGCATACCGAATGATTTTTTTTCTCTCTTCTTGCATAATCAACTCCCCTTTCAAAAAATCTCTAAACCATTGTAACCAATTATAACTCACATTAATATAGAGAATTTTCTCCTTTTGATTACGGTATACTATAGTAATACAATATTTTAAATTTTTAGAGACACTGAAGCATGCCCATTAAGACTGATCTGGCACAATTTGAATCGCCGGTAATCGCTATATTTCCATCACGGTTACCGCATTTATGGGTTGTCACCGCCAATCACGAGATCTATCTGTATGATCTTGCCGAGAATACCAAAGAGAAGTTCCTCCATCTCAAAATCCCCGCGAAAACAAACCTCTACTGTACGTTTGATCCCCATCAGCGGCGTCTCGTTTTTGGGACGGATCAAAGCGATATGCTCCACCTCATCGATATGGACCGCAAAAAGATCATCCGCCGGTTCGAATTAGACAATCAGTCTCCTACCGCCCTCTCTTTTGATTCCAGCGGCTCCTATATCGTTTGCGGAACCGATCAGGGACGGGTATTACTGTGGAGAAGCGATTCATCTACCCTGCTGGCACGGATGCACTCTTTTCCCGACTACAGCTCATCGGCGGCGACAAAACCGAAATTCAACTTTGTCTCCGCAATCGTCTTTGAAGAAAATCTGGTCGCCACCACGGGATACGGGGGGAGCATCGTTATTACCGATTATCAAAGCCAGTCCCAGAGCTATCGGCTCCATCCCGGACATGTCAAAAACAGCGCCCTCCTCTTTTACAAAGAGAACCTTATCGCCGGCAATCAAAGCGGGACACTTCTTAAACTGAATCGAAATACAAAATATCCCTCTCAACGCCTCTCCACTTCGCTCGGCCCGATCACCCATTTACTCCGGGTAGGTCCTGAGCCGTATATGCTGGCCGCTTCCGAACAGCGCCGGATCATGCTTATCGACGGCGATGAAATGAGTATACTCAATGACCGCTACATCGAGCTCGATGAGCCGATCGCATCGCTTTGCAAAGATGAGGAGGGTAAACTATACGTCGGAACGCAGGGGGGTGGACTCTATCGCTTTGATCTTGAACCGAACCATTATCTTGATACCTTGATCGCTTCGAAAGAATACGCCGATGCTTACCGTTATGCCCGGAAAGAACCTCTTCTTCAAAAAAGCGGATCCTACAAAGAGCTCGAATCGATCTTTCAAAAAACACTTCAGGCCGCTTCGCTTATTCTGGAAAAGGGGGAGACCGAAAAAGCCAAAGCACTTCTGCAGCCGTTTGGCTCCGTAAAATCCAAGGAAATCGCCGCGGTGTTCAGCGCCTACGCCCAGATCGAGCGTCTGAAATATCTTTTCCAACAGCAAAAGTTTTCCCCCTTTTACGGTCTGACGGATCAATATCCCCTTTTGCGCTCGACATCCTTATATATCCAAGTCGAAAAATTCTGGGCCGAACATTTCGCACAGGCGCAGAAATTGATGCTTCTGGGAAAAGCAAAAGAGTCCAAAGCCGAACTTCAGCTCTTTTCGACAGTCGGGGTAAAAGGGCCGCTCATTCAGCTTCTCCTGCAACATTTCGATGTACTCAAATCGTGTTCCAAAGCGATTCACGCACGCGATTTTCAAACGTTAAAACAATTGAGCCAACGCTACCCGATCATCCGCAAGCTCCCCTCGTACCTGCAACTCATCGAAGAAGCCGGCGAATTGGAACCGGCGATCATGAATGCGCTAAAAGAGAAGGCGTTTGAAAAGGCGTTTGTATTGCTTGACGAACTTGCCGAAGTGGTCCAGTACGAACACGATTTTATCCGGCTTAAAGCGTTTGCATCGCAGGCAAACAATCTTTACCATGCCCTTACGAACAAACAGTGGCGCTCGGCCTATCATCTGCTCGATTCGCACCCTGCACTCTCAACCCTCCCGTGGGGCAAAGAGCTGGAAGATCAATGGAATCAGAAACTGCAGCTGTGCGAGACCCACGCTATACGCGGCGATATCCCCGCTATACGCCAGGAGCTTGGTCCCCTCATCAACCTTTCAGGGCGGCATGGACGGATAGGGGATATTTTGCGAACGGCGTATCAGGTACAGCTCGTCCGAATGGTCCCAAACGATCCTGCAGGGTTCAAAACCGGCATCAACAACTATTGCGACCTTTTCGGAATGGATACGGAACTGCGCGCCCTTATCAAGACGGCGCAGACAAAAGGGGTTACCCTCTCTCTCGATCCGGTCTCGTTTCTGGCGAAAAATCGTGATCAATGGCTTTCCAGCATCACTCTTCTCCCCGACCGCATCGCCTGATCAGTTCCACCGTTCCTGAGTGATGAGGACCTCTTCTTTCTCACCGTGCAGAGTCAATTCACCGTCCGTGATGTTGCACTGCAACCGCATCGAGCGCTCGCATAGCTTCTCAATCCCCTCCGCGTGCAGATGGATCACACTGAGGTTTTTGAAACGGGCAAACGTCGATTCGTTTTGGCGCCACCAGGCCGTTGCACTCTTGATATTGTAAGTATAGACGATGACCTTCTCTGCTTTTCCGCATGCTTTGCGGAGCCGCTTCTCATCCACCTGCCCCAGATCGATCCACAGCTCGATCTCGCCGCCGTAGTTTTTTTCCCACAGATCAGGCTCATCGTCTGCGCCGATCCCTTTGGTGATGACCAAGCGGTCTGAGGCATTGAGGGCAAACGCAGCGAGGCGGATCATCAGCCTCTCATCGGTCTCCGAGGGGTGCTGGGCTATCGTAATTTCATGCGTTTCGTAATAGTTCCGATCCATATCCGAAATACCCAGCTGTACTTTATAAATCGTCGAACCGGCTGCCATCGTAACTCCTTGTAATAGGCGAACTATGCCATAATGCCACTTATAAGCTCATCTTGAGAGGATCCCAGAAATCCTCCTTTATTTTTAGCACTTTAGTGAAAATACTCCGGAATGACCGCCATAGTTTTTCGCTTCTTGATCTCGATCCTCTTCACTTACGCTTGCGAAAAATGACTCTCCGAATATTCTTCCGCACTTGCAAATTTCATCTTTGCACTCCTGCTTTATTTTTTCTAGTGTAGCATCATCTTTTACACCGAACAGACAATAAAAAACTTCTTTTTCAATCATAAATATCCCCTTTATTTTTTCGAAATCATGACTATTATATCACTCCGCCTGTTATCTTCTCCATCAGTTCATCCAATCCGTGAAACGCTTCGTATATTCCCATTTATCACATAGTTTTATTGCGTAAACCGTCCTTTTTGCACCCCCTATAAGCTCTCCTAAGAGAAAATCGATTATAATAAAAGATACTAATTCTCGGAGCTTTTATGCCGACTTCCACTCTATCCGTTATCCGTCAGGTACTGACCCTTCCCGTCATCGTCATCGCGATGGGATATTTCGTCGATATCTACGATCTGATCCTTTTCGGAGTCGTCCGCGTCGCGAGCCTCACCGAACTCGGCCTCCAGGCAGATCAGATCACCTCGTGGGGCTCTATCATCCTCAACATGCAGATGGGCGGAATGCTCATCGGAGGGATCATCTGGGGGATGCTCGGGGATAAAAAAGGGCGCCTTTCGGTCCTGTTTGCCTCGATCATCCTCTATTCGGTCGCCAATTTTCTCAACGCCTTCGTCACCAATGTTGAACAGTACGCCGTTCTCCGTTTCCTAGCCGGGATCGGTCTGGCAGGCGAACTGGGTGCGGGGGTGACGCTCGTCGCCGAGATCCTCCCAAAAGAGCTGCGCGGATACGGGATTATGACGATCGCGAGTTTCGGAGTACTGGGAGTCGTCGCGGCAAACCTCGTCGCCAAAGAGTTCGACTGGCGCAACGCCTACATCATCGGGGGGATTCTCGGGTTCTCCCTTTTGGTACTGCGGATGAAAGTACGCGAATCGGGGATGTTCGAGCACAACCTCAGCGAAAATATCAAACGGGGGGATTTTCTCTCCCTCTTCACCCATCGCAGACTCCTTGTAAAATACCTCAAAGCGATCGCGATCGGAATACCGCTGTGGTTTGTCGTCGGGGTTTTGGTGATGTTCTCTCCGGAATTCGGAAAAGCGCTGGAGATCGCCGAACCGGTCACTGCGGGACAGGCGCTGATGTACTGCTATATCGGTTTGGCCATCGGCGATTTCGGAAGCGGTTACCTCTCCCAAAAACTGCGCAGCCGTAAAAAAGCGTTTACCCTCTTTTTGTTCTTCTCCGTCCTTACCGTACTGTGGTTTTACACCCTGCACGGGGCCAGCGCCGATACCTTTTACTGGAGCTGTTTTGCTCTGGGTGTTTTTTGCGGCTACTGGGCGTTATTTATCACGATGGCGGCGGAGCAGTTCGGGACCAATATCCGTGCCACCGTCGCAACCACCGCCCCCAATTTCGTCCGCGGCGCGGTCGTCCCTATCACAACGTCGTTCATTGTCCTCAAAGACAGTTATGGGGTCCTCGGTGCGGGAGCGATCGTCGGAACCGTCTGTTTCGCTCTGGGGATTGTCGCGCTTTACTATACCCATGAGACGTTTCACAAAGATCTCGACTACATCGAAGCATGATGAGGGCTGCTCTGCGGGTAGCCGCTTTTCTATGCGTGACGGGAGTGGCATCCCTCTTCGCATTCCCCTCTTCTGCAGCGTTGGATGCCTCTCTTGCTTCGATCGGCTCTAGCGAATCGTACAATGAAATTGCCCCCCTATCCAACATCACCGAAAATTATAAAACCGGCTATATCGCCCTGTACAAACGGTATGAGGCTACCCGCGAAGATTACGAGCGTATCGAAAAAAAATTTGTCGAAGCCGGAATCCCCCCCTATTTTGCCCTGATCCCCTATTGCGAATCGAAATTCAACCCCGCATCAAAAGGGCACGGAACGGCCGGACTGTGGCAATTTGCCGCGCAATCGGGCCGGACGTACGGATTGTGCGTCAAAAAAGGGAAAGATGAACGCCTCGACAAAGAGCGTTCTACCGAAGCGGCAATCCTCTATATCAAAGAGCTGAAACAGATTTTCGGAAGCTGGTATCTGGCCGATTTTGCCTATGGGATGGGGGAACTCAAACTCAAACAGCTGATTAAAAACAACGGCAGCAAAAAGATCTCCGTCTTGCTCAAAGATCCCCATTTTCCCAAAGGGACAAAAGCCCACTTCGCCAAAACCCTCCTACTCGATGCCAAGATCCACTACTCGTCCGAACCGGTACCGACCGACAAATAATGTCCTCACCGATCGATAAACGCTCCTCGCGTATCAAAGCGGTTACCCACGGATTCTTCCTCTCCATCACGACGACGATTGCCGAACCGGCTATCATCCTGCCGCTGATCCTCCATTTTTTCGGAGCCGGTGCCCTGATAATCGGGTTTCTCTCCTCCCTACTCAAAGGGGGAGCCATAATCGTCCAGCTCTTTGCCGCATTCAGCGCCCAAAGCTATCCGAGGGTGATGGCCCATTTGCGTTTTGTGTTCATCGCACGCTTCCTCTCCTGGTTCGGGATCGGAATGGGGATCTATTTTTTCGGCCCGCGTGATCCTGAACTCGCATTATGGAGCATCGGCGTCGGATTGTTTGTCTTTTCGTTTGCCGCCGGTTTCGGAGCCATCTATTTTAACGAGATACTGGGGAAGATTTTTTCACACGGCTACCGCGGGAAAGTCTTTGCCCAGCGCCAATTTGCCGCAGGGATCGGAGCCCTCATCAGCGGGGTAAGCGCCGGATTGATTTTGGAGCATTTCAGCGCCCCCGAGAGCTTTGCCTATCTTTTTTTGATCAGCTCGCTGATGATGCTGGCCGGGGTGATCCCCTATGCCCTGATCGAAGAGCCGGTCAAACACAATATTCAGATAAAAGAGGAGAAGTTTTCCCACTTCATCCGCAATGCGTTCGCGCTGCTGCGCTCGGACGCGCAACTTCGCCGGCAGATCCGGACCTATCTGTTCGCCTACGCTCACCTCTTCTCCCTCCCTTTTATCATCCTCGATGCCCAGAGCAAACTCTCCCTCAGCGGCATAGAGGTGGGCTATCTGCTGAGTGCGCAGATCGTCGGGGGGATGCTGAGTAACCTCGTGTGGGGAAAAATGGCTTCAAAAGGTTCCATACGCCTCATCATCTACAGCGCATTCGGAGGATATATACTCGCCAACGGCGGAGCGATTTTTGCCGAAAACCTATGGCATTACGGAATAATTTTCTTTCTGCTGGGATCGTCGATCGACGGGATGCGGCTGGCATTTTCAAACAACATCCTCATCATTGCCCCCGAACATCTTCGTCCGGTCTACATCGCCTTGCAATCGAATCTTACCTCGATCGGCCTCTTTTTCGCGGTTCCCGGAGCGCTCATCCTCGAACATTTCGGATATACGGCACTTTATTGTTTTACGATTATGGTTCTCTTGGGGGGGATAGCCGCCGGACGGCGGCTCGTGGAAGCGTAGAAAAAGGCTTTACGCTAGATTGGTATAAACGGCCTGAACGTCGTCGTCCTCTTCGAGTTTCTCGATCAATTTTTCGATATCGACCATCTGCTCATCGGTAAATTCTACCGGAGAGTTCGCGATACGTTCCAATGCGGCACTGTCGGGTGTAATCCCCAATTTTTCGAGTTCGGCAGACAACGCGCCAAATGCCGTATATTCGCCGTAGACGCTCACCTCACCCTCTTCTTCTTCGATACTTTCAATCCCCGCATCGATGAGAGCGAATTCGAGCTCTTCGAGATCCATCTGCGGCTTTGGAAATCGGAACACCGCTTTACGGCTGAACATAAATTCCAAAGAGCCATTGTTGAGGGTCTCGCCCTTGGCACGGCCGAAAATCGTCCGGACATTGGAAATGGTTCGTGCATTGTTATCGGTAGCACACTCGACAAAAAAGAGTACGCCGTGAGGCCCTTTCCCCTCGATATTCATTTCAGCCAATGAAATGGCATCTTTACCGCTAGCCCGTTTGATCGCCGCGTCGATATTGTCTTTCGGCATGTTTTGCGCTTTTGCCGTCAAAATTGCACTGCGCAGTTTCGGGTTCATATCGGGATCTTCCCCACCCTCTTTGGCCGCCATCGTAATGATTTTGCCCAATTTTGGAAATACTCTCGACATATTTCCCCAGCGCTTCATTTTTGCCGCTTTGCGATATTCAAACGCTCTTCCCATACGGTATGCTCCTCTCGAAATAAACTCAAAAAATTAGCGCAATTATAGCCGCTTTAGCCGATTATGACAAACACCTTGATATAACTTCTCCTTTATATTATGATCTAATCTTGATCACTGTCACCCGTTTTCAAAGAATTCGGTTACACTATAGGTTATAAAAATGGCCAATTAAAAAAAATCAAAGAAATATGTATGCCCGCTTCAAACAAAAGTTTATCTCTCTTTCATCGGAGTCTGTGGCAGACTCTCGCCGTATTTATCCTTTTCGGTATCACTTTCGCCCTCTATGTCCGTTCCGAAAAAGCGATCGATAAGGCGAATGAACAACGCTTTCACTCCCATCTGATCGCTGAAGAGCTGCGCCAATCTTCCGACGATCTGACCCGCGAGGTACGAAACTATGTCATGACCGGAAATCCCCTCTATAAAGAGCATTTTCAGGAGATCCTCGATATCCGTAACGGGATCAAACCCCGTCCGCAAGAGTATTCGAATGTGTACTGGGATCTGGTCGGTCCGCATGACGAACGTCCTCGCCCTTACACCACTCAATCGGTCTCCCTGCTGGAGCTGATGCGCAAAGCCGAGTTTACCGAAGCGGAGTTTGCCAAACTTTCCGAAGCCAAGAAAAACTCAGATCTGTTAGCCCTAACCGAATATGAAGCGATACGTCTGGTCGAATCAACCCGTCCTGCCACCGAGGCCAACCGTCACAAGGCATCCGAGCTGCTCTACAGCCCGGCCTATGACCGTGCCAAATATACTATCATGAAGCCCATCGGCGAATTCAATGCCATGGTCAGCAAACGGACTACCGATGCCGTCCGTTCCAGCGAAACCGCTGCCGCGGTTATGCGCATTGTCTTTATCGCCTTCGGCATCTTATTGCTGTTTATGATTTGGCGCGCTTATCGGGCGATGCATTCGGTACTAGGGGGTTCTTTAAGTCACATTCACTCTTACATCACCCACCTGGGAAGCGGAGATTTTTCTACCCCGATAGATGTGAAACAAGAGATGAAAGAGAGTGTACTCGGCTGGCTTTCAGAGACACAGATCAAACTTGCCCATATTAATGCCAAGCGCAAAGAAGCCGAAAAAAATAGCCATCGCCAAAGCCAGCTCTACGCCGCACTGAGCCAATGCAATCAGGCCATTGTCCGTTCCAGAAGCGAAGAAGAGCTTTTTGCTAAAATTTGCGAAGATGCCGTTACCTTCGGCGGTATGGAAATGGCGTGGATCGGGGTGATCGATCGGGAGACCAAAGAACTCAGGCCGGTTGCCTATTACGGTACGGGTACCGACTATTTAAACGGGCTGAAAATTTCAATCGATGAGAATGATCCGAACGGGCATGGTCCAAGCGGCACCGTCTGCCGTGACGGCGAACCGTTTTGGTGTCAGGATTTTTTGAATACCGTCTCCACCGCACCGTGGCATGCACGCGCTGAAAAGTTTGGCTGGCATGCTTCCGCAGCCGTTCCTCTGCACAAAGACGGCGTCGTCATCGGCACATTGAACCTCTATTCAAGCCAGCGGTATGCCTTTGATCAAGCGATTCAAAGCCTCATTACCGAAATGACCGAAGACATCGATTTTGCTTTGAGCGGATTTGCACGCGACAAAGCCCGGAGAAAGGCGGAGGATGAGCTGAAAAATGCCTATAACCTCCTTCTCACGATCATCAACACCGCACCTGTTCGTATTTTCTGGAAAGATGCCGAGCTTCGCTATCTGGGCTGCAATACGGTATTTGCACAGGATGCGGGAGAAAGCGATCCGCGAGACGTCGTCGGCAAAAGCGACTATGATCTCGCCTGGAAGGAACAGGCGAAACTCTACCGTACCGATGACCGCCAGGTCATCGATTCGAAGACCCCAAAACTCTTCTTTGAAGAGCAGCAGACGACGCCGGAAGGGAAAAAGATCTGGCTGCGCACTTCGAAAGTCCCCTTCTACAACGAAAACCATGAGACCATCGGCGTACTGGGCGTATACGAAGACATCACGGAGCAGAAAACGGCAGAAAACGAACTTATCAAGCTCTCCCAGGCGATCGAACAAAGTTCCAACACCATTATCATCACCGACGCCGGCGGGAACATCGAATATGTCAATTCCGCCTTTGTCTCGACTACCGGATACACTCAAAGCGAAGCGATCGGAAAAAATCCCCGTTTCCTCCAATCGGGCAAAACCCCGTACGGAATCTATGATGAGATGTGGGACCATATCACGCGCGGTGAAACATGGCACGGTGAACTCACCAATCGGCGTAAAAACGGGACGGAATACATCTATTCGATCAACATCTCTCCGGTTTTCGATACCGATCACAACATCACCCATTTCATCGCGATTGAAGAAGACATCACCGAACAAAAAGAAAACGAAGAGCACATCCATTATCTGGCGAACTTTGACCCACTCACCGGACTGCCCAACCGCAGACAGCTGAACGACCGTTTTGAATATACCCTCGCTTTGGCAAAACGCGGCTACAAAACGTTTGCCGTAATGTTCCTTGACCTCGACCATTTCAAAGAGGTCAACGATTCGCTCGGGCACGGCTATGGGGATGCTTTGCTCATAGAGCTTGCCCGACGTCTCCAATCGATACTGCGCGAAGAAGATACGATATCACGACTGGGGGGAGACGAATTTATTTTGTTATTGCCCGATATTGACGTGCAGGGGGCTACTCAAGTAGCCACAAAACTCCAGGAGATCATTTCTCTCCCTTTTATCATCGAACAGCAAGAGCTTACCGTAACCGCCTCGATCGGAATTGCCCTCTACCCCTCAGACGGCACCGACAGGGAGACCCTCGCTAAAAATGCCGATGCCGCCATGTACCGTGCAAAACAAGAGGGGCGCAATGCTTATTTTCTCTTTACCGAAGAGATGCAGACGATGTCCATACGCAATCTGCAACTCAACAATGCACTCCACCATGCATTATTACGGGATGAACTGCACATAAAATACCAGCCGCAAATATCCCTGAAAACAGGTCATGTCATCGGGGCGGAAGCGTTATTGCGCTGGGAACACCCTGAATTTGGGATGATCTCCCCGACTGAATTTATCCCTATTGCGGAAAACAGCGGATTAATCTTGCCGATCGGAGAGTGGGTACTGCGTACTGCGGCGGCTCAACTCAAACGGTGGATTGAGAACGGCCTGACACCGATCATCATAGCCGTCAATCTCTCCGCGGTACAGTTCCGTCATCCCAACCTGCCGGATATGGTCACAAAAATACTCGACGAAACGGCCTTGCCTCCGGAATATCTCGAATTGGAACTCACCGAAGGGGTCGCCATGAACAATCCGCAGGGGGCGATCAGTATCATGAATCATCTGCACGAGCGCGGCATACGGATGTCAATCGATGATTTCGGTACCGGCTATTCGAGCTTGAGTTACCTCAAACAGTTCAAAATCTACAAACTCAAAATCGATCAATCTTTTGTCCGCGACATCAACATCGATCCCGAAGACAGAGCCATCGTCGGAGCCATCATCAATATGGCACGCAGCCTCGGGCTTCATACGATTGCCGAAGGGGTCGAGACGATCGGGCAGCTGGAGTATCTGCGTGAGCAAGGGTGTGATGAAGTACAGGGGTATTACTACAGTAAGCCGCTTAATGCTGATGCGTTTGAAGCGATGTGCAGAAACGAAGACTATCTGGAACCGAATATGTGGAGTCCTACCATTTAGACGAGTGCGTTATCGTGCCGATCCGCTTTTGTTGATGAGATAGACGGCGAGCATGCTGATTGCACCGCCTGTCAATAGCGGTAATGAGGGGACCTCGCCTAGAAGCACATAGCTCGAGCTGAGGGCACAGACGGGGACCAGAAACATATACGAACTCGCCCGCCCCGAACCGATCCGTCCCGAGGCGATGAAATAGATCGTCGATGCGACCGTCTGCCCCAAAACCGCCAGATAGACCAGTGCACTCCAAAAACGGATATCCTGATCGAATACCTGAAATATCCCGCGCGGATAGGCGACGGGAAACATGATAAAGGTCGCAATCAGCCCCAGCAAAAAGGTGTAGTGGATCGGGTCGAGGTGAAGATGCGACCGTTGCGCCGAAAGGGTCAAAACTGCCCACACAAGCGCACTGATGACGAAGATCAGATTTCCGCCGTGAAGTAAAAGGTCACGGCTCCACACTTCGAGCATCATCATCCCCCCCGCCAAACCGATGACGAGTCCGAAAATATGACGTTCGGAGGGTTTCATCCCCAAAAATGCGATCGCGATCACTACGGTGAGAATCGGACTGAGGGTCGTGATGACCACGCCCCCCGCTCCGGCCGTCCCCACCATGACGCCCCAAAACGACAGCCCCATAAAAGCGGCATTGAGCAGCGCGCTGAGGGTCACCCAGCCAAAGGCATGCGCTGAGATGCGTATCGGACGCCGCATCCATAATAGGACCGGGATAAAAGCGATGCTCATGAGGGCAAAGCGCCAAAACGTCGCCACTTCCCACGGGAGGCTCTCGGTGAGAATCTTGAGTGCAGGCCATCCCCCGCCCCAAAGCATCATGGCCAAAACCATCAACAACGGTAAAGGAATCTTCATTATCTATTTAGCTGGGAGTATTCTTACCCTGAAAGGGCAAGTTGGCGCCATAGCGGCAACCATAGCCGAAAGGAGCTTTGCTCCGTCGGCGTTCTCACTCATCGATGAAGACAATATCGCTTTGGATATTGTTAAACAGGAGGGAACGGTTATCGACGCGGTACTGATACAAGAAAGTATGAGGCTTCATATTCCGCAATATGGTCGTATTGTAGTAATAGGCATTTGAACAACGTCCGACGAACAGGAACGAGAAGATGAGCTTGATTCGCGGATTTTCAAAAATCTCATGCGGCTGAGTCAAAAACGTCAAGCCGAATTTTTTGAGATTGACCAGATCGAAGATATAGAAAATGAAATCTTCGAATTTCGTGTAAAAACCTTCCAGACTGGCGATCTCCTGCATAAAATAGTAGTAGTTATTCATCAGTTCACGTTTTTGCATCATTTGTGAAAGCTTACTTTTGATCTCCCGTTTGCTGGCAAAATAGCTCGGGTTAACCGCCATATAGATATTTTGGCGCTCTGCGATCGCCGCATTCAGCGCCGCATCGAATTCATCGCTCTCATCAAAGCGCATATAATGGAATTCACTTCCGTGCTTAAACCGCTCTTCGATCTGGCTCTCATCCGGATCGGAAAAATCGAGATACAGCGTCGGCAAACCGTTCGCGATGACAAACTCGCGGATCTTGTTGGCCAGATGGGTTTTCCCTGAATTCGGCTCGGCCAGAATGAGGGTATTTTCCGTCAATACCCGGTCTTGGAGTTCGAGGGTGGCGATAGAGCTTTTAAATTGTCCGATTTTTCGTTTCATTGTAGTGGTCCATTCATGCTAATAAACTGTAGCGATAAGTATAACCAATGCAACTCGATTTAAAGCTAAGACCGATACTTAACAATGTTTTTTTTCTTCACCCATCCATTTTCTTTGTCTCTCAAGGAGTATCATATCTCAAAGCCATATTGCTGCATCCGTATCCGTTCCCGCCGTTACACGCTTGCGTGTAGAGTGTGGCTGCTCTGTATTTGTCCTGTCCCACACCGTTACCCTCTTCGTACCGTTTTCCGAGGATAAAACACCCTTCGGCATCACCGCCGTCACATCTTTTTTTCAATTGTTCCGTATCTTCTTTGTCATATTTTTTTGTACCGTCATACCCCTCCGCAAAACAAAACGAACCGGTTCCGACCACCATTAACATCAAGACGACACTGAGCGACTTTTTCATAATCCAACACCTTTTTTTATTGATATGTATCTAAAACAACATCCGCGACTGATCCATCACAGAGTACTCCACTAAAAATGTATCGTTTGTTTAGCTGTTCTTTTTAAGGGCGCTCCTCTGGTCAGATTTGGCAGAAACGATACTGACCGAGCAGGTCATCCCCGCAGAGAGAAACAGCCCCTTTGGCACTTCGTCGATATGGATACGGACGGGAATCCGCTGCGCCAACCGGACCCAGGTGAAGATCGGATTGACATTCGCCAAAAGGCGTCCGTCCGTCGTATTGTCACGGTCGGAGATCCCTCTGGCGATGCTTTCCACATGCCCTTTGACGATGTATTTGGTCCCCAGCATCTTCATTTGGGCTTTGTCTCCGACATGGATCGAAGAGAGTTTATGCTCTTCAAAATAGCCGTACACCCAGAATGAGCCGCCCGTGATCAGTGCCATCCGTTTCTCTCCCGCCTGTATGTAATCGCCTTTGCGGAACAGAAGGTTCGAAATCCAGCCATCCGTCGGGGCGCGCACGGCCGAGCGCTCCAAATCGAGTTTTGCGGTTTCCACCTGCGTCAATGCCTCTTCATATCTGGCCCGTGCGATTTGGGCATCATAAAGGGCATCGTCTCGATTCTCAGCCGAAACGGTCTCAAAATCCGCGGCATTGCGTCGTGCGGATTGCTTCTTTTTCATCTCGTATTCGGCTTTGCGGGTCATGGCAACGGCTTGCGCTTCACGCAAAGCGTGGTGAAAACGGACCTCATCGATTTGAAACAAGATATCGCCGCGATGGACTTCCTGATTGTCTTTGACCCGGATATCACTCACCAGGCCGCCGACATCGGGTGCGATCATGACGACATCGGCGCGGACACGGCCGTCCCGTGTCCATGGACTGTTCATATAGTTATCCCACAGCATCAGACCCAGAAACAGAGCGAGGGAAACGACCGAAAACGTAATGGCAAAACGGATCAGCTTTGTCCATTTGTTATTGTTCTTCATCTTTCATCCTTAACGATAAATTAGTAAACACGGAATGCTAAACAAGCAAACAAATACCGCCGTACGAAAAAGACCGGGGTGCCAGACGTGTTGGTAGACGCCCCCGTCCGACATCACCCGGTCCAGTAAGATCTGAACCACGGCAGTCACGACGAAAATAGGGAGCAGTGTCGGCATCTGAATACCGAAAAGCGTTATATCGAGCGGCATGAGTCCTCCCTGTTAAGCGGAAATGTCTCTGAATTAAGCAAAACGGTACGTATGAGGTCAAGTTCGACGATGAGCATCTTGATCCGTTGCATCTGCCCTTTTTCTTTCGGCATTACGGCTGAATGGAGTCCGTTAATGGTGTCCCCTAACGTCGTGAGCACTCTCTCCCGTCCCGATTGCGATGGAGCCTCGAAATAGCCTTTGATCGCATCCAATGAGGTATCGATGCTTGAATGATAATAGTGGGGGTAAATCCGCTTGAGGCTCCTGCGGATTGCTAAAATGGAACGTCCGATCTCCAAGGTAGTGAGGAGCCATTCAAACACGAGACGGCTGGAGCGCATATTCAGCCTCCCCTGTGTCGAAAACTGCTGAACCAAATCACGCCCCGTACTCTCCAACGCACTCCGTTCGACATTCAGTGCCCCGCTGCACAGACTCACGATTTGACGGCGCAAACTCTTCGCTACCCTCTGCTGCGTCAGAGAACACGACCAAAAGTTGACCAGCAGATAGGCGAGACCGCCGAAAACGATTCCGATCAATGCGGCCAGCGAACTCTCCAGATATTTCGTCGGATCGATTTTGTAATACGGGTCAAGTGCGCATTGGGTCATAAACATGAAAACGAACCCGAACGAAAAAATGGCCAGTTTCGGTCGCGTCGTCATCCATCCGACATAGGCCAAAACCGGTGAAAGGAGCAGGCTGAGGGTCAAAAGATCGGATGTGTACTGTGGTATGAGATAAAAATCGTACACAGCGGCGATTACGAGCGCGATTACGGCCCCTTTGAAAAAGTCTTTGACCCCATCAAGCGGATTGGGCATCGTCCCCAACAACAGTCCGATGACGACAGCCATCGTGATCGTCACCGTTGCGTAAGGCCATGCGGTCCAAATCCAAAACATCATCGTAATCAACAGCACACCGCTTCCGCGCAGGGCGGCAAGCGCAACGAGTACATTATCAGTGTGGGTCGAAAACCGCACTCCCCGGCTGAGTTCACGAGAAGCATCCCCCGACAAACGATGCCTAAGGAGGGAGAGATAGGTGACGCAGTGGCTGTGCAGCTCGATCAAAAGACGGACAATCAGGTAGGCTGCCGACGTAAATTCATCTTCCCCTTCTACACTGGCCGATTCTTTGAGCCGTTCGTGCTCGGATTCCAAACGCGCTTGGGTCGTATTTTTTAGCTCGAACAGTTCTCCGATCACCCGGTTCATATCGCCCGGTGTCAGCAATGTGTCAGGTAGTGTTTTCAAAACCGATGCGACAGGAGCATAAAGGTGTATCAAGGCATTCAGCACCTCTGTCCGCTCACGTTTTTTGATCGCCGATACGGCGCTTTTCAGCGAGTGAAATGTCGTAGAAAGATTCATATACTCGTGGTTAAGATGCTGATAGTGCTGCCGCTCTTTCCGGTCCGCTCCGCTCTCAAAACTGCTGTTAATCCGAACCGCATTCAGACCGACGACACCGCTTGAGAATCGGTTCAGGGCCGGATTGGATTCATCAAAGGCCTCAAACACCGACTCCGGATCGGACAAGGTAGAGAGAATGTTTCGAAACCGTTCCTGCTCGCTTGTGATCAACGAGTCGGAGAGACGTCGCGGGAAAATGATATCGCTCACCAGCGTCGCACACATGATCCCGATGACAACTTCCGAAAAACGCGATACGGCAATGTCAAAAACCTCCAGCGGCGTTTCGATGACGGGGAGCGCCACAATGCACAGCGTGTATCCGGCCAGAACAAACCCGTAGAATTGGAAATTGCGGTATTTTAATCCCGCTGCGGTGGACAAGCCTATCCATAGGGCGAAAAAAGCGATAAACCAAACCGGATCCTGCGCAAACGTCCCCATCAGCAGCAGCGACATTCCGACCCCCGCAATCGTCCCCAAAACGCGGTAATAACTTTTGGAAAATACCAGTCCGCTCTGGGGCTGCATCACGATAAATACCGTAAAAATAGCCGTTCGCGGGTCAGCCATGTTTAATGTCATCGCAACCCATAGAGCAAGCAGCGCGGCGATGGTCGCTTTCGCCATATAGATGAGCACGGGAGCATCGACGGTGCGCCATTCGGCCAGCGCACGCTGCCACGGCAAAAGTTTAAACGAGGCGGAAAGGACGTTAGAGGCTCTCATTTTTATCCTCTTTGTCGCTGTATCCGCCCCCCAACGCTTTAATCAGATCAACCTGGATCAACGCGTGTGTTTCGTTCAGTGAGTGCGCTTCCAATTCCCCCTCTAACGCCATCTTTTTGGCCGAAAGATAAGGAAGCTTGTTGCTCAGCCCCAAGAAGAATTTTTTACGGGCGATTGTCTCATTCGCTTTTTTAGCGTTGATATCCTCATGGTGAAACGCTATCTGCGACTGAACCAGCTTTGATTGTTTAAGCAAGACGACGACTTCGTTCGCCGCATTGATCACCGCCCGGTTGTACTCATACGCGCTGCTGTTGTAATCGCTCACACTGTTTTGCAGATTGGCGTTTCTCTCCCCCCAGTCCAGCAGCGGAAGCGACAGGGAAATTCCGGCAGACGGGGAGTACGAAGAGCGGTCCAAAAGCTTTGCCCAGCTAAACGACGTAAACCCGATAAGCCCCGAGAGGCTGATGTTGGGATAAAACGCAGCTTTTCTCTGCTCAATCGTATGACGTTTGCTCAACACCGTGTATTTTGCGATAGCGACGTCGGGACGGTGGGCGAGTAGGTCTAGCATGATCTCTTTGGGCAAAGGGGGGCTAAAACCGTTGCGGATATGCGGAACCGTCATCCGTTCGGTGTACGAGGGGAGAAACCCTGCCAATACGCACAGAGTCTCTTTTTTCCCCTCGATAGTGCGTTTGAGTTGTGCTGCTTGTTGTGCTATTTGCGAATTGGCGCTCTTTTTCGTATTGATCTCGACACCATCGATCAGTCCCAGCCGGTACTGTTTTTCGACGATAGCGAGCTCTTCGCGGTTTATTTGTTCCAATGCGCTTAACACGGCAAGTTTTTGCTCGTCATAGTTCCAAGAGAGATAGGTCGCACAGATAGCGCTTGAGAGTGCCACTTTGGCAGCTTCTAGGGATGCTCTTTGCGCCAAAGCGCCGTTTTTTGCCGCAAGAATGCGCGAGCTCCGTTCGTTCCAAAAGTCAAAATCGTAATCCAGCGTCAATGCCGGCTGATATTGGGTATTCGTACTCCCCCCCAGCGGTTCGGGGAAAATGTGATTGGCACTGAAACGCTCCCGGATCAGGCTCGCATTGGCGGATATTTGGGGCAGATTACGCGATTGGACCGATTGGATGATCGCATTGGCCTGAGCGTATCGCGCTTCGACGCTTTTGAGGGAGGGGGCTTCAAAGAGCCCCTTTTCGACGATAGTGTTTAATTGCGGATCGCCGTATCCTCTCCACCAGTCGGCTACGAGATGGGCATCTTTATCGCCGAAGAGATCGAGATTTTTTTCGAGATCGCCGCGAATTGCAGCATCGGGAATCGTGACGGCTTTGTCGGTTTTCGGTACGCATCCTACAAGGAGCAACGCCGGCAGCAGAGTGAGCAGAAGCCTTTTGTATCTCATTATTTTGTACTTTTTAGATTCTCATAGATGAGTTGCAGCACTTTTGCAAGTTCCGTTTTTTGTTCACTGCTCACCCCTTGGAGCGCTTTTTCCATCACGTCCTCCCCCATCTGGATCAGGGACTCTTTGAGTTTTCTCCCCTCGGGGGTAATCGTGACGAGATAGGCCCGGCGGTCATTCTCTTTCTGTACCCGTTTGACCAGCCCTTTTAACTCCAGTTTATCAAGCATCAGCGTCAGATTGGACTGCTCGAAATAGGTATCCTGCGCCAGCTCCTTTTGGGTCAGACCGTCTTTTTCGCACAGACGGATCAAAATAACGCGGTGGGCATACGAAAGAGCGTACGATTTAAGCTCTTTTTCGAATTCGTTTTTGAGGACATTTCGTGCTTTGGCTATGAGGAAACCTATCGACTTATCGGATTCGAAACTCATGACAACCCCTTAAATAATTTTCGGGATTGTAGAGCAGGAGAGCTTAAATAGTTATTATGATAACTATTATGTGGATAACTATATTCTCAAAATTCAGTATGGGGCGATAAACAGGGAGTCGTTCGTCCTAATTGCAGGGGGAAAAGGGGAATTTGGCGGTTTTTGAAGAATTTTACGAGAAGGTATCCCTTTTATGAGGGATTTCTATTGATTTTTAAGGATTGAATTTGTACTCTTACGCTTTCAAAACATTGGGGTATCGCCAAGCGGTAAGGCAACTGGTTTTGGTCCAGTCATTCGGGGGTTCGAATCCCTCTTCCCCATCCACTAATCTGCTATTTAACAATCATGCCGCTATCTTGTCACCAAATCCGAACTCCACCCGAAAATCGGTCGCCTGCACTTTTGGGATCACCGCATTTTTATCTTTTTCCAACACGACGATTCCGTAACGCTCCAGTGTTTTGAGGGTACGGGAGAGATTCGATTTCTTTCTACCCGTCATCGCTTCGAGTTCAGTCAACGACTGCGGATTTTTTTCGGCGATGGTTTTTAACAGCTCTTGATTTTCATTGCTGAGAACCTGCGCAAGTGATTTGATCGATTCAAACCATACTTTCGGCTCATCCGCTTTGGGTTTATACTCCCCTTTTGCGATAGAAATAGTACGTTTGATATAATCGGCTTTACTCAAAATTCCAATGTTTAATGTTTTAGACGGCATATTTTTCCTTCAAAAAATAATATTCAAACTCTCCATATTCGCATTTATCCATTTTTTAGTACTTCTTCTATAGCTCTATGCAAGTCTTTATCTGTTAATTCTCTAAATTCAACAGACAAAGTATGCATACTAAATGACTTCTCAAATTCATTAAAAAAATCTCTAATATCAAGTGCAAATTCTTTTCTATTTTCACAGCCATTGCCCTCCGTGATCTTCACCGATTTTTGTAAGTACAAAATTTTCATTCTCCCGCTGAATAAATCCGGCAGTTAAAAGGAGATCATCAAGAGCGTGTTTTGTAAGGGATAGTTTCTTGGAGAGTTGGCTGGCGGATATGAGCTTGGTTTAAGACATCAATTTTCTCATTATCCTGTTTTATTTTGTAGAAGCAGAATAGCTAAAAAATTATCAAAAAGCAAATTATGTTTAGGGGGCCAAGGGGCGTAAACCCCTTGGCTATACTCAATTGAGCATAGGTGCGAAAAGGCACACAAGTAGTAGTGCTAGTACATACTTATCCATAAAGACCCCCTTCATTCGTTTTTTGGAGGGCAAAAAAAAAGGCCGAGGGGTAATTAATCCCTCGACCTATTGCCGCTCCATCAAACGAATGAAAAGTCGTACTAGCGAAAAAATTATAGCATAGTTTTTGATAATTAAAAAACTTACCCTTTGACTTTCGCTTCGATGGTAGCAACGATGCTTGGGTCTTCGAGAGTCGAGATATCCTGCGTGATCGCTTCGCCTTTGGCGATTGAGCGGAGGATGCGACGCATGATTTTTCCCGAACGGGTTTTCGGCAATCCCGGAACGAAAACGATATCGTCACAGATCGCGATGTTACCGATCTCTTTCATGATCACTTTGTTGATCTCTTTGACCATCTCCATCTCTTCACCGACGGTGTCGTCGCTTTTGAGGACGATGTAGGCGAAGATCCCCTCCCCTTTGAGTTCGTGCGGTTTGCCGACGACAGCGACTTCAGCGACATTCGGGTGCTTTTTACAGGCTGCTTCAACTTCGGCAGTTCCCATACGGTGACCGGAGACGTTGATGACGTCGTCGGTACGTCCCGTGATCGTGATGTATCCCTCTTCGTCGTAGATCGCACCGTCTCCGGTGAAGTATACCGGCTGACCCTCTTTTTTGACATCCCCGAAATACGATTTCACGAAACGTTCCGGATCACCCCAGATGCCGCGGATCATTGACGGCCACGGACGGGTTACACACATGTATCCCCCCTCCCCTGCCGGTACTTTTTCACCCGTTTGCGGATCGAGGATCTCCGCCATGATACCCGGTAGCGGGAAAGTCGCGCAGGCTGGCTTGATCGGAGTCGCACCCGGCAATGGAGAGACGATATGCCCCCCCGTCTCGGTTTGCCAGTAGGTATCGACGATCGCGCATTTGCTTCCTCCGACCGCTTCGTAGTACCACTTCCATGCCGGAGGGTCGATCGGTTCACCGACCGTTCCGAGGACTTTCAGGCTGCTGAGATCGTATTTGGCCGGTTCCTCTTCACCCATTTTGTGCAATACGCGAATCGCGGTCGGAGCGGTATAAAACTGGTTGATTTTGTACTCTTCGACCATTTTCCACGGACGCCCCGCATCCGGATAGGTCGGTACCCCTTCAAACATGACCGTCGTCGCACCCATCGCAAGCGGTCCGTAAACGATATAGGTGTGTCCGGTAATCCAGCCAACGTCTGCCGTACACCAGTAGGTGTCGTTTTCTTTGACGTCGAATACCCATTCCATCGTCATTTGCGCCCAAAGGATGTATCCCGCGCAGTTGTGCTGAACCCCTTTGGGTTTTCCGGTAGAGCCTGAGGTGTAGAGGAGGAACAATGGATCTTCCGCATCCATCTCTTCGGCTTCGCAGATGCTTGACTGGCTTTTGATGAGTTCGTTGTACGAATAGTCGCGTCCCGCTACCCAGTTGACATCTTCGCCGTTTCGCTCGACCACAAGCACTTTTTCCACCGGTGATTTCTCATCGATCGCTTGGTCAACGACCGGTTTGAGCATATACGGTTTGTCTTTACGGAAAGCACCGTCTGCCGTGATCACCAATTTCGCTTCCGCATCTTCGATACGGTCTTTCAATGCTTCGGATGAGAATCCGCCGAATACGATCGAGTGGATCGCACCGATACGGGCACATGCGAGCATCGCGTATGCCGCTTCCGGGATCATCGGCATATAGATAACGACGCGGTCCCCTTTTTTGACATGGAACTCGTTTTTGAGGAGGTTTGCAAATTTATTGACGTTGTAATAGAGTTCAAGATAGGTGATGATTTGTTTATCGCCACGGTCCCCTTCGAAGATGATCGCCGCTTTGTTTTTACGGGAAGTGAGGTGACGGTCGATACATTGGTGCGCTACATTGAGTTTTCCGTTCACGAACCATTGGTAAAACGGCGCGTTGCTCTCATCAAGCACTTGGGTATAGGGTTGGAACCAATCGATTTTTTCGTTGGCGAAATGTCCCCAGAACCCCTCATAATCTTCGTGTGCCCATGTTTGCAAATCATGGTATTCACACATATTTTTAATACGCGCATTTTTTGCGAACTCTCGGTTCGGGTGAAAAGTAGGTTTTACAGTATCGCTCATAGCTATTACTCCTGGTGTTTAGTTTAATTTTGCTATATGTTTTAGTTTAATGTAGACCATTGCAGTCATGATCGCGTCATTAAGCGCGTTGTGCTGACCCATCCTCGGAATATTCAAGTCTCGGAGGATTGTATCAAAGCGTAAATCAATATTTCCTTGCGGAATCAAGGCAATCTTTTTATCAAAATAGAGCCCTGAGACCTCGATTTGTTTATTAGGGAGAGTGATCCCTAGCCACGGCTTGATAAGGCGGTTTATCATAGCCACGTCAAACTCCAAATAATAGCCCACCAACGGGCGATTTCCGATAAATTCTAAAAACTTTTTTACCCCCTCTAACGGCTCTATCGCGTGTTCCAGATCACACGGTCGGATATGGTGAATTTTGATACTTTCGATACTGATCTCATTTGAGGGTTTCAAAAAAATTTCGAAACTCCGCGAGGTCAGGATTTTATCCCCTTTGACAATGACCGCTCCGATGCTCAAAACGGCATCTTTTTTTGTATTTAATCCCGTCGTTTCGGTATCAAACACCACCGCCTCGTCTCCGGTATAGGGTTCGAACAATGAAGCATAGTGCTCATCGTTCAATCCTCTTCGGTTCCACCCGCGCAGCAGTGATCCGAACATTACACGACCATTCCCAAATGAAAATGATAGGTGAGGAATTTTTTGAACGTATTGACGATCTTAAAGGCATCTTTTAGCAAATCACGGTCGGCTTTACTAAACAGTTTCGGATTGACGTAGTTTTGCTCCTCACCCAGATGCTGCTGTGAAAGCATCGAACGCAGCCGTATCCCAAGGAGGGTGTCGTACGCTTCGATCAGCTCGCTCGCAAACCGTTTGTCAAACAACCCGGCATTGTTGAGCTCTTTGATCCGCTCGGTCGTATTCGTGCATCCGATTTTATGTTCCAGCGCCAGGATACGGATACCGTGGACGATCGCGAAGATCCCCCCTTTTTTAATGTCAAGTTCGCTTTCATGCTCGGCACGTCCGAGAACAAAACCGGAAAAAAGGGTTAAAGGGGTCTCAAACGAAAGTGCCGCTTTTGCCAGATGGGCCAGCACATCGCTGCGCCCTTCGAAATGGTCACGGATATACTCTCTGCAGGCGATCAACAGACTCTCATCCCCTGCCACGCACGCGGCGTCCAGAAAAATCGAGAGGGAACGGAGGGCATCTTCGTTTAATGTCTCCACCCACTGCGAGATCATCCCTTGATACCCCGAAACGCTTCGGCGCCAGTACGGATTGCTCACCATGACGTTGCCGTTGCATTTGGGAAATCCCAGCCGTATCAAATATTCGTTAAAACGGATCATATGCGGCTCAAATTCAGCCTCATCCTCGCCGTCGCGAATGATCAAGGCGTTATCCTGATCCGTGCGCAATACCTGTTCTCCGCGCCCCTCCGATCCCATCACGATCAAGGCACATCGGTTTTGCAGGTTCTTGGGAACCACCATCTCGAATACTTTTCGATACACCTTGGCATTGAGTTCGCTGACCAGTTTGGAGATATAGCGGACCCGCACCCCTTTGGAGGTCAACGAGCGGACCAGATACGTCAACGAGCGCTGCATATTTTCAAGCTCTTCGATAGTGGATGCACGGTCGATCGAGGCGACGATCAAATGGGTATGATTCGCAAAATGGCTCAATAAATCGAGCTGTTCCAAAATACCGACGATCTTCTCCCCTTCGACGACCACTAGGCGCATAAACCCGTGTTTTGTAAAAAGGAGCAATGCATTGAACAAAAAATCGCTCCGCTCGATCGTTATTAGGCCGTACGTTGCGATCTCGCCGATCGGGTCATCGGTACTTTTACCGACCAGCAAGACCCGCTCGCGTAAATTGCTGTCGGTTACGATCCCCATACGACCCCCCTCCTTGACCAGCATCACTTTGGCATTTTTCTCCATCATCGCTTTAAGGGACTCTCTGATGGAATCAGAAGCGTTCACGATACACGGAGTATGCAGGTAAATCTCATCTACGCGCGAAACCATAAAAGGGGTCAACTCGTTTTGGTGCTGCCGCTCTTTGAGCTTTTGATGTTTCGTGATGAAATCTTGCATAAAGTAGTTTTGAAAGGGCTCGACGTCTTGAAGAAGATTCAGAAAAGATTCTTTGGGGAGGCAGTAACAGATCAGATCTTCGGCGACACTAAAGGTGCTTTGGGTATTTCCGTATATCAGGGAGTTTGCGTCAAAGCTGTCGCGCTCCCCATACACATTTTGGAGTTCTCCCTCAATCGTCTCGTTGACGATCCCTTTGATGATGATGTAGAGTGATTCCGCCCGAACCCTCGGAGCAATCAAAACCGTCTCCTTGGGATAATAAGCGATGTCCATCTGGGTCATCAGTTTTTCGATCATCCTCTCGCCGAGCAGGTCGAAAGGATGGATCGACATCAATAGCGCTTTTTGGTCAAAAAGACTCAAGTTGTGCTCCTAAAAATCATTATTTGAACGTGGCAGGAGCAAAGCCCCTCCCCCTACGCTAGCCGCTATGGCACTAAAGCTTGCCTCTTTCGAGGCAGATTTTAGTAACCGGGCTTTTGTTAATGTTCTACAGCACCTTCCGCGCCGATACCGGTTTGGCTTCGGATGAACTGTGCTTCATACGCTTCTTTCTCTTTTTCAGAGCTTTCACTAGAATCGGTAACCGAGAAGAACCAGATTCCGATAAACGCTGCACTTACAGAAAAGAGGGCCGGATATTTGTAAGGGAAAATCGCTTCGGCGTTACCCATAACGTCTACCCACACGGTCGGTCCCAAGATTACAAGAACCGCTGCCGTCAACAGTCCCAAAGATCCGCCGAACAATGCACCGCGGGTCGTGAGTTTAGACCAATACATAGAGAGGAACAAAATCGGGAAGTTCGCACTCGCCGCAATCGCAAACGCCAATCCGACCATGAACGCAATGTTTTGATCTTCGAAGATGATACCGAGAATAATCGCTACGATACCTAATACTACCGTTGCGATTTTAGAAACTTTCATCTCCATCAAACCGTCGGTTTTCCCTTTTTTAATCACACTGGCATACAGGTCATGCGAAATCGCGGAAGCACCGGCAAGTGTGAGGCCGGAAACAACCGCAAGGATCGTTGCAAATGCTACCGCCGAGATAAATCCGAGGAAGAAGTCGCCGCCCACTGCATGAGAGAGGTGAATCGCCGCCATATTATCCCCACCGAGGATCGGATAGCCGCCGTCAATTGCCTGTTTCGCCATATCGAGATATTGCGGGTTTTGAAATACCATAACGATCGCACCGAAACCGATGATAAACGTCAGGATATAGAAATACCCGATAAACCCTGTTGCATAGAAAACCGATTTGCGTGCCTCTTTCGCATCGCTGACGGTAAAAAAGCGCATAAGGATATGCGGAAGACCCGCCGTACCGAACATCAACGCGATCCCCAACGAGATCGCCGAAATCGGATCACTCACCAATTTGCCCGGTGCCATGATGGAAATATCTTTTACCTGGACCGCTGCAGTAAATAATGATTCAAAATTGAAGTTATAGTGTGCCATAACCGCAATCGCCATAAACGTCGCACCCGAAAGGAGCAAGAACGCTTTAATGATCTGTACCCATGTCGTTGCGAGCATCCCCCCGAATGTGACATAAAGGATCATCAACACACCGACCAGAATAACCGCTACCTCATAATCGAGACCGAAAAGGAGTTGAATCAATTTTCCCGCTCCGACCATTTGTGCGATCAGATACAAAATTACCGTAGTAATTGAACCGAACGCCGCCAATGTACGGATAGGCGTTTGGCGCAAACGGTACGATGCGACGTCCGCAAAGGTATATTTGCCGAGGTTACGGAGCTGTTCCGCCACCATAAACAAGATAATCGGCCAGCCGACCAAAAACCCGATGGAATAAATCAACCCGTCATACCCTTTGGCATAAACGAGTGCCGAAATACCCAAAAACGAAGCAGCCGACATATAGTCTCCCGCAATCGCCATACCGTTTTGAAAACCGGTAATACCGCCGCCGGCAGTGTAGAAATCTTTTGCCGTTTTGGTCCGTTTTGCCGCCCAATAGGTGATCCCGAGGGTTGCTCCGACGAAGATGATGAACATCATGATTGCCGACATGTTCAGCGGTTGTTTCTCTACCGCACCGCTAAGGGCTTCTCCTGCATACGCAGCGGCGGAAAATAAAAGTACGGATAGCGCTTTCATCACTCTCCCTTTGCTTTGGCTTTGATTTTAGCGGTCAGATCATCAAACTCGCCGTTCGCACGACGGACATAAATACCCGTCAAAACGAATGCGCTGACAATTACACCGACGCCGATAGGAATTCCGATCGTCGTCACCGAACCGCTTGAGAGCGGCATTCCTAAAATCGACGGATCAAATGCGATCGTCAAGACAAATCCGAAATAAATAACAAGCATTACGACCGTCAATGTCCATGCGAACTTGCTCCGTTCACGGGTGAGCTGAATAAAATCAGGATCGTTTTTGATTGCGTCAACCATCTCTTGTTTCATAAGTAGACCTCCTTTAAAAGTTATAGTTTGCGATTAAGCGGTATTCATCACGGTCACTGCCCGGTGAATAATCTCTTTGGAAGTTTCCACGGAAACGAAGCTGAAGATTCTTAACCGCCTGAGGACCGTAAATGATGTCAAATCCAGATTCAGCGGCTGTCCACGCTCTATTCGCAGAATAGCCGTTTAGTTCGTCCATGCTGAACGCTACATGATAAATACCGGTATTGAGGTTGATCCCCATCTCTTTCCAGTCATAGTTTCCGGCAATTTTCCATGTGTCGGTTCCCGCCATAAACTGGTGACGCGACACCATCGCTTGGGTATATGCCGGCATACCGCCCCACGGTGTGATCGTTCCGCCGTTGATTGCGGCTGCGGAATCCTTACTGTTGTGTGAAACCGCTCCGTAGAGATCAAAATTGGCAACTTTAACCCCTGCTTTTGCCCCGACAAAATCACTGTTGACTTTAGTCGCATAGCTGCTGCCGACATCATCTTCTTTGATGTATTGTGCTGCGACGTACGGTGCTACACCGCCACCCATAGACCAGCCGTAATTGGCTTCAGCATACACGGCATTGAGGATATCATACGCATAGTAATCCCATAATTGGAGTTTTAGACCGGGGATCCCTGAATATACGGCTGCAGCAACACTCACGCCCTTAGTGTCATGCCCGATCGCATACATTCCCATATTGGTGAAGTTTCCGACATAATTGGTTGCATTTGCGACACCGCTGTAACCTGATGTCAGTGCAAGCACATCTCCGGTTCCGCTTGTATAGTTATAGGCATTGGCAAACGTTCCCGCTGCGAACTGGGTCACATGCGCCGCAATAAAAGTCGTATCTTTGACATCGGTATTGGTAAGGACATACGCTTCAAAAAGGTTGGGAAGCATACGTACGTCATCCGATCCGGCAAGAGGGGTATCGAGCTTTTGACGCCCCGCTTTAAATGACGTATTGCCGTATTTATACTGCAGATACGCTTCACCGAGATAGGTTTCATTATCTCCGTTTGGTCCGAAAAGAGTTATATCATTTTCTCCGGATACCGCACTTTTGTGATCCAACTTGTTTGTCGTATAAAACGCTGCTCCGGCATTAAACCCATAGAAGGAGTCCGTTTCGTATTTAAGATATCCACCTGCTGCCGCACCGTCGCGATTCACGCCGGGCTTGTAATCCCGGTCAATGTAAAAAGCACGGATCTGCCCGCTTGCTTTTCCTTCTTTAAAAGCTCCTGCCAAATCATCGGCCGCTGTCGCGCTCAATACGAATACTGACGCTAAGAGTGAAAGACGTACCGTATGCCTCATTCTTGCTCCTTTAAGTTTTAACACTGTCATTATGAAAACAAATCGTAGCATGAACGTAGCAATTAACGAATTAGAAAAAATTATTATATAAAATTAAAATTCAAAAGGAGAGTGTGTATCGAAACGTAACACTAGTATGCGCGGGGAATATCGATCATGTACCCTAACGCGCGAATGTTTTGGATGTAATCCTCTTTGAGGCTTTTTTTCAGACGGCTCACTTCCGCCCTTATCGTCGCATTATCGACGTATTCGTCATCCCATATATAGGTCCGGAACTGATCAAAATCGACCACTCTTCCCCGATTGCGTGCCAACAGATCGATGATCTGAAGCTGCCGTTTTGAGAGGGGCTGTGTTACGTTATCACACAGCAAAGTCGACGTCGACGCATCGTATGCGTAACTCTTTGAGAGACGGACATGACTGAGGGGTATCGTACAATTTTGCATCACTTTATCGATGCGCAGCGAGAGTTCTTTGAGATGAAACGGTTTTTTCAGATAGTCGTAACACCCCAGATCGTACGCCCGGCTAATCCCCTCAATATCAACGAGTGCACTGATATAGATGGTAGGGGGACGGATTTTCAGCAGATGCAGCTGCTCGAGCAGATCCAGACCGTCGATCCCGGGGACATTGATGTCAAGGATCAGCAGATCGAAACTCCCTGATTTTACCTGAGCCAACGCATCGTTTCCGTCATAGCACGTAATGACATGATGCCCCGAAGCGAGCAGATACTCTGCAATGGCTTCACTGAGCATCCGTTCATCTTCAAGCAGGAGAATTTTCACGCGGCCCCTTTTGAAAGCGATATTCGAAACGAGTCACCTCATCTTCAGAGATAATCGTAATCTCCACACCGTCTTCATCGCAAATCGATTTGACCAGACTAAGCCCCAATCCGAATCCGTCTGTTTTTTTGCGTTCACGATAGTATGCCTCAAAAATCTTTTCGGCATCATGAATTTTCTGCGAACGGCTCTCCACCCAGAAACGGCACTCTTCGATCGTACAGAGGACCCCGACCCGAATCTCCTCGCCGCTTTTTGTATATTTGATCGCATTAGTGAGGTTGTTGTCGATCACCCGCTGCAGTTTGGTCTCATTAAACTCTATCCATGCCGGAAATTCGGGTTTTGAATAGTTAAAGGACAGGTTTGAGAACAGGGCCACCTCATCAAAAAACTCAAGCCTTTTTTCGACATATTCTCCCAGATCTATCGTCCGTTTGGGGTATTCGATTTGATCTTTTTTGACCAGATAGCTCAAATCGTCGTAGATGCTGAAGATATTTTTGACGGCCGCCTCTATCTTGGCCAGATAGCGGTTGCGCCCCTCGTTCATATTGAACAGCTCTATGTTTGCCATGATGACCGAGAGAGGGGTGTGTGTCTCATGGATAGCGTAGCGGATAAACTGTTTATGCGATTCGAGCAGCCCCTGTGAGAATTTCTGTTCCTCCTCAAGGGCGGTATTTTTACGCTGTAACGCCTGGGTTTTAAGGATCACCCTCTCTTCCAAACTTGCATTGAGCTGCTGAAGAGAGTGCTTTTGGTTCTCCAGAGTCATGGCCATCTCATTGGCGTACCCCGCCATCTTTTTAAACTCGTTAAAATAGAGGTCGTCTTGTAAAATCGGTTCCGCTTTTTCATGCGCCGATTCAAAAAATTTCATAAACCGTTCCATATCACGGGCGATCATACTATTGACAATTTTTGAGATGCCGACGATAAAGCCGAACAAAATCAGCGCCAGCGTTGAAATCTCAAGAACGATTTTAATCAAACGCCCTTTGATGGCACTGTGGCTTAATACATTAGATTGCGTCATATTGGCATCATTCGAAACCAATACCTCCAGATGAACCGTTTTTTCAAACCCTTTGTATTCGTCATATATCAATAATGAGGAGAAAATGACCGTAAAAAAAAGGATAAACACAATCGTATAAAAGTTAACCTGATTCAGACTGATTTGAGACCATCTGCGACTAAACCAATCTCCCATCCCAAACCTGCTTTGTTAAATTTAATAGAGGGCATTATAACAAGTTCATCCCTCCCTCTTTAAGATAAAACCACTATAATTGCAAAAATTTCTCAAAGGATATTACGTATGTTCGGACGTAAAGAACTTAAAACTTATACAGTCACTCCCGAAGAGATGGCAAGTTATCAGTGGGCTAAAATGACGACGGCGAAAGGGGTTATGTGGATTAAACTCTACAATGACGAAACTCCCAATACCGTAGCCAACTTTGCCGCATTGGTTAATGACGGCTACTACAACGGCCTGAACTTTCACCGTGTCATCCCGGGTTTCATGGCTCAGGGCGGATGTCCTCACGGCACAGGTACCGGCGGTCCGGGTTGGGCGATTCCGTGTGAAACGTCACTCAATAAACACCGCCATGTAAAAGGTTCTCTCTCTATGGCGCACGCTGGACCCAATACCGGCGGAAGCCAATTTTTCATCTGCTTCGTCAGCACTCCGCATCTTGACGGCGTTCACACCGTATTCGGCGGTATCGAAGCCGATGATGCGGAATCTATGGCAGTCCTTGATAGCATCCAGATGCGCGACACTATCGAAAAAGTCGAAATTCTGGCTTCTCGCGACTAATATGTTAGTCCACATCTGCTGCAGCGTCGATTCCCATTTTTTTATGGAGAAGCTGCAGCGAGAATACCCCGACGAAAAACTCGTCGGATTCTTCTATGACCCCAACATCCACCCCTACAGCGAATACCAATTACGTCTTTTAGACGTGGAACGCAGCTGCAAAAAACTGGGAATTGAGCTGATAGAAGGCGAATACGATTATGAAAACTGGATGGATGCCGTCCGCGGTTTAGAGAAAGAACCCGAAAAAGGGGCACGCTGCGAAGTGTGCTTTGACAAGCGTTTCGAAGTGAGTGCCCGCAAAGCGCTCGAACTGGGCGAAAAGTCGATGACCACTACCCTCCTCGTCAGCCCCCTCAAATCGCAAGAACAGCTCAAAAAAAGCGGCGATGCGTTCCACGCCTCCCACGGTGTCGAGTTCATCGCGTTTGATTACCGCAAAAACGGCGGGACCAACGATCAGGGCCGAGTGAGCCGCGAGCAGCAGCTCTACCGCCAGGATTACTGCGGCTGCATCTACGGCCTCACCATGCAGCGCGATCAACAGCACCGTCTGATGGACGAAATGTTCTCTCCGATTTCCCGCCAAATCCTCCCCGCCTCGATCGAAGAGCGTTTGGAACTCTATAAAAAGCGGATGGAGATAGAAGATGCCGCGCAACCCTACCGCATTGTCAAAGAGCGGTTTTTAAACTACCGTCTGATTCGCTCTTCGGTAAAAGTCGGCACACAGGCCATCCCCTCCTACCCCCTCTTCTATTCGACGATCAACCGTACGCAGGCACAGGGAAACATCGATTTTGAGATTGACGGACAGTTTTTTCTCAACCGCGAAGAGGTGCGCTTTATCACCCTCGATACCTTCAACACCCTCACCGCATCTGCATACAAGAGCACCAAAGAGCTGATGTTTCATCCCCCTGCGATTGAAACCGAAATCGCACTTCGTTCTCAGATTACGGGAAGCCCGTTTAATACCTCTGCAATCATCGTGGTCGATGAAATCCCCGCCGCTAAAATCACCCTCACGTTAGAGACAAAAATCTACGACGATACAAAAGAAAAACTCATTCGTCTTTAATTAGCCTGTTTTTGTTATAATCTTCGCACTAAAAACTAGGTATCTTTGCATGAGGAGCAGAAAAAATGACAAAAAATGATATTTTGCAGAAACTCTCTCAAGAAAAAGAATACCTCCAAAAAACCTATGAAGTGGATAAAATCGGGTTGTTTGGAAGCTATGCGAAAGATATGCAGACCCCCGATAGCGACATCGATATCTATGTTGAATTCAAACATAAAACATTCGATAATTTAACAGGCCTCTGGAACTATTTAGAAGAGTTGTATCACACCAAAATCGATTTGCTGCATAAACATAAAAGAAGCAAAGGGGCTATCTTCGAAAGTATCCAAAAAGAGGTCATTTATGGATAAAGCCACTACGGCTGAACTTTTGGACTTTATCCTTGAGAGCCTACGGTTAATCAAACGAAGATTTAGCGGTATTGCTTCGAGTGATGATTTTTTAGAGAACGATGAAGGGCTTGATAAACTTGATGCCATATCCATGCGGCTACAGTCCATCGGTGAAGCGTTGAAAAATTTGGATAAACGGCAAAACGAGCTTCTGCTCATGGCTGGCGACAAAGAGTATTGGAGCAAAATCATTCGGACAAGAGAGATTTTAACTCACCACTATATCAATATCGATGCAGAGACCATCTATATGATCTGTGACGAAAAATTAGAAGAGTTAGAGCAAAAAATTTTAAAACTTCAAGAATATGTGAAGATAGTATAACGCTCTATCTATGACTACATTCACAACGAGAACGTTGATAAGGAGGGAAAAATGAAATGTCTAATCAAGATTTAATTGAAATACATAAACAATTAGCAACAGGAGGCGTATTCTTTTTATGTTAGCATGTTCTTGAAATGATACTGAGAACATATGCCAAATAACTAAAATTATTCTCCATATTCCATCGTGCCGCCTACTTTTTAACCACCCTTAGCACATTCCTTGCACTATAATTTCTCATGGAAAACTTACTCTTATCAATCTTTTTGACCATTGCCATCGCCACGGTGCTCAACATCATCCTTAAACGGTTCGGCATCTCTCATATCCTAGGCTATATTGCCACCGGGACGATTATCAGCAATATTTTCGGCTTCAACGGGCTCGGAAACGATTCGCTGGAGCTGATCGGAGAATTCGGGATCGTCTTTTTGATGTTTACCATCGGGCTGGAACTGAGTCTGGAAAAAATCAAAAAGATGAAAGAGATTCTCCTCACCAACGGCCTGCTGCAGGTCGTATTGAGCGTCGTGGTGATCTTCTTGCTCTCTTATTTTCTTTTTCATCTCAATTTCAATACGTCGCTCATCATCTCTTTGGCTTTTTCGCTCTCATCCACCGCCATCGTCCTCACCTATCTTAAAGATTCAAAAGACATCCATACTCCGTACGGGCAAAAATCGATGGGTATCTTAATCTTCCAGGATTTAGCGGTTATCCCTATTTTATTACTCATTACCTTTTTGTCCAACGAGACCGCATCGATAGGGGAAATACTTTTAAAAACCGTCGTTTCAGCCGTTTTTGTCGTGGTGTTTATGTTTACGGTCGGAGAAAAAATCGTCAATGCCCTGTTGCAGTTTTCGGCCAAAACGGAGCTCGAAGAGCTCTTTTTGGGCTCTGTGTTCTCCATTCTCATCGGTGCTTCGCTGCTGGCACATACGATGGGGTTCACCTACTCGCTGGGAGCGTTTATCGCCGGGATGATCATCGCCGATACCCGCTATAACGTCAAAGTCGAATCCGACATCGCCAGCTACAAAGATCTCCTTCTGGGAGCTTTTTTCTTCGGTGTGGGAACCAAGATCGACATGCTCTACTTTTTGCAAAACATCCACATCATCACCTTTGTCTTCATCTTTGCCATGCTTTTTAAAGCGGTCGTCATCTTTGCCATCATACGGCGCAATTCCGATAAGAATACCTCGGCCAAAACGGCCCTCTCGCTTGCACAGATCGGGGAGTTTTCGTTTGCTATTTTTGCTTTGGCGGGTTCACAAAAGCTTATAACACAGGAGATGGCGAGCTTTTTGATACTCGTAAGCGTTATCTCCATGATTCTTACCCCGTTTATTATCGGAAATATTTACAAGCTCTCCTCCTATTTTGAAAAAGAGTTTTACGAATCGGACGTCATCACCCCCATCGAGAGAAAAGAGCACATTATCGTCGCCGGGTTTGCAATGCTCGGAAAAATCGTTGCCTCATCTTTGCAGGCCAAAGGGGCAAATTTTATCGTTATCTCCGATAACCTGAAGCATGTTTTGCATGCCAGAAAACTCGGTTACATGGCTTATTTCGGCCACTTGAACAAACTCCCCGTTTTGGAATCGTTGATGGTCAAGGAGGCAAAAGCGATTATCATAACGATGAGCAGCGAGCATAATCGACGCCTTATCAGCGAGGCGGTGCTTGGATATGACAAAGAGGCCAATATTATTGTAAAAATCGACAGTGCAGAGGAGCGCAAAAGCATGAGAGACCTTCCGGAATTGGAGTTTGTGGACGCCAGTTTTGAAGTCGGCAATCTGCTTGTGAACCATGCACTCAAAAATTAGTATCCAAAGAAACCAAGACAAACAAAACCTTCGGCGACCTCAAAGAAAAACTTATTACCATCAATTAACGATTTTTGCGGTAAAATAGGGGGATTTTTTACCCAAGGTGTTTATTAACATGATAGATGTAGTTCAAATTCAAAAAATTTTGCCTCACCGTTTTCCATTTCTCCTTGTAGATAGAGTTACCGGTCTTACCCCAAACGAGTCACTTATCGGTTATAAAAACGTCACGATCGGCGAACAGATTTTCGAAGGCCATTTTCCGGGTCACCCGATCTATCCGGGCGTTATGATTTTAGAAGGTATGGCACAAGCCGGCGGAATTCTCGCTTTTCAGAGCATGGACATGACCGAAGAAGAAGCGGCTAACAAAGTTGTCTATTTCATGAGCATCGACGGCGCAAAATTCCGTGCACCCGTCCGACCGGGCGACCGTCTTGAATACCGTATGAACGTGGTCAAGCATAAAGGCTCCATCTGGGTTCTAGAGGGGAAAGCATACGTAGATGGTACCCTCGTTTCCGAAGCAGAACTCAAAGCCATGATCGTTGACAAGTAAGCGAGAATGCATGAGTAAAATATCTCCACTTGCCCTTATCGAAGAGGGTGCCGTCATCGGCGAAGATGTTGAAATCGGACCGTTTTGTTTTATCTCCGGTAAGGCCAAAATCGGACGCGGGACAAAAATTGCCGCAAGTACCTGCATCTACGGCAACACCACGATCGGCGAATACAATGATATTTTTTCTCATGCCGTACTGGGGTCGGTACCGCAGGATTTGAAATACGCCGGCGAAGAGGTAGAACTCATTATCGGCGATCGTAATAAAATCCGAGAATTCACCCTCTTTAACCCGGGTACGGCAGGCGGCGGCGGTAAAACCGTTATCGGAAACGACAACCTGTTCATGGGGTACGTTCATCTCGGACACGACGTTATCATCGGGGATCATTGTATCCTTGCCAATGCGGCGACCCTTGCAGGTCACGTCGAGATGGGGAACTACGCCGTGATAGGCGGCATGACCCCCATCCATCAGTTTGTCAAAATCGGCGATTTTGCCATGATCGCCGGGGCCTCCGCTCTGTCGCAGGATATCCCCCCCTATTGTTTGGCCGAAGGAAACCGTGCGGTATTGAGAGGGCTTAATCTTAACGGACTGCGCCGCCACATCGATCGTCAGGATATCGATGCGCTGCGCGCCGCATACCGGGAACTGTTCGAATCGGGCAAACCGCTTCAGGAGAGTGCATCCGCACTGCTGGAAAGTACAGAGAGTGAGTATGTCCGCAATCTATGTACATTTATCGTCAATACCAAACGTGGTATCCCATTTGAGAGGAGTCAATCATGATACACCGCCACTGCAGCTTTTGCGAGGCACAAGAGAGCGATCATAATCCGCTTATCGCCGGCAACAGTGTTTATATTTGTAAAAACTGCGTTTTTTCGGCCTACAAAATTATGTTTGGCGACAACGATTCGGAGTCGAAAGCACCTGTTTCCCATGAACATACCGAACTTCTGATTCCAAAAGAACTAAACACATTTTTAGGGCAGTACATCATCGGTCAGGAACGGGCACGCAAGCTCTTATCCGTCGCCGTGTACAACCACTACAAGCGGATATTCAAACACACGCAGGTAGAAGATGATACCGAGCTCGCCAAATCCAACGTCTTGCTCATCGGACCGACCGGAAGCGGTAAAACACTGATGGCGCAGACGATCGCCCGTGTCCTTAATCTCCCGATCGCCATCGCCGATGCCACCAGCCTCACCGAAGCGGGATACGTCGGCGAAGATGTCGAGAATATCCTTACCAAACTTCTCCAGGCGGCCGACGGCGATGTCGAGCGGGCGCAACAGGGGATCGTCTTTATTGATGAGATCGATAAAATTTCGCGGATGAGCGAAAACCGCTCCATCACCCGTGACGTCTCGGGCGAAGGGGTCCAGCAGGCACTTCTTAAGATTATCGAAGGTGCCGTTGTCAATATCCCTCCCAAAGGGGGGCGCAAGCACCCGAATCAGGATTTCATCCAGATCGACACCTCCGGTATCCTTTTCATCTGCGGCGGCGCATTTGACGGCCTGGGGCAAATCCTCGAGCGCAAAAAAGGGAACAACATCATGGGATTCGGCCATGACAAACGCAATACTGCCGACATCGATGACAGTTTTGAGAATGTAGAACCCGATGATCTCGTCAGCTACGGTCTGATTCCGGAGCTCATCGGACGTCTCCCCATCATCGCCTCGTTGAATAAAATCACCGAAGATGAAATGGTGCAAATCCTGACCGAGCCTAAAAACTCGTTAGTCAAACAGTATACGAAACTTTTTGCCATTGATGATGTCGAACTGACTTTTGAAAAAGAGGCGCTCAATGCCATTGCGGCAAAAGCGCTTGCCCGAAAAACAGGAGCACGCGGACTTCGCGCCATTCTCGAAGAGATCATGGGTGAAACCATGTACGAGCTTCCCGAATACCACGGATATGAAGTCGTCATCACCAAAGAGATGGTCGAAGAAGGCTCCAACCCTGTTTATATCAAAAAAACCAACCAAAAAAGCGCATAGGACGGAAAATGTTATTTAACAAACTTATCGGTATGTTCTCCAATGATCTCTCCATCGATTTGGGGACGGCTAACACTCTCGTCATTTCAAAAGGGAAAGGGATCATTATCAATGAACCCTCCGTCGTTGCGGTAAAAACTGAAAAATACGGGCAGCAAAGAGTCCTCGCCGTAGGGCGAGAAGCCAAAGAGATGGTCGGCAAGACACCGGGAAACATCAAAGCGATCCGTCCTATGAGAGACGGCGTTATCGCTGACTTCGATATGACCGAAAAAATGATCCGTAAATTTATCGAAAAAGCGCACGGACGTACGACACTTATCAGCCCGCGTATCATCATCTGTATCCCTTACGGCCTCACTCAGGTAGAGCGCAAAGCTGTCCGCGAATCGGCAATGAGCGCGGGAGCGCGGGAAGTCTATCTGATCGATGAACCGATGGCAGCCGCTATCGGTGCGGGGATCGATATCCGCGAACCTAAAGGGAATATCATCGTCGATATCGGCGGCGGAACCACCGAAATCGGGGTTGTCTCTTTGGGCGGATTGGTCCTTTGCCGCTCCATCCGTGTCGCGGGAGATAAAATCGACCGTGCTATTATGGATTACGTCAAGCGTAAATACAATCTCCTCATCGGTGAGCGGATTGCCGAAGATATCAAAATCAACATCGGTACCGCTATGCCGTTGGCGCAAGAACTGAAAATGATCATCAACGGACGCGACCAGGTCGAGGGGTTACTCACCTCGATCGAGCTCTCCAGCGAAGATGCCCGCGAAGCGATGCGCGATCCTCTTAAAGAGATCCTAGAAGCGATACGCGACGTCCTCGAAAACATGCCGCCGGATTTGGCAGGCGATATCGTTAACAACGGTGTTATCCTTACCGGAGGCGGAGCATTGATCCGTCAGCTGGATAAATACATCTCAGAAATTATCAAAATACCGGTTTACGTTGCCGACGAGCCACTCTTATGTGTCGCTCGCGGAACCGGTCGTGCACTCGAAGAGATTGATCAACTACACGAACTCTTCGATAATGAATAAACAGATATTAAGCATCGCCGCTCTGCTCGCCATTTTAGTCGGCGGAGCACTCTATTTTACCAATTTCCTCCAATCTCCCATCCTTTATCTTACCCATTCCTTTAAATCGGTTTATCTCAACGGATTGGAATCAATTCAAAACGGCATTGATGAGCATTTTAACCAGCAAGCGACGATTATCGATCTGCGCAATAAAAACCGTTATTACGAAAAAGAGCTGTTGACTCTCCATCAGGTTGCCGATGAATACACCAATATGCTCCGCGAACAAAACGCCACGTTTGTCACGCAGCCGCACGTAGAACTTGTCCGGGCCCTCTCCTATGTCCGGTTCGGCGATCCGCATAAACTGTGGATAGAGATGGACCATTTTGATCCGAAGCGCGTTTACGGGCTCCTCTACCGCGGATATGCTGCAGGAATCGTCGTCTCCAGAGACAGCCGCCCTATGGCATTGCTCAACGGCGACATCAAAAGCTCCTACACCGTCAATATCGGTGCCTCAATGGCTCCGGGAATCATACGGGGAAACAACACCCGCCGTCTTGTAGTCGAGTTTATTCCGACGTGGGTCCCGATTGCCGTCGGGGACGAAGTCGTCACTTCCGGACTCGATAAAATCTTTTTATCCGGCCTCAAAGTGGGAAAAGTGATCTCAATCTCCAGAGCCCAAGGGTACCAAAGTGCCGTTGTCGAGCCTTACTTTTACGGTAAAAATCCTGCTTATTTTCATCTCATAGAAGAGGTGAGATAATCGGATTTTAAGTGCCTTTCGACTATAATAATAAAATTTTTGTAAGAAGGGTCACAATGCCAAAACGCGAAGACATCAAAACGATATTACTCATCGGATCAGGCCCGATCGTCATCGG